>Ga0105238_10007223_pt1 | contig 11117 bp, 9 predicted proteins | sample KBSC34metaG_FD_81526 | JGI IMG/M metagenome (GOLD analysis project Ga0105238, IMG submission 81526) | Corn rhizosphere microbial communities from Kellogg Biological Station, Michigan, USA - KBS C3-4 metaG | ecosystem: Host-associated > Plants > Roots > Rhizosphere > Soil | place: Michigan, USA...
AGAAAGTGCCGCCGAGGGCTGTGGCGCCTTCTGGAGCGCTTTCGGGCCGGGTGCCCAGGATGAGAAGCGAACCGGCCGCTCGGGCAGCTGCGGCCGGGATCGCATCCTGCATGTCATCCACGGCCCGCATGGTGACGACGTCGAATTGGCGAGTCTTCGGCAGGCTTTCTACTCGATCGGCCCAAACCTCAGTAGAAAGGCTGAGTGAGCGTACTACCTCGCGCAAGAACGAGGCTTTCTTCTGGCGTGCCTCGGCGAGGGTAACGGCGAGCTGCGGCCGGAAGATTTGGATTGGAAGCCCGGGGAACCCAGCTCCGGAGCCGAAATCCAGCAGCGAGTGGGGCGCGCTGGCTTTCCCCCCGGGGCTCGATGCGCCGATGTTCCACGTGGAACATTGCAGGTAGCGTGCGGCAAACAGGCTTTCGCCAAAATGCCGGCGGACGATCTCCTCTGGCGAGCGGATGGCCGTGAGGTTCATCCGGGCGTTCCATTTCAACAGCAGATCCAGATAGACCGCCAACTGCTCGTAGATGGACGGCCAATCCGCCGCGGGTGCGACGAAGGCTTCCCGGGTAGGGCCTTCGGAAAGCTTGAGTCCAGGAGTCGTCGACTCTGAGACCGTCAGGCCGAAGGATGCCGCAACGTACGGCTGTAGCAGCTTGGAGATTTGCTCAGCGGTCAGCGCCATAGCGGGTTACGACTTTGGCCGCCGGGCTGCAGCCTCTGCGACGAAGCGGTCGAAGATGGCCTTTGACGCGGCGTTTTCGTCGTAGGTGCGTTCCGGGTGCCATTGCACGCCCAGCAGGAATTGCTTGCCGGTGGTGTCCTCGACGGCCTCAATGACCCCGTCGCTCAGGCTTTTCGCGACGACTCTAAGTCCATTTCCGGGCGACTCGATGGCTTGGTGATGGCTGGAGTTTACGCCGAGATGCATTTCGGAATGTTCCACGTGGAACATTGGCTGGTCTGATTTGGCCGCCGCGCCGTTGCCAGTGGCGCTGCCGTTCAGACCAGCAGCCGAGGCGAGCAGTGAACCGGGCGCGATTTCGGTCTGGTGCGCTTCGACCACGCCGCGCTGGCGATGGCTGACGGGAGCATCCGGGAGATGCTGGATGAGCGAGCCGCCGCGCCAGACATTCAGCATCTGGGTACCGAAGCAGATGGCAAGGACCGGTTTCGACTGCTGCTCAGCGGTTTGAAGCAGCAGTGTATCGACCTGCTCCCGCTGCGGGTCGGGATCGGCGGCACTGGGATCGCGGGTCTGTCCGAATCGCGCTGGATCGACGTCGGCTCCGCTGCCGGGCAGGAGAACCGCGTCGCAGGTCGCGGCCAGCTCGGCGGCTGCCGCGGTGTCGTCGAGCGGAACCGCAACCGGCTCGCCGCCCGAGCGCTCGACTGCCTTGGCGTATTGCGGCCAGGAGCGCTCGTTGTACTCCGGGTCGAAGCTGGTCGGGATCGGGATCGCGATGCGCGGCTTGGTCATGGCTCTACGACCATCATACGGCTGCAGCGAAGTTCGACATGAATCACCGGATAATATGTAACAAAAATAGTCACATATATTCCAGCCGCGATGGACAGTCAGCTCACGCCAGTTGAGGCCGAGATCGCAGAGCAGCACCGAAGCGAAGGTGCAGATGATGATCGTCAGTGAGAAAGCGGCGTTGCTCATGTTCCAGTAGCGCGACCACGGATTCAGCACGCGCAGGCTGATGAAGGTGAAAGTTACGGCATAAGAGCGCACCATCCACTGGCGATGCTGCGCGATCTGGCGGTTGCGTGCTGTCAGCAGAGCCGCAAGCGTGCATACGATCCATGCACCCGCTTGCACACAGGTGGCTGCGAGCAATGGACGACCGACGGATATATAGATAGCTATGCTTCCAGCGATGAAGACCGAATAGACATACACGCGACCGAGTGTGCGATGCAGCTTGAGATTCCGCGTGCGCAGACGCGACGAGAACTGCAGCGGACCAAGCAGCAGCGCGGTGACTCCGCAGAGTGCGTGCGGGAAGAGAATCAGTCGATCGCGTATGAGCTGCGCGCGGTATGCGTCATACATGGTGCCGGTATGCAGCAGGGGCAGCTCCGACGCGACTAGCACAAAGAATGCGGCGAGGCCGAGCGCGATCCAGAGAGCGAGTTTGCCGCCAGAGCGCGTGGAGCGCGAGGGAACAGGAATAGTCGGTGCCGCCATGGTGCTCTCCTAACGTGCAGGAACCGGGCCCGATGTCTTTGTCTCTTGATCCCTGAGAGTCGTCTTCGATCTTCAGCTACGGCCACAGCCTTCGCAAGCTCAATCTGCGCGCGCTATTCCGGCTGCAGCAGTTTGCCTGCTGCGAGATCGCAGGCGCGCCAGAGGTACCAACTGGCGATGGAACGCCATGGACGCCATTTCTCAGCGCGCTTTTCCATGACGGCGGGCGTGGGCAGGTCCGCGGGAGTGACCTTATCGCTGGGCTTGAGTTTGCCGAAGGTGAGGGCGAAGCCTTTGCGCACGCCGTAGTCGCTGACGGGCAACACGTCGGGACGGCCAAGGCGAAAGATCAGAAACATTTCGACGGTCCATCTGCCGATGCCGCGCACCTGGGTGAGGTGCTCGATGATGGCGTCGTCGGACATGCGGCGGACCTGCTGGAGTGTGGGCACGGTGCCGTCGAGTGTCTTCGCTGCGAGATCGCGCAGCGCAAGCATCTTGTTCTGGGAGAGTCCGGCGCCGCGCAACTGCTGGTTCGGCGCGTCGAGGATGTGCTGTGCGGTGGGATGCGGTGCGAGGGTTGCGCCGGGGCCGGTCTCGCCGAAGGATTCGAGGAGCCTGCGGTGAATGGTGGCTGCGGCTTTGCCGTGGAGCTGCTGGTAGACGATGGACTCGACCAGCGCCTCGAAGGGGGATTGTGTGCTGGCGATGCGGAGCCGAAAGGGCCCGGCGCGCTCGATCAGTTTGCCAAGTTTCGGGTCGGCGGCCGCAAGTTCATCGAGGGCCTGCGCAGCGTCATAGCGCGGCGCACGTGGAGCGGCGATGGTGCGTGGCATATGTGAGGTATAGCACTGTTTGCGGAGTCTATTCGGTGCTAAAGCCTAATGGTTTGTTGGCTGCTGAACGCCCGATCACCCCCGCAGGTATCTCGGTAAGCCGATTCCGTGTCCAATGGGCAGAGAAGCGCAATCTGCACCTGAGCTGCTCGGGAGTACGCGTTCACTGCTTTGGATCTTGCGTCACCGAAGGAAAACGATGCTGACCTCTTCCGCCCCAAACCTGCTGCTGTCAGTGCTCTCTCCGAGCGTTAGAGATTCACTGCTAAGCCGTGCCACGCCGGTGGAGCTTCCGTTCGGCACTATTCTCTACCGCCCGGGAGTGACGCCCAAGTACGCGTATTTCCCGCTGACTGGGCTGGCGTCGATCGTGATTGAAATGCAGGGCGGCGGATCGGCCGAGGTGAACATGACGGGCAGCGAGGGCGTTGTCGGCGCGCTGCATCTGCTGGGTTCCTCGCCGATTCCTACTCTGTGCACCATGCAGCTGGCCGGGGCGGGTCTGCGCATTCCATACAGCCATTTGCAGGCGGAGTTCGCAGCTTCAGCCGAGCTTCGCCACCATATTCTCGGGTTTGTGCAGCATCATTCGGCGTGCGTCTCACAGATTGCGGCTTGCAACCGGTTGCACAGCGCGGAACAGCGACTGGTGCGCTGGCTGCTGATGGCGGCGGACAAAACCGGCTTCGACGTGCTGGCGTTTACGCATGAGTATCTTGCTCAACTGCTGGCCACGCACAGACCCACGGTAAGTCTCGCAGCGGGGGAGTTGCAGAACCGTGGTTTTATCCAGTACAGCCGGGGCGTGATCCGGATCCTCGACCGCGCCGGGCTGGAGTCCGCGGCGTGCGGCTGCTACGGGGTGATCCATGAGCTGGACGCAGCGCTGTACGCACGCGAGACCGCTGCTGCCCGGCAGGAACAGCCCTACTTCGCCTCGTCCTCCGGCTCCTCGGGAATCTCCTGAGCCTGGTCCAGAATCGAGTACAAGAGCTCACTCGAGAACAGTGCGGAGCGTCCGTCGGTAAAGCTGACGACAATGCCGCCACCGGTCCGGTCCACCGACTGTACATCGCAGTTCCGTGTTTGGGGCATCACCGTTCGATGTCAGGAGCGTGCCTAGGTTTGGTTTTCTCTTTCCACAGCTTTTGACCTGTCCGAAACCGGCTTCGCTTTTGCGCACGGGTCTGTCCGGCTAATGGCCCATCGCCTCTTCCGGCGGCTTGGGTCCGCGCTTGGGCGGCAGGCGCATGAGGAATGGGAGCGGCGACAGGCAGACGACCACGATCCCCATGATGGTGAACGCGTTCTTGTAGCTGAGCATAGAGGCTTGGCGCAGCATCATCTGATAGGCCTGCCCCATGGCGGCCGCCGCCGCGGTGATGCCGCCGCCGCCGTTGCGTGCAAGGAGCTCCGCGATGTGCTGGCGGAACAGCCGGAGAGCCGGAGCGTCGGGCGTGATGTGGGCGGCCAGCGTCTGCTGGTGGATTTGCGCACTGCGAGCAAGGTAGGTGGTCAGCAGAGCTGTCCCGGCGGAGCCACCCAGGTTGCGCGCGAAGTTCGACAGACTCGAGATCTGGTTGGACTTCGTCGCGGGCACCCCGACGTAGTTGAGCGTACTGATCGGGATGAAGACAAAGGGCAGGGAGAGCACCTGGAAGCACCGCCAGAGCATGACGGTATGGAAGGGCGTGGTGAGGTCCAACCGGCTGAGGTTATAGATGCCCGCCGCGGTACCGATGTAGGCGAGGCAGACCATCAGCCGCGGGTCCATCTTGCCCAGGGTTTTGCCGGCGACGGCCATCATTGCCATCATGACAAAGCCGGCGGGCGAGAGCACCTCACCGGCTCGCTCAGCGGTGTAACCCAGCAGGATTTGCAGATATTGCGGAATGAGCACGGTCGAGCCGAACAGCACCATGCCGAGGATGAGTTGCAGAAAGACCGCCGTACCGAAGTTACGGTTTTTGAGCAGCTTGAGATCCACGATGGGGTCGGGGTGATGCCATTCCCACCAGGCGAAAAAGATCAGCAGCGCGGTGCCGAGAATGGCGGTGGTGCGGATGAGGGGATCGCCGAACCAGTCCTTCTCCTGACCTTTGTCCAAGGTGAACTCAACCAGACCGACGCCGATCGCGACGAGTCCGAGCCCGGTGAAGTCGACCCGCAGGTGCTTCGACTCTTCGCGTCGCTCCTTGAGGAAGGGCGGGTCTTCCACCATGCGGTTGGAGAGATAGAGCGAGAGCAGACCGACCGGCAGATTGATGAAGAAGATCCAGTGCCAGTTGAAGTTGTCCGTGATCCAGCCCCCGAGTGTGGGGCCGATGGCGGGCGCGACCACCACGGCCATGCCGTAGAGGGCAAACGCCTGGCCGCGCTTGGCCACGGGGAAAGTGTCGGCGAGGATCGCCTGCTCGCTTGGCGCCAATCCACCGCCGCCCAGGCCCTGCAACACACGCGCGATGATGAGCAGCGGCAGCGTGTTGGCAAAGCCGCACAGCATGGAGCAGGCGGTGAACATGGCCACGCAACTCATATAGAAGCGCTTACGGCCGATTCGGTTCGACAGCCAACCGGAGATGGGCAGAATGATGGCGCTCGAAACCAGATAGCTGGTGAGCACCCAGGTGGCTTCTTCAGTGCTGGCGCCGAGCGTGCCCGCCATGTGCGGCAATGCCACGTTGGCGATGGAAGTATCCAGGACCTCCATGAAGGTCGCCAGGGTTACGGTGAGTGCGACCAGCCAGGGATTGTGATGGGGTTTCCAGTGCAGCTCGTCGAAGGTGAGGTCAGACATGACACCTCAGCGCGCCTATGAGCACGGTGACGTCTGAAATTCTCTGCGAGCGATCTGGACCCATCGTGTGATTTTAGCGACTGAAAAGCGGACGCGCCGCTGCTGTGGCTCTTTACGAGAGAGGATACAGGCGGCGCGGATGCATGGATGGATGCGGGCAGAGGAGACCGCGGTTCTTTTTTCGGCGAAGACCTTCTGCGGAGTACCGGGTCAGGGGCGACAACGCGGATACGAGAAGGCTGAGGATCGCTTGCGGGCCTTGGGGACGGGAACTCCGTTCGAGGGGAGGCGAACGGAGTTCCCGGGGAGCCGCCGTCAGGTCGGTTAGACGTTGAAGCGGCGACGTGCAAAGCCGGCAACGGCAAGCAGCCCGCTTCCAACCAGCGCCAGGGATTGCGGCTCTGGTGTGGGAGCCATGGCAGACGACGAGGCCGAGAAGGTGGTCATGTCGGCCGCGGTGGCACCCGGCGCATACTGCGAGGTGAAGATGAACACTGCGGTGCCGGACTGCCCGGTCAGCGGACCAGTGGCATCGAAGTAACCGGTGCCGGTCGCGTTGAGGCAGATGCTGCCGGCGCCGCAGCCCGAACTGCCGTCCGTAATATAGGAGGCGGAGTAGTTGCTCATCTCGAAGGTGAACACCTCACCGCCGCTGCCGTTGATCGTGAACAGAGGAACAATCCCGCCGGGGAACGGAGGAACGTTGTCTGCGCCCTGGGTGTAAGGAAGGCTGCCGGGAAGGAAGTTGATCGGCGTGCCGGTGGTGATGTACGGCTGGAAGTCGCCGCTGACGGATCCGGCAACGACAGCCCAGTCGAACGTAATGGTGGAGGAAGTGAACTGATCGGTTCCAACGGCCGAGAAATAACCGGAGAGAGGATCGGCGTGCGCAGCTGCGGTCCCAAGGACCAGGACAGAAAGTAAGGCAAAGACTTTCATTTTCAACATTTCGGGGCTCCCAATGGTGCTTTGTATTTGCAACTTTGTTCATAGAGTGTGCAATTGATGCGCCAATCTTCCCGGCACCGAAATCAGCGAATTTCGGGAGTTTTGCGGGATGACCAATTCCGTAATATGCAAAGTTTTGCACTTTTAGGGTGAATAGCTTTGCTCACTTGTGGGTTTCCGGGGCATTTTCCTGAGTTGCGGCTGAGTTCAGGCCTTGATAGTTTGGCCCGGCAGCCTGAAATCAAATTTCGAGCAGGCATAAGGAGACCGCATGGCAGAGGTTCGGGTACTGGTGGGCACGCGCAAAGGTGCATTCGTTCTGAGCTCTGACGGCAAGCGGAAGGACTGGAAGATCGATGGGCCCCACTTTCCCGGGTGGGAGATTTACCACATGAAGGGATCACCGGCGGACCCGAACCGGATCTATGCATCGCAGTCGTCGAGCTGGTTCGGGCAGGTAGTGCAGCGCTCGGATGACGGCGGCAAGACATGGGCGCCGGTAGGCAACAAGTTTGCTTATGAAGGTGTTCCGGGGACGCACCAGTGGTACGACGGCACACCGCATCCGTGGGAGTTCAAGCGCGTGTGGCACTTCGAGCCCTCGCTGACCAACGCCAATGAGGTGTACGCGGGCGTAGAGGACGCGGCCATGTTCCACTCGACCGACGGCGGGCAGAACTGGACGGAGATGGCGGGCCTGCGCACGCATACTACGGGATCGGCATGGGCTCCGGGAGCGGGCGGGATGTGCCTCCACACCATTTTGATCGACCCAAAGAATCCGAAGCGGATCGTGATTGCGATCTCCGCAGCCGGAGCCTTCCGCACCGACGACGGCGGCGCGACGTGGAAACCGATCAATCGTGGGCTGAAGTCTGCACATATCCCTGACCCGGAGGCGCCGGTAGGCCACTGCGTGCACCATATCGCCGCGCACCCCGGCCGGCCGGAGGTGCTGTTCATGCAGAAGCACTGGGACATCATGCGATCCGACGACGCGGGCGACAATTGGCGCGAAGTGTCAGGCGATCTGCCGACTGACTTCGGCTTCGTCATCGACGTGCATGCACACGAGCCGGAAACGATCTACGTCGTGCCGATCAAAAGCGACTCCGAGCACTTTGTGCACGAGGGCAAGTTGCGCGTCTTTCGCAGCCGCACCGGAGGCAACGAGTGGGAGCCGCTGGGCAAGGGACTGCCCGACCGCGACTGCTATGTGAACGTGCTGCGCGATGCGATGTCGGTGGATAAGCTGGACGATTGCGGCATCTACTTCGGCACGACTGGCGGACAAGTCTATGCGTCGTCGGACTCCGGCAACAGCTGGAATGCGATTGTGCGCGACCTGCCCGCGGTGCTATCGGTTGAGGTGCAGACGCTGGGGTAGGCAAGCTTCTCAGCGAAGCCGCTACGGGCAGTGGAAAAAGGACTCTAACAACGGCTCAGAGGTTGAGTCTCAGGAGCCGTGCATTCATCTTTGCCTCAGCGAGACGGCGCGCGCGTGCCTTGTCCTCTACTGCTCTCCAGCCATGTGACGAGAGTATTAAGGGAAGCAGGATGGCGACCAACGCACCCATGACGATAGCAATAGCGACGCCTGTCATATCCATCTCCTGGCAACACTCTACGCTCAGCAATCCCGCTGTCGCAAAATGCGGCAATGATCTCGGCAATGATTCCCGCTGATACCCAAATTGAAAAACGCGGGGAACGAGCACAAACAAAACCAGGTCGCTTCTATCCCGCGTGGCATCATCTGGAAGCAGAATCGGAATGAGGCACCACGGTAGGGCCAGGTAGAAAATCGGAGCGTCGTACTTCCAGAGATCCACCAGCAGCCTTGGGTTCAAGATTGCATTGATGATCGCTGTGGTGAAGGATGTTTGCCGGCTCTCGCTCCGGGCAGAAGGGCTTCGCGACGGTGCTGTAGCGCGCGCAACGTTTCCACCGGCGTGCGGGTCAGTCGAGCCTGGTCAGCCTACGCTGAAGATGGCGGCGCTGGCTGCCGGCACCTTGCTGGTGTTCTGCGCTTCGGCCGGCCCGAAGCGCACGTTGCTGGTGGCGGTGAGCGACGGTGCGGTGAGGGTTTGATCGAGCTTCCAGCTCGGCTGATCGAGCGTGAGGTCGCGGGTGGCGTCCCTGTTAATGATCGCGATGATGGTGCGGCCGCTGCCGAGTTTGGCTGCATAGGCGGTAGCGTTGACTCCGCCGGGATCGAAGTCGAGCTTGAGGAAGGTTGAGTCCGCGAAGGCTCCGGCGAAGCGCATGCCGTAGGAGACCGGTTCGGCAACGTAATCTTTGCCGATGTCCGCGATGGGTGTGTAGAACGGGCGCGGATGCGGCACCTTGCGATCAGACATCAGCTCTTCGCCGGGCAACGTGCCGCCGAGCGAGTTTGCGACCATGTTGCCTTCTCCGCCGTGCAGGTTCACTCCGGCGTACCCGAAAGAGGCGAGTTTCAGCATGTAGTCGGCGGCCCACAGCGCCGCGCCGAAGACGTCCGACACGCCGGGCTTGCCGCCGCGGTAGCAGGTGTTGCCTTCGGTCATCCGATACGGCAGAGCACGCCGCTCGCTCTTGCCGAGCCGCGCGGCGGCAGCAGAGACATCCTGGTAGAGCTTATCGACGTGCGGGTCGGTCTGCAGCAGCGCGTCGAGCGTGATCTTCGGATTTGCGGGCGGCCCGCCGAAGTAATAATGATGCGTCAGCGCAGCGATGTCCGGGCGATCCCGGCCGGGAATCTGGATGAGCCTGTCAACGACCACTGCGTACCACTCAGGATTGCCGGCAGTATCGGGCAGCCCGAAGCGAGCGGTCGGAACGCGCGCGCGAATGGCGTTGGCGAAGACGATCCACTCGTCGAAGTACTTGTTCGCGTTCCAGGTCTTCGGGTCGCGGATGGTGGAACCGAAACGGTCAGCCTCATTGCCGACCTGAAAGTATTCGAGCTGCAGGCCGAGCGTCTTGGCGACGAACGTAGCTTCCTCCGCGGCGAGCTCGGGAGTGTTGGTGCCGAAGTTGATGCCATAGAGGCAGGTCCAGCCGATAGCGTCGAGGAAGCCACGCAGGTTCTCGACTGCTTCGGGCGTCACCGCGTAGGAGAGGTTGGGATTGGGATCGCCGAGCTTGTACGGCCGCTTCTTGCGCTTGGGCGGCTTGGACTGCGGCGTCGGCTTCCAGAAGCCGTAGTCGGAGGTGTTGCCGCCCAGCCGCAGCACGCCGTTGGGGGAGAGCGCGCGGAACTGCTCGATGAGCTCGCGATTCTCGGGCGAGAAGAAGTGCGGATCGGAGAGCTGCTGCGTCTCATACGAGACGCCGACGAAGTTCTGCGGGACGGTGGCACCGCGCTGGTCCGCGTGGAGCTCGAACTTCGCGGGCTGCATTGCAGAGGAAGCTGCAGGCGCCTGGCCCGCGCGCGAGGCAGCGGATGTATCCGGCGACTGTGCGAGCGAGTTCAGACTCGCGGCGGCGGCCGCTCCGGTCAGCAGAAAGCGGCGGCGATCCATGTTGTTCATGGGGAAAAGCATAGAGCCCGGCCGGGCGGCAGGCAAGCACCTCAGGCGCATCCGTGATAGACCTGATTTGGATATGCCTGCACATACCATTCGCGTGGAGCTGCCGCACCATCTGCGCACCCTCGCCTCCATCACCGGCCACGAGGCGACGGTGCATGTCCAAAAGCCAACGATCGGCGCGGTGCTGGATGCGCTGGAGGCGGAGTACCCGATGCTTTGCGGGACTATCCGGGACCATGTCACGCTGGAACGGCGCGCCTTTCTGCGCTTCTTCGCATGCATGCAGGACATTTCGTTCGAGCCGGTGAGTACAGCGCTGCCTGCCGCCGTAGTGGACGGACGCGAGCCGCTGATCATTCTGGGAGCAGTAGCCGGTGGGCGCGGTGGAGTCTTCTAAAAGCGCTGTGCCGTCTACTCTATTACCGATGGTGGGAACAATCAGGCGAGCCAGGATGGCTGCGCGGACAGGTGTCGTACTCGCGCTGCTGGTGTGTTGCGGCCTTGCTGCGCGCGCGCAGGGCAACTACGAGATTCAGGTGTATGGGTCGGACACTGTGCCGCCCGGCAACCTGATGGTGGAGCTGCACTCGAACTACACGGCCAAGGGTCAGACGCAGACAATCGACGGCGTATATCCGACGAACCGGCAGATTCACGAGACGGTCGAGCTGACCCAGGGGCTCACAAGCTGGTCGGAGGTGGGCTTCTACCTATTTACCAGCGAGCAGAACGGCCATGGCGTGCAGTGGGTGGGTGACCACATCCGTCCGCGGGTGCGCGCGCCGGAGAGCTGGCACTGGCCGGTGGGCGCGAGCCTCTCC
>Ga0105238_10007224_pt1 | contig 11116 bp, 10 predicted proteins | sample KBSC34metaG_FD_81526 | JGI IMG/M metagenome (GOLD analysis project Ga0105238, IMG submission 81526) | Corn rhizosphere microbial communities from Kellogg Biological Station, Michigan, USA - KBS C3-4 metaG | ecosystem: Host-associated > Plants > Roots > Rhizosphere > Soil | place: Michigan, USA...
GGCCATATCGCGGGCGTGATCAACCCGCCGGGCAAGCCGAAGTACCAATACTGGACCGGCGACGCGCCGATCGGGAATCTCGACCGCTGGCTCGACAAGGCGGCCGAGCATCCGGGCTCGTGGTGGCCGGACTGGGTCGCGTGGATCAGGACACAAGGCAGCGAGACGGTGCCGCCGCGGCAGATGGGCAGCGAGAAATATCCGCCGATCGAGGACGCGCCGGGCTCCTACGTGAAGGTGCGCGCGTAGGCGACCTCCACGCGCCACAACGGGACGTCATGTTGGCCAGAGCTGTTGCGATCGGCATCGCGTTCTCCTCGGCTCTCTTTGCCGTGACGGGTCCCGCGGCGGCCGAAGCGAACATCCTGACCTGCACGCTCGATCGCGCCGGCAGCGCGTTCAAAGGTACCTGCAGCGTTCCCTGTTCGGTGAATGCGCTTGCCATCGATATTGATGGGCCGAACCCGAAGAAGGCCTGCGACGCGCCGCCGAGAATTGTCCAGGCCGCGCTGCATGAAACCAGCGCCGGCAACTGGCTTGGCACCATGCAGGGGAAATTCCCCGAGGATCCCACACGCTTCGAGCTCATCGTGGACCGTGATGCAAGCTCCGGGATCGCCAAGACCCCGTTCGGCTGGTTTTCCCTGCAGGGCACGCGCCCGGAAATCGCAACACTGAGCTTGACGATCGCGGCGAACAACCAGCTTCCGCCGACGCAAGACGACATCCGCATCATCCAGCGCGCGCAGGCGCTCCTGTCTGACGAAAAGACCTGGAACAGAGCGGACGATCGGACCTGTCCGGCAAACCCGCAGACATGGAGTCTGTTCTGCGCGCTCGAGCAGGCGACACGGGAGGTCTCCGGCGGCGTTCACTACCGCCAACCGGCGCTGCAGATGGTGCGCGAAGTCTTGAATGAGGTCGGTGGCACTCGCTTGGGCAAGCACCGCCTGATGGACTACAACAATCATCCGAACACGACGCTGGCTGAGGTTCAGACTCTGCTGCGCACCGCGCAGGCACGTCTGGAGCAGCGTTTGCGGTAACGAGAGGGGACGACCATGCGCACCTTGGCGATCTGCGCCGCGTTGACGATTGCGGTGCTGGCGAGCGCGGCCGTGGCCGACGACAAAGTCCCGCAGTTTCAGGTCGAGGCATCCTGGCCAAAGCCGCTGCCGAACAACTGGATCCTCGGTCAGGTCGCCGGCATCGCGACCGACCGCCACGATCACATCTGGATCGTGCATCGGCCGGCTTCGCTCAGCCCGCGCGAGATCGCGGCATCGCAAAATCCCCCGGAGGCGAAGTGTTGCGTGGCGGCGCCGCCGGTGCTGGTGTTCGACACCTCCGGCAACCTGCTGCGCCACTGGGGCGGTCCGGGCGCGGGCTATCAATGGCCGGAGAGCGAGCACGGCATCTTCATCGACGCCAACGACTACGTCTGGCTCGCCGGCAACGGCAAGAACGACGGCCAGTTGCTCAAGTTCACGATGGACGGCAAGTTCGTGCTGCAGGTCGGCAAGCAGGGCCAGGGGAACGACAGCAACTCGACCGAGCGGCTCGGCTCGCCGGCCGACGTCGCGGTCGATGTCGGCGAGAGGGAAGTGTTCGCGGCCGACGGCTATGCCAATCGCCGTGTCGTGGTGTTCGATTCCGAGACCGGCAACTACAAGCGGCACTGGGGCGCCTATGGCCACAAGCCGAGCGACGACAAGACGCCGCCCTACGATCCGGGCAAGCCGCCCTCGCAGCAATTCGGCAATCCGGTGCACTGCATCCGGCTTGCCAAGGACGGGCTGCTCTATGTCTGCGACCGCACCAATGACCGGCTGCAGATCTTCCGTCGCGACGGCACCTTCGTGGCAGAGCACATCTTCGAGAAGGCGACGCGCGGCACCGGCTCGGTCTACGACCTCGTATTCTCGCCGGATGCGGAGCAGAAGCTCATCTACATGATCGACGGCATGAACGGCGAGGTGCGCATCGTCGACCGCGCGACAATGCAGGTCCTGTCACGCTTCGGACGACCCGGCCGTCAGGCCGGGCAATTCACCGCCTTGCACAACGTGGCGGTCGACCACCAGGGCAACATCTACACCGCCGAGGTCAACACCGGTCAGCGCGTCCAGAAATTCCGCCGGCTCGACCCGCAGGAATAACCCAACTCAGCTCGCGATCTTGAACGGCTCGACCATGCCGCTGCGGATCGGCTCGGTGGTCTCGGTCACGACCTTCTGGGTCAGCGCTGAGAGCTCCTTGAGCTGGGTTGAGGTCGCCTCGAACTGCTTGCGCTGAAAGCCGACCGCCAGTTCCATCAGCTCCGGCAGCGTGCGCACCTCGCACACCTCGCGCGCCAGATCGAAGGCCGAATTGGCGTTGTGGCGCGCGATCTCCATCAGCTTGTTGCGGTATTCGGACGAGCCGCGGTTCGCGCAAGTGAATGCCTCCTCGAACGCCTCGGTCGAATGCTCGAGCACCGCGGTCATCTTGTCGTGCATGTCCTTGGTGCGCGCGAGCGTCTTCTCGAACAGGTCGACGAAGCTCGAAGGAATTTCAGTGCGCAGCGTCTCGGCCGCGCGCTCCATGTTCTCTTCCGTGGCGTTGGCGGCAGCGCGGGCCGCGCGCGCGGCGCCGCGTGTTGCAGCTTGAGCCTGCTGAGTCGTGGTCGTGTCGCTCATCTGGTCTCTCCTCCTCCTCCTCAGGTGAATCGGCGACGCCGCCTTCGCAGACGGCTGTCGTGGCTGGTTCTGAACTTGGCTGGTTCTGAACTTGGCTGCTTTTCAACTTGAACGTTACGCATGGTAACGCGTCACGATCAGGCCGCCTGCGCGACTTTCGACACGTCCTGCGCATGCGGTTCCTCGACCCACGCTTCGCGCGCGAACCAGCGATGCGACGCATCGCACGCGGGACAATAGGCGTCGGCGAAGAAGACGGGCGAGCAGGCGAATTTCAAGCGGTCGATCTCGATGCCAGTCGAAATCTTGTCGCCCGTGGCCGGGCAACGGATCATCAGTGTTCCCATCAATCACCTCTCGTTCTTGCGCTTGAGGAGACGAGATTGTTGAGACGAGCTTTCGCGCCGTGAGGTGACGATGGTTTGAAGAGAGTGTGACCCTTTGCGGGCAGCGTGAACAATTTCATAAGCGCCGCGCGAGAGTTCAACGGACGAGAGCGAATGTGATCCCGTGGCTTAGTGCGTGATCCCGAAAAGTGGATACCGGTTTTCGGACAAGATCACGCACAAACAAGAGAAAAAGCTAGAGTCTGATTCAACATTCGTTGAATCAGACTCTAGCGAAAACGATGTATCGACGCGCGCATCGCTGCGCGCCGACGCCGCCAATCCGCTATCGGAGGCCGAGCATCAGCTCCATGTTCTGCACCGCCGCGCCCGACGCACCCTTGCCGAGATTGTCGAGCCGCGCGATCAGCACCGCCTGCCCGTATTTGGCGCTCGCGAAGACGTAGAGCTCGAGCATGTTGGTTCCATTCAGCGCCTCGGGCTCGAGCCGTCCGCTCTTCATGGCGTCGTTCTCGAGCGGCATTACGGAGACATAGCCGCAGCCCGCGTAGCGCTTCGCGAGCGCCGCATGCAGGTCCGTACCGCTCGGCTTGCCGGGCAGCGTGTCAAGATGCAGCGGCACCGACACCAGCATCCCCTGCCGATAGTCGCCGACCGAGGGAACAAAAATCGGTCGCCGCGTGAGCCCGGAATAGAGCTCGGTCTCGGGCAGATGCTTGTGCTCGAAGCCGAGGCCATAGAGCTCGAACGATGGCGCGGTGCCGCCCTCGAACTCCGCGATCATCGACTTGCCGCCGCCCGAGTAGCCGCTCACCGCGTTGATCGCCACCGGATAGTCGGTCGGCATCAGGCCAGTATCGACGAGCGGCCGGATCAGCGCGATCGCGCCGGTCGGGTAGCAACCCGGATTCGAGACCTGGCGCGAGGTGCGGATCTTGTCGGCCTGGTCCGGCGTCAGCTCCGGGAACCCGTAGGTCCATCCGGGCGCGACCCGGTGCGCGGTCGAGGCGTCGAGCACCTTGGGCGCGGCGTTGCCCATGCGGTCGATCAGCGCCACGGTCTCTTTCGCCGCCGCGTCCGGCAGGCAGAGGATCACCAGGTCGACCTCCTCCATCAAGGCGCGCTTGGCGGCAACGTCCTTGCGAAGCTCCGGCGCGATGCTCTTCACCGCGACGTCGTTCGCCTTGTCGAGGCGCTCGAGAATCTGCAGCCCGGTCGTGCCGGCTTCACCGTCGACGAACACGACCGGTTTTCCGGTCGCAGCTTTCGGCGCTTTCGGTTGCTTGGTGTCGGCGAGGGTCATGGCGGTTTCCTTGTTGGCGAACTTTTGCATTATTTTGCCGCGACGGCGACGAGGTCGTGAGCCGGCACGGTGATTTTTCCATCCGGCGCGAGTGGCGCCGGCTGGTAGTCGAGATGCGGCCGCATCGCGACCATGCGCTGCGCGATCGCCTGCGCCGAGGCATCGGCCTGGGCGGCCAGCGCCGTTGCGATCGCCACGTGGTCCTCGTCGGACTTGTGCTGGTTGAGCTTGAAGTTGCCCTCGATCGTCTCGATCGTCAGCTCGATCGCCACGATGGCTTTGAGCAGCATTTCGCGACGTTTGTCGGACACCTTGTCGAGCGTCCAGGCGGGCTTCGGCGCAAGCCACTTCTCGAACGCGTCGCTCAGCCGCTCGGTGTGGCCTTGCGTGTGATCACCGCCGATGAGGCACACCGGGCCAGACAGATGCACCGCCTCATAGAGCCAGGTCGGCACCTGCTCGGCGCTCGTGTACCAGTCGGGCGACACGTAGGCATCGTGGCCCTGCACCGCGACCAGCCAGGTCCCGCCCTTCTCGGCGATCCGGGCGAGCGGATTGGCGCGCGCGACGTGAAACTCGAGCTTGGGCACCTTGCCGTCCTGCTCGATCAGGCGGAACGGCAGATGCGCGGCGACCGGACGCCCGGCGTCGCTCGCGACCACGAGGCCGAACCCGCGCGCGCCCGCTAAAGCGAGGCTGGTCGCGGGATGCACCTTGAAATGCGAATTGACGTACATGGCAGTGTCTCCGGTTCGGGTTTCCACCGGAGACTGAGACTGCGCGGGTTTTTCGAGGGTGTGCCGCGGAGCTCTCTCCGGCGGCAGGGGTTGCGATCAGGTGTGATCGAACGCCAAAACCGCCCGGACGGGGCGGCGGCGACGGATCGATATGATCGCGAACTTGTTCATGACGGCGGCGCTATACAATCGACGGGAACATCCCGTCAAGTGTTCTGTCGCCGCTCACGCGTTCGTGGTTCAGGCCGAGCCTTCGGGCGCCTTGTCGATCAAGGTCTGCAGGTGGACCGAAGTCAGATCCTGGTCCTCGTCCGTTGCATGCTGGCGCAGGTATTCGGCCATGGCGGCTGCCGAGGTGAGGTTCTGGCCGCGATAGCGGTTCTCGAGGTCGGAGAACACGGCATCGACCCCGGCAGGATCGATCACGCCATGCATGGTCATGACCTTGATGACCAGGATCAGCGCGTCGGCGAGCGCTAGCTCTGCTCCGGTAAAGACCGGGACGGGAGTGTCGTCCGCCATCACGCTGCCCACGAATTCCATCAAAAACGGGAATTAAGCCGTAGCTTCCTACCTTTCGAGATTGTTGTTGACCATACGTAATTCTGCGAGGACGTACGAATCCAGATACCCCTTGCGCCGGCTCAGAACCGAACAATCTCGACCCAGTTTGGCTGCTTGCCGACCGGATACTGCTTCAGCTTGGTGAGCGCGCCGGTCTTCTGGTCGATCGCGTAGCTCGTCATGCTGTCCGACATTTCGCCGACCGCGTAGACGAACTGGCCGGTCGGATCGATCTCGAACGCGCGCGGCTGCTTCTCGGTCGGCACGCTGCCGTTCGCGGTCAGCATGCCGGTCTTGGCATCGACCTTGTACTGCTGGATCGTGCTGGTGCCGCGCTCGGTCGCGTAGAGATACTTGCCGTTCGGCGTCAGGTGGATGTCGGCGGCCCAGACTTTCTCCTTCGGGCCTTCCGCAGGCAGCGCGCTGATCTCCTGGATCTGCTTGGTCAGCAGGCCTTGCTTGGCGTCGTAGGTGAAAACGTCGATCACGGCGGCAAGCTCGTTGAGCAAATAGACGAACTTCTCGTCGCGGCTGTAGCGGAAATGGCGCGGCCCGTTCTTGTCCTTCACCTTCATGTTCGGCGGATTGTTCGTCGTGAGCGTGCCGGTCTTGGCGTCGAAGGTGAACTGGTTGACGACGTCGGCGCCGAGGCTTGCAGCGAGGACGTGCTTGTTCGACTTGTCAGGGATGATCGAGTGCGAGTTCGGCAGGTTCGGGATCGACTGCTTCACCGCCTCGATGACGCCGTTCTGGCCGATCGGGTTCACCGTGACCTTGTGGCCCGGATAGGAGGCGCTGAGCAGCCATTTTCCGGTGCGGTCGGTCGAGATATAGGCCATCGAATCCGCAAGCGGCCCGTTGCCCACGTGGGTGAGCTTGCCGGTCCTCGCATCGATCGTGAACGTGGCGGCGACCAGCGGCTCGCCGCGGAAGCCCGCATAGAGGAATCTCTTGTTCGGCGAGACCGCCATCGGTACCGAGCCGCCCGCCTTGGTGATGCCGGGCACGGTGAGCTTGTCGATCGCCGTGAGCTCGCCGCTCTTGCGGTCGAGCGAATAGATGAAGATCTCATTGCTCCCGGCGTTGCCGACATAAAGATACGTCGCGGCGCTTGCCGCCGTTGCCGTCATGGACATCACCGCGATGAAAAGGCCGCGCACGAGCGCGGCGACACTGAGCTGCATGGGTATCCTCCCGAGGCGCGGTCCACGATCTTGAGGTCGCTGCCGTCGCCGGCAGTTGAGCCGGTTCCGTGAGGCGCTTCAAGCCCTCGATCGCAGAGAGGCCGCCTTGCGGCGGCCCCTTCGGGTACGTCGAGCTTACCGCCTTCAGATCGCGGCGTTCCAGGGCACCATGGTCTCGTGATAGCCGGTCGACGTCTTCTCGATATAGGCGTTCGCCGGGAATGGATAGTGGAAGCCCTGCACCATCATCTTCTCGGCGGCGAGCATATCGTAGACCTTGCGCCGCGTCGCTTCCGCCATGTCGGGGATCTGGTCGTAGAAGGCGTGCCAGCCCGGGTGGCGCGCAAAGAGATACGGGACGTGGGTGACGTCGGCCTGGATGTAGACCTTGGCCGAACCCGACGAGAGCACGTGCGAGGTATGCCCGCTCGAGTGACCAGGCGTGCCGACCGCAAGCAGCCCCGGCACGACCTCCTTGTCCCACTCGTAGGTGCGCAGCCGCTTCATCACCTCGCCGGCGAAGACGCGGCGATTGTTCTTGAACAGCTCCTGCATGCGGCCCGCAGGCGCGCGCGACATCTCGCCGTCGTCCATCCAGAACGCGTGCTCTCTCGCCGGCACGAGGATCTCGGCATTCGGGAACGTGATCGCGCCGTCGGCCTTGATCAGGCCGTTCATGTGATCGCCGTGGTAGTGCGAGATCACCACGGTATCGATCATCTCCGGCTTCAATCCGGCAGCGGCGAGATTGTTGAGGAACTGCCCGGCCGTGCCCTTGCTGGCGTTGAACCCGCCCTCGCCCACGCCGGTATCGATCAGCACGAGCTTGCCGCCGGTGTTGAGCACCACCGGCGTGTAGGTGTTGTTGAAGAGCTCGGTGCTCATGTGCGCGTCGGCGAGCGCGGCCTTCACCTCGTCCACCTTCACATTGGACACGAACGTCTCCGGCAGCTTCATGCGGATGACGCCGTCGGTGATGACGGTTACTTCGACGTCGCCGACCTTGTAGCGGTAGAAGCCGGGCGCCTGCTTGCCGGCGGCCGGCGCCGCCGCCCAGCCGGACGTGATGGTGAGCGCGGGCGCGAGGGCCGCGGCTGCGGAGCCGAGCAGCGCTGCGCGACGGGTGAGTGCCATGATGTGTCTCCCTGCTTTAAATCGTCGGATTCCATGCCGCCGGCACCAGCCGATAGCCGCTGCCGTCCTTCTCGACGTGCCCGACGGCCGGGAACGAGAAGTGGTAGCCGATGATCGCGGCCTTCTCGGCCGCCGCCATGTCGAAGAACTTGTGCCGCGTCGTCACGGCGAGGGCCGGGTCATTGTCGAACACGACCTGCCAGTCCGGATGCGTCAGGAACAGCGACGGGATGTTGGTCACGTCGGACTGCACCAGGATGCGCGCATTGCCCGATGCGATCACGAACGACACGTGGCCCGGCGTGTGGCCGGGTGTCGCGATCGACGTGATGCCGGGCGCGACCTCCTTGCCGGCCTCGAACTTGGTGATCTTGTCGCCGAGCCCGTCCAGGTTTTTCTTCGCGCCGGCAAACTGCGCCTTGTTGAAGCCGTTCGCCTTCGCCTGGTTGGCGTCGTCGGTCCAGAACGCCCATTCGGCCGCCGGCACCTTGATCTCGGCATTCGGGAACACCGGCTTGCCGTCCGCGCCCTTCAGGCCGCCGATGTGGTCGCCGTGGAAATGCGAGATCAGCACGATGTCGACCGCGTTCGGATCGATGCCGGCCGCCTTCATGTTGGCGTTCATCTGCCCGGCGGCGCCTTTCGTCGCCTCGAAGGCGCCGAGCCCGTTGCCGGTATCGATCACGATCAGCTTCGATCCGGTGTTGACGACCAGCGGATTGAACGGGATCGTCACCTGTCCCTTCGGCATATAGGCGCCCTCGGCGGCAGCGAGTGCCTGGTCCTTCGGCAGGTTCACGATGAACCCCTCCGGCATCGGAAAGGTGCGCGCGCCATCGGCGACCTGCGTCAACTCGTAATCTCCGAGCTTGCTGCGATAGAACCCGGGCGCCTGCTTGCCGGTGGCCGGTGCGGCCGCCCGCAGCGGCGACGGCGCCAGTCCCAACGAAAGCGCGGCGGCGGTCGCGGCGCTGCTGCCGAGCCATTCACGACGGGTGAATTCGGTCATTTTCGTCCTCCCGAATAGCGCGACGCCCTCTTTTGGGGCGATGATCGCACATGGTAGCGCGGTCCAAACCGCGGCGGAATGGGCTTCTGCCCGTTTCGATCAACACCGCGCGCCGGTCGCCCATTCCAGGCCGGCTCTCCCGCGCGCGCAATTCGCCTGCTAAGGAGCGTGGCAACAGTCCTCGACCGGGCCGAGGTCGCGAGAGTAACGCCATGTCTTCGCGCGATGAGGCGCCAAGTGCGACGCCAAGCGAGGCGCCGACTGCCGGCACGAGCCATCCCGGCACGAAATATCGAGGCCTGCTGCTGCCGGTTTTCGGGGCGGCGATTTTCCTGTCGGCGGCGCTCCTGTTCGCCATGCAGCCGATGTTCACCAAGATGGTGCTTCCGCGCCTCGGCGGCTCGCCGTCGGTGTGGTCGGTTGCGATGGTGTTCTTCCAGGCGCTGCTGCTCGCCGGCTACGCCTATGCGCATCTGCTGACACGGTTCCTGGCGAGCCGTCACGCTGTGTTCGTGCAGATCGCCGTCATGGCCTGCGCGATCATCTTCCTGCCGCTCTCGATCCGGGCCGGCTGGGGCCGCCCGCCGGAGAGCGGCACGGCGCTCTGGCTCATCGGCCTGTTCACGGTCTCGATCGGGCTGCCCTTCTTTGCACTGTCGGCAAACGGCCCGCTGCTGCAGGCCTGGTTCTCGCGCACCGACCATCCGGCGGCGAACAATCCCTACTTCCTCTATGCGGCGAGCAATGTCGGCAGCTTCCTGGCGCTGCTCGCCTACCCGGTCGCGATCGAGCCGTTCGTGCGGCTGAGCGATCAGACCTGGGCCTGGTCGGCCGGCTTCATCCTGCTGATCCTCCTCATCGCCGCCTCCGGCGCGATGCTCTGGCTGGCGCCGGCCACGCCGGCGCAGGCGCTTGCCGAGGACGTCGAGACCGACGCACCTCCGACGTTCCGCGACGCCGTCACCTGGGTCGCACTCGCCGCAGTGCCTTCGGGCCTGTTGGTCGCCGTCACGGCGCATATCTCGACCGATGTCGCCGCCGTGCCGCTGCTCTGGGTCGTGCCGCTCGCGCTCTATCTGCTCACGTTCGTGATCGTGTTCTCGAGCCGGCCGATCATCCCGCACGGCCTCGCGGTCAACCTGCAGCCGTTCTTCGTCGTGGCGCTGGTGGTCGTGCTGGTGCTCAGCCTCGTCAACTCGATCATGCTGCAGATCGCCGCGCACGTCGCGGCCTTCTTCTTCGCGGCGCTCGTCTGCCATGGCGAGCTCGCGAAGCGCCGCCCATCGGCGCGCCACTTGACCGCGTTCTACATGTGGATGTCGGCTGGCGGCATGATCGGCGGCCTCTCCGCCGGACTGATCGCCCCCTTCGTCTTCAACTGGGTCGCGGAATATCCGCTGCTGATCGTGCTCGCCCTGCTCTGCCGGCCTGGCGCGCTCACGTTCCCGCAAGGAAGCCGCGAGCGCATGCTCTGGGCGGTCGGGCTCATCGCCGCCGTGGTGGTGCTGTTCTGGCTCAAGGGCGCGACCGAACGGCTCGACGACGCCGTCAAGAACATTGCGGTTGCGATCATTCTCGGCACCGCGCTCGCACTGTGGACGCGCCCGCTGGTTCTGGCCTGTGCGGTGGTGTTCCTGCTGCTCGCCAACCTCGCCGACACCGAGGATGCCAGCAGCGAGACGCTGCGCAGCTTCTTCGGCGTGCTGAAGATTTCCGAGAGCGCCGACGAGAACTACCGCATCCTGATGCACGGCACGACCATCCACGGCGCCGAGAAGATCACCGCGTCGGATGACGAAGACGACGAGGAAGAAGAGGACGACGACAAGACCAAGGTCGAAAAGACCGAGAAGGAAAAGCCCGCCGAGACCAAATCTGCCGAAGCCAAATCTGCTGACCCCAAATCTGCCGAGACGAAGAAGCCCGAGGACAAGAAAGCCGAAGACTCGCGGCCGACACCGCTCACCTATTACTTCGATGGCTCGCCGCTCGCGCAGACGATCGTCGCGGCGCGCGAGAAGGCCGGCGGCACGGTCCGGCTTGCCGTCGTCGGGCTTGGCTCCGGCACGCTCGCCTGCCAGACCAGGCCGGCCGACAAGCTCACTTATTACGAGATCGATCCGCTGGTGGTGAGCATCGCGCGCGACACCGATCGCTTCA
>Ga0105238_10007226_pt1 | contig 11115 bp, 8 predicted proteins | sample KBSC34metaG_FD_81526 | JGI IMG/M metagenome (GOLD analysis project Ga0105238, IMG submission 81526) | Corn rhizosphere microbial communities from Kellogg Biological Station, Michigan, USA - KBS C3-4 metaG | ecosystem: Host-associated > Plants > Roots > Rhizosphere > Soil | place: Michigan, USA...
GACGATGGATTACGACGAGTTCGAGAAGAAGCAGCCCAGCTCCAAAAAGGTTGCTGTCACTGTATGGCAGCCGATGCGCGAAGTGACCTTGGCACAGGTTCAGGAGGTACTCGCACGATCGGAAGTTGGAGCTGGCATCTGGGACTTGATCAAACAGGATCTAGGATCGCGAAGCACGTCCGCAAAGGACGCGCGCGATCGTTGGCGCGCCGAATTTGGTGGCACAAAGGTCTCGGGAAGCCCGAAGCGCAAAACCTGGACGCTCGCGATCCTGGGCGGTCTGAAGCCAATGGGCAAGAGTATCCAAGTCGGCCACGTGCGACGGATGCTTAGAGCCTCCCTGCCCCTCGGCTCTGAGCTGTACCTCGATTTTTGCGGCGAAGAGATACTGCCGTCAAAACTCGATGTGCCGGTGCTGAAGACATGGGATCTCGGCAGCGTTGACTTCAACACGTTTCCGTTGGCGCCGCGTGACGACCACGATTCTCCCGAGATCACGTTCAAGAAAAGCGCCGATAACAGCGTGATCCTCCCGATCGTCGGAAAAGTTACCGGTCGAGTCACGCTGTACCGGGACCAGATCGCCGGCGGAAAGAGCGATGCGGTCGCGCCCTCCAACGGCTATCACATCAACGTCTTGGGGCGAGTGGTCAACCAAGAAGATCGCACGTTTGGAGATGCGAATCTTAGCCATGCGGCGTGGTCGCGCGTTCGAATCACGGTGCGTGCAGACGGCCTCGATCCGTACCTCGCAACCAACCGAGAGCAGTTCAAACAAAGCGAAGCGGTGGCGAACCTCCGTGGCTTCTTGCGCCGACTTTTTAATCTGGCCCGATCGTACTATGACGACCTGGTCGAGGGCCTGACGGGCGATCCCGATACCGCGATGACGGAGCGCCTGGGCACGTTGCCTCAACATGCCCTCCGTTCGGTGCTATCGAACGTGCTCGAAGAGCCCGACTCGCCGCTACGCTCCATCGTCGACATTGAGAACATCGAAAACCCTAAGGCGGCAGCAAAAGAACTCCGCGACGAGACCTCCGGGTCATACAGTGGCGTCATCAAGAACATCGATTTCGAAGATCGCGCTCCCAGCGACGCCATGAGTCGCGTACGCCTACGCGACGGCCAGCTGCTTCTGAACCGCAACCACGCGTTTGTCGAGGAGAACTCGAGTACTCCCGAGCAACGCCTCACCGTCAAGAGTATGGCGCTGGTGAATTTGATGGCCGATGCACACGCGGCCGAAATCGGCGTGGACCCGAAAATTGTCGCGCAGCTTCGGACGTATCGCGATCAAATCGCCACCGCGGTCGCGCGGATGCAACGCCTGTCCGGCTTACATCTGGCGCGGCTGCTCAATGATGTGCATCAGTTCAAGAGCCCTCGCTCGCTCGAGAAGCTTGTCGGCGATGCATTGGAGTACCTCGGTTTTTCGGTCGTTCCGCTTGCGAAACCGGGTGAGCCAGAGGGCGTCGCAACAGCGCTTCTGCCTGCCGGGAAAGGCGGTAAGACCAGTCGATACTCGCTGACGTATGACGCCAAGAGTACCAAGCACCCGCGCGCCAAGACGGGCAACTTGAACATCGCGGGCCTCCAGCGACACCGCGACGCCTACGATGCGGACTACTCGCTCGTTGTCGCTCCGGATTTTGAGCAGGGTGCCGTTGTCACTGAGTGCGAAAACTGCGGTGTAACGCCAATGCCGGCCCCGGCTTTGGCCAAGCTTCTGACCTACGGTGCTGAGTACGGGCCTGTCCCCCTCGATAAGCTCAAGGCGGTGTTCGAGCTCCACGATCCGGATGCAGTGCGCGAGTGGGTGGACGCGTTCAAGAACGAAATGAGTGCAAACCGAGTTTTAACACTCGACCTGCTCTTGCGCGTCATCGGAGGATGGGACACCGCCGCTCCGGATGCACTGACTTCGTCTGTCATCGCGAACGAATGTCGGAAAGCGATCCCGAACAAAGACCTGGCGAGACGCATCAAGTCAGAGGACGTTCGGAGCATGCTGCATGGGTTGGCCACGTTTATGCCCGACCTGATTCGGGTCGACGCGGCCTCCGAACAGGTGTACCTCAACGTGTCGCCGCTCAAACTCAAACAAGCCATCATGCAGCAGTTGCATGAGTTTCAGACGGATGGTCGATAACGATCGCGAAGTCATACAAAACTGGACAGGGGAACAGAAAACAGATGACCGATTTCGACATCGACAAATTCAAGGCGCAGTCGAAGTTGACTGACCGATACACGAAGCAGCTCACGCGATTGCAGGACAATAAGATTGCGACCGGGTGCATCGAAGACGCCGTGGTCAACGCAACGGCGAAACTCGATGGAGCAAGCGCTGCTTCCATTGTGATTTACGGCGAGCCCCAGAGCGGAAAGACGGAAATGATGATCTGTCTGACCGCCCGATTGCTCGACTCGGGGAAGCGAATTGTCGTGCATCTGATGAACGACAGCGTCGATTTGCTTACTCAGAATCTAAAACGCTTCAAAGCATCTGGATTGGCACCTGCACCGCGAAATTCGTCCGAGCTGCAGGCGTCGTTTGTGCTCCAGCCGGGACAGGAACTGGTGGTTTTTTGCAAGAAGAACGCGCGAGACCTCGAAAAGCTGATCGAGCGATTGAAAGATGCCGGTCCCGTAGTCATCGTCGACGATGAGGCGGACTATGCAACACCCAATGCGAAGATCAATCTCGGCGCGCGTACGCGCATCAACGAACTGATTGGGCAACTGATCGGAGCAGACGGCCACTACATCGGCGTGACGGCAACCCCGGCGCGGCTCGATCTCAACAACACATTTCAGAACGACACGGAAAAGTGGGTTAGCTTTGCACCGCACGCCAAATACACTGGTCAGGATGTGTTCTTTCCGATCGACAAGAAGTCAGTTGGCTATCGTTTGAAGTTTCTGGGCCCGACACTGAGCCCCACTGCTCCGCGAGAGGCTCTTCTACGTTTCTTGGTCACCGCTGCGTACCTCAACCTTTTCTTCTACAGTAAAGAAGAGCACTTCACGATGCTGGTGCATACCAGCGGCAAGAAGCAGGACCACGAAGCGGATCGTGGTGCGATCGAACTCGCTGTGCATGCGCTTTGCGACGCCACGAGTGCTGACTTCCACACAATCGTTCATCAGGTGCACGACACCGCGAAGGCGCTCTACCCTGCCCAAGATCCAGATCACATCACGGGATACGTGGTCTCGAATGCCTCACGGATAACGCTCCTCGTCCTCAACAGCGAGCGCGACCGCAAAGCGGCCGGTGATAGCCCGACCGAGCCGACATCGCCATTTACCATCATCATCGGCGGAAACATTATTTCCCGAGGTGTGACATTTCCAAACCTACTTGCGATGTACTTCACCCGGAACGTCGCGCAACGCCTTCAGCAAGACACCTACATCCAGCGCGCACGCATGTTCGGGGCGCGCGGCGCCTACCTGCCGCATTTTGAGCTCACCATTCCGGAAAGCCTGTATTCCGACTGGCACCGCTGCTTCGTGTTTCATCGGCTTGCCTTAGCGACCGTCAAAGCTGGCATGGGCTCACCTGTTTGGATTGCCGACAACCGCATTTCGCCAGCATCCAGCGCAAGTATCGACAAGGCGACTGTCGCGCTGGACAAAGGTGAGATGTCGTTTGCCTTGTTCGATTTCAGTCCAGCGCTCGACCAACTGATCCTTAGCGATCAGACGGCGATCGCGACACTTGAAGAGTTGCGCGAGAAGATCGGTAATGATGCGCTCCCGCACTTTCTGATTCAGTACATTACCCAAGTCGCACCAAACGGCGCCCAATCGCTTGCGATCCACACATCGTCGTCAATCGCCACATACGGTCCGTCGGCAAATCAGGATGCCATTTCGCGCGACAAAGGCTTCATGGGCAAAACGCAGCTAGAGCCTGCGAAATTTCCCAATGCTGTCCATCACATCAAAATTTTCCACAACGCTTCGGACAAGGCACGGCTGTTTTACAAGTACAAAGGCAGCCTTCAGTTCGTCCAGAACATCAAGAACGCTTTGCCACCGCAATGAGGCGACTTATTCCCCGCGCGGTCGGTGTTCGTCATGCACTCGCTTGCATCAGCGAAATTCCGCCATTGCGATCGTATGGGGCACGCTCGGAGCGACCCGCCTTTTGGCATGCCCCTTTGTGCTTCGGCAGCTTGTTCATGCATTTCATGCATAGTATTATGCATGTGCAATGCAACTCAACCAATCCATTCCTGAACTTGTTAGGACTGCACGTCGGTCGAAAATGCTTTCACAACAGGAATTTGGCATTGAAATTGGGAAGAACCAAGGGGTTGTGTCCCGCTACGAATCGGGCGAAGTCGCCCCTCCGGGAGACGTGATTATGCATTGCATGCATATTCTTGAACCTCCGATTGCTGGCTCCGCCGCGCCCAGCGGATTGGCTCCGCCTGTCGAATTCGCCATGCAAGCGATTCGGGGCGCCCTTACCGCCATGATCGAAGCCGTCGACAACTTGGAACGCGCTGTCGCAGGGGGTGACATGCCCGCTGGGCAATCTAATCCGCCGCCCGCGGCAACGAAACGCGAGGTCCCATGAAGATTCGAACAGTCCACCCTTTCCCGGCCCGAATGGCTCCGGAGATTGCTCTGCGGTCGCTGGAAGGTCTGAAGCGCAATAGTCTTGTGCTCGACCCAATGGTTGGCTCGGGCACAGTAGTGCGCCAAGCGCTCGCCCTTGGGCACCGTGCAATCGGCTTCGACATGGATCCGCTGGCGGTACTGATGAGTCGCGTCTGGACGTCGCCGATCGATGGCGCGGTTGTGGAAGAAGAGCTCGAAAGACTGATCGAGGAAGCTCAGCTGGTGGACCTTCGTTCGGTCCAGCTCAGTTGGCATGACGCCGAGACTGCCGAATTCGTTCGCTACTGGTTCGCGGACCAGCAACGTCGGACCCTAACCCGCCTTGCGCTCGTACTGCAGCGCCGTCGCAATGCACGATTCGGCGATATCCGTCGTGCCGCAATCGACGTGTTGCATATCGCCCTGAGCCGCATCATCGTCACGAAAGAACAATGTGCGTCGTTGGCCCGGGACACTTCCCACAGCCGGCCACACCGTGTTGCGGAAGAAAACAACTACGATGTCTGGGATGGCCTACGGCGCTCAACCATGGCGTTGCTTGACCGGTTGCAGGAGCATGCGCTGGAACGCAAAGCGGACATCGCGTTCGGAGATGCCCGATCGACGCGTCTGCGCGCCCGCTCCGTCGACTATATTTTGACGTCACCGCCGTATCTTAATCAGATCGATTATATGCGCGGGCATCGACTGTCCCTTGTCTGGTTCGGGTATTCATTGCAAGAGCTTCGTTCTATCCGCGCCACGACAATCGGTGCCGAGCGCGCCGGCGACGACGCCGGCGAATTGACGGTTCAGCGCATCGCGCACGCCATGTGCAATACGAGCGAGTTGTCGGGCCGACATGAAAGCATGATCTTGCGCTACGCCAGCGACCTCCACAGTCTTATGGCCGAGTCCGCACGCGTTTTAGCGCCGACCGGACGCGCGGTATTCGTGGTAGGGAACTCTTGCTTAAAGGATCAATTTATTCGGAACGCCGACGGCGTTGCGCAAGCGGCGCGTGGCGCTGGCCTACGAGAGGTAAAGCGCTTCGAGCGCGATCTTCCGCATTCGAGTCGTTATCTGCCAATGACAGAGGACGGGAATCTCTCCAAACGCATGCGGACAGAGACGGTACTGACGTTCGCAGCAGCTTAGGTTGTAGCTCGACCAACCCATCGAAGCGGTCACTCCTCCGATTCGGTAGCCGCTTTGCTTGCCGGTGGGTACAGAGAGATGCCCATGTGGCGTACAACGAACCGACCTAGGCCCCTTCTCACCGATCATCCGCTGCCACTAGGAGGGACACGGTGCATAGTGATTAAGGGGCATTTGGTCTCCTCGAGACTTGTGAATATAGTAGGTACTTCATAACTTCTGGCGCCATGCCTAGGCGGAGTGCTTCTTCTGGAGTTCTGTCTCCAAGTTCCTTCGCCACGATATCCATCCATTTCTCGGCCGCCTCTACGCTTCCAAATACGTTTGCGATCGTGGCGATAAACGCATCACGAGTCCACTCGAACTGGCCCGGTCCCGACGGCGTAGAAGTATTTGAGATTTTTGCGCGTACCACGGCCCCGCCAAACTTTTTTTCGATCGCATCCAGTGCCGCCGAAGCGACATCGTCATAAGCGGACGACTCCGGAAGCGCGGTCATCATTGCTGCAGCGAATGCTTCCAGATGGTGCAGGTCATCCACATCAACGCCGAACACCGGCAAGTAAGTAAGTCTAAGATACAGTGTCTTTTTGAGCTCGCCGGCAATCAGCACGCGAATTTCAAAAGCATCGATGTCCGCATCGTTGGTCGGAATGTATGCTTCAATGCGATATCCTTTCTCTTCAAAGTGCGAATACAGATTCATAAGGGTCTCCTATGCTGCGAACAGATCACGGATCTGTTCAGGAATACACAGGCTCAGCTGCGATGAAACGCGCTGCGCTTCGAGTAAACCATAACCACTCACCGACGCCTCGATTCGTCGTTTCCACCAGGTCTGGGTGTCATAACAGATGCCCGGCAAGCCGCGTATCGGCATCGGCTTCCAGCGTGGATCAATTGTTCTGGCCACTAGCCACCAGAGCGTTCGACGCACTTGAGGGGAACCTAGCTGTCTCACCGCCCCCCAACCCGCCTGAGATGTTTCCGGAGCAGCAGAGCGACGTAGGCCGCCGAACATCCGTTCGTCGGAGACTTCCGGGACCAGACGGTCGAGAGGTATGCGTTCTGCAAACGGCGCCGGATTGGTTGCCAGAAGAACGACCAAATCTCGCAGAGCGCAGGTGTCGCCTCGCCAATCTCTAGGAAATTCGCCGTCACACAACGCTTCCACGGCGCGTGCGCTGAACGCCGAAATATCGGAAAGAAGGTTTCGCAGCGACTGATTGTCCGACGCGTCGCGCCACTGATGAGCATGATTGACGCTGTGATGCCACACTTCGTCGTGCAAGCCAGTGTCTTGTCGCACCGGGGGAGGACACCGTACACCACGAGAATTTCTGGGCCACGGATACAAAGGTACCCCGTGACGTTCACACTTGATCGCGGCCAATGAGCACCAGGGCCGTCGGAAATACGGTCCCCTTCCCTCCTCCCAGTCTTCGACCCAACATAGCGGGCAGTAAGCAATTCGGTGTGCCGCTGCGACAAGCATGTCTTCGTGGTCGACGACCGTCTGGCGCATCGTCTCCTCGTCAACACCGATCGTTTGGGCAAGAACCGACAACAAGTCAGGCGTTGGCGCATCGGCATCCGCAGCTTGCGCTGCGGAGGCTTCGTCGAGCATCCAACTGCCCATCAACCCTGTGCGGTCCATGCCCCAAAAAGCGGCTGCGCGGTCCACGACGGAACTAAACGTCTCGTCGTGAGCGGGGCGTGCAATCGCAACCCGTATTTCCTTCCTTGGCACAGATGTCATGCAGCCTCCTTGTTCAGTTTGATTGCGTCCACGGGGGGATATTCCGCCGCACGCTGGATGAGGCCGACGTCGATCCGCTCCTTCCCGTCCAACACCGCGTAGATCGCGGCATAGACAATCAACTGCACGATCTTGAGCAGCACGCCTTTGGACAATTCGACCAAAGTCTTCATCAGCGTGGGCGAATTCAAATGCGACGGCTGCTTGAGACCGATGAAAGGTTCCAAAGCCTCCAGGAAATCGCCGAGGTCGTCGTCGAACGTCCATACCGGAAGCGAACGAGGTTCGAAACGCGACGCCAAATGTTTGTCGACACGAATGGCGGTGCTCGCGCTGTCGATCCCCAATGCGAGGACCGGCAACGACGCTTCGTTCATCAAGTACTTCACCGCATCAAGCGCCAGACGTTGCTGCCTCGGCGTCGAAGTAAGGATGTCCTGGATTTCGTCGATGACGAGCAGGCGGGTTTGAAATTCCCTCAGAATCCGAACAACTTGCCTCTCCCGGTCGCTGTAACGCGCGGAGGCGGAAGCCGGCGCCCCGAGTTTGTCCAGCAGACGGTTGTACAGCGTACGTGCGTCACGTGCATTGGTCATGCTGACTGCAACCGCCGCATGGGTGCGCCGGCCGTTGGCAGCACTGACCGGCTGGGCGCCGTGACGGCGTTCGATCAGGTTAGCGAGCATCGTCTTGCCGGAGCCCTGTGGAGCGGAAACGACAATGCCACTCGCACGAGTTCGCGGAGGCGAGTGCAAAAGGAACTCGATTTCGTCCACGAGCTTTTGAATCCGCCGGTGCATGACAAAACGTTCCGTCTGCAAGAGCCTTACGCGTTGTGCTGGCGGCAGATCGACCTCGGCACGGACGGACTGATCCAAATGTTGGTAGCGCAAATTTTTCATACGGCACCTCGCACGTCAGAAGTACGCCAGATTTCGACCGTGGGCTTGACGCGGTCGCCGTCGAGCCAGGGAGACGGAGCGGAAGGCGGCGTTGTCGACGGCGCCGTGGGAGACTCGGCGATGCCGTCGGCTACCCGCTGCTCGACAATTGCTTTTTTGCGGCGCGCGTCACGCGTGCGTTTTGACGCCTCCTCGACGGTGGCGTTATGTCTACGCACACCTTCCGCGCGTTCTGCCTGGAGTACTTCGTTGTCACCCAGTTTGCGGCGCTCTTTGCCACGCCATTGGTGCTCCCACAGTGAGATACCAAGGACGTTTGGGGATACCGCCGGAATCTCCAACCATGTGCCGTCCGGTCCCCGAGCCAGTACCTGTCGGACATCGCGTGGGTCATAGCGCACACATAATTTTTCCTCCGAGCCGATCAGAGGCTCGAGCGCGTCATGCCAGTAGCGAATGCGCGCCCACTCAACACCGGTACGCTTCACAGCGCGCCAAGCGACAGGAAGGAATGCCGCACGCAGTTCCATCGGAGAGGCGACCACAGGCGGAACGCGAATCTGCCCGTCGACCTTCCAGGCGCCCTCCCATACCTGAGAGGGCGCCATGCCACCGAGCCCCTGATGCCCGTGCAGGTGATACCAGCGCGTCACTTGATCGACGAGCCAGCCGCGGAATTCGCTGAGGGTGAAGATCGACCTCGCTCCGCTGTTGTAGTCACCGCGCGCCTTGGGGTTGCTGAACGTAGTGCCGGGCAAGAGGTGAACTCGCTGCATCAACGTCCCGATCAGACGCTCGATGTGTGCTCCGTAGTGCGGCTGCTTGACGGGACGGTATTGCAGGGTGATGCCGTAGTCGTCGCAACCGCGGGTCAGCGCCTCGCTGTGAAAATCCGCGCCGTTGTCCAGCAATAAAATTTCCGGCTTTCCGTACATCGGCCAGTTCGCATCGATGTTCAGTTTCTTCAACCACGTTTCCTTGGGAAGAATCGCTTGCTCCAAACACAAGGCGACCGCCGTTGCCGACGGCGCATCGAACGACACGTGCAGCCCTAAAACGCAGCGTGTATGGACGTCGATCGCCACCGTCAGCCAAGGCCGCCCAAGCGGAAGACGTTCCGCATCGTCGGTCAGAAGCACATAGTCACAACGCGTGTGATCAATCTGGACGATATGCAGCGGACGCTGAGCTACCAGGCTGCCGGTACGCGGTTCGTACTTCTGTTTGGCGGTCCGACGTCCCTGCCGGCGGCGTGCGCGTTCGTACGCTGCGATCGAGTCGATTCGACGTGTCACCGTGCTCCGCGCCGGTGGCTTCAGACGCTTCTCGTAGCAAACCGCTCGAATTTGATCCATCAAGTAGCTGATCGTCGGCGCTTCTCGCGTCAAATAGTGCTTCTGGATGTTGTCACTGATGATGGCTTCCATCTGCGGCGTGCACAGCCGCAAGCCGGCGGGACGGCCGCCATGCCGGGGAACCAAGTCCGAGGTGCGACGGTTGGCTTTGAAACGTAGCAACCCACGCCGTACGGTTCGCTGCGAAACACCCAGTTTTTTCGCCACTCGCTCGGCTTCGTCGCAGCAAAGCGATTGACCTTCGGTCGCGAGCGGTGCGAGACAGCTCGCAAGAGAAAGGGCCTTCTCCCAAGCTGCACGACTGACAAACCGTGGATCGCTCTTGGTCTCCTCGGCGCGTTTGCGTATCGGGAGGAGATCGCCGACCGGAATCTCGAGCATTTCGCCCGTCGCAACGTCACGGGCCGACACTTTCGACGAGGAGCACGGACCGTCGATTTCCACCACGCGATGTTGATAAGCGCACTGGCGCCCCGGTGTCGGATCAATGTGCATGGTCCACCTCCCCGACATTCTTTGATGTCGGGACGGCAATCAGCGCCGGCAGTCCTGTGGCATGAGTCGAAAGCTGTACCTTGAACTCAATCAGTGCGCGGCTGTACGGATCGACAACTGCTTTGACCTCCAACACGGTCAAAGCGCCGAAGCCGTTGCGCGCAAGTTCGCGCGGCAACGGATCGGCGACGACCAGCAAATCCGGTGTGTAACGTCTGCGAGTCCCGTGCGCGCGATAATCGATTGTGAACGGCTGCGAGAGAATCACGCGCACACCAGGCAGCGCGCTCAAGTGCGCGATCACCTTGTACTCGGTGTGGCTCTCGAACGGCACTCCTTCCCGTCCGGGTCCGGGCGAGTACCTTCCGGTGACATGCCGGCCGTGCGACAGAGGAATCTTGCGGTTGCGCCAGCTAACGCCGTCGATTTGAACGGAAGAAAACGATTCGTGCTGGCGCCTTGAAGCTTGAATAAATTTGAGCATGACGGTCTCCTACGAGTGGCGTAGAAACCACCCGCGAGCAATAAAGGATCGGAGGCGCCGTCCATGCGGACACGCTACGTACCGTCGCAGAATCGGTCCAACTTGTGGGACCAGACTTGCCGGTGTATGCTTTGGCGTAGTGAGGGGTGACGCCTAGTATTTACGCCTCACGGCATTTGGCGGCTCGGGTCTCGAACACCCGGGCCGTTTGCCGTTTTGGCGCCTCCAAATTCCCCTCGTCGATCATTTCAGCTCATGGCGCTACCCTCCGCCGCGACGTCGGCGGCCGTTCGTGTTGCTTTGAGAAACGCGTCGACGTCCGTTTTCAGTGCATAGACCCCGCGC
>Ga0105238_10007227_pt1 | contig 11114 bp, 7 predicted proteins | sample KBSC34metaG_FD_81526 | JGI IMG/M metagenome (GOLD analysis project Ga0105238, IMG submission 81526) | Corn rhizosphere microbial communities from Kellogg Biological Station, Michigan, USA - KBS C3-4 metaG | ecosystem: Host-associated > Plants > Roots > Rhizosphere > Soil | place: Michigan, USA...
ACAACACGCACCACAAGTACACGCGCGAGGAGATCGCTCGCCTGGGCCCGCTCTTCGATAAAGTATGCAACGTCCATGGGCCGAGTCATCCCGAGTTGTTGGACATTCGTCATGATTTTCAGGCGCTAGGCCAGGAACTCACCGTACATATGATGAAAGAAGAGCGCGTCCTGTTCCCGTTTATCGAGCGATTGGAGGAAGCCGTCGTTGCGCGCGAACCCGTGATCCCTGCCCCGTTCGGCAGCGTGAATAACCCGGTTGCGATGATGATCCACGAGCATGACACCGCCGGCAACCTGCTGCGCGACATGCGCGCTCGCAGCGACGGATATCAGCCTCCGGCGGGTGCCTGTACCAGCTACAAGACTTTGTATGCGGCGCTGTCAGAATTCGAGCGGGACCTGCACCAGCATATTCATCTGGAGAACAACATTCTGTTTCCGAGAGCAATTGAGTTGGAGTCGAGCAGGTAATTCAATCAGCCACACATATCGTATTTCGATATGATTCATCGCCGACAGGGAGAACTCATGTCTTACAAACGCCTTTGGATTGCACTCGCACTGGTGCTGGTGATCTCGTTTGCGGTGCTGGGCGGGGTTGGAGTGAAGCTGATCAATAGCGCTCCGCCAATTCCTGCACAGGTGGTCACCACGAATGGTCAGACGCTTTTTACCGGTGAAGATATTCGCGATGGACAGAACGTCTGGCAATCGATTGGCGGCCAGGAAGTGGGCACGATTTGGGGACACGGCTCTTATGTCGCCCCTGATTGGACTGCCGACTGGCTGCATCGCGAATGCATGTTTCTGCTCGATGGTTGGGCAGTCGAGTCCGGCGCGGCCAACTTCGCCGCGCTCGATGTAGAACACCAGGCGGCGCTCACCGCGCGCTTGCAGAAACTTCTACGAACGAATACTTACAACGCGGGCAGCGACAGCATCGCTGTCGATCCAGCGATTGCGCAGGCGTTCGATCAGCTTGCGAGCTACTACGGCGACGTCTTCAGCCAGGGACGTAGTGACTACGCAATCCAAAAGCGTGCCCTAAGCGATCCAGCCAAGGCGCGGCAGATGAGTGCGTTCTTCTGGTGGACGGCATGGGCCGCGTCCACGAATCGCCCTGGGCAGAACGTTACTTACACGCAGAACTGGCCGCATGAGCCACTGATCGGGAATGAACCGACCGGCGGCACGATCGTTTGGAGTGTTATCAGCTTCGTTCTGCTGCTCGCGGGGATCGGGGCAATGGTCTGGTACTTCGCTTCACAACCGCGTACCGAAGCGCACGACTTATTGCCGCAAAGCGATCCTCTGCTCGGTTTGAACCCAACACCTTCGCAACGCGCAACGATTAAATACTTTTTTGTTGTTGCCGCGTTGTGGGTGGTACAAGTCGCTCTCGGGGCAATCACCGCTCACTATGGCGTGGAAGGTTCGGGATTCTATGGAATCCCCCTCGACAAAATTCTTCCCTACTCGGTGACGCGAACCTGGCATCTGCAGATTGGAATTTTCTGGATTGCGACTTCATGGCTCGCGACCGGCTTGTACGTTGCGCCTGCGGTCAGTGGATATGAGCCGAAGGGGCAAAGACTAGGCGTGAACGCACTATTCGGCGCGCTCATTCTGGTTGTGGTGGGATCGCTGGCCGGCGAGTGGCTGAGCATTCAGCACAAGCTCGGAAACCTGTGGTTCTGGCTCGGTACGCAAGGTTACGAGTATGTGGACCTTGGTCGACTGTGGCAGATACTGCTCTTCGTCGGCCTAGTGTTCTGGCTATGGTTAATGTGGCGAGCGCTGAAGCCTGCACTACAGAAGCGCGATCAGAGCCATGCGCTGCTCACGATGTTTGTTGTGTCGAGCATCGCGATTCCGCTGTTCTACGCGGCAGGGCTGATGTATGGACAGCGCAGTAATCTGGTGACGGCCGAGTACTGGCGCTGGTGGGTGGTCCACCTCTGGGTTGAGGGTTTCTTCGAAGTATTCGCGACGGTAGTGATCGCGTTCCTTCTCACGCGGCTGAGATTGCTTTCAATCACCACAGCAACCAAAGCAGTTCTGTTCTCGACGGTGATCTTCCTGTCCGGCGGGATCATTGGCACGTTCCACCACCTCTACTTCGCGGGGACGCCCAACATCGTCCTCGGACTCGGGGCCGTTTTCAGCGCACTGGAAGTGGTTCCCCTGGTTCTGATCGGGTTCGAAGCCTGGGAGCATATTCGCCTGGCGCGCGCTCGCGAACAGCAGATTTGGGTCGCCGCATACAAGTGGCCGATCTACTTCTTTGTCGCGGTGGCCTTCTGGAACTTCGTCGGAGCGGGATTGTTCGGATTCTTCATCAACCCGCCGATCGCGCTGTACTACATGCAGGGACTCAACACGACGCCCGTGCATGGGCACACCGCGCTGTTTGGCGTCTATGGAATGCTGGGGCTCGGTCTAATGCTGTTCTGCCTGCGCGCGCTGCGTCCCGGAAAAGCGTGGAAGAACGGGCCGCTGTCGTTCGCCTTCTGGTCAATCAACATCGGACTGGCTCTGATGGTGCTGCTCAGCCTGTTGCCGATTGGTCTGGCTCAGGCGTGGGCGTCGGTCGAATATGGCACCTGGTATGCACGATCTGCAGAGTTCATGCACTCCGGGCATATGAGCCAATTGCGCTGGATGCGAATGATCGGCGACACGCTGTTCGCACTGGGCGCGCTCGTTCTGGGATGGTTCGTGCTGGGGCTGGTCACTGGCCATTCGTACGATAAACGGGCATACGTTCCGGAAGGAAGTTGGGAAGAAATTCCGGAGGAAGTGGGAGCGAAGTAATCGGGTTCGGACAATCCGGCCATCGTGTGATCGGATGGTTGGGCTATCGGGTGATCGCAAGGTGAGAATTTGTGCCCGTGTCATTCCGAGGAGTGGAGCGAAGCGGAACAACGAGGAACCTGCTTTTCCCGCACGGTGACGGTGCCGCATGCGAACAGCAGGTTCCTCGTCGCTACGCTCCTCGAAATGACATCCCGTGGAAGTTTAGCTTCTCACCAAGCGGGGCCCACCAAGTCGCGGATATCAGATCATCCGATGGCCCGATCACCTGAGGGCGCGATTCCGCGCTTCGGCTTCCGCGAGCCAGCCGCGGCGGAGCTTCTCCTCAGGAATGCTCGACAGATAAGGCTTGATGTCCAGGATCGGCGTGCCGTCGAGCATGTCGACGCCTTTCACATGAAGCTTCGCGCTGTCGCGGCGAATCAACTCCACAACAGTAAGAGCAATCGGATTCGGGCGGCGCGGAGAGCGCGTCGCAAATACGCCGTGCGGTCGGCTGCTGTCCGTGGGCGGATGCGCCACCAGATCGTAGTCCCCTGACTTGTCAAACTCCCAGATCACGTAGAGATGAGAAAAGCCTTCGATGTCTAGCAGGCCCGCCTCAAATTGCGGCAGGATCTCCAGCACACCTTCGGCGTCGTGCTTCGCGCCACAACCCTTGGGGATTTCCGATGTGGCTTGGTAGGGCGTGCGGGCGTAGGCTATGGGCGTCGAGGTGAACATGGAAGTATCGTACCGCCCGGGGGAGCCTAGGCGCCACAAACGTCAATGAGATATCGGAATTTGTCATCAATTGACTCGCCGACTCCTCCAGCCCACGATTGACTAGCCCTTCCGGAGCCAATACCATTGGATTCCCCCCGGGTGGCATGCTCAACGAGACAATCTCGCATTACCACATCCTGGAGAAGCTGGGCGGCGGCGGGATGGGTGTGGTTTACAAAGCCGAGGATACCCAACTCGGCCGCTTCGTCGCGCTCAAGTTCCTGCCTGACAACGTCTCCCAGGATGCACAGGCGCTCGAACGCTTCCGGCGTGAGGCGCGGGCCGCGTCGGCACTAAATCATCCCAACATTTGCACGATCTACGAGATCGGCGAGCACGAAGGCAAGCGCTTCATCGCCATGGAGTATCTCGATGGCATGACTCTCCGGCATCGCATCGCAGGCAGGCCGATGGAAACAGATGTTCTGCTGGGCCTTGCGCTTGAGATCGCGGATGCGCTCGACGCGGCGCATTCCGAAGGCATTGTTCATCGCGATATCAAGCCAGGGAACATTTTCGTCACGCGTCGGGGGCACGCCAAAATTCTTGACTTCGGCTTGGCGAAGATCACGCCGCATAGCCATGGCTCCAGCGGTGGTGTCAGCGATGTAACAGTTGGCGTCACTGGAGAACTGACCAGTCCTGGCACCGCGCTGGGAACGATCGCCTACATGTCACCGGAACAGGTTCGCGGCAAGCCGCTGGATTCGCGTACAGACCTCTTTTCATTTGGAGTTGTGCTTTACGAGATGGCCACTGGCGTCGCGCCTTTCCAGGGTGACACGTCCGGAGTGGTGTTCGATGCGATCCTTAACCGTGCTCCGGCGGGGCCGGTTCGACTGAATCCGGGCGTGCCGTATCAACTCGAGCAGATCATCAATAAGGCGCTGGAGAAGGACCAGACTCTGAGATATCAGCACGCCGCTGAGATCACGGCTGATTTGAAGCGTCTTGTTCGTGATAGCAACAGCGGGAGTGTGGCCGCGTATTCGGGCGACGCTTCGCGGTTGACCAGGACAGCAGTGCCCGCGGCCAAGCCACCAAAGTCGCGCAGGGCTGTCTGGATTTCTCTTGCCGGCGTCGCAGGATTAGTGCTGCTAGCGTTGGCCTTCTTTTCCGGCAGAATCACGGGACTCCACTCGGCGAAGGTTTCGCCAGCGGACGGTCCGCAGTCAGAACCAGTAGAAACCGCGAAGGCCGACATGCCGCCGGCGCCTGCTCCGGTACCCGCTGCTGCGCAAGATCAAGCGGCCGCTGAACCGAGTAAGCCCTCGCCTTCGGTCTCGGCGCCACCAACCGCGACAACGCAAACACCCGCTCCAGAAGATGTGTCGGAAACCATTCCAGCCGCGGCTGAGAACGACAGCTCACCTGAGGACTTGTCATCTGCGACCGGCGGCTCCGCCGAACTGACGTTGCACGATGGCGGGCGAAATCGCGATATCCCGATCAAGGTTTACTATCCCGAGCATCTTTCCAGTTCAGTACCACTGATTATTTTTTCTCCGGGGTATGGGGGCAATCGCGAAGGTTATGCCTACCTTGGGCAGGGATGGGCATCAGCTGGCTACATCGTGATGGTGCCAACCCACGCAGGCAGCGACAACACTGCTCTTCGCAAAAACGCATTGCGCGGAGTCGAGGACGCGGCGCAGGCATTTGAAAATCAGACCCTGCGAACTGGTGACGTTCACTTCCTGATCTCCTCAATCAAACAGATCGAACACCAGATTCCCGCAATTAAAGGGAAGATCGATCGCAAGAGGATCGGGATGAGCGGTCACTCGATGGGCGGTGGAACGACGCTACTGATCGCTGGCGCGACTGCCGCGGCTCCGGGCGCTCAGCCGCGAGGATTTCGCGACGATCATGTGCGAGCGGCGGTGGCGATGTCGCCCCCGGGGCCGGGCCGCGCGGCTTTCGCAGACAATTCCTGGGACAAGATCAGCATCCCCGTCATGACAATGAGCGGTACGCGCGACCGCGGCGTCGGAGGCGAGCCTCCGGAATGGCGAACGCAGCCTTACAAGCACATGCCGGCCGGAGACAAATACCAAGTCACGGTCAATGGCGCAAACCACCTGGCCTTCGCCATGGGGCGACGATTTCACGACTGCATTCTGAGCGAAAGCACCACATTTTGGGATCGCTACTTGAAAGGACAATCGAAGCCGATTCAGTCCACAGGCGCGTGCGAGGCGAGTTCGAAGTAAGGATTGGATTCGAGAGCAGGTTGCTCGACTGTGAAGTTCGTCCGCGGCGCGAACTAACTTCTGCGCGAACTAACTTCTTCGCTCGGAATGGCAGAGTTGGTTGGGCTCTGCAGATGTCAAAAACTACTTAGCAACCAGCAACCCAGCCACGATTTCTTCCCATTCTTCTTTCAGAGCGGCGCGCGAGGGGCGCCGACCGCAGCGGCTGTACCAATAGGCAGCGTTAGACGCATCGCCTTCCTTGCGATGCAAGTAAGCGTGCACCCAAGAGCCGGCGGGACCTTCATCCTGTTGTGCAGATTCGTGAGCGCGGGACCAATCACCTTTTGCGTCCCACCAAAGCCCGGCAAGGGCAAAGCCCAAGTCGGGAGGCGGCGAGGTCGCCGTCAACGACTCGCGAAATTGCTCCACCGTCATGGCCGTAAGGGTACCGCAATCCGAACGTTCAGGCGGAGATTTCTACGAACCTAATGCATGAGAAGTGTATATGCCAAGCCGACCGCCGAGCCTACAACCATCCCGACCAGGATGAAATCGAGCCAAACGCCCGCGTCCACCCAACCATGCAAAATGCTCTTCTGAATGCTGGAACTTTCTCCGGACACTGCCACTTCCTCCAAAACTTACAGATGAAAGCACCTCAATTGTGGAGCATTGCTGCCCTTCAACTCCATACCGTAGGTGCTGTAGGAAATAGTGAGTGCTGCGGAAAAACGTTTCATTGCTCACCCGTGGTTAACACGATTTTGATAAGACCGGGTAAGATGTGGAATTCAGTTCCACGCGGTCACACCTCTTAGGGGAAATTGAATGCACTTATTTGCCCGTGCAGTGCGCGCCTACCTCGTCTTGATTTGCCTGTTCGTCGCTTTCCAACTTTTTCCTCAACCGGCTCCCAAGCAAACATTTCCATGGTCGAACACTACTTTGTCGCCGGATGAGCGGGCGACGCTGGTATTGAAGCAAATGACACTCGACGAAAAGATTACCCTCCTGCACGGGACGGGACACCACGGACTCGGTCCGATGAGTCCTCTGTCATCCGGCTCAAACGGGGGCGCCGGTTACGTTGTCGGCATTGAGCGCCTAGGCATTCCCGGAATCCAGATGTCGGACGCGGCTTATGGCGTGCGATCCAGCGGCCAGAATGGCCGCTACTCCACCGCGCTGCCGTGCAATCTCGCCGCAGCCGCTACTTGGGACCTAAAAGGCGCTTATGAATACGGTGCTCTCATTGGCCGCGAACTGCGCGCGCAGGGCTTCAACATGTCGCTCGGCGGCGGTGTGAACCTCACACGCGAGCCGCGCAACGGGCGGAACTTCGAGTATCTCGGTGAGGATCCGATTCTGGCCGGAAGCCTTGTGGGACAACTGATTCGCGGCACCCAGGATCAGCACGTGCTCGGCGATATTAAGCATTACGCGCTCAACAATCAGGAAAGCGGTCGCAATTCGGTCAACGTCAATATCGACGAGCGCTCTATGAGAGAGACCGATCTGCTGGCATTTGAGATCGGTATTCGTGACGGCGATCCCGCCGGTGTGATGTGCTCCTACAACCGCGTAAACAGCGAGTACGCCTGCGACAACAAATACTTGCTCACTGATGTGCTCAAGCAGGCATGGAAGTTCCCCGGATTCGTTCTTTCTGATTGGGGAGCCGCGCACAGCATTGAGAAAGCTTCCGCCGCAGGGATGGATCACGAGGAACCGAATGAGTATTTCTACGGAGCGCGCCTGAAAGAGGCGGTTCAGTCCGGCAAGGTTCCCATGTCGCAGGTGGATGATCACGTGCACCGCATTTTGCGCACCATGTTCGCCACCGGCGTGATCGACGATCCGCCGCAGAAGAGCGTGGTGGATGTCATGGCGGGATTTGACACGGCCCAGCACATTGCTGAAGAAGGCATGGTGCTGCTGAAGAACGAAAAGAATGTACTCCCGCTCGATGCATCACGCATCAAGTCCATTGCCATCATTGGCGGACATGCGGATGTCGGGATGGTTTCCGGCGGCGGCTCGGCTCAAGTTGATGCGCCCGGAGGAAACGCCATCATGCCCGCTGGAAAACGTGCGACCACTTGGGGCGTTCCAGTGTGGTTCCCGACAGCACCGCTGAAAGCGATTCAGGCCAAAGCGCCCAACGCGAAGGTGGAGTTCGACCCTGGTACGGATCTAGATTCGGCTGCGTCGCTTGCGAAGGGAGCCGATGTTGCCTTGGTTTTCGCCTGGCGTGCAGAAATCGAAGGGGCCGATGCTCCCAACATGTCCTTGCCCGGAAATCAGAACGACTTGATCGCGAAGGTGGCAGCGGCGAATCCGAACACAGTGGTCGTGCTCGAGACAGGAAATCCTGTGACCATGCCGTGGTTGGATCAGGTAAGCGGCGTTCTTGAAGCTTGGTTCGCGGGCAGCAGCGGCCACAAGGCGCTGGCGAATATCCTTTTCGGCGATGTGAATCCCAGCGGCAAGCTGCCGATTACGTTCCCGAAGAGCGAAGCCGATCTGCCACATCCGACAATTAACAAGCCGGACCCCGCCGTTCAACCGCACGGTCCCGATGCCTGGCGGCAAACTCTCGAGGGTATTCCTGCATTTCAAACCAAGTACGACGAGGGATTAAAGGTTGGCTACAAGTGGTATGACGCCGAGAAGAAGCCAGTGCTCTTCCCGTTCGGATACGGCCTGTCGTACACGACCTTCAAGTATTCGGACTTGAAGCTCACGCCGGCCGAGAAGCTGTCGGTCACCTTCACCGTGAAAAACACTGGTAATCGCGCAGGGACGGAGATTGCTGAGGTATACGCGGGCTTGCCTTCGAGTAGCGGGGAACCGCCTAAGCGCCTTGTGGGATGGGAAAGAGTCGAGCTGAAGGCAGGTGAGAGTAAGGACGTCAGCGTACAGATCGAACCTCTGTTCCTCTCGGCCTTTGATCCTCAGCAACACGCATGGAAGAAATCGGCGGGAGAGTACACAATCCTGGTGGGCGGATCGTCGGCAAATTTGCCGCTGCACCAGGCCCTCGCACTCCAGTAATCCGGCCAGAGTCCTTGTCGCAGCCGCTCACAGCGCCGGCAATGAGTGCCCTCCCCCGGGGACTCGCTCGTTGGTTTCACTTACCCAGCGCTTACGCGCTGGGCTACTCAAATTCCGCCCGCGGTGCGGGCTGGGGTTGTGTTTGAAGAGCGGGAAAGTTGGGAAGGTTATCCCATGCCTAGTTCGTCTGCCGTTTCGAGGGGCGTTCCGCATCGGCGGCAGATCACGGCGCCGCAATCTCCGCAGGTGAGAGGGTCGGAGACTTCCGTCGCGCACTTGGGGCAGTAGAGATTTTCGGGTTTGGGCGCTGTGTCCATCAGAAAGAGAATCTAGCACAGGCGAACTGCTGAGAGGAGCCTTCAGGAATTCCCAAGAACCTCGCGAATTTTCTGCATCAGTTCCGCGGGTGTGAACGGCTTCTGCAAAAAGCTGGCGCCACGATGCATATCCTTGAGCTCATCGCTTGGATATCCGGATGTGTAGATGATCCTCACAGCCGGCCATCTTGACCGCACTTGCTTCGCGAGTTCTTGCCCGCTAATTTCCGGCATGACCACGTCGGTGAGTAGAACGTCGATGTCATTCGTGTGCGACTTCAGCAACGAGTCAAGTTCCTCGCGCCGGTGCACGCTGATCACGGTATATCCCGCGTGCCTGAGGATGGTTTCGCCAAGTTCCCGAAGCAGGGGTTCATCTTCGGCGAGAAGGATGGTAGCTGGGCCGCGCTGGCTGGATCCGTTCATAGACAAAAGGGTGCAGTTCCTTCGACGAAGGATGCGGCGTCCGCATAGTCTAGCATTGCACCGGGAGTTGTGCAGCAAGGCGTTGGTTCCATGCATGGTGAGCGCTAGCATTGCCCAAAGTGGAAACGGGGTAGCTTGTTATTGATTCGATTGACAACACCGGTGGGCCTACGTGATTTAATATCTGCATCAGTTTGGCCGAGTATCCCGTCCCGCCCTGTGACCTTTTGAGACGAGGAGCATACTAGTTGCATCTAAGACAACAGGCGCTACGAATTGAAGGGCTTAGGAAGGCCTTTCGGTCTGGCGCGACTGAACTGGTGCTCTTTGAGAATCTGTCGTTTGCGGTCGGCCGGGGCGAGATGCTGGCGATCGTAGGCCAGTCCGGCGCCGGGAAGAGTACTTTGCTGCACATCCTGGGAGCGCTGGAACGGCCTTCTGCCGGGAGCGTCTACTTCGGCGAACAAAGCCTGAATTCGCTTTCAGATGATCAGGCGGCCGATTTCCGCAACCGGAAGATCGGGTATGTTTGGCAGTTCCACTACTTGTTGCCGGAGTTTACGGCGGTGGAGAACGTGGCAATGCCGCTCCTGATGCGAGGGGTCGCGAAGTCCGAAGCAGAACACGAAGCTCTTAGCTGGCTGGAGAAAGTGGGGCTGCGTCCGCGTGCCTCGCACCGAGCGGGAGAACTTTCCGGCGGCGAGCAACAAAGGGCAGCGTTGGCGCGGGCCTTGATCACGAAACCTGAGATCCTATTGGCGGACGAGCCAACCGGCGATCTGGATAGTCGGACCTCAGAAACGGTGTTCGAGTTGATTTCGCGATTGCACGAAGAGCAGCAACTCTCCTCGCTGATTGCCACCCACAACATGAGTTTTGCGCGGCGATGCCATCGCATACTCAAAATCGAGAATGGGGTGGCAGAAGAAGTGAGACCGGAGGCACTGGCGGATTAGGCAGGTTGCCAAAGTGGTACCGAGGTAAAACACGAAGGTTGGTGTTTCTAATCACAAGAGGAATTGCGATAATCGGTGTATGGTGCCCTTAGTAATCAGGGGCATGTGGCGGAAAGAAGGATGACTCCCGATAATGTAGGGATCGGGAGCTCAGGGACAACGTGGTATGAGGTACCGGAGCGCAGGGCGGTGGCCTTCCGTTCTGGTGGGATTCGGGGGCTGATATGTTTGAGCGTTACACGGAAAAAGCAAGGCGCGTCATCTTCTTCGCGCGTTACGAAGCCAGCCAGTTCGGCTCTCCTTATATAGAGACTGAACATCTGCTGCTAGGACTGTTGCGCGAAGACAAAGCCCTGACCAATCGCTTTCTGCGTTCGCACGCCTCCGTAGAATCGATCCGCAAACAGATCGAAGGCCACACCACGATCCGCGAGAAAGTTTCGACCTCGGTTGATCTGCCACTCAGCAACGAATGCAAGCGAGTACTCGCTTATGCTGCGGAAGAAGCTGAGAGGCTTTCCCACAAACACATTGGAACCGAGCACCTACTCTTGGGTCTACTTCGCGAAGAAAAATGTTTCGGTG
>Ga0105238_10007230_pt1 | contig 11112 bp, 12 predicted proteins | sample KBSC34metaG_FD_81526 | JGI IMG/M metagenome (GOLD analysis project Ga0105238, IMG submission 81526) | Corn rhizosphere microbial communities from Kellogg Biological Station, Michigan, USA - KBS C3-4 metaG | ecosystem: Host-associated > Plants > Roots > Rhizosphere > Soil | place: Michigan, USA...
CCTCTCCCGTTTCTATTGGGATGGGAATTGAGAGCTTCCAAGCTAATCCGCCAAACGTGCCACATGGAATTGCGGTGATTGCGGGCGGCCTATTGTTTTTGATTCTCGGGATAGCTGCCGTCAGAGGAAAGTTCGATCCGACATCAAAGTGACATCACCAGCGAGCAACACGCCAATGACCCACTACCGAAAACTGGGTAGTGAAGGATTAACGTGGGTCAGGCTGTTTTTGAGGGAAATCGGTGTCGTCAGGTTGATTCAACTTCGGTCGCGGCTTGCTGAGCAACAGGTACGCGGACAGCAGGGTCAGCGGAATGACGATCACCCAGCATTGAATGATCACGACACGACCGCGTTTCGGGTATTGAGGACTGTCGGCGGTAACTTGCAAGATCCATCCAGTCTCAATCGGCCATCGCGAGGCCGCATCTGCTCCTTCGTCAGGCGCACGCTCAATTCGCATCGTGCGCCATTGAGGTTTCCTTGGCAATTTGTTCCATATCGTCAATTGAAATTCACCGTCGTTCGATGACAAGTCGTGGCTGATTTCGAAGACAGGCGAGAATTTAACAAAGTCCGCGACAAGGCGACTTCTGACCCACAGCACCATAAACGCGCACGCCATCAGAAGCGTCACCGCGCCCATCTTTCGTTGCCAGCCGTGAAAGAATGTGAGCATGGGAGTGAATCAGGCGACACGAAGACTGGTCTTTACTTCGGTGCGTTCCGACAGGCTATAAGCGTCGAACACTGCATCGAAATATACCTTTTCAACATTCAGCAGCCATTTCGGATCTAGGAACAGGCAGCATGCGATGGCAATTTTTGCCACTGATTGAATATGGTCGGAAACTGCCGCGAAAGGACGGTCTGAAAATCTCAGCACTGATTTGATATCCGCCACAATGCTGAACGTATCAATAGACCGAAGATCACAGTGAACAAACTTGCAAAGCTGACCCCAAAGAGGCTCGACAGACGCCTTTAAAGTGAATGACAGTTCTCTCAGATCTGGCACATTGTAGAAGAAGTCGCGAAACGCACTTCCTGTCATATCATGCTTTCCCGACCCATGCAGTTGCCACTCAATTCTAACCGGTATCGAACGAGAATCCCTTTGGAGTCGCTAAGAAAATTCCTGAGTCGCAGACGCAGTCAGTGCCTCGATCGAAGGGCGACTGCCAATTTCCGGCCCTGTGCCGACCCATAGATAGCCGTAACCAGAAACGATAATGAGTGCCCCATCGCCAACCAGCGGAACACCGATAAGTTCCGCGTTCCCAAGGCTTCTCACCCATCCCGCCATCAACAAGCACGCCGTGACAAGCGTGACGCACCCCGCCTTCCGCTTCCAGCCTCTGAAGAAATCACGCATGGGCTTCATCTCGGTCGTCAAGTGATTTGTCATCGCTGTTTGGGACGAACGTACCCGCGGGCGCACCGAGAATAAAACCGACGGGGGCGGTTGAAGAGTTCCAAGTGCACTATCGGGATAACGGGACGATCGATGAACTGTTACTGCATCCTCGTGAAGCGGCTCGATTCTGTGATCAGGTCAGAGCGAAGAACGGTTATTTTGATGTTCCCGACGATATTATCCTTCGATCGATTCTGACGCGCAGAAAGAATCCATAAGCAGAGATCAGATGAAAATCAAAGTCCCTTACTTCGTTGCGGCGATATTCATGATTCAATCGGTCGTTCTATCTGTGTTGCTTTTCAGACAGCATCAGCAGCACGAGGCCGATGAGAGTCAGTTGAAAACCCGCATCGAACAACTGGAAAAAGAACTCACCGACTTCAAGCAAGATGCGGCGAAATGACATCACATTGACGCGCCCTGTATCACGACCTGCAACGCGCCAATCACCCACTACCGAAAACTGGGTGGTGGGTGGTTAGAGCGTGGCCAGTCATTTGCGATGAAGCAAAAGACCGCCAGTCAGAATGGTCAGGATCTGGATTCCAATGGTCTCAGGGATCGCCGCTCGCGATTCAGCACAGGTCGCTCCGGCACATAATCGACGTGCTCCGCCGGCATCGTCGCCTAATGATGCGAAAAGGAGTTGGTTTCGATCGACCGCGGCCTCAACAGGCGACCTCGCTTCTGAACGAGTGATGCACCAGCTGATCGCCAAGATCCACGCGACCATCAGAATCATCATCCCGGCTTTGCGTTTACCTGGGCCTAAGGTTGTCATTGTGTCGCTCCTTGAAACCCCATTCTGCACTTTCAGCTTGGACAGTCCACGTCTCGGACGGAAAAAAGGCCCATTCCCGATAAAGGCGCGGTTCAGGAAGTCATTGTAATCTGCACAATTTACGCTCTTCATCTGCGAATCCGGGCACGGTTTTTGAATGTTTTGTCTTGAAGCGGGTGCCACTAACAGAGCCCAGACGATGCAGAACCACGTAATTTTTCGCTTTAACGACGTGACCGTGAAATTCAGTCGAGTGAATTCCGAGCAATCATGGAGCGTGGAAATAGGGCGCCATGATCGCCAATCGGCCAACATTCGATTGTATCAGGGGCGGGAACCCAGCATCCCCAGTGCGTTTCAGGTTTATTCACGGTGGATGGCCGATCAAACGGCTGAGCATGCCATCGTGGACTGCTGATGCTTGAAATTCGACACCGGATTTAGGGGTGCCACGATTTCGGAGTCTTCGACTAACGACTAAGTCGTGCTCACTCGGCAATGTCTCCCTCGATCCGGCCTTTCTCCTTTTGTCGGAGTTCGGTGAGTTTGCTTGACTGCGAGTCGGAAGGGCACGCTTTTGTCGAAGACTTCAAAAACGTGGTACCCGCAAAGTCACAACCTGCCTACCGAGAGTACGCTGACTCCGCGACCAAACGCAGGATTCGATCGCCGTTCGCCCACACTTCAAAATCGGCGTAACTGCTGTTGCTGAAAAGACGTATTGTCCAGATCTCATGGTCTGACTAGCATTCCGCCGCTGATGGCGGACGCCGCTACGGCAATTTCTGCGTGTCTGCGGTTTTTGCCAGTGCTCGTACTAGCCTCGCGCAACGCTTCTGTGGGACGTTCCTGTTGCGCGAGGTTCGATCCTGATGAACGTTTCACTGATGGTCGCGACACCGAAATGTTCCGCGCCGTTTTTACCTTAATGCGCCGCATCATATGTGCTGCTTGTCTGCTGATCCTGTTGATCTGCGGAGCAGAAGTCGGTGTGCGCGTGTACGAAGGCGTCTACGGCGATGTCGTCTGCCGCACGAGTGAGGCTGTCGGCAACGATCCTTCCAGACTCGCGATCCCATCGAGGTCGTTCCATCAGGAACTAAAACCGTTAGCCAAAGCGGTCGTCGAATGCCGCGATTCGAACACCGAGATCGACATTCACACCAACAGTCTGGGGCTGCGAGGTTCGGAACCGACTATCCCCAAACCAGAAAACGTCTGCCGTATCGTGGTCCTGGGGGATGAGACGATCTACGCTCCCGAGACTGCTGAGTCGGATCACTTCTGTGCGTTGCTGCAGCATCAATTGCAGCAGCAGACTCGCATCAAGATTGAAGTGATCAATGCCGGCATCCCCGGGCATTGTCCGCTGACAGAATTCCTGTTCTATCGAAAGTGCCTGATGTCGTTGCGGCCTGATCTGGTTCTGCTGCATTTCGACTGGTCTGATGTCGCAGACGATCATCAGATTCGTCGGCGGGCGAAATCGGATGGTTCAGGAGTGCCTCTGTCGTGTCCGAATGCGAAGTATGTCGAAGCCAAAAAAGTTCTGCCCTGCGAGGTCTGGCGCCAACAGTTTCGATTGCTCGACTGGGGCATGCATTCGCTCAGCAATGAATGGAAACAACAACTGACCAGGCAGCAGGCGAGCAGCCGCGACATCGAAGCGAACGCCTATGCGTGGCTACGTGACGAACATCCGGAACAAGTCGTTCCATTCCGCCAGGCCGCTCGTCCGATTGCCGACCTGGCCGACCTGTGCCAATCGTCGTATTGCCAGTTTGTCCTGTTTACGTCACCCAAGCCCTGGCAGGTGTCGCCGAAATGCAGTCGAGGCGACGGGGTTCGCTTGGCGGCAGGTGTCGCGCGCGATGCGTGTTATTCCAACCGAGCCCCCTTCAAGGTGCTGGCAGGATATGCCAATAACCAGAAGATTCCGTTCGTCGATTGTTCAGCCGCCATCGCCAGTGGCCCCGAGGTCGAAGCCAACTTCCTGCGTTATGCGCCGCGCTGGTCGCCGCACGGACATCGCCAGATCGCCGATCATGTCGCTGCATTTTTGATCGAGAAGGTCCCCGGTGCGTGGAACAGTAACTACTTCCAATCGCGCGACGAACCGCTGACGCAAACCGACTCACACCAATCCGTGATTCAATGGGTCGGAGGCCAGCAATCCACGGTCGACCACGACAACAGTCGTACTCGATTGCCCTGAGGTGATTCGACACTGCAGGACGTTGTTTGATTCGAAGAGACGATTGTCGAAAAGCACTGGTTGGCCGAGGACGGTCAACCAGATGGCTCGCCGCAAAGTTCCCACATTTGTCATCCAAGCAATAACGCGCAAGTGACACCCCTATTCGAAACCCATCGCGGACGCGCATCGCCGCCCGCGCCTGGCGGGCGTTACTGAAAAGAATGTCAGCTGAATTGTGGTGCGGATTCGATCTGACGATGTCGTTCGAGCGCCATGATGACAAACGGCAACAGTTTGGCGTGCCACAATTGATGGAGATGCTGCTGGCGCTATGATTCCAATAGCAAGGTCTAGTGTCTTTCGAGCACAGTTCTGTTAAATGTTCTCGCGTTCGTCGACCGATTTCCTTTTGATGGGCACCACGATGAGCACTCCGAACAAGTCCGAAATCTACTTTCATACCGCGGCCGATCACCTGAAGATCTCCAATCGCATGCGGACGTTGATGCTGACGCCCGAACGTGACGTCAAAGTTCAACTCGCCATCCGGCTCGACAATGGCGAAGTCGGAACATTTGTTGGTTATCGAGTTCAACATGATGGAGCACGGGGCCCCATGAAAGGAGGCCTGCGGTATCACCCTCAGGTTGATGACGACGAGGTTCGCACGCTCGCGCAATTGATGACCTGGAAGACGGCGGTTGTCGACCTGCCTTACGGCGGTGCAAAAGGCGGGATCGCTGTCGAGCCGCGCAGCCTGAGCAAAGGGGAACTCGAACGACTGACGCGTAAGTTCGTTGATCAGATTCACGACATGGTTGGCCCCGATACCGATATCCCGGCCCCGGACATGGGGACCAACGGCCAGGTGATGGCCTGGTTCATGAATCAGTATCAGAAGTATCACGGTTTCCAACCGGCCTGCGTGACGGGTAAGCCGCTCGAGCTACATGGCTGCGAAGGTCGCGAAGAAGCGACAGGCCGTGGCGTTGTGATCACGGCCGATCGATTGTTTCAGCGATTGGGCCAGCAGATCCGCGGCAAATCGGTCGCGTTGCAAGGCTTTGGCAACGTCGGTTCGTTCACCGCCAAGTTCCTGCACGAACGAGGCGCTCGACTGGTTGCCATCACGGATGTCCGCGGCGGATGCAGCAATCCTGATGGGCTGGATGTTCCTTCGTTGCTGGACTATGCCAAGACCAACAACGGCGTACAAGGCTTTCCAGGTTCCGCAGCGATCACGAACGAACAACTCTTCGGAACGAAGTGCGATTTGTTCATCCCCGCGGCACTCGGCGGCCAATTGACGGCCGAAACCGCGCCGCTGATTCAGGCTCCGTATGTCGTCGAAGCGGCGAATGATCCCACGACACCTGAGGCCGATGAGATCTTCCTGAAACGAGGCATCTTGGTTGTGCCTGACATTCTGGCGAACGCCGGCGGCGTGACCGTCAGCTATTTTGAATGGGTGCAGAATCGTTCCGTGGTGCACTGGCCACTCGAAGAAATTCGAACCAAGCTGGAACTACGGATGAATTCCGCTTTTGACGCGGTCTGGAAGATTGCCGACGAACGAAAGGTGACACTCAGAACGGCTGCGTACATTCTGGGGATCGGCCGAGTCGCACAAGCGACCGAATTGGCGGGCGTTTCTTGAGCCTTTCGTGATGAGGGCAATTTCTCCAATCAGGATTAATCCGATTGATGGCAGGCTGACTGCTCGTCGAGGCTCAATCGCCGCTCTGGCCGGTGAAAACTGCGCAATCAGACAGATTCTGTTGTGACGCAACCCTGGTGGACGATAGTCTAAAGCGCATCCATGTGAAGTGTGGCGTCTCGCGAGCCTAAAACCATAGCGTCTAACCCATATTTCAACGCGACACGTCCGTGCGACACGCACTAATCGTTACCTGCATCACATTCCCTTCGCTGACGATTCAACAGGGCCACCCGCGTGTCACAAAACGATCATCTATTTCTCTTTCGTGAGTACTGGCAGACGACCGCCCCGTACGATCCGAGCCGAATCCTCGATTCGCGCGAGACTCGATTCGAACAGGGCAAAGAGTTACGGAATCTGACGCCGCGCGAGATCCACGCTCAGTGGACCCCTGCCCCGGATCGGCCGGATCCTGTCGAAACGTTGCTCGTCAGCAATGTTGGTCGTGAAGAACGACTGGTTCCGCTGCGCATGGGTCGCATGATGCAATCTCCCTTCGCGTTTCTGCGAGGATCGTGTGCCGTCATGGCGCGAGACCTGGCGAACACGCCGACCTGTGGAGTTCAGATGATGCTGGCGGGTGATGCGCACATCAACAATTTCGGACTCTATGGAACGCCTCAGCGAGACGTCGTGATCGATATCAACGATTTTGACGAAGTCACCATCGGACCATGGGAATGGGATCTGAAACGCCTGGTCGCCAGTGTCAATGTGGCGGGTCGCGATAACGGTCTTGATGCGGACGAACGGGCCGCTGCGGTCAAACGTTGCGTCAGCGGTTACGTTCTGAACGCTCATCGACTGATGAATCTGGGGGTATTCGAGGTTTGTTCGCTGTTCGCCTATGCGGATCTTGATCGCAACGAGGCCGTACTCGAAGAACAAGGCATCACCATCGGCAATAAATTTCGGGCTGTGGCGAAGAAAGTTCTGGCCAAGGCGCGGCGGACTCACAACGAAACGTTGTTGGAAAAGGTCGCACGGCAACAGGCTGACGGTGGGTGGCGATTCTTTGATTCGCCACCCGTCCTGACGACGCTGGACGAAGAGACGCGGCGAAAAGTGATTGATTCGTTGGTCGACTATGCCGAATCGCTCACACCGGAATACAGGTTCATGCTGCATCGATATTCGGTGGCGGATGTATGTCACCGGGTTGTTGGAGTCGGAAGCGTTGGCCTGCGTGCCTACCTGGTGCTGTTATTCGGCAACGGTTCATCCGATCCGTTGTTTCTGCAAGTCAAAGAGGCGGCTACGCCTGCGCATGCGCCTTATCTGCCCGACGTGGAATTGCGAGTGGCACACGAAGGTCGCCGAGTCGTGACGATGCAGCGCGCTCTGCAGTCGCTAGGTGATCCGTTATTGGGTTACACGACGATCGACAATCGTCCGTATTTCGTCCGCCAGATGAAGAACTTGAAGGCATCGATGCCAATCGAGTTTCTGACGGGTGAGCCGTTTGAATTCTGGTGCTGGATTTGTGGTGTGCTGCTGGCTCGCGCGCATGCGCGATCTGGCGATATTGCCAAAATTGCCGGGTACATCGGCAAGTCAGAAGCATTTTCAGATGCCTTGACTCAATTCGCTGAATCATACGGGGATCAGACGGAACGCGACCATGCCGCCCTGGTCGAGGCGGTTCGTTCCAAGCGTGTCGAAGCCATTAATGAGGACGAAGACGTCTAACAGCCGGTAAGGAATTGGAACGGACTTACGCCTCATCGTCGTCAAACCACGAGACAATCAAGCCGACTGCGTGTTCCCGTCATCGGTCCTCGACACGTTTCCAAGTAGCTGCAAAACATTGCCAGAATGTGAGACGCTGCATGCCGACCAAGTCGTGGCCAGACTATTTTTCACTGTGGTTGCTGTTCGTTTCGACGGCCCTGCTCGTCCTGATTTCGATTGAAGCGGGCTATCGGCTGGCCGAGTATCGTCGGCGTCGGTCAGCTCATTCGGGTGATGCGCCCGTCAGTTCTGCCATCGGTGGAACGCTGGGCCTGTTGGCGTTTTTGCTGGCCTTCACCTTCGGGATGACGGCGTCGCGATTCGACGCGCGCCGACAACTTCTACTAGACGAAGTCAAAGCGATCGGGACCTGTTACCTGCGAGTCGACTTCGTTCCTGAATCCAAACGCGAACAGATCCGCAACCGTCTACGTGAATATGTCCATGTTCGTGCCGAATTGGCCAACCATCCGCAAACACTCCAGAACGACTTGGTCCGCTCAGAAAAGCTGCTTGATGAGATGTGGAAGCTGAGTGCCCAGGTGGGGCAAGAATATCCGACATCGGAAATGTTGGCCCTATATGTCGACTCGCTCAATTCGGTCATCGACTTTCACACAAAACGAACTGTTGTCGGCCGTTATCGAATCCCCAATATCATCTGGAACGCACTGTACCTCGTCTCGATTCTCTCCATGGCGGGCGTCGGTTATCAGTTTGGCCTGGCCGGTCGCCGCGATCTGGCAGTCAGCCTGCTGCTCTGTCTTGCCTTTTCTGTCGTGATCGGGCTGATCGCCGATCTCGAACGCGGATTCGAAGGAACCATGCAGGTCGATCAGCAACCGATGGTCGACCTGGACCGGCAACTCTCGGCCGATAGCGGCGCCGTAAAGTGACAGGCGCGTGACGCTTTCAATGACTGTGTGCAACTGTCAGCAAGGGCTATTTGAAACCGCGTCGTTGCTTTTGATGCACGCATGTCGATGCGATTGTCCGTTGCGGAATTCCATCCGCGTTTCGTGACGCGTGTCATTTGAAATTGATAAAATCTGCCGCTGCCTGATCTTCCTGTTCCAGCGGGCCCGGAGTTCTACGATGTCCACGATGCGTGCAGTCCAGGTTTCCCGTCCCGGTGGTCCGCTCGAACTTGTCGAGCGTCCGATTCCTCAGCCGAACTCCGGTCAAGTTCGAATCAAGGTTCAAGCCTGCGGTATTTGCCATAGTGACGCTCTGACCAAGGATGGTGGCTGGCCCGGTTTGCAGTTTCCTCGCGTGCCGGGCCATGAAGTGGTTGGCGTCATTGATGCCGTCGGCAAGGACGTTCCAGCACGATGGTCAGTGGGAATGAAAGTGGGTGTGGGCTGGCACGCCTGGCATTGCGGGTATTGCAATAACTGCCGCCGTGCCGACTTTTTTGCCTGTGAGACAGGAGTTCAAGTCACAGGCATTGCGTTTGACGGCGGCTACGCCGATTACATGGTGGCACCTGTCACGTCGCTCGCTCAATTACCCGCCGGGCTGACACCGACGGACGCCGCTCCACTGATGTGTGCCGGCCTGACGACATACAACGCGCTGCGAAACAGCGGTGCTCGATCGGGCGATCTCGTTGCCATCCTGGGCATTGGCGGGCTTGGGCATCTGGGAGTGCAGTATGCAGCCAAAATGGGATTTCGCACAGTTGCCATCGCCCGTGGCAGCGATAAAGAGCCCTTGGCGCGACAACTGGGAGCCAGCCACTACATCGACAGTCAAAGCACCGATCCCGCATCTGAACTGGCAAAGCTGGGCGGCGCGAAAGCCGTGATCGCGACGGTCACCAACGGACCGGCCATGACGGCGACCGTCGGCGGTCTGGCACCTCGCGGCCGATTGATGGTGTTGGGTGCCGCTCACGAATCGATCGAGGCGAACCCGTTGGTGCTGCTGATGGGTCGTCGCGCAATCGAAGGCTGGTACTCAGGTACGTCGATCGACGCCGAAGACACGTTGCGCTTCAGTGCGCAGTCGCAAGTCCGTTCAATGAACGAAGCCTATCCATTAGAAAAAGCCGCAGAAGCCTACGACCGCATGATTAGCGGCAAGGCCCGGTTTCGAGTTGTCCTGACAATGGAGTGAACGTCGTCGACGTCGTGGTCTGAAAGGCAGAACTCGCCTGTTCTGCGTCGGTCTCGAAATCACTCGAGGCGATTGACGATGGTGGGACTGCGCTGAAGGCAACTGGTCGCCACGAAGTCCTCGCGCTCAATGCGTTTACTGGCTTCAACGGCTCAGGGAGAGCTTCGCCCTCCCGCCGTGTTCAGTCGATCCAATGCCAGTCTCGCCACGCGGGCGACCTCGGTGTCTTCGTCGTCTGTTGCGGCTTGTAGCCCCGCACGGATTGCGTCGTTGTTCACGCCGGCCTGTCCCAGCGACTCGGCGATCTTCTCACGTACGAGTGGTTCGCTGTCATCCAGCAATGGCAGCAACAGGTCTGAGCACTCGGTGGCCATCGCGGGCCATTTGGCGAATGCGATCGCTGCTGCTTCACGAACCTCGCCACGATCGTGACCAAACAACTTTTTCAGTCGTAGTAACAGTTCGTTCACGGAAGTCGCTGGATCCAGATCGATTTCCGCCAGCAAATTCGTGACGGCGGCCAGCATCAAAGGCTGCGTTTCCGTTTCGTCCAGGAACGTCAGTAGCACCGGTCGTGCGGCAGCGGCGTGCTTGGACTTTCGCCGAATCAGTGCTCGTGCCGCTTCGAACCGGACGTCAGGGTCTTCGTCGTTCAGCAGAGAGACCAGTCTGGTTGCGGGATCAACGGCTGCGGTCGTGGTCGTCGCACTCAGTAGTCGCGCGGCCAAGGCTTTGATCGTGGGATCGGCATCGTCCAATCCGTACGTCGCCCACTGCTCTGTTTCGGCGGTCTGACCGCGACTACCGATGGCCTGCAGTGCCCGCAGTCGCTCATCGGCGGACTTGGACTGTTGAAAGAGTGCAATCCAATCGGCGATCGGTTGATCGGAAAATGGTTGAGAGAGCTTGGGCATGAATCAACTTTCGATGATCTTTAGCAGGTTTCAGGCGGCCGCGGATTGACACTGGATCGATCAAACTTCGGCCGTGATGGTGTTTTCGGGCATTGTTTCCGGTGTGCGAGTCCTTGGAAATCGCAACTTGCGATACGAATAAAAAGACTCTACCCAATCGCGCGGCGACTCGCATAGAATCCCCGGTCCGACAACACGATTCAACCGCTCTGCACGGATGCGACCTTGGCC
>Ga0105238_10007233_pt1 | contig 11111 bp, 13 predicted proteins | sample KBSC34metaG_FD_81526 | JGI IMG/M metagenome (GOLD analysis project Ga0105238, IMG submission 81526) | Corn rhizosphere microbial communities from Kellogg Biological Station, Michigan, USA - KBS C3-4 metaG | ecosystem: Host-associated > Plants > Roots > Rhizosphere > Soil | place: Michigan, USA...
CGCTCACGTCGACGCCGGTCGCATTCCCCGAGGCGTGCTGGGTCCCGACCAGCTTCGGTGCCGCCGGGTCGCTGGCATCGACGATGAACAGACCGGAGGCGCCGGCGGCGACGTAGACCCGGGTGCCCGAAACCTGAAGCGCGACCCCATCAGCCGGAAGAGCGCAGGTTCCAAGCAGCTTGGGCGCCGTCGGATCGCTGACGTCGACCACCTCCAGCCCAAACCGCTGTCTCGTGAGGTAGGCCCGATTTCCGACGACCCTCAAACCGTCGGCGGGATCCGTCACGTCGTAGGACGAGACGCGCTTCGGCGCGCGCGGCTCGCTGACGTCGATGACGTCCATCCCGCCGACGTGGGGGTGCTCGACTTGATGTTGATGGGTCAGGTAGACGAAGTTCCCGGCGACGTCGATGGCCACGGGGACGTCCTCGATCGGCAGGCTCCCGATCACCGTGAGATTCGAGGGGTCGCTCACGTCGAAAATCGTGAGGCCCTGGGCGACGTGGATGCCGGCGTAAGGGCCCGGGCCGATGACATAGCCGGTCTGCCCGACCACGCGCAGGTGGTCCCCGGCGACGGTCTGCGAAAATCGTTGAAAGGGGTGCTTGGCGAATCGCCCCGGAAGCACGGAGCCCGCCGCCGGCGGCGTCATGCCGCCGGCGCCCTCGGGAGGCGCGCCTCCAGCGCCAGCCGTCAGCGTCTTGCGCCCGCACGCCTGCGCGGCGAGGACCCACAGCAGCGCGCAAAGGGAAGCCGTGCGGCCCTGCCAACGCCGTCCGATTCGAAACTGACCCATGTCTTGAATGTTACGATCGGCTCGGCGCGGCACTTCCAGCGTCCGAACTTTCCCGTCGCGCCTGCTATCACCCGGCCGGTGTCGTGGTCTCGCTTGCTCCGTTTGATCGAGCCACGCTCGATCACGTGTGGACAGCAAGGTTCCGGTCGAGGTGTTCTGGATCACGTTGTGGGTTGCTCCGATCATGATCACCATCACCGATCCCAGTGATCACGACGATTGCTTGGATCACCATCGCCCGCGATGGCGCAGTCATCGGCGCTTGACGCGCACGGACAGAGGCGCTGACTGTACTGTCCTCGCCTTGAATGTACTGTCTTCATATCGACCTCTCCGATAGTCTCACCAAAAATGCCGAGCGCGTTCGGAGACAGGGCGTGGGCGCCAGTCCGTGTGGTGATCTTGATTTTCGCCTTCATCGTCGCATCGCCGATCATCGCGGCGGCCATGGACTCCGACGAGCTCGTCAAGCAGGGTCTGGTCCTGCGCCGAAAAGGCGATGACGTTGCGGCGCTGCAGAAGTTCCAGCAGGCCTACGAGATCGACAAGAGCGCGCGCTCTCTGGCCCAGGTGGCCCTGGCCGAGCAGGCGCTCGGCCGCTGGGCACTGGCCTACGATCACCTGACGCAAGCGCTTGGCGAAAGGAGCGATCCTTGGATCGCGAAGCACAAGCCTCTCCTCGAGGACGCGCTGAAGGCTTTGCGAGAGCACGTCGGCAGGCTCGAGATCCTGGGTGGTTCGCCGGGCGCCGAAGTTCGAATCAACGGCACCGTCGTGGGCAGCTTGCCCTTGTCGAGACCGCTGACGCTGCCGATAGGCTCTGCGGCCATAGAGGTCGCCGCGCCGCGGTTCATGGCCATCCAGCGTACGGCGACCATCCGCGCGGGCCAGACCACGCGGGAATCCTTCGACGCGTTGGCGCCGACTGCCGAGAAGCCGACCCTGGAGCCCGAGGCGCGCGTACGGCCAGTATCCGCCGTCGAGGGATCGACGGGCGATGCAAAGCCGATCGCGACGGCCCAAGGCTCCCGCGCGCAACCGCCGGCGTCCGCCCCTTCCGATGTCACGGCGGGCGAAGAGCCATCCACGCTCCGCCTGAGCGCCAAATGGGTCGCTGGCGGGCTGGCGGTGCTCGGCATCGCAGGCGGCACGATCGCCTACGTCAGCCACCAGAACGCCTCGGATGATTTCGGCCGAATGTGCTACGACGATCCGGCCACCGGGATTCATCCGCTCTCCCCGCCGACGACCGAAATGTACTGCCGCGACCTTAATAGCACGTGGAGCTCCACCTATACGTTGGCCGTCGTCGGCTTCGCTGCCGGAGCGGCTTTCGCCGCCGCTGGCATTGTGTTGTGGCTCACCGAGCCGTCACCGAGCGGAGGAAGCGCCACGGCATTCGGATGCTCCCCTGGAGCGGTCGGGCCAGGCCGGTTCAGCGTCGGATGTGCGATCCGCTTCTAGAAAATCGTCAGGCACACAGGCTAGAGTCCGCCCGATGACAAATCGGGTGGCGGCGCTGCTGACTTTTTTTGCGCTCGTTTCTGCTTGCAAGGGCAGCCTCAACCAACGCCATCCTGGCGATGGGGCGGTCGATGTCGTGGTCGATGCGCCTCCGGCCAAGGACAGCGGGGCGATGGATTCGGACATGACCACCGACGGGAGCCCTGCGGACAGCGTGGTGCCGGAGAGCGGTAGCCCGGCCGACACGGCAGACTCGCCCGACACGGGCGGCTCACCCGACACCGGCGGCTCGCCCAGGAGCGAGCTGGGAGTTTCCTGTTCGGGGTCCGATGACTGCGCCTCCGGGTTTTGCGTCGACGGAGTCTGTTGCGAGAGCGCGTGTACCGGTTCTTGCGAAGCGTGCGGCGAGGCCGACATGAAGGGCCAGTGCGTTGCGGTGATGGGAACACCGCGACCGTCGCGTACCGCGTGTGCGGGCGCCGGGACGCCCTGCGCGGGGACGTGCGATGGAGCGAACCGCGCTCTGTGCACGTATCCCGGGACCGCGCAGTCATGTCGGACAGCCTCCTGCACCGCCGGAATAGCCACGCTTGCGGCGGCATGTGACGGCAAAGGCATGTGCCCGAAGGCCGAGACGGTGGACTGCGCCCCGAACTCATGCGGCGGCACGATCTGCGCCGGTGGGTGCTCTGATACCTCGCCCTGCGCGGCGGGCCAGTATTGCGCGGCCGGAAAATGTGTGGCCAAGAAGGCGGCCGGTCAGACGTGCACCGCCGCCGGCGATTGCGCGAGCGGCTTCTGCGCGGATGGATACTGCTGCAACAGCGCATGCGCGACGGCGTGCAACGCGTGCAACCTGCCGGACCTGCTCGGGACGTGCAGCCCCGTGAAGTCGGGGGTCGACGACATGTGCAGCGGGATGTCGGCGTGCGACGCGACGGGGAAGTGCAACAAGGCGAATGGACAGACGTGTTCGGCAGCGGCGGACTGCACGAGCGGAAATTGCGTCGACGGACATTGCTGCGGCATGGCCTCTTGCGGAGCCTGCCAGGCCTGCACGGGAGGCGGCGGGACATGCGTGGCGGTGAACAACGCGGAGGACGCCGACAGCTGCAGCGGGACGAAGAGCTGTGACCCGACGGGGATGTGCAAGCTGAAGGCCGGGCAGGCGTGCACAGCGGCGAGCCAGTGCGGAAGCGGCTTCTGCGCCGACGGGTTCTGTTGCAACGCTGCGTGCGGCGGCGCTTGTGAATCGTGCGGCGAAGCGAGCAGCAAGGGAACGTGCACCGCGGTCACGGGCGCACCGCGCACCGGGCATGCAGCGTGCTCTGGTGCCGGCACGACCTGCGGCGGAACCTGCGACGGGACGAACCGGACGACGTGCGCCTCTCCCGGGGCGAGCACGTCATGCCGATCGGCGTCCTGTACGGCGGGAGTGGCGACGCTGGCGGCGAGCTGCGACGGCAAAGGGGCATGCCCTGCGGCGCAGATGGTCAATTGCGCGCCCAACACCTGTTCGGGGACGGCGTGCGCGGGCGGCTGCTCGGCAACTCAGCCGTGCTCGGCGGGCACTTACTGCAGTGGGGGCGTGTGCATGCCGAAGAAGGCCAACGGAACCGCCTGCAGCGATGCAGCGGAGTGCAACGGCGCGTGCGTGGACAACTTCTGCTGCGGCTCCGCGTCGTGCGGGGCTTGTCAGGCCTGCACGGGCGCGGGGGGGACCTGCGTCGCCATCAAGAACGCCGACGACCCCAATAGTTGCAACGGGGCGAGCACCTGCGACGCGACTGGCGCATGCAAGAAGAAGCAAGGCCAAGCTTGCAGCGCCGCCGCCGACTGCGCAACGGGGTCTTGCGCCGACGGCGTGTGTTGCAATTCCGGGTGTAGCGGCCAGTGCCAGGCGTGCAACGAGTCGGGCAAAGCCGGGACGTGCTCCCGGATCACGGGCGCACCCCGGAGCGGTCATACGGCGTGCAGCGGCGGCACAGGGGCGTGCGCGGGTCGTTGCGACGGGACGTCGGATACGCAATGCGCGTATCCGGGCTCGTCGACCTCCTGCACCAACGCGAGCTGCTCGTCGGACTCGAAGACTGCCACGTCCGGCACCGCTTGCAACGGAGCGGGCGCATGCAGTACGGCGACGACGACCAACTGCGACAGCATGGGGAAGTATTGCACCAGCGGGAGTTGTGTGAACAAGTCTGGAAATGGCGTCGCGTGCCAGAACAACGTTCAGTGCTCGAACGGAAACTGCACGAACAGTGTTTGTTGTGGGAGCGGTGAAACGGGATGCAGCGGGACCTGCGCCAACCTTCAGTCGGCGAATGTCAGCTATAACTGCGGAACCTGCGGTCACAGCTGTCTCGGCGATAAATGCTCTGGCGGAGCGTGCCAGCCGACGGCTGTCTCGGGCAGCGCCGCTTCGGGGTTTACCTTTTCGGCCTCCGGCACCACTTTCTCGAACTACGAATTAGGGGGCATGACGGGGACCAACAACAGTTATGACCCCGCGATCTTCAAGAACGGCGCGGTGCATTGTATCTGGAACGGGTATCCGGATACCGAATTCTCGCCAGTGGGCATCGTCGCCGACAGCACCTACGTATATGGACTTGTCGTTGCCAGCGCGGTCTATCTATTCAGGTGCCCGGTCGGCGGAGGGACCGCGGTCCTGGTTTTTCAGAGCGCTGGTTCCTCCAACTACAACCTGAACCTGGACGGCAGCGGAACGGCGCTCTATTGGAGCGTAACTAACAGCGGCGGATCCACGCAGGTCTACCGCCTCGTAAAATAGGGCTCTCCGTACGGCGTCGCCCTCGCTGCCTTCCACGCCGGCCTGCGCGGGGAGATCGACGCCGACGGCACAGCCGCCGGGGACCCCTCAGTATCGCTGAACACTCCCTTGCGGAAAACTACCCTTTCCCGTGGGTTCGCCCGAAGAGAGTCGCCGCTCGACTGCATTCCTCCTTGCTACGCGGGTGATAGACGTGCAGCGAGTTGAGGCCGAGGATCTTCCTTCTCGCACCCTCGGGCTTGCTATCGAGCCACTCTTTGGTCAGCGCGAGCTGGATGTTGATGGTATCGGTTCCACCCTCCTTGGGGCCTCCCCGGCCCGCGGTGTCGCTCACGGGCCAGTTTGAACCCCAGAGGAGCCGGTCGGCGCCGAACTTCGTGTACAGCACGTCGAGGGCCGGGACGTACTTGCTCACGTCGGTGGACGAATTGTAAGGCGTCGTGAACTCTGCGCCCTGTTCCGCTTCGTTCCAACGGGTGATGTCGGAGACCTTGACGTAAACGTTACGCTTGGCGGAAATTTCGGTCAGCCGCGCCTCCCAGCTGGGGTCGGGGAGGAAGTCGTGGTTGCGGCCCCCGTCGTGATCGACCACGATCTTTGCGCTGGGCCAGTGCGTGGCAAGCCCCACAATCAACCCGGTCGGTGCGTCGTCGGGGGCCTCCAGCACGGAGATGCCGAGCGCGACCAGCTTGTCGATGTTGGCGATCGAGGTGGCCCCGAGGTTACCGGCTTGGGCGTCCCAAATGCCGTTCGGCACACGGATGCCGACCAGCAGATTGTTCGCACCCAGCTCCGCGAGCCAGCCGTCGAACGTACCCTGGTCGGCGGTCGGATCCATGTTTCCGACGTAGCTGTAGAGTTGGTCCGAGGCGGCAACCAGGTCGAGCATCCACTTGTTACCCTGAACCGTCTGGCTCGGATCCAGCGTGGACTCGATCAGGATGATCTTGTCGACCTGCCGGCCTCCCGGGGTGGCGTCGTAGTCCGAGACGAGGTAGTCGTGTATCAGCCAGTTGCTGGCAGGGTCGGGCGTCGTCCAGCTGCTCTGGTAGCCGGTGGCCTGGCTTGGGCAGCACTGATCGGGGAAGCCACCGCCGTCGTGCAAGGTCGAGGTGCGAAGCTCATCCGGCAGGTTCGGGTCGCCCGAATAGGCCGGAGCAATCTGCTCGAGTAGTGTGTCACCCGCGCCCGGATTGGCGATGAAGCGGGGCAGATCCCAGAGGTGAATGTGCGCGTCGACGACCAGCTCGTGAGGTCCCCGTTTGTCACGTGCCGGTTCGTGGCCTCCCTGTTGATCGTGTTCGTGTCCCAGCGCCCCGGTTTGTCGAGCAACAGCGAGATCGTCAGAGCTGCAAGCAGGCAAGCTCACCAACACCCCCCATAGCCCCACGAGCGCCGCCGTGTATTCAGAGTTCTTCATATTGCCCGCCCTCCCGGTTTTCAGGCCGTACGCAAGCGCCGCTGATGCGTGCTCACACGCCCGCCCGGATGGTCGCCGGAACGCGACCGATATGCAAGAGCTGCGTCGAACCGAGCGTCGCTTCGGGTATGTAGTTGCGCAAGCAACTATCTCCCGCCCTCCTTCGCAGTTTGGCCTAGCGATCGCAATCGGACGACGTACGCTGGACCGCTCTCCTTCTGCTTGCACTTATACTTCGACTATTATAGAAATACGGTGTGGGCGCGAAATTGGATCGCCACGCGGAGCAGCTCGGAGCCTTGGGGCACCCGATTCGCTTGGCCATCTTGCGCTACGTGGTGCAGGCGGGGCCCGAGGGGGCCGCGGCAGGGGCGATCCAGACGCATGTAGAGATGCCGGCCTCGACCCTGAGCCATCACCTCAAGCGCCTCGTCGATTCCGGCGTGATGCGGTCGCGCGGCGAGGGGACATTTCACTACTACTCCGCCGACTACGACGCGCTCCGCAAGCTGACGGATTACCTGTGGGAAGACTGCTGCAAGGACGGGGGCGGGAAGTGCTGCTGACCTTTCCTTGCGCCCGAAAGTTCGAGTAGTTTCGAAGAAGGAGATACGATGAACGTCCTCAAGCCACACGTATCGCTGAATGTGAGCAACATCGACGCCGCCGTCGCCTTCTACGAGAAGGTGTTCGACGTACCGGCCACGAAGCGCCGCCCCGGCTACGCCAAGTTCGACCTCTCCGAGCCGTCGCTGAACCTTTCGATGGTGGAAGCGCCTCGGTCGGGCGTGAACGCGAGCCACTTCGGAATTCAGGTGGCAACGACGGATGATGTGGCGCTTGCCAGCGAGCGGTTCAAGCGGAACGGGCTCCCGACCTTGGCCGAAGAGAACACCTCTTGTTGCTACGCCGTACAGGACAAGGTCTGGGTCGAGGACCCTGACGGAAACATGTGGGAGGTGTTCGTCGTAAAGGGGGACAGTCCGACGATGCGGCAGGGCGCTGAAACGGCCTGCTGCACCCCCATGGCAGGGGCGACCAAGGACGGTCTCGTGCAGATGGGCGCGAAACGCGGATGCTGCTGAAGGAGGTCGTCGCCGAGGCGCTGATCGAGTCCGATCCGACGAGGAGCTCTCATGAACACCGTGATCTTTGCTTGCATTCACAACGCCGGGCGCTCGCAGATGGCGGCGGCCTGGTTCAACGCCCTGGCGGACGAGACGAGGGCACGCGCTGTCTCGGCAGGCACCGATCCCGGAACGCGGGTTCACCCCGAGGTGCTCGAGGCGATGCGCGAGGTCGGCGTCGACCTGAGCGATCGAAAGCCTCAGAAGCTGACTGACGACCTTGCGCGAGGCGCCCAGATGTTGATCACCATGGGGTGTGGTGAGCAGTGCCCTGTGGTGCCGGGGCTCCGTCGGGACGACTGGCCGCTCGAGGATCCCAAAGGCAAGCCCGTTGCGCGCGTCCGTGAGATCCGAGACGACGTGCGGGAACGGGTCGTCGCTCTGCTCCGGCGAGAGGGTTGGGGGCGCGGATGATCCGCCATGCCGAGCGGCCGGACCTTCCGGCGGTGCTCACGTTGCTCGCCGAGGCGAAGCTCCCGACGGAAGGGGTCGCCGAGCACCTCCAGTCGTTCTTCGTCGCGGACGACGGTGACCGGATCGTCGCGTGCGCCGGTCTCGAGCTTCGTGGCGATTCCGCCCTGCTGCGTTCGCTGGTGGTAGCGCCGGATGCCCGTGGTGCCCGGCTCGGCGCTGCTGTACTCCGGCGAGCGTTGCACGAAGTCCACGACCGCCCGGGCGGGGTCTTTGCGCTGACCACCACGGCAGAGGCGTACCTGTCCCGGTTCGGGTTCGAGCGCGTCGTGCGCGAGTCTCTGCCGGTCCCGCTCTTCGAATCCCGCGAGCTGCAGGACGCCTGCCCATCGTCGGCCGCCGTCATGAAGTGGGTTCGGCCGTCGCCTCGGTGAATTCCTGCGTCCTTTTGGAGCGGGCTTCGTCCTTGGAGTGGAGGACGAAATGGACACTCGAGACAACGATCGAATCCGAACCCAGGTCCGCACGGCCTACGCCAAGGTGGCGAACGGTGCCGGAGGCTGTAGCGTGGGCTGCTGCGGCACGGAAGGAGCGGGCAGTCTCACGCTGGGGTACACGCCGGAGGACCTGGCGAGCGTTCCCGAAGGGGCGGACCTGGGACTTGGCTGTGGGAATCCACAAGCTATCGCAGCTCTGCGGCCCGGCGAGACCGTACTGGACCTGGGCAGTGGTGCCGGGTTTGATTGCTTCCTGGCGGCGAGCCGCGTGGGGCGCACCGGCCGCGTGATCGGCGTCGACATGACGCCCGAGATGGTCACCAAGGCACGCGACAACGCCCGCCGGGTCCAAGCCACGAACGTCGAGTTCCGTTTGGGAGAGATCGAGCACCTGCCCGTCGAGGATGCATCCGTCGACGTGATCATTTCGAACTGCGTGATCAACCTGGCCCCCGACAAGAGCGCCGTCTTCCGAGAGGCGATCCGCGTGCTCAAGCCGGGAGGGCGCATCGCGATCTCCGACGTGGTCGCGACCCGCGCCATCCCCGCAGATCTGGCGGCCAGCGTCGAGGCGCTCACCGGCTGTGTGGCGGGCGCCGCCAGGGTCGAGGAGATGAGCGCGCTCATGTCGGCAGCTGGCTTCGAAGGCGTGAAGATCGAACCGCGACCGGACAGCCAGGCCATCATCCGCCAGTGCATGCCCGGCGCCGAGGGATACCTGGCGTCGGCGAGGATCGAGGGCACGAAGGTGGGCGGCGCGAGCTGCTGCGGGCCTTCGTGTTGCGCGTAGGGAGCGCCCGAGATGATTCCAGCGGAAGCACGCGGCGCCTGGCGCGAGATCGAAGCACGGCTGAAGCCGTACGTCGCGCGCCGCGTGCCTTCCGCGGCCGAGGCCGACGACATCGTCCAAGACGTCCTCGTCAGGATTTACCAGGGCTTGGCCTCGCTCCGCGACGGTGAGAGCTTTGGCGGATGGGTGTATCGGATCGCCGGGCGGGCAATCGCCGACGCCGGGCGAGCAAAGTCGCGGGCTCCCACCGCCGCGAAGGACTCCGGCGAAGAGCCGGACGCCGCAGCCGACGAGGAGGCCGACCTCCAGCTGGAGCTCGGCGAATGCGTCGCGCTCTTCGTGGCTCGCCTTCCTTCACCCTACCGCGAGGCGATCACCCTTACGGAGCTCCAGGGCCTTACCCAGAAGGATGCGGCCGAGATGCTGGGGATGTCGCTTTCGGGGATGAAGTCCCGAGTTCAGCGCGGTCGCGAGAAGATTCGCGAGATGTTCGACGAGTGCTGCAGGATATCGGTGGACTGCCGAGGTCGGGTGGTCGAGTGCGAGGCCCGGGACTTGGATCGGATCCCGGAGGACTGCAGGGGCGCCGCGGAGTCATGGACGGCGCGGCATGGGGCGAAGGGCACCTGACCGCGGTCAGATGACGATCCGGGTGGGCGGACGGCCTGCCGACGGCGGCCGTAGGTCGCCTCAGTTTCTCGAGGCAGCCCGGCAATCCTGCCCGGACCTGGTAGCGCGCTCGCGTCGCACGAGAAAGTACCGCCCGCTGAGGCGGAATGGCATGAATGATGCTGTTCTGGAGCCCTCGATGATGAGGCGGGGCGTGGCGTTCCTACTGTTGCTGGCCACGGGCGCCTGCGGATCGACCGTCGGTTCCGGTCCGGACGGCGGCGGGTCCGGGAGCGTGGGCAGTCACGGGAGCGGGGGGGCAGGAGGCTCGACCGGCGGGCGCGGCGGAGGCGGAGGCACTGGCGGCTGCGCTCCCAATCAGATCTGGTGTCCCGGTTGTGAGCCCGGCACCGGCGCTTGCTACGTGGGCGGCTGTCCCGGCGTCTCGTGTCCTCCTCCGGATGCCGGCGACTCTGGCGGGGAGAGCTGTCGCGGTGGCATGTCGTGCGCGGGCAGCGCCTCGTGCGGCCTCGACTGCATGGGGAACCGCGGGAACGTCAGCGGCCTGCAGGGGCCCGGGATCAGCTGCAGCTGTCAGAGCGGATCGTACTCGTGCCGCGTGATATGGGAGGGAACCTCCGGAGCGCCGCCACCGCTTTGTCCGAGCAATCCGCAGGGCGGCACGTGCAGCCAGCGTTGCAACCTTTGTCGCACCAGCGCGGCCGCGGACACCGGCTACTGTTTCTGTAGCGCGGACCTTTCGTGGGTCTGCTCTTGAGGACCTCGTCGCAGCCTGATCATCAATGGCGAGGTCTGGGTGCGCATCGGGCCGACCACCTGGAGGAACGAAATGCGAGATTCCACGAGCTATCGCCGGGTCCCTGCTGTCACGCGCGCGGGTCAGTCGATCTCGGCGATTGCGCTTTCGCTCGTGATGGCCGTCGGCTGCGGTAACGGGAGCAGTTCCGGGCGCGACGCGGCGGCCGGCTCTTCGGGGCAGGGCGGAAGCGCCGCCAACGCAACGGGCGGCACCACGGGCTCGGGTGGTTCCGCTGGCACCGGCGGATCGGGAACCGGCGGGGCGCTGGGAACCGGTGGAAGCAGCGCGGGCAGCGGCGGAAGCACCGGCGGCGCGGGCAGCGGCGGTCGCGGCGGCCGTGGGGGTGAGGCGGGTGCAGCCAGCACGGGTAGCGGCGGAGTCAC
>Ga0105238_10007235_pt1 | contig 11110 bp, 7 predicted proteins | sample KBSC34metaG_FD_81526 | JGI IMG/M metagenome (GOLD analysis project Ga0105238, IMG submission 81526) | Corn rhizosphere microbial communities from Kellogg Biological Station, Michigan, USA - KBS C3-4 metaG | ecosystem: Host-associated > Plants > Roots > Rhizosphere > Soil | place: Michigan, USA...
ACCAATTCTGGAGATGGCAGCACCGGCCGCAAACATAGCGGACATAGCGGAAGCAATTGATACGGAATCTGCACCGTGATCGCCATCATCGCACCGCAGGGGATTTCAAAACTCAAGGGCGGACTACAGGCAACGATAGGCCGGACTTCGAGGATGGGGACGGGAATCTTGGCTTCCTGCAATAAAGTTACGGAAATGTCGGCCAGCGACGCGGGCCACAATCCATCCGGCGCACGTACGGCTTGGGTGAGTGTTTTTCCGACGCCTTCCACGAATAGCGTGATAACCTGCCCGGGCGCAACGTAGAGAGGCGCCGGCGCGGTGTACCCTGCGCTAACTACACTGTTGGATTGCGCGGCCAGCGTTACAGGAACAAAGGCAGCCGCTAGCAACAGCGGCCAGAAATGACGCGTCATGAAAACCTCCACTGCGAATGGACGCGGTTACTGTGATCCTAACATCGTCTCGCCGTTCGATTCGAACAGCAGTTCACGGCTGCATTTCTAAATCCGTATAACTTCCGAATCCCAAACCGCACCTTCCAATAGATAAGATCGCAGCGATGAGGACCTCTTGGCTGAGAGAACATCCACGGCAGATCTCGCCATCAGCAACTGGTGTGCGTGCTCGGGTTGGTTTAGGCGCGGCGCGACGGTGTCGTGGCCGTGGGTTTCAGCCGCAGGATATTCAGCATCAACCTCCCTAATGGGCGTCGCCGACGCTCATCCAGGAAGAGCCACGACAAAAGCCCCACCATTGCCGGTGGTTGAAAGTTCGAATCAAGTTTTCGGCGCCGTTCGAGAATTGCCGCCAAGGTTTCCCGCGGTCTTTCCCGCAAGTCATCGAGCATCGCGGTCTGATGGACGCAGGAGATGGTACAAAAAGGAGCACAATCTTTGGGCCGGGCACCCTGGCGCACTAGATCTTCAAACGTATAGTCCTCGAGCGGAATCCCGGGACGGCCTCGCTGTTGCGAACAATAATGCACAAGGCCCTCTTCGCAGATGTAGAGGAACCGTCCCCCTGCGCGACAGTGCCAATCGTTGGGGAGGCCGCGGCTGATATTTTCCTGGAAGCTGTCGAAATGTGCGAACGAGAATAGGGATGTCTTGAGCTGACGGAACCGCTCGTAAACGCGCTGCTGATCGGGTGCGAGCGGCTTCAGTTGTCCCGTGTGATCATGCAGGATTCCGACGGTGCTGGTGAAGCTCAGTTCCCGAGCGCGGGCGCCAACGAGAAATGCATCCTCGGGATTCCGGATGCCGGCGCCTAATACTGAGTTAATGGTGACCCGGAACTCCGCGTACTTGGCTAGCCATTGTAGCTTGAGGTCCAGCACCTTGAGACTTTTTTTGGAAATCTCATCTGGCAGGAGGTTGTCGATGCTGATTTGCATGTAGTCGAGTCCCGCTCGATTCAGGCCCATAATGCGATCTCGCGTCAGGAGGAGTCCGTTGGTAATGAGCGTAGCGATTGCGCCACGTTGGCGGATACGTTGGATAATGGCATCGAGATCTGGGTGGAGCATCGGCTCGCCGCCGCTTAGCGTAATGATCGTGGTGCCCAGGTCGGCTAGCCGGTCTACCCGGCGCAGCATCACATTGAGCGCCACGGGGCTTGAGACCTTGTCGTACTCGTTGCAATAAGCACAGTCCAGATTGCAGCGGCGAATCGGCACTATCTGGGCCAAGATCGGATGGGAAGCTGACTGCATTGCGCGTGCGAACATCCGTGTCTCTCGGACCAGCCGACCGCTCTGCTTGAGAAGTTTCCGCAGCTTCATCGGTATGTCCTCTCTTCTAGTTTGATGGTCCCGGATCGCAAACGCTTCCCCCCCCCGTTAGAGCGCTAAGACGGCGTAAGCCCTGGTTACCCCCGATTCGCAAAGTGTGCCCAGAATTTGCCGATGGTTTCCAAGGCAGCCTGCTTAGTCGGCCGATGGAAAGTTGAATACCTGGCCGATTACTCTATCGCTTCTCATTCACGCGATCCACAGGCGTGTCAAGCGCTTGGGGAAACAAATCCCGCCAAGCCTATCCCCTTGATTTACCGGCGCTTCTTCTCCGTGCGGTCCCTGTTCAAAAGGCCGGAAACGTTAAGTTCCCTTGAGGATCACTCTACCGGAGAGGTTTTTTATGGAAAGCAAAACCAAACTTTTGGGTCACCCGATTCACCAGCAACTTATCGTCTTTCCTTTAGGGCTTCTGGCCTCGGCGGTGATCTTCGATCTGATTGCTTGGGGTGTGGGAAATCCTGGTTTCACTCAAGCGGCATTTTACATGATCGGTGCCGGGATAATCGCGGGCCTTTTGGCGGCGGTTTTTGGGTTTGTAGACTGGGTAGCCATTCCCTCCGCAACGCGCGCAAAACGGATCGGCGCTGTTCATGGGATAGGCAATGTTGTTGTCGTGCTGTTGTTCGTGGGTAGCTTTTTGCTTCGGTGGAATATTCCTGCCAATCCGCCGGCGCTGGCGTTCATATGCTCCTATTTAGGCGCTTGCCTGGCGCTGGTAACGGGCTGGCTTGGCGGAGAACTAGTGACGAGATTGGGTGTGGGAGTTGACGATCGGCTTGACCTCAACGCACCGAGTTCCTTGGGTCATCGGGATACAAGCGCACCAGCGCCGCATATGCGAACATCGTGATAGGCGATAGGTGAGGTGTAGCGACATTGTTCTCGTCGCCGACGCTGGATCACACAGCCCCGGCGCTGCCGTGAACGCTATTGCGCCAACATTACGGGAGTCTGCCAAAATGCCGCCTTCTCTCCGGAAGGATCGATTACGGTCACCTGGCAGAGATATTCTCCCGGCGGCAGCTTTTGCAGTGAGAAACTGAACTTCAACGGCATCGTCTTCAATCGATTATTCAGGCTCTCCGTGACCTGCAGCGGAGGCGTCTCAAACGCCTTGATCTGCCCGCGATAAAAAGTTACGAAGGCTATCAGGGGGTGCGCGATGTCAACATTCTGCTGATACGCCTGCAAGTATACATACATGTCCTGGCCGCGTGTGAACACTCGCGTCACGCTGGGAATCAGCTTCATGCCGTCCTGTACCAGGGGATTTACGGATTGTTGGAGTTGCGATTTGTCTTTATCTTTCGTCGCATTGAATATCGCCTCCCGCATATCCACACGCTGGCTGCTCAGCACTACCGAACTGATCGGAATCCGCTTTTCTTCCTTATTCAAATTGGGGATTACGACCGAAGCCTGATAAGTGCCGATCCTCCCGGTTTCCGCGTCGCGCGCCAGCATCTTGATGGTGTATTTTCCCGGCAGCAGTGTAAAGCCGGTATCATATGCGAATGGCCGCGTCGCCAGTTCGGCGGCCGTGGTATCGCTTAGCTTCACATCCACCTTGTCGCGAATGTTTGAAACCGTGCTGCCGAATTCGTCTTTGATCTCCCCAATGAAATCGAGCAGAGTATGTTCCGCCCCACTCCGCTTGGCCAGCGCCAGTTCGCTGCCCGGAATTTTGACCACCACAGGCGCGAAGTATTCGGCGCGATTCAACTGGAAGTAACCCACCTCCATAGCGATTGTCAGCTCGGTGATCGGATCGCCCAGCATCAGTGCATCTTCAAGCTGCCGCTCTTTGTCGGCAGTCGTGAATTTGCGGAACTCCTTTCCTGCATAGTAGCCTTGGCGGTAGTCAAGATCGCCAGAAACTCCATCCCGGAGCGAAATCTTGATCCGCCGGAATTTTCCGTCCTGATTCGAGTTACTGGTGTAATACCCGATGATGTAGTAACTCGAGAACGCGTGTTGCGCCTGGACGATCCCCATCGAGAGGTCATTCACATCCAGCAGGGCCTTGCCTCCGGTATCGGCGCCCAGTGTCCAGAGCGTATCCTGGGATCTCTGAACGTTCGTGATCGCTGCCATGGCCGACGCGCCGTTATACATAGCAAGTCCGCCCGGCGATCCTTTGCTCGCGTCTCCGAGAGGCGCCTGCGCCATCAAACCGCGCGCGTCGATCGGCCAGAACGAGACTCCCGCACGAATCGCCGCGTTGGTGGTCGCGTGCAGTTGCGCCTGATTGTTGGATCCGTTCAGCCGCAGCCCGCTGGCAAAATAGAGGAGCGACTTCTTTTCGCTGAGCTTGCCCAGCATGCTCGCAGCCGTCTGCAAGGCCGAGAGCTGGCGATCTGTAAAGAAGATATTGAACTCGGCATCATTCTGCCCGAAAGCGGCGCCAGTGTCCGCGCTGCTCGCGTCGGTGCTGGTCGCGTTTTCATCCTCACCTACCTCCAGTGTTCCGAGGATGCTCAGCAGACGCCTGCGATCGTCGGTGAAGTCCTGCAGAACCTGAACAGCTCCGCTCGAAAATGTCATGATCGCCATCAGGTCCGCAGACGTCATCTGTGTTTCTATGAACTTTTGCGCAGCCGAGAGCGCCCTCAACTGATCCGGTATTGGCATTGCCGTCAGGTCGAAATACAGCGCAAGCAGACGCTTATCCCGATATTTGATGTCTCCGGGCGTTTCAGGCGCGATTTGAGTCTTTGGAAGCTTGGGCAATGGATCCACGACCCCGACGGTATTCGCGGGCAGGGGCTCGGATGGAATTTCCGGCAGCTTCTGGTACTCAAACACCGAGATGGCTTGCGCCACGCCGTCTTCGGTAACAATGAAGTCTTTAGCCGTGAGCCCTTCCACTGGAACGCTGTTCTTGCCTTTGACCCCTACCGTCTCCACCACCAGTTGCGAGCTGGTTCGAAAGATTGCCGGATCGCCAGCGCCCGCCGGAGCGTTCGGCGGAGCTGGTGGGGGAGCTTGCTGGGCGCCCGCGATCAACGTCACCAGAAGACAGCCTGCCAGTAGCCTGCGCAGCATCATTAAAACCTCAATCGAAACGTCGTCTGAACGCTTCGCATCGCATTTGCGGGATTTTGCAGCCCGAACTGAGCGCTTGAGATTACGGTAACCCAACTCGGGAACGTGGGGTGATTCAGCGCGTTGGCCGCATCAATCCGCAGGTCAGCGCTATATCGATCTGTCAGCCGAAAGGTGCGCGCCATAGAGGCATTCATCGTAAACTGGTTCGGCCCCGTGATGGAATTTCTCCCGGCATTGCCCCAGCGCCCGGACGGCGGAGCAGCGTACGCGGCCGGATTTAGAAATAGTCCGGGCGGCGCATCATGAACCGGTGCTCCGGTGTAATCCGGCCGGATGCTTCCCGTCACGCCGGTACCCTTGACGGACGCGAGGTACACCGGAGTCAGGGGCAATCCAGTGCCTGCGGTCACCTGCGTTGAGACAGTCCACTCTTTGAACATGGCCCCTCTCCATCCGCTCACGAGCGATCCGCCGCGCAGTCCCATGCCCGTTGTGTACTGCATCTGCAACGAGAGAAGATGCCGCTGATCGAAATTGGAAAGGCTTCGTTCACCCCGCAGGTTAAGCCAGTCTTGCGCGATGAGGTTGCCGCCCTGCCCTCTCCCGCCCAGCGCCGCATCGTCGATGGACTTGGAGAACGTGTACTGAAGTTCCGCAGTAAATCCGCTTCGAAGGCGGCGCCGGAGTTGGAACATTCCAGCGTGCCGGATCGAATTTCCGTTTGACGTCAGGTATGCGTATCCCGATGGACACCCGGGACAGGGATTGAAGGCTCCTGTCGGGAACGTATTCGGTAGGAACTCTTGTTGGGCGCGCGTCCCCTTGATGCCCAGATACGTGGCCACCATTTGAAGCGCGGACGGCAAATCCCGTTGAACAGATACCTGCCAGTTCTGGGCGTACCCTACACGGAAATTAGGATCGATCGCGAAGGTGTTGGAGGTGATGTTGGGCGAGCCGATGAATCCGTTCGCCAGGGTTAAGGGCGTCACCGCGCTGTTCTGGACCCGCAGACTCTTCGAGAGCGGAGACTGTTGCGCCATCTGAGTCGCGATGGTTTGATACACCGAGGTGTCGTAGTAAATGCCGTAGCCCCCGCGAACGACCATCGACGATGCAGAGAACGGACGCCACGACATGCCGATTCTAGGCGCAACATTATTCCTATCCGGATGAACGAGCGAGCTGGGATAACTCTGCCCGGTGAGCGAGCCCGTGGGATTCAGGCCAAGGACTGGCGCTACCGCGGTAAATCCCGGCGTGACATCCAGATTTACCAAGCGCCCGTACAATTCTGAAATAGGCGAGTTATACTCCCACCGCGCGCCGATATTCAAAGTGAAGGACGACCGCATGCGCCAATCGTCCGTGACAAAAGCGTCATAACTGGAGGCCCGGAAGTACTTGTCGGCATTGCCGAAAGCGATCGAGCTGGTGTCGGGCACTCCTAGCAGAAACCCTGCGAAATCGGATCCGACACTCTGCCCCGTAAAAGTAAACGTGCCGCGTGGCTCCTGCTGGCCCAGCGAGTTGAATTGCTGGCGGCGGAAATCCGTGCCGTAGGTAATGTTGTGACGGCCGCGATTCCACAAGGCGTCGAAGGAAACACCGCTGGTCTGATTGTGAATAGACGAATATTGCACGTCCGACAATCCGGTGATCCCGCTGGCGAAGGCGAGCGTGGGCGGGCCCCAATTTAGCGGCTCCTGATTATTCCCGGTGATCCCCGCGCTGCCAGCGACGTTAGCTCGGTCTGCAAAAAATGGAATATTCTGCGTCGAAAACCTGCTGAACTGAACGCCGAAATTCACGAAGGCTCGTGGAGTGAAACTGTGTCTCCAGTTCAATTGAATATTGTTGCCGAGTGAACGGCCGGTATCCAGAAATCCGAATAAATTAGTATTGTCCGTACGAGTGCTCTGCATGCCGAAGTTGCCCGAGAATTGGTTTTTCTTGACCTGCTTGTTCATCCGCGCCTGCAGGCTGTCCTGGTGCATCCCGGCGACCAGCGGAATCTGATAGTTGTAGCGAGAGTTGCCGTCGAAGTTGGGCAGCGGGTAGAAGGTCAACAGCGCCAAAGCTTGCGGGCTGATCTGCGACACCGGGATAGCATTACCCGACAAAATGCCGTTACGCTCCGCCAGCGTCGGCATGAGCCCTGTCTGCGTGGAAGCGTTGCGATTGTGCATCCATTGATAATTGACGGTGAAATTGGGGCCGTTTCGTTTGAGCAGACCAGGAATCTTTAGAGGACCGCCAAACGATGCTAATCCTTGCATGCGGCTATAGGCGGGCTTCAGCGTATCCTGCCCGGTGAGCGAAAACGAACGGGCATCCAGAGCGGAGTTATCCAGGCTGAATCCGAGATTTCCGTTGTACAGCGACCTGACGCCGCGGCGATTGTTTCCGAACGCCTGCAATTGCGCGAAGGGCGAGCTGGCTCCATTGTTCACGCTTCCATTAATAAGGAAGCCGTCGGCCGCCCGCTGGCTCAGGGCACTGGCGTCTTGGGGAACGGGATTATCGTTAGCAGGGGCCGGATTGTCGCTGTTCCCGGATGCAGTATTCGCTCCCGGCGCTGCTGCAAGATCGGTGCGCTGGAATGCAGTCTTCGTGTTGGTAGGCGCAGGCGGCGCGGCTTTTCCCTTGCGGGCCGCCGGCTGAGACGCTGCCGGAGTCTCGGCCACCTGAAGCCGGGCTGGCGCCGAAGTCACCATAGCGGCGATCTGTTCCGGTGGAAGCAGCTTCAAATTCCATTCTGCGGGACTGGCTCCAGCTCCTACTGTTACTTCCTGCTGCGTGCGCGCGAACAGCGGCATCTCCACCAGGATGGTCCAGGCGCCGTCCGCCAAATCGTCAAACGAGTAGACGCCGTCCAGATTGGTGATGGCGTTGAAGCTCTTATCACCCTGTTTTGCTGTAACCGCCGCGCCGGGCAGCGGCAATCCGCCGAACTTTACGGTCCCGTGGTGCTCCGAACCGAGGAGTGGGAACACCGCGGGCATCAGCGCCAGCAAAGCGACGATCAACGTATATTTAGTTTTCAGAAGGTTTCTCGACACGATCGATAACAATGTTCTCTACAGGGCCTTTTTGTGAATCCAGCCGCAGCCCAAGCTGTTCTTGCAGTGCGGTAAAAATCGTCGGACCGCCAGGAGCCGGAGCCGGCGTATTAATTCCATCCCCGAAGCCTTGCGCGCGCGCGTCCGGTCCAATATCCGGCGTCCATTCCAGGACGAAATCGTACTTTGCGGTAAGTCCAGTCTTATTGACAACCGGGCGTCCCGTAATGCCCGAAAGCATCTGCGCCACCATTTCCACCGGAATAGCGTGCCCCTGCGAACGCCCCCGATTTGTCATCATATTTTGCTGCGTTCCTGTTTCTTTTGTTTCCTGCAGCTTGGGTCCGTTCTTAGCCAGCACAAGAGCATAGATCGGCTGTTCCTTTATTTCCTTATGCACGACAAGCTGAAACCGATCCGCCAACAGTGCGCGAAGTCTCTCGGCAATTTGATTCCGCATCGTTTTGCGCTGATCGTCGTTCATGTTGGCGAAATCGTCCGGACCATCCACCGCGGCGCGATCTGGCCGCGCCAGGACATCGAATCGTTCATTCCCGACCCATCCCTGCCCGCCGGATACCTGGAAATCGCGGACGTCATAAGCGAAGGTAATCATCGCTCGCAGTGGAATGTTGGTCAGTTTCAGGCCGCCACCGGGCATGAACTGGATCAGTCCACCCTGCTGATCGGGATTCGCCGGCTTGATCGATGCGACCTCGAAGGTTAATTGCGCAAACCCCGGGTATATCAGCAAAAGGGCCAGGCTGGCACAGCGAATCATGATGCCTATTTGAGTACGTCGGAGGGGCATAAATAGTTCCAAAAGGAGGCAATCGGACTTCTAAGTTCTACACCGTCAATACTACCGATTTAAGGCGTCAAAATCGAGACCGGTGTTCGATTGCGGGACGCCCGAGCGAAATCCGGACAGATTAGTTCTCCGAGGGTTTCTCCGCGGAATCGATGACAATTACCTCAACCGGACCCTTCGTCGATTCCAACTTGAGGCCAAGTTGCTCCTGGATTGCAGTGAAAATGGAGGGACCGCCCAAATCGGGCTGAGGCCCCGGATCGGCCGGGCTGGCCTGAGATTGGTTAAACTCGGGCGTCCACTTCAGCTCGAAGTCATACTGGCCGGTGAGTCCAGTCTTGTCGATCACGGAACGGCCCAATTGCTGCGAAATTTGGTTGATCAGGATCGAGATGGGGGCAGCGGTGCCTGTGAGCTGACCGCGGCCCATACGTAGTCCTCGCTGTGGCTGCTTTAAGCTGTCGGCAGCTTGTTTCATTCGGGGACCGCCTCCGGCGACCACAAGCTCATATACGGGCTCCTCTCTCGATTCGCGATGCAGCCTCAACTTGAAGCGCTCCTCGAGCAAGGACTGAAGCATGAGTCGCATCTGCGGTCCGCCGGCAGGTCCGGCTGGAATGGGCGTGGCGTTATCGGGTTTGGCTTCGACGTCATATTTGGCAGAGTCGAGCCAATTCGGCCCTCCGGAAATCTGGTGACTTCTTACGTCATAAGCAGTCTGGATAAGCAGCTTCAGGCTGGCGTTGTTTGCGGCGAACCTCCCGCCTGGCATGATTCCAACGCGGAACATTTGACTATTGGGATCTCCTGGCTTAATCGACGCCACCTCGAAAGCGGGGCGCGGCGTGGATTGCGGCTGGCCTCGAACCAATGTGCCCGCGGCGAGGATCGCGGCCGCGACTGCGCACACAGCCACAGTACACGCCAGGCGCGGAGGGGAAATTCGCGGCACCGGAACTCCGGTGAGAATCTGCCGGATCCGGTGCTTCAGTCCGATCCCAGGCATCGCCATACCCACTCGCAAGCCTGCGCCGCGAACGGAGCGCGCCAGATCCAGCAGGTATGCGGAATAATCGCGCGGGTCGCAACCTCGGGAAATCACCGCCGCGTCGCATGCTTCCTCCGCTAATCCCGAGAGCCGCCGTTCCAGCCACCAGGCCAGCGGGTGGAACCAGAAAATCGCGCGGTTGAGCAGAGCAATCCATTGAAACAGAGGATCGCGGCGACGGACGTGTTCCCTTTCGTGCGTCATCACGGCGTCCAGTTTTGCTTGGGACCATTCGTGCGAGCTTTTCGGCAGAATGATCCTGGGGCGGATCAATCCTACTGTTACAGGAACCGCGCACGACGCGCTCGTCAGCCGGTTCGCACGGATCGTGCCGATCGCCAGCCGCAGTAGTAGGATGCTAAGCCCGAGGAGATAGACACCGGGCGCCCAGTTGAGCGCGTAATGCCGCTCAGCGCTCGTTGACTGTATCTCAACCGGTGCCGCAACGGGAACGTGCATCACAGGGATCGCAATAGCCGTCGTCTGTCCGACCTCGAGCGGCAGAACCGGAAGCGAGGCTTTCGGCCCCCACGCCACCCAGGCCGGAAGCAGCAGCATCAGAACCACGACGCTGGCCCACACGGCGTGTAGCACAGACGCCGTCTTGATTCGCATCACGAACAACACAAACCCAATAACGGCCGCGATCAGCGCAGCCCTGACCGACGACTCGATGAGGAGAGCCTCCATACTACTTACCTCCCTTGCGATGACGAACAAATTCCTGCAGACTTTCCAACTCGCCCTTACTAAGGACTTTCGCCTCCACCATGCCGCTGACGAGTTCCTCTACCGACCCCCGGCAGAAGCTGTCGATGATCTGGCGCACGGCGCGCGCGGCCAAACTGCGCGCGGGCTCTACCGCGCGGTACACATACGCACGGCCCTTTTCTTCGTGCCGCAGGTAGCCCTTCTGTTCCAGCCGCCTGAGGATCGTGCGGATGCTGGTCTCCTTGAGTTTGCGTTTACCGGAGACCACTCGGTAGACGGCTTCCACCGGACAAGGTCCCGCGTCCCAGACGGCCTGCATGACTTCGTTTTCCAGTTCCGTAAGGGGCGCACGCACTCGAGCGTCCGATCGGGTCTGAGTTGTCATGGTACAGAATGTACCACTAGGCGCGGGCGTGGTCAAGCGAAATCGTCAAGCGTAATCCACCGGTAACCGGGCGCATGTCGCCGAATATCCCATGACGCCCTGCCGCCATAGCGATGTAATGGCAGGTATGAATGCAACCAAAGCGCTTCTGATCGTTCTTGGCGCGGCCACCGCCTTCGCACAAAACACGCCCCGGCCGGAGTTCGAGGTGGCCACAATCCGGCCGTCGGCCACGGGCGCGCAAGGCGAG
>Ga0105238_10007236_pt1 | contig 11109 bp, 9 predicted proteins | sample KBSC34metaG_FD_81526 | JGI IMG/M metagenome (GOLD analysis project Ga0105238, IMG submission 81526) | Corn rhizosphere microbial communities from Kellogg Biological Station, Michigan, USA - KBS C3-4 metaG | ecosystem: Host-associated > Plants > Roots > Rhizosphere > Soil | place: Michigan, USA...
ATCCTGCGCGGCGTGACGCTGGCTGGGATCGACTCGGTCAACGCTCCCAAGACGAAACGGGTCGCGGCATGGTCGCGGCTGGCGCGTGACCTCGACCTCGGCAAGCTGGACGCCATGGTGACGACCGTGGGCCTGGAAGAGGCGCCTGACGTCGCGCGCAGTATCTTTTCGGGCAAGATACGGGGCCGGACGGTCGTCGACGTAAATCGCTGACAGGCGCATAGGCGCTGGCTACGCCGAACGCTTTCACGCTGTGGCGACGACTTCGTACTTGTCGTTAGCGACACGGTGCGGATGGAACTTCGGGCGGCCCGGCCCGTCAGCTTGAGGAAAGCGACGTGATCGTGGAGAAAATGGGCATGAGGCGCACTTTTCAAGTCGATGTCAGCCGGCGCTGGTTTCTGCACAACGGCGGCGCCATCGTCCTTACGGGTGTTGCCGTCGCCATGATCGTCGGTCGCAAGGCGCTCGCGCAAACAGTCTCAGGGAGAGATTCCACTATGACACAAGTCAATCTGCATAACTCCGCGCCGACCCGATTCCAGAGCATCGGCGATATCCGTCTCGCCTATCGCCGTTTCGGAAAAGAAGGCGCGACGCCCGTGGTCTGCCTTCAGCATTTCACCGGCACGATGAACAACTGGGATCCGATCCACACTAACCGTCTGGCGCAGGACCGGCCTGTGATCCTCGTCGATTACAGAGGTGTCGGCCGGTCTGAGGGGCAAACGCCCGAGTCGATGCAGGGCTTGGCGGCCGACATCATCGCCTTCATCCGCACGCTCGGAGTCGAGAAGGTCGACATCTTCGGCTTTTCGATCGGCGGCATGGTGGCACAGCAAGTTGCCCTCGACGCCCCAGAATTGGTGAGGCGACTTCTGTTGGTCGGGACAGGGCCTGCCGGCGGGGAGGGTATGCAGGAGTTTTCGGACCGGGTGAAGGAGATCATCGCTCGTCGAAACGCCACCGCCGGAGAGCGGCAGCTCGAGCTGTTTTTCGCGCCAGCCGCTACGAGCCAGGCTGCTGGCAAGGCTTGGCTTACACGCATTGCCGAGCGGCAGATCGATCGCGAACCCGCCTCCCGACCGTGAACTCTTATATCCTTCAACACGCATCTGCCTGACGCGCGGCTGATCCTCTTCCCTGACTCGGGCCACGGCTCGCATTTCCAGTACCCGGGAGAGTTCGCTGAAGCCGTCGTCAGGTTTCTCGACGCCTCCTGAAGATCATCCAACTTCGTGCGCAACACCGTCACCATATGCGCCATTCAGATAGCCGGCCGCATGTTTCATTTTTTCTAAAGGGTGGACCCGATGACAATAACACCTGAAACGCCGTCCTCGGAGCAGGGCATCTCTCGCCGGGATTTTGTGTCTTCCACTGCTGTCGCCGCTGCAATCGCAGCAACGCTTCCGGCTGTCCTGCCGGCATCTGCCTCCGCTCAGGAGGGGCCCGCCAGCGACGTCGCGAGTTCCCGTTCGCCGCTGATCAAACTCGACAAACGTACCCCCCAGCTCTGGCAGGTGACGATCGCCAACCCGCCATTCAATCTGGTGGCGCCGGAGATGGTGTCCGCTCTGCACGCGATCGTGACGGGCATGGATCGCGAATCCGAGGTCAAGGTCATCATGTTCAAGAGCGAGATCGACGGGTTTTTCATCAATCATTTCGACCTGAGCAAGGCTCAGGATTTCCCGATCGAGCCGACCAATTCCACGAAAAGGAAACCGTTTGAATAATCGACCGGCCGCATCAACTAAGTTTTGGCGTTGGCTCGCTATTTCGGCTATGTGTTTCGTTTCGACAATCGCAGCATGTGGTGCAAACGCCGATGCCATGAAGCCGCAATTCATCGAAGCCGCTTGCGCCATCGCCACCGTACCGCCTGCTCAAATCCGCCGCGTACGTTGTGGCACCGTCGCGGTTCCGCGCCGCTACGATCAGTTGAACTCGGGCACCTACCTTTTATCAGTCGCAGTCATCCGAAGTGCTCGGCAGCCGGCCCGAACAGATCCCATTCTGCTTGTTCCCGGAGGCCCCGGGCAGGCCGGTATCGCATCAATCATTCCAAGCTTCACTGCACCCGACAGTCCGCTGAGCCAAGAGCGGGACATTATTCTGTTCGATCCGCGCGCGACCGGAACCTCTCAACCTAGAGTTTGCCAGGGCTATTCCGAAGCTCCGTTTTACCTCGCACCGGACTTGAAAACTCTCGATATGGTCAATTTGGCTCGCGCGCGAATGCGCGAGTGTTTAGCCATAGCCCGGCAAGCGGGCATAGAGCCAGAAGAATTTGGTACATCTCTTGCCGTCGAAGACCTCGAGCGCATTCGCAGCGCGCTCGGCGTCTCCTCGTGGAACGTCTTGACTGCATCTTACGGAACCGTCGTAGGAGCCGAATTAGCTGCTCGTTACCCCCAATACATCCGATCGCTCTTGCTCGATTCCGTCGCTCTCTCTCGTGAGAACTCACCATTCCCAATGGACACACGATTTGAACGCGCGCTTGACGCACTTCTAGCCGAATGTGCGGGTGATCCGGATTGCGCTGGGCGTTATCCGCAACTCAATCTTGAGTGGAGTCGTGCGCTCACAAAGCTTGAAAACCAGCCCCTTACAATCCGCATGCCCGCGACTTCTGGCACCTCCGAGGATTATGTCGTCTTCAATCGCGGCGATTTAGAAGCGCTGGTCTTCTTCCTCATGTATTCCCACGCATCTGATGTGCCGGCAATAATAAAAGCTGTGAACGAGTCCGAGACTTCCATTCTCGCTTCAGTCCTCGCGGTCGTCAGGCAGGGTGGAGCTGACGTCGCATTACTGCCACTGATTGCTGTCACATGTCGGGACGATCCGCCCACTGCGGGGATCGTTGGTGGGCTGCGTTCGCGGACTGCGGGCGTGAGCGCGGGATACCACGCTCTTTCACCGGAGGGGCTGTGCGAGTCTTGGACTTCACCTGGCGCCGCGCCAGTAATTCCGCGCAATACGACCGTGCCAACACTCATCATTCAAGGAGAGCTGGACCCTATCACTGCCCCGGTGCACGGGCGCATTGCAGCGATGCTCATGGGACAGAATGCCACATTTGTTGAACTGCCATTCACAGGGCACGCGGGTGGCTCCGCCAATCCCTGTTCGCGGCAAATGGTAGCGGCATTTCTCGCTGCGCCCACCTCAAGGGTCGATACATCATGCGTGACGCGCAGCATTCCGTTGCATTTCCGCTAACATGTGAAGGACGTGGTTTGCATAGCGGCGCCGCTAAAGAGGACCCACTGGGACAGCTGGCCCTCCTTGCCGTTGTTGGAACATTGATCGCAATTGCGGCGGGTCCAACTCCCAACACCTATCGATGCTGGGGCAGTTGCTGAAGGTGGGTTGTCTATTCATGCTGCCGGCGGTTTCGCTGCTCGGACTCGCAGGATTGTGGCGGAATTGGCGCGTCGGTTGGCTGATTCTACCGGCGCTGATCGTCGGGATAGCCGCGGTGATAGTCGCATTGAAATGAACCGCGAATCGCCCACCTCTATGAAGCTAGTCATCCTCATAGCGGGACGTTGGCGAATGACGGCTTGGGGTCAGAGGACTAAACCGCTCGCGCGGTAGGGATGACTTCGTTCGGGGGGATGCCAAGGTGTGAGCTTTTTGGCTTTGTTCCGTAAGTTCGGAGCGGAGGCAATCCCGCAAATGGGCACCGTTCGTTTCCCCGTAACCGGGGCGCGATGCATGCACATGCTGAAAATGCTTGAACGCGGGTGTGTCCTACAGCGTACCGTCGTCGAGGTACTCAGCTATATCGGCGCAAGCACCGCCACGGGCGGCCGATAGCAATACAAGTCAGGTTTCGCACTCACGCACGTAGACGGTGCGTCCGGCATGCGTTGGGCCACGACTGTCTTGATCGTATCGAGGAAGTAACGCAGCCCTCAGGCTCGTCGTGGGTGGCGTAGGCGAACAGCTCGAGAGGCACCTCAGCCTCGTACCGAGAGATTGACCACGGTGGCTTCAGAATCCTGTCGCCCGGATTTGACGTATTCAGCGGCCTCGCGTACGGCGGAGCCCGAGCTGGAGTCGCTGTTCGGAAGCGCCTGCTCATCGATTCCTCAACGAGTTGCAAAGGCTTCGTGATGATCTTCACAGCCGCAATGCAGCAATGAGCGCATCATTTTGGAGACGTCGAACGGAAACTTGGAATCCACGGGGAAGCTCGATGAGCCGATGTGCGGAAGACCCGACCCGAGGCGGCGACGGATGACCTGGCGAAGCAGGAACGGGCACCCTGGACGACCTCCGAGCAGCGGAGTAGGACGCACGCTGTGACCGGCAAGACCGACGCTAATTCTACCGTCTCGGACACCACCCTGGTGCGAGCGCTCGAACTCACGGCTCCGATGCCGCGGGTAAAGATTTCCGAGGCGTCTCGTGACGGTAACCTGCCGAACGGGCGCGTTCCTGCGACGGCCGCAGAGCAGAGCCGGGCAGACGGCAGCGAGGGCAGTTCGCGGATCTCGCAATTGGAGCCCTCGGAGCTGCGCGAACGCGTACGCGCGCTCGAGGAGCAGTTGCGGCTGCGCGGTGTTGCCCTTGACTCGACCAGCACGCATTTCGTGATCGTGGGTGCCGGTCCACAGGGCCCAGAGATCGTGTATGTCAATCGGGCAGTTTGTGTCGATCATGGCTACACGCCCGAGGAGCTGCTGGGGCGGTCGCCCGCACTGATCGTTCCGCCGGAGTTGAACCCAGAAGCCGGGCCCAGCATCCGCGAGGCGATCGCGGCCGGCACGAGCGTCCGCCTGCAGCTTCTCGCGCGGCGCAAGGATGGCTCGGTGTTCGACTCCGGGGTCACGATCACACCGATTCGAGAATTCGCCGGCACGAAGCGGTACTCGGTCTCGGTCGGCGCCAACATCACCGCGGCGTTGGCCGAGCGTGACGCCAAGAAGTGCCTGCAGGAGCAGCTCATGGCCGAGCTGCAGGAGCGCGAGCGCATGAGCCTGGAGCTGCGCTTGGCGCAGAAGCTCGAGTCCGTCGGCCGGCTCGCGGCCGGAATTGCGCACGAAATCAATACCCCGATCCAGTTCGTTGGCGATGGCGTGTACTTCCTCAAGTCGGCCGTGGCCGATCTGCAGCAGCTGATCGAGGTGTACCGAGGGGCGGTGGAGTCGCTCGTCGGCGGCGCGGAACCGGGGCCCCTCCAGTCGCAGCTGAGAGAGATCGAGGCGAAGTTCGACAAATCCTTTCTCGATACAGAGATCCCCGCGGCATTCGAGCGCACGCGCGACGGCATCGAGCGGGTCACATCGATCGTGCGCGCGATGAAGGAATTCGCGCATCCGGATGCGAAGGAGCAGAGCACCGCGGATATCAATCGCGCGATCGAAACGACTCTGCTGGTCGCGCGCAATGAGTACAAGTACTGCGCGGAAGTGCAAACCGAGCTCGGGGAGTTGCCGCTCGTCGTGTGCAACGTGGGCGAGCTCAATCAGGTCTTCCTGAACCTCATCGTCAATGCCGCCCACGCCATCGAGGCCGCCGGACGCGACGTGGGCACGGGACGCATCCGGGTCGGAACGGCGTCGACCGGGAGATTCGTGGAGATCATGTTCGAGGACAATGGCTGCGGTATACCGCAGGAGAATCTGGAGCGGATCTTCGACCCGTTCTTCACGACGAAGGAAGTCGGCAAGGGTACGGGGCAGGGCCTCGCCATCGCTCGTTCCATCATCGTGGAGAAGCATGGTGGAAAGATCGACGTGAAGAGCGAGGTCGGCCGGGGCACACGCATGATCCTGCGACTGCCGGTCGGTGGGCGCGCCGCGGGAGGCAAGTCATGAAGCGCGTTCTCTTCGTCGACGATGAGCCCGCGCTGCTCGAGGGACTGCGGCGGCGGCTGTACCGGGCGAAGACGAAGTGGGAGATGAGCTTCGTTCCAAGCGCGGCGCTCGCGATCGAGCAGCTCGAGGCGGCGTCGTACGATGCGATCATTACCGATATGCGCATGGCCCGCATGGATGGGGCACAGCTGCTCGAAGTCGCGAGCGAGAAGTCTCCGCAGACCATTCGCATCGTGCTGTCGGGCTACTCGGAGGAGCGGCAGGTGATGCGGCTCGTACCGCTCGCCCACCAGTACATCGCCAAGCCGTGCGAGCCGGACCGGCTCGAGCAGGTGATCGAGCGCTGCGTGCAGCTGCAGGAGCTGCTGCGGGAGCCGCGAGTCCGTGCGGCCGTGGGTCGGATCCGACAGCTGCCGACCCTGCCGCGGGTCTATGCCCGGCTGCGTGAGGTCATTGCGCGCGAGGAGGTGAGCACCGCGGAAGTCGCGGAGGTCATTGCGGCCGACAGCGCCGTGACCGCCAAGGTTCTGCACGTGGTGAATTCCGCTTTCTTCCGCCACGCGCGGCCGATCAGCCGCATCGAGCAGGCGGTGGTACATCTAGGATTCAACGCGATCCGTAATCTCGCGCTCTCGGCCGAGGTCTTCTGTGCATGGTCACGAGCATCCGTGCCGGCCGGTTTCGAGCCGGAGAGGCTGCAGGAGCACGCCCGCGATGTCGCCTCCGGCGCTCATGCGCTCGCAGGAAGAAGCGTCTGGGCGGACGACGCCCTCCTCGCGGGCCTCTTGCATGACATTGGCTACTGGGTCCTGCTGCAACAGTGTCCGCAAGAGATGGTGCGAGCCGTCGTGCTCGCCGAGGAGCGCGGGCTGCCGCTCTGCGAGGCCGAACGGACCGTGCTCGATGCGACCCATGCCGAGGTAGGCGCCTACCTGCTCGGGCTGTGGGGGCTTCCATACCCGATTCTCGAGGCGGTCGCCTTCCATCACGATCCGGCGCCCGCCGCCCAGACGGAGTTCGATCTGCTCGCCGCCGTTGCCGTGGCCCAGGCGCTGGTCGCCGACTCGGAGCCGCGCCCGAGCGGACTTCGCCATCGAAATGCATCTTCGCCGATCGACGGACGTTACCTTGCCGCGCTCGGCGCGCCCTTTGACTGGGCCGAGGCGACGCGCCGCGTCCATGAGTCGTCTACGCACGAGGACCGTTCGGATGTCTGAAAAAGCCTTGCCACGAATTCTGTGTGTGGACGATGAGCCCCGCGTGGTCCAGGGGCTCGCCGTTCATCTGCGCCGTGAATACGAGGTGCTGACGGCGCACGGCGGCGAGGAGGCGCTCGAGCGGCTGAAGAGCGCGGCGCCGGTCGCCGTGGTCGTCTCCGACATGCGCATGCCGGGCATGGACGGCGCGGCGCTGCTCGCGAAGGTTCGCAGTCTCTACCCCGCCACGACCCGCATCCTGCTCACCGGCGAGCCGGGGCGCGATGCCGTGGTGTCTGCGGTCAACAAGGGGCAAATCTTCCGGTTTCTGACGAAGCCCTGCCCGGCCGAGGAGCTCCTCGCCTGCATCGAGGCTGCCGTGGATCAGTACCGGCTGGTCACGGCCGAGCGCGTGCTGCTACAACATACGCTCATCGGCTGCATCCGGGCGCTCACCGACGTACTTGCCCTCACCAATCCGGTCGCCTTCGGCCGGGCAAGCCGGCTGCGCCAGCAGGCCATGGCGTTCGCGGAATACCTCGGTTGCGCGCAGGGGTACTGGCAGCTCGAGGCGGCGGCGATGCTGTCCCAGATCGGCTTCCTCTCGTTGCCTCCCGAGCTCGTCGAGAAGATCTACTACGGCGAGAATCTCACGCCCGAGGAGCGCGTGCTCTCCGAGGGCGTTCCAGAAGTGGCGAGCAAGCTCCTCGGCCATGTGCCGCGCCTCGAGCCCGTGCTGCAAGTCCTCTCGGCGCTCGCATACTCGAATGAGCAACTGGCTCGGCTCGGGGACGGCACGATCGGGACCGCGGCCCGCATCCTGCTGCTCGTGATCGATTTCGATGCGCTCACCTCCAAGGGCCACTCCGCCGACACAGCGGTACAACTGCTGCAGCAGCATGCGGTGCGCTACGGCGCGAAGCTCGCCAAGGACTTCGCCACCCATCTCGGTATGACGAGCGGCGAGACGCAGGTCATCGAGGTTCCGCTGCGGCTGGTGCGGCCAGGCATGGTCATTCTGCAGGACGTGCGCACCGAGCTCGGCACGCTGCTCGTGGCCAGAGGCTTTGAAGTGAGCGAGCGCTTCACCGAGCGCATGAAGAATTTCGGACCGGGATTGCTAGCTGAGAAGGTCATGGTGCGCGTGCCTTCGAGCCGAGCGGCCTCAAGTGCCCGCTGATGCCCAGCGTCCGCCGCTCATCCCACCTCATCGCGCGCCGCGGAAGCCGAACCGCGTCGCAGTACGCCGCGATGCTCGACTACCTGCCGGCGCAGGTAGCGTTGCTCGATGCGGAGGGGCGCGTCACGGCCGTCAACGAGGCCTGGCGACGCTTGGGCGGCGATGCGCTCACCGAGCCCGCTGTCCGCATCGGAGATAGTTATCTTGAAGCGTGCCACACTGCCGCTGCGCTCTGTCCCGACGCGCTCCGCGTGCGCGCCGGTCTAATAGAGGTTCTGAGCGGATCGCGCACCGCATTCGAGCTCGAGTATTGCTGCCAGCGGGAGGGGAAGCGCTGGATTCACTTGCGCGCGAACGCTGTCCGCTCACCTTATCCGGCAGGGGCGGTCGTGATGCACATCGACGTGACTGAAAGGCATCTCGCAGCCGAGCAGGCGAAGCGTGCCGTGCAGACGCTGCGGCAGCTGAGTAGGGCCGCGGTCGCCGCGGAGAGCGAGTACCGAAACTGGATCGGCCACGCATTCCGACAGGATGCGCTCACGGGACTCGCCAATCGCTCCGTGCTCGAGCGCGCGGCTCGCGACACGGTCGCCTGCGGTGCAGCCAAGGGCGGTATCTGCGCGCTGATGTTGATCGATCTCGATCGATTTCGGCTGCTGAACGAATCCCTCGGCTACGCGCGCGGAGATGGTCTGCTCACCGAGGTGGCTGCACGGCTGCAGGCGGCGGTACCCTGCGGAGAGCTGGTCGCTCGGCTCGCGGCGGACGAGTTCGCCGTCTTCTTTTTCGGGTTGCCGGATGTGGGCACCGCGCACGCCTATGCGGTCAAAGTCTGCGAACAGCTGCGGTTTCCGGTCGGCTCGGCGACCGGGCCGCGGGCGTTGACGGCGAGCATCGGCTACAGCTGCAGTCAGGCAAGTGCCGCGGACTTCGACCAGCTGCTGCGCACCGCGGGCTTGGCGCTGCGCGAGGCGAAGAAGCACGGGGCCGGCAGCGTTCGCGCCTACGAAAGCTGCATGAGCGCCCTGGGCGACGACCGTCTGAGCCTGCAGAGCGAGCTCGCCGAGGCGATCGGTACGGAACAGTTCGTCATCTTCTATCAGCCGATCGTCGACATACTTACGGGTGAGCCGCGCAGCGTCGAAGCGCTGCTGCGATGGCGCCACCCCCAGCATGGCCTGCTCACTCCGGACAAGTTCATTGGGCTCGCGGAGGAGAGCGGGGCGATCGTAGAGCTCGGCGACTGGGTGCTGCGGCGCGCGTGCGCGGATGCCGCACGCCTGCGCGCGGTGGTCGGGCGTCCGATCAGCGTCGCGGTGAACCTCTCAGCCCGGCAGTTCGAGCGATCCGACCTCGGGACGCGGGTGGGACGGGCGCTCGAGGCGGCTGGACTCGAACCGGAGAGTCTGCGGCTCGAGCTCACCGAAACGACGGTCATGGCCGATGCCGAGACGTCGGGCTCGATCCTGGGCGAGCTCGCCGCCATGGGCATCAGACTGGCGCTCGATGACTTCGGGACCGGCTACTCCTCGCTCGGCTATCTGCAGCGGTTCCCGCTCACGTGTCTGAAGATCGACCGAAGCTTCGTCACGGGTCTGCCCGGCAACGAGCGGGCCGCCGCGATTACGCGTGCCGTGGTGCTCCTTGCGAAAGCGCTCAGGATGAACGTGGTCGCCGAGGGCGTTGAAACCGACGCGCAGATGGATTTCCTGCGAGGGATCGGCTGCGACGAGCTGCAGGGATATCTGCTTGCGAGGCCCATGCCCTATGAGGAAACGCGCAGGTGGATGGAAGCGCGGACGCGTCCGACAAAGGCTGCAAGTTCCGCTTGAGGTCGCGTGACGCCGCTAATCCGCCTCGCGACCAACTCGGATCGCGCGGCACCTCCCTCATCCTCAGATGGGAAATTTTCGGGCGCTAAGCACGCCCGCCGATACATCATCCGGGTTCGGGCGTGAACCGGATGCCGTTGAGTGGATGTCCATAGGGCCCCCGCGTTGCGTCATTAAAAATGTTACCGGACGAGGTCGTTGCCTCACCTAGGATGTTACCGGCGACGTGCACTGGCACCATGCCGCCTCCACTATCTCGGAGGGGCTATGGCCACCAAGATGACACATACGGCGCGGGCTGAACTGACCGATGTAGTCCGTGGCCGGTATCGCGCGGCGACCGGTGCCGGGAAGCGCAAGATCCTCGATGAGTTCATTGCCGTGACCGGCTATCACGAGAAGTCGGCAATTCGTGCACTCAACGCTGAGCCCACCACGCCCAAGCGGCAGACCCGCAAGCGACCGTCGCTGTATGACGAGGCGGCACGCCCGGCGCTGATCGTCCTATGGGAGGCCTCCGATCGGGTATGTGGGAAGCGCCTGCGTGCTCTGTTGCCGATCTTGTTGCCAGCGTTGGAGCGCAACGGACATCTGCATTTGGGAGAGGCGATGCGCCAAAAGATTCTGGCCATGAGCGCTTCGACCATTGATCGGTTGCTGCGAGTACCGCGTAGCGCGACACGCTTGAAGAAGGTCCGCCGCGCGATGCCCGCGGCGCGTCGGCGTGTCCCCGTGCGCACGTTTGCGGATTGGAACGAGCCGCCGCCGGGAAGCATGGAGATGGATTTGGTCGCGCATTGCGGGGAGGCTAACCGGGGCAGCTACGTCAACAGCCTGGTGCTGACCGACATAGCCAGCGGCTGGACCGAGGCTGCGCCTCTGGTAGTTCGGGAGAGCGGCCTGGTCGTTGAGACGCTCGATCGTATTCGCCAAGGATTGCCCTTCACTCTGCGAGCACTGGACGTGGATAACGGCAGCGAGTTTGTGAACGAGACTCTGATCCAGTACTGCCTCAGCCACGGGATCGAGCTCACGCGCTCCCGACCTTGGCGCAAGAACGATCA
>Ga0105238_10007237_pt1 | contig 11108 bp, 5 predicted proteins | sample KBSC34metaG_FD_81526 | JGI IMG/M metagenome (GOLD analysis project Ga0105238, IMG submission 81526) | Corn rhizosphere microbial communities from Kellogg Biological Station, Michigan, USA - KBS C3-4 metaG | ecosystem: Host-associated > Plants > Roots > Rhizosphere > Soil | place: Michigan, USA...
AACTAAAAAAACATCAGAAACGAACTTAATGATCTGGAGCTTGCAGCTGCCGGTCGGACGACGGCGCATGGCGAACGACGCGAGGATGATGCGGCGATACCGGTGCAGAAGCGCCCCAATTCGGTGCGGTGTCGTGGTCAAATTTGAGAAAGAGCAATGATCGTGATCTGCTGAAAATATTATTAGCGCGTCACTCACCCCACGTACGCTTTATACGTAAATTTGTCAATCGATAGTGTAGTAGGGCATCACGGACATCATTTGAAACGGCTCGCTCTCGGCGGATGAGACCCTAATCCTGGCGCTGGCGCACGTTTTTGCTTGGGCGACGGATTGACCAAGGCGATGTCTGCCTCCGACCAGACCCGGTCGTTCACATCAGCCCCCATGAACATCCGCTTCTAACAAAAGCTGCCGCTGGAAAGCTCCGAACCGGTCAGTCAGCTATGCGCCCTAATCTCAGTCGTTCCGATCGATCTGTTGGCGGCCCGAAAGCGGTCATATCCCCGCGTAGTTGCGTGTAGCCGTCTTTGGGACTTTCCTCCATGTCTGCTTCTGGGCGGCGGGGTGTTGATAGCTGTCGGTCTGCTCTTCTTGTACCGAATGACGGGCTTTGGGAATTTATCACCAAATGCGCCCAAGCCTGCAGATGACCGCTTTTGTTCAGTTTCGCCGAAACGCAGCAGGGGGGCTACACGTCTAGAATTACGTGAACACAGTCACGACAACGCTTGTGCCAAGAAGACAGACACCACCCATCAACGATCCCACGTGGGCATAAGCAACCCCTCGGCGTAGGCTGCCCATGAAGTTGTATCCGGCTTCAGTCGAGGCGTGACCACGAGCAGGTTGACGACAAAGAGCCCGAAGCCAGTTAGATCCAGCGATCTCCATCCCCGGTTCAGGCGCTTGAGCTACACGCCCATCCGCCATGATGGGCAGTAAGGCTATGAATGGTGGGTGCTCAAAGCCTTCAAGGCGACCGACGCGCCGCCCGCCGACCTGCTCCCGTTCTGCCGGGACCGTAGTCGCGACTTCCCCCTTATGTGCGTGGTCTGATCGACCGCACGCCGGCCGAGAACGTGCAGCGCTGGGAAATCCGCGCCCGTCCGCCGCTCATGCAATGGGGAAGAGGCGGGTGACGCTGGACGGCGATGCCGCGCAGCCGACGTCGCCTTACGCGGCTTACGGCGCCGGCATGTCGATCGAGGACGGCTATTTCCTCGCAAAGGCGCTCGCCGGCATCTCGTTCACCGACCGGGGCGCGGTTGTCCCTGCCTTGCAGGGCTACGAAGAGCGAAGAAAGTCCCGCACGTCCTATGTGACCGAACTGGCGTTCAAGATCGGCAGGATGTTCCACCATCTGCCGGCACCTTTGCGCCCGCCGCGCGACCTCTTCTACGATCATACGTCATTCCTGCAGAAGATGATCGGGGACCAAATGCCCTCACAAATCCTGTCGCAACTCGACGACATCGAGGCGGTTGCATAGCGCGACCGGGAATGGCGCGACACGAGCCGTCATTTCCGAACTGAAAACGATGCTGAGAGCGTCGCGTCGGAACTGTCTCCAACCCAAAGGTCGAAAGGCGCCTCATCCTCCGTCCACGAATGGTTTGCAGCGCTCCAATACGTGCGGTCCGCCGCTGAAAGGACGAACTTGACGGTGCGGACTTCCCCAGGCTTGAGCGTTATGCGCTCGAAACCCTTGAGCTCTCGTCGAGGCCTCGAAGACGTACCGGAGCGTTGATGGATGTAGAGTTGCGCGACCTCGTCCGCCGTGCGCGTTCCCGTATTCTTGACATCGACCAAGATGGCAAGCGGTTGGCCCGGCGCAACTATGGCCTTATCCAGCTTCAGGTTGGAAAAGGCGAAAGTCGAATAAGAGAGGCCATAGCCGAAGGGGTAGGCAGGCGCGTTCGACGCGTCCCAATAGCGTTTCTCTGCATTCGGTAGATCGTGGGACAGATAATAGGAATAGATCAGGGCAACCTGCGACACGCTCGCGGGCCAGGTGAAGGGCAGCTTGCCACCCGGGGCGACGTCGCCGAACAGCAGATTGGCGACCGCATTTCCGCCCTGTGTACCGGGGTACCATATGTCCATGATGGCTTGCGGCTTGGCCGCGCCGATTGTTAGCGGGCGGCCGTTCATCAATAGCAGCACAACCGGCTTTCCGGTGGCAATGACGGCCTCGAGCAATTCCTGCTGTCGACCCGGCAGATCGAGACTGGACCGGGAGGCCATCTCACCGATCATGAGCGAATCTTCACCCAGAACGACAACGGCTACATCGGCCGAGGCGGCGAGCGTTGCTGCACGCTTGATCTCAAGGTCTTCGTCGATGGACGGCACGGCGCGTTTGGGACCGAACGTCTCGAATATGCTCGGATTTTGCCGAGCCGGCATCTTCACGCCAGGCGAATAGCTGACGCTTATTGCCGAGCCTGCCTTGCGCCGGATGCCGTCGAGGATCGTTATCGTTTCGTCCAGATCTTGATCGAACACCCACGGCCCGAGCGTGTCGAGCTTTGAATCGGCCAGAGGTCCGATAACCGCAATCGACTTGAGGCTTGTTCGGTTCAGCGGAAGGACGCCGCCAACATTGCGCAACAGCACAGCGGAGCGCTCGGCCGCGCGGCGGGCCACTTCGCGATGTTCGGGCTTAGCCAATGTGGCTGCGGCTTGCTTTTCATCGACATAGGGATTGTCGAAGAGGCCCATTCGCACCTTGGTAGCAAGGACGCGGCGAACCGCACGGTCGAGCGTAGCCATCTCGATTTTACCGGCGGCCAGGGACGACGGCAGCGTCGAAAAGGCACTTGGTCCGGGCATGCTCATTTCCATGTCGAGCCCCGCCGTCAACGCCCGGATGGCGGCGTCGGGCTGGTCCGCGGCCAGCCCGTGCGTCTCCAGCGACTGCACCGCCCTGGCGTCGCTCACCACGAAGCCCTTGAAGCCCCATTGCCTGCGGAGCACGTCGGTCAGCAGCCAGGCGTTGCCGGTGGCAGGCACGCCGTTGAGCGCCATGTAAGCACTCATGATGTTGCCCGCGCCGGCATCCACGGCCGCCTTGAATGGTGGCAGATAGACATTCCAGAGCTGCTCGTCGGAAATGTCGGACTGATCATAGTCACGACCGCCCAGCGCTGCGCCATAACCGGCAAAGTGCTTGGGTCCCGCTATGATGTGGCCGGCGCTTCCAAGGTAAGGCCCCTGAAATCCCGTGACCTGGGCGCGCGCGACCGCGGCGCCAAGATAGGGATCCTCGCCGGCTCCTTCCACAATCCGCCCCCAGCGCGGGTCACGCGCGATGTCCACCATCGGGGCAAACGCCCAATGGATTCCGACCGATCTCGCCTCAGCCGCCGCGACCGTCTGCGCTGCTTGCGCCACCTTCGGATCCCATGATGCGGCCATGCCGATAGGCACTGGGAAAATGGTGCGCAGTCCGTGGATCACGTCGAAGCCGAACAGCAAGGGTATCCTAAGCCGGCTTTTCTCCACGGCGATTTTCTGAAGCCGATTGATCTCGGCTGGATCGGTGACGAACAGAAGCGACCCTACCTTGCCGGCCGCGACCGATGCGTCGGGCCCGCTGCCGCCTCTGGCCGTTCCCAGATCGAATTCTTGCGTAATCTGTCCCGCTTTCTCTTCGGGCGTCATCCGCGCAATCAACGAATCGACCTTTTGGTCGATCTCGGCGTCACTGAGCGGACCCGTGGCCGAAGCGGCCGAAGCTGCCGAAACGCCGAGCACAGCCGCGGCAGTCGCAAGAAGGCTGCGGAGTCGCCCTGAACGATTACGCATTGGGAATGTCTCTCCTGGAATATTCGCGGCGACCGTGAGGCGCTTGGATTGGTCGATCGAAGCCGCGCGAATGAATGGGCTCCGAGCTGGGGCTCAGCCTGCGCATCTAGTATTACAATGTCAAACGCTGTTTTATAATGTGAAATCATCTCAAACCTGTCGGCGAGTTGGGCTGGGAACGAGGGTCGAAGCCTACGGCCGAACAGGCCGAGCAGGGCGAACAATGGCGACTTGCGGCTGATCTCTTTTTGTGGGATATTGGTCCATCTTATGGGACTCGGGTAAGCGGCAACCAAGGCGCCCCGGGATAATGAGGAGGGGATCAAGGTGAGGAATGGATTATCTGGTCGCGTGCATGGCAGGCTGCTCGCCGGTGCTTCTTTTATAGCATTCTCCCTCCTGCCGGGCGCCGTTGCGGCGCAGGTATCCAGCAATCCGGCGGCGGCTGCCCCACCCGAAGCGGCATCCGCAACCAGCTCCGACGCTGGGGCCGATGCGCAGGAGGTGGTGGTTACCGGCACGCTGATTCGTGGAGTGCCGACCCCCACCGGAGCCAATCTCCTGAGCGTCAATTCTCAAGCGATTCAGTCGACGGGCAGCACCTCGGCGATCGATGTGCTCAACCAGACCGTTCCCCAGCTTCCGACCTTGAACAGCGTGTCGACCGGCAGCGCGTCCTTTGCGACGCCGGTTGCCAAGATCGGCCTTCGTGGCCTCGGCAACACCAGTGGCAGCGCATCGGGCCAGACCGCCACGCTGGTGCTGTTCAATGGGCATCGCATCGTGCCGGTCGGGATCCTGTCGACAGATCCTGATCCAAATCTCATTCCCGCAGACGCGCTGGAGACTGTTCAGGTACTCCCCGACGGCGGCTCATCCACCTATGGGTCAGATGCGATCGGCGGTGTCGTCAACTTCGTTACGAAAAAGCGATTCGATGGGCTGCAGGTCAATTACCAGCATCGTTTCGCCGACAATTATAATGAGGATAATGCGAGCGTTCTTCTCGGAACGCATTGGGCGACGGGCTCGGTGCTGGTCAGCGGCAATTACAATAGGCACGGTGCGATCTTCGGTCGTGACCGCGATTATATAACTTCGAATTTCCTGTCTCACGGCGGGGAAGATTATCGGCAGACAGCGTGCGGATATGGCAACTTCGCCGTTGCGGGCACCAACTATGTCGCACCGGGATTTCAATCGGTTACAAGCCTGCCGCGCTGCGATCAGACCGATAATGCCAGCCTGACCCCGCGGGAGCGGCGCGGCAACGTCTTCGCCTATGTCGAGCAGGAGATTGCACCCTCGCTGAAATTCAGCATGGACGCGATTTATTCGGTGCGCACCGACAAGGTGTTCAGCGATGTCGCCAGCATTCCTGTCACGATGACCATCGACGCGTCGAACCCCTTCTTTCACCCCGTCGCCGGTGAGGCGAGCCAGAAGGTCAGCTTCAATTATGCCCGCGGCATCGGTGCATCGCGAGTGACGCCGCAGCGTTTCCACCAATATCAGATTGACCCAAGTCTTTCGTGGAATTTGAACGACGATTGGCAGGTCAAGGGTGATTTCCTCTATGGCAAGAGCTTCGCGGTGATCCGCGATCGCACGGGCCTGAATGGCGGTGCGGTCAACCCGACGAACGTCAATCCCTACGACACCAGCAAGACCAGTCCGGCAGTTTTGCAGAACTTGGTAAACCATGAACTTTATACCAAAGGGGTGAATACGCTCACGAGCGGAAACGTCGTCGCTAACGGCACGCTCTTCAATCTCCCCGGGGGTGCGGTGAAGGTCGCCTTCGGCGCCGAAATCCGGCATCAGTCGCTCGACAACCAGACCGTCACCGGCGCGATCAGCGATCGTTCAGGCCTCCAGAAATATGACGCGAGTCGCACGATCAAGGCTCTATTCGGCGAGGTGTTCCTGCCGATCGTAGGCGACGGCAATGCCATGCCCTTCGTCCAGAGCCTCACGCTGGATGCCTCTGTACGCTATGATCATTACAGCGACTTCGGCGGCACAACCAATCCGCGTATCGGCATCGATTGGCGTCCGACCAGAGATCTGGTGCTGCGCGGTAGTTATCAGACCACGTTCGTCGCTCCGAGCCTGGCCGACAGCGGCAACAAAATCGATAATCGCCTGCAGGTGCTGACGATCGCGCCGTCCAACTATCTCATTTTCATTGCCGGCTCAGGGATGAATGTGAAGCCGTCGACAGGCCGTAACTTCTCGATTGGCGGCGACTTCACGCCGTCCGGGATCAAGGGGCTTAAGATCGGCGCGACCTATTGGAACACCAAGGTTGACGATCTCGTCAGTCTTTCGTTGGGCGCTTATGGCTTCCCAGGCGCCCTTTCCACGCCGTTCAATCTTTGCGGAAGTGGCTTCGGTCCAGTGTTTCCGGCGTCGTCAAAGGGGGCTTGCACGGCGGCCTATATCAACAGCATTCAGCCGCTGTGGACCCGCCTGGACGCTGGTTCGGCTCCGGCCATCCATTCGATCGCCGATCTGTTTTCCCCGGGCAATTAATTCATCGGGGTGGTAGATGCACGCCGAACCAACTTTGGCAGCGAGAAGCTGGACGGGATCGATGCCGACGCGTCCTATTCGGCGGATGTTTCGTTCGGCACGATCTTCGGCCAGGTCGCGGGGACTTATTTCCTCCATAAAAAGATTTCGCCGACCCGCGGCGCCGCCTATCGGGACTATCTGTCCGGCGAGGTGATCAACGGCGCGACACCCCGCTACAATGTCGTGGCATCACTCGGAATTCAGACGGGGGGATTGTCGGGGCGCGCGACGGTTCGCCGCAATGGGGGATATGATATTCCGGCCAAATCGGTCGTGGGCCAGACGCACGTAAAGGGATATACGGTGACGGACCTGTCATTCGACTATCGCCTGGGTTCAATCCCTCTCCTGAAGGAGGCCAGCCTTTCGCTGACCGTCCAGAATTTGTTCGACAAGGATCCGCCCTATTATGGTGCTCAGCCCGCGGTCGGCTCCCTTGCCGGCTTCGCCAACGGCGGCACGCTCGGCAGGCTCGTGAGCCTCGGTATTCGCACGCGGTTCTAACCCGCGGGGCGGCACGTCTGCCCCCAACTGGTGCGGCTGGCTCGGGCGCTTGTGCCTGCCAGCCGCACGTTCGTCCGGTTCAACGATACGATCGACCTATGTAAGATATGGCTGTATCTCACTATTTGGGATGGGCTAAGGCGCCTGCTTCGTACGAAGTAACTTTTGGAGTGCTGGATGTCGGCTCAGGATCTGCCGAACAAAGTCGACATCAAGGAAAGCGCGGCGGGAGCTGGCTCCCAGACTCTGATGCGCGGCCTCGACGTGATCGAGACGCTTTGCGACGGCGTATTGGGGTTGCCCGAGCTGGCCGACCGACTGGGCCTTACGCGAAGCACGACCCATCGTCTTGCCAGCGCACTTGTCGATCGAGGCTATCTCGGCTTCGCTCCACGTCACGGATATAGGCTTGGTCCAAAGCTCCTCCAGCTTGGCCATATCGCACAGCTGCAAGCCGACATCATCCAGGTCGCGCGGCCGCATCTCGAAAGCCTTTCGGCCGCTACCGACGATGCGGTCCATCTCGGCGTGCTTGAAGGGGACACAGCGCTTTATCTCGACAAGCTACCGGGCAAGCGCCGCGTGACGATCTCAAGCCGCGTCGGCGATCGGCAGCCGCTTTCCTCGACCGGATTGGGTAAGGCGCTGATGCTCGATCATCCACCCGAATATTGGGCGGAACGGTTCGCTGCCGAGCAGGAAGCCGGGGTTCCTGCTGCCAACGCTGCAGTCTGGCGGGAGAGGATGCGCAGTTACGCCGAGGCAGGGCGCGCGTTCGACCTGGAAGAGAATGAAGATCAGATCCGCTGTGTCGCGGCGCCTGTGCGCGATGCCTCAGGCAGGATCGTGGCGGCGATCAGCGTCTCCAGTGCGGCGCAATATATGAGCGACGAGCGCATGGGGCAGCTCAGCGATCAGGTTCGCGCAACAGCCGCCGCAATAAGCGGCGACCTGGGATGGACAGGGAATAACGCGCAGCCGCGCAGCAAGCCGAGGCGAGGCTAAGGGCCACAGCGTAAGCGGGGTCCTAGGTCCTCGGATGAGATGGGGCTCGTAGTCGACAGCCGGGCTCTCGTTCATTCTTCCAAATTATGAAAAGTCGTCCTAAACTATGAAAACTGGGCCGTGGTCGTCTCGTCGGACTGCGGGCATGCAGCGATAATGCAGGAGAGGACTGATGCGGCGGAGCGGAAGAGGTCGATACGGAGCAATCCTGGCCTTTTTGAGTGCCGGTGCGGCCGTGGCGCAGCCCATTGCCCTGCCGGTCGGGGACTCCGGCGCTAACGACCCTCTGCTTGCCGGTTTTCGAACTCCGCCACCGGCAGCCAAGCCCCAGGTCTGGTGGCATTGGATGAGCGGCAACGTGACCGCGGAAGGGGCGCAACTCGATCTAGAATGGATGAAGCGTGTCGGTATCGGCGGCGTGCACGCCTTCGCGGGAGGGATGCTGGAACAGCCGCTGGTTGATCATCCCCTGCCGTTCATGAGCGACGGCTGGGCGGCAATTTACCGGAGCGCGGTTCGGCAGGCGCATGCGGCGGGGATGGAGGTAACGATCGCCGGCTCGCCCGGCTGGAGCCAGACCGGCGCGCCTTGGGTCAAGCCTGAGCAAGCCATGAAGAAGTATGTCTGGTCGACTACCCAGGTTGCGGGCGGAAAGCGCCTCCATGTCAAGCTTCCAAAGCCGGCCGAGGTCACTGGACCCTTTCTTTCGGTAGCGGCGCCGGCAACCGGCACCGCGGCGGGCGCCAAAGCCAGCGGACACGGTCCCACCGTCGCATTTCGCTCGCCTGCGCCCGACGCGGATTTGAGCGGAGCCTATTCAAGTGGCGGAAAGGCTCTTTCCGGCCTTGCCATCGCTCCGGCTGATCTCTCCGGGTCGGTCGATCTGCCGATCGGGGAATCGGGTCTCGCCATCGACATCGATCTCGGGCACCGTCAAACCGTTCACGCGGTCACGGCCGCGCTCGACACGGGGAGGTCGGGCTGGCCGGCGGTTGAGATTCTGGCGAGCGACGATGGCCAGGCGTTCCGGTCCATCCGCACTATTCCGGCGAGCGGCGCTGAGAAGCCGGCTATCCAGCAGACATTCTCGATAGCTGCCACGTCCGCGCGCTATTTCCGGGTCCGTTTCGCGCGGCCACCCGCCGGCCGAGCGTTGCTCGGCCTTCCTCCCGGATTCCCCAATCCGAGCCCGCCGAGTGAAATCCGGCTCCGCTTGTTGAAGCTTCAGGGCAGCCCTCGCGTAGATCAGTTCGAGGCGAAGGCGGGGTTTCAATCGATCGTCGATCGGCGCGCATTACCGGCGCTGGAGGCCGGAATTCCAACGAGCGACGTTGTGGATCTTACCTCGCGAGTGCAGCCGGACGGAACGTTGGATTGGATGCCGCCAAAGGGGTCCTGGACTATCCTCCGCTTCGGCTGGTCGCTCACCGGTCAGGTCAATGGCCCAGCCGAGCCCTCCGCAACCGGCCTCGAAGTGGACAAGCTCGATGGCGCCGCGGTCCGCAGCTACCTTGATGGCCTGTTCGCGCTTTACCGGGACAAAAGCGGTGTTTCCTTGGGTGCGACTGGCGTCAACGCCCTGCTGACCGACAGCTGGGAAGCCGGCGTGCAGAACTGGACCCCAGCGATGCTCGCCGACTTCAAGCGGCTCCGCGGCTACGATCCCATGCCGTTCCTCCCTGTTCTCGCCGGACGTGTGGTCGAAAGCAGTGCGCGGAGCGAAGCCTTTCTGTTCGACTTCCGGCAGACGCTCAAGGATCTGGTAGTCCAGAACCATTATGCGGTCCTCGCGTCAGAGGCGCATCGCAATGGCATGATCTATTATACCGAGGCGCAGGGCGACACGCCGCGCGCGATCAGCGACGGGCTGACGGCCAAAGCTCAATCCGACATTCCCACCGGCGAATTCTGGTATCGGCCTTTCGCAACCGATCCCGGCCAGCCAAGCCTCGTTGCCGATTTGAGGGAGGCCGCCTCGGCCGCCCACATCTATGGCAAGAAGCTGGTCGCGGCGGAATCGCTCACCGTGGCGGCCGGTAGCGATCCCTGGGCTTTCTCTCCCGCGATGTTGAAGCCCGTCGCCGATCAGATCTTTGCCGAGGGCGTGAACCGGATCCTGCTGCACGAATCCCACCTGCAGCCGTTCGTCGACAAGAAGCCGGGGCTTGCGATGGCGTTCTTCGGTCAGTTCTTCAACCGCAACGACACATGGGCGGAGCGTGCAAAGCCGTGGATCGACTATCTCGCTCGGTCCTCCTGGATGCTGCAGCAGGGCCAGTATGTAGCGGATGTCGCCTGCTTTTACGGCGAGGAAGAAAATCTCACGCAGCGGTTCGAGCACGAGGCCGACAAAGCCGTGCCCGAGGGGTACGGCTATGATTATGTGAACGCGGACGCGCTGCTCAACCGTATGAGCGTGCGCGACGGGTCGATCGTCACCGATAGCGGGATGGCCTACCGCGTCCTGTACGTGCCGGATTACGTTACGCGCATGACGTTGCCGGTCGTGAGGAAGCTTGCCGAGTTGGTCAATGCGGGTGGGACGGTCGTCGCGAAGCGGCCGCAAGCGGGCCTCGGCATGGCCGACGACGCGGCATTCGCTTCGGCTGTCGCCACCCTGTGGGATGCTGCCGGAGCGGATGGCCGTCTCGGCAGAGGCCGGATCGTCGCGAGTGGGACTTTCGGCGCGGCGGTCGACGCGTTGAAGCTCGCGCCGGACGTCCAGATCCCGTCCGGCGTCCCGCTGATGACGCTCCATCGCCGGACGGCAGATGGGGACATTTATTATGTCTCCAACCGGGACGATCAGCCGCGTCAGGTCACGATCGGGTTCCGCGTGAAGGGTCGTGCAGCCGATTATTGGATCCCCGAGACGGGCGAAACCAAGCCGCTCTCCTACCGGCCCGACGGGGACCTGACGCGGGTCGATCTCGATCTTTCAGCATACGAGGCGGGCTTCGTGGTGTTTCGCCGTCCCGGCAGCGCCGACGGCGCGATCATCCCGAGCCCGCATCTGATCGCCTCGAGGGAGATTGCCGGGCCCTGGTCGGTGCGCTTCCAACCGGGCCGCGGGGCACCGGCGGCGGCGACTTTCCCCAAGTTGAGCGATTGGTCTACCAACGCCGACCCAGGCATCCGCTACTTTTCGGGTGCGGCTACCTACAGCCATGCCCTCGCTGTCGATGGGGAAGACCTTGCCAGCGGGCGCCGCG
>Ga0105238_10007239_pt1 | contig 11107 bp, 9 predicted proteins | sample KBSC34metaG_FD_81526 | JGI IMG/M metagenome (GOLD analysis project Ga0105238, IMG submission 81526) | Corn rhizosphere microbial communities from Kellogg Biological Station, Michigan, USA - KBS C3-4 metaG | ecosystem: Host-associated > Plants > Roots > Rhizosphere > Soil | place: Michigan, USA...
CAAGCGATCTACGAGCGCTATTCGCTGTTCCTGTGGGCGACCGTGTGGCTGGCGCGTCGCCGGGGCATTCCGGTGATTCTCGAAATCAACGATTCGGCCCTGGTCGAGCGCGTGCGCCCGCTGTGGATGAAGGGGTTGGCGCGCCGACTCGAGGCATGGTGCATGCGGCAGTGCACGGGTCTGGTGTTCATCTCCAGTTATTTCCTGCAACAGGCGCAACAGCGGTATGGCGCGATTGCGCCGGCGGTCATTTCGCCCAACGCGGCGGACGTCCGCCGCTTTGACCCGGCGCGCTTTGATGCCCATCACTTGCGTGCGGAACGGGGCCTGGCCGACCGCGTGGTCTGCGGTCATATTGGCGCTTTCGCGCATTGGCACGGCATGGATCAGTTCGTCGCTGCACTGGCGTCGCGGCTGGACGAGGCCCCCGGCCTGACGATGGTGCTGGTCGGTGACGGCGTCACCCTTCCGGCGATCAGGCAAATGGTCGCTGAACGTGGCCTCGCAGACCGGGTGTTGCTGCCGGGCAGGGTGGCGCACGATGCGATCGCCGCCTGGATCGCCTGCATGGATTACGCGGTGTTGCCCGACTCCAACCACTACGGCTCGCCGATGAAACTGTTCGAATTCATGGCCATGGGCGTGGGGATGATCGCGCCGGACTATGCCCCGATTGCCGAGGTGGTCAGAGACGGCGAGACCGGCTGGATGTTTCCGCGAGGGCGGACCGACGTCTGCGTGCAACGCGTGCTGGATCTGGCCACGCTGGCCGAGGAGCGTCGGCGCGTGGGGGCCGCGGCCCGGGAGTACATCGTGCGTGAGCGGCAATGGCGCAACAACGCCGAACAATGGCTCGGGTTGCTGCCCTCGGGAGAAGCGTGCTGATGACGACGATTCTGCTGCTGATTGCCGCGCTGCTCGTTGCCGGGGTGCTTCTGCTGGTCCGCGAGATACGCAGCCGCAACATGCAGATCTGGCTGGGCAGTTACCTGCGCCGCCGCCGCCCGCTCCCGGTCGCCGGCCCGGTGCATGTGATGTTCTGTTTCGTTGATCATTTCGAGCCGGCCTGGGGCAAGGCCGACCTGGCCACGCAGCGGGCACGCGTCGATCGCTGGTGCCGTGACTACCGCGCACTGGCTTCGACCCATCGCGACGCGGATGGTCGTCCACCCCAGCACACCTTTTTCTATCCGGAGGAGGAATACCTGGAGGAGCACCTGGAGAAGATCGCCGCACTGTGTGCCGAGGGCTACGGCGAGATCGAGATCCACCTGCACCACGACGACGACACGCCGGAAAATTTCAAGCTGACGATCGCTCGCTTCAACGAGCTGCTGCACGAACGGCACGGTGCCCTCTCGCGTGATCCATCCACCGGGCAACTGCGCTTCGGGTTCATCCACGGCAACTGGAGCCTGGACAATTCCCGTGCCGATGGCCGCTGGTGCGGCATCAACAACGAACTGATCCTGCTGCGCGAGCTGGGTTGCTACGCCGACTTCACCCTGCCGTCGGCACCCAGCGACACCCAGACGCGAATGATCAACGCAATCTATTACGCCACCGACGATCCGCTGCGGCCGAAATCGCACGACAGTGGCGAACCGGTGCGGGTAGGAGGCAGCGCCAGCGGCGACCTGATGATCGTGCAGGGGCCATTGGGGCTCAATTGGCGCACGCGTCGGTTGGGGGTGATGCCTCGCATCGAGAATGCCGATGTGCGTCGCGGCTGCCCACCGACCCCGGATCGCGTGGACGCATGGATTCATGCTGGAATCCATGTAGAAGGGCGGCCAGAATGGGTATTTGTGAAGGTACATACCCACGGAACCCAGGAACCGGACATGGATACGTTGCTGGGTGACCAGGCTCATCGCATGCATGACCATCTGGAGCGGATCTACAATGACGGCAGCAACTACGTCCTGCACTACGTGACTGCGCGCGAGGCATACAACATCATCAAGGCTGCCGAGGCGGGCAAACTGGGTGACCCGAATGCATGGCGGGATTTTCTGCTGGCCCCGCCCCCGCACGGTCGTCGTCGGCCCGGAACAGCTGAGGAAGACCCGTTGCGCCAATGTGGCGCGGGTTGAACCGCATGGCGCCGATGGACAATGACTGCGGTTATTGCGGGGCTCTCCTTGCCGTGTCCGAATCGCTGGTTGGCACGTGATGAGGCGCCTGGTCACAGCTCGCGTGGTGCGCGGTATTCGATCGCGATTGCTCCGTCAGGTGAATTTTTGCGTGTTTGCGGCGACTGCGTCGTCGTCCGGCCTCAGTGAAGTCGATGTTCTGAGAGTGAACGCGGGAAGTTCGGAGGATCTGAGGCAAAGGGTCGAGCAGGCAATGTGTCTCGCACAGGAGCCGCCGGGATTGGCGGCGAAGCGATTTGCTCATGGCGACGAATTTTTTGGTTGGGTGGTGGGTGAGCGCATCGTCAGCTTTGGCTGGGCAACGAATCGCGAGCGGACGATCCATGGCGTGTCCCTGAGGGAAATGCCGGGACGCATGTTTCTGTACAACTTCTACACCGAGGTGACGAATCGTGGCCACGGATTTTATCCAAGCCTGCTCGGCGTGATCCGCCAACAACTTGGCCGCGAGGGAGTGAACGAATTCATCATGGATGTGGAATCGCACAACACGGCTTCGCTGCGCGGTGTTACCAGAGCAGGCTTCGTTACCGTGGCGCACGCGCAGTTTCTGGTCGTTTTCAATCACTGGTACTGGTTGGGTTCGCGATCCGTGGATGCAGGTCTTGATCTGACGTTGTTCTTCACATGATGAATGTCGATGTTCGAGACTCCCTGTCGGTTGGATCGACACGACCGGAGCTGCTCACGGTACGCGTCATCGAGGACGCCGCTGCGTGGGATGCAATCCGATGCGATTGGGATGCATTGCATGCGGTCAGTCCCACGGCATCGACGACACTCGAATTCACCTGGTTGCGCCAGTGGTGGCGGATCTACGGGCCGGTATACGGGGCAGGTGGTTTGTGCGTCATCACCCTGTGGCGTGGTGCGGATCTGGCTGGCGCGCTTCCGCTTTACCGCAGTCGAACACCGGGAAGCGTGGCTGCCGCGCGGTGCCTGCGCTTCATCTCGACCGGCGAAGCGGAGTTCGAGGAGACGTGTGCCGACTATCTCGACCTGCTGCACCTGCCTGGCGAGGAGGAGGTATGTGCCCGCGCGGCCTGGGACGCCATCGATGCCATGGACTGGGATACCCTGATCCTGCTGGACATGCCGGAGCGGGCGTCGCTGCTGCGTTGGCGCGATGCGCGTTCCGCACGGCGGCGTTCTGCCCTGGTTTCGCGTGGCGGCTGTCCGATCGCCCGCATCGGATCCGGATTTGAAGCTTACCTCGAACAGCTCTCGTCGAAGACCCGCATGCGCGCGCGGCAGGAGCTGCGCAAGGTTGAACGTGCCGGTGCGGTATTCGAATTGGCGACCGAGGCGGACCTCGATACCTACTTCGACGATTTGATCCGGATCCACCAGGAACGATGGACGGCAGACGGTCAGCCGGGATGCTTCGCAGCGCCGAGGTTTACCGCGTTCCATCGCTGCCTGGTTCGGGAATGGGTCGGCAGTGGACGGGCGATCCTCGGGCGCCTTTCGTACCGGGGGCAGGCTTGCGTGCTGCTTTACGGCTTTGTCACGGGCGACAAGTTCGATTTGTATCAGCTCGGAACCAAGTCCGTCGAGGGTGGCGTCATCCACAGCCCCGGCATGGTGGCAAATCTGCTGTTGATGGCGCGGCTGAGCACGATGGGCGTGGCCAGATACGATTTTCTTCGCGGGGTCACCACGTTCAAGAGGTCGCTCACCAATGAACAATGCAATCTCGTCAGTCTGGAATGCAGGAGGCGGACGCCGCGCGCGCAGCTTGAGCTGATCGAACTTCAGCTGCGGCGCTTCGCGCGAAAGATGCTCAAGCTGCTGTTTCGTCGCTGAAACGATCGGAACTTGCCATGAAGAAAGTCGCCTTTTCCCGACTGCTCAACCGCACCGGCCTGCGCGGCATGCTGGATCGGACAGTCCGCTGGTCGGGCGTGCTGGCGCTCAACTACCACCGCATAGGTGATCCACGGGGATCGAATTTCGATCGGGGGCTGTGGAGCGCAAGCGCCGATGACTTCGCGCAGCAGTTGCGCTTCTGCAAGCAGCAGTTGGACATCATCAGTCCGGCCGACCTGCCCGGGGTACTGGCAAAAGGCCGCGGTCGCCATGCCATGGTCACGTTCGATGACGGTTACCGCGACAACTACGAAGCCGCGTTTCCCGTCCTGAAACAGGAGGGAGTTGCCGCCACGTTCTTTGTCGCCAGCGGATTCATCGATGCGCCGCGGCTGCCGTGGTGGGACGAGATGGCCTGGATGGTAAGAACAAGCCAGCGTGATGGCATCGACCTGTCGCCGTGGTTGGACGAGGCATTGCGTTTTGACGAACCGGATCGGGAGGGAGCCCTGCGGTTGCTGCTGCGGCGGTACAAGGCGATGTCGGCGGAGGATGCGCCAGCCTATCTCGATGCCCTGGCCATGGCGACCGGAACGGGTCGTTGCCCGGCGCGGATCGGCGAGCGGCTGTGGATGAATTGGGACATGCTGCGTGAAATGAAGGCCGCGGGCATGACCGTTGGCGGACATACCGTGAACCACCCGGTATTGGCGCGGATGACGGAACAGGGGCAGCGTCACGAGATACTGGAATGCGGTCGCCGGCTGGACGCCGAGCTGGGCGAACCGATGCGTTATTTCAGCTATCCGGTGGGCGGCACCACCGCGTTCGATGCGACGACGCGGGAGTGCCTGCGCGAGGCCGGCGTGTCGTACGCCTTCAGCTACTACGGTGGCTATCGCCGATTCGGTGACTGGGACGATTACGACGTGCGCCGGGTGGCGATCGAGACGGAAATGGATGCCGACTGGTTTCGATGCATCGTGAGTTTGCCCGGGCTATTCGGCTGAGCCTGATGGCTGCGCATGGGCCATCGGGAAATGCGGGCACGGCGGTTGGCACCGGTGGCAAACGATGCGGCGGCACTCGCAGATCCAGGAGGTGCGGGTTCCCGCCTGCGTGTACCGGATCACTCCGCCGACTTCATTTCGGCCGTCGCCTTGCGGGCTGGCGGCGGCCCGCCACGCTCGATCTTCCTGCGCATGCTCAGGAAGGATTTTTCGACCAGATGGTAGGAGAGCGTGGCCGCCACGACTGTCAGCAGGATATTCTGCGGGAACGCGGTCAGCACGGCGTCGGAGTGCCGATCGAGAAACGGTTGCTGCCACAGATACAGTGAATAGCTGAGCAGGCCCACGTAGGCCACCGGCCTCCAGTTGAGGAATCGGCCGAGCCATGATGTTTCATGTCGCGTGCTCGATTCGATCAGTGCAGCGAGGCAGACCAGCATGACCGGTGAACAGAACAGGTCGACCACGGTGTAGTCCAGCAGTCGGTTGATCAGCAAAACCAGCGGAATGGCCAGCAACGACCAGCGGTTCGCCGTGAGGCGCGAATACCATGCCCGGGACAGCAGCCACGGCCTGAGCAGCGCGAAGATGCAACCGATCGCCACGGCATCGGCCATGGCGGGGAATACCTCGAGATCGCGCCACGGCGAATGAGGAGGAAACACCAGATGCATCGCGCATCGCACCAGCGGACCCAGTGCGAAGGCGATCAGTGCGACTGTCAGCGCGCCGTATTTGCGCGAGACCATGAAGACCAGTGGCCAGAGCAGATAGAACTGCTCCTCGATGGACAGCGACCACAGGTGGCCGATGATCCAGGACCGATGGGGATCGTAGTTCACGGTATACGTCAGCGCGTGCAGGATGTCCGATCCGCTCAGACGAATCCAACCGAGGTGACTGGCAACGATCATCATCAGGATGAAGGCGTAGAACGCAGGGAAGATGCGGAGCACCCTGCGCAGGTAGAATTTTGGCAGTGAGGTCGCACCGGTCTTCTGTCGTTCGCCCATCAGCAAGGACGTGATGAGAAAGCCGGATATGACGAAGAAGACCAGCACGCCGAGGTGCGCCATGTCGCCAAGCCAGCGATGCACCTGAAGCTTCGGAAAGCTGCGGGTGCCCTCAAGGTGACCCAATAGCACCATGATGATGGAGGCTGCCCTCAGGCCATCCAGGGAGGGTATGCGTGCGTGGGTCAAGCCTATTTTCAGTGTGCCGCCGGACATGTCTGGCTGCCCCTTGACTGGATGGCGGATGGCCTGGATCGTCGCCGTGTTGCCCCGGAACTGGCCGGCGTAGCCGGACCGGCCTGGATGATTCGGGTGTGGTGGTACTTCTGAACCTGCGATGGTGCTCGGCTTGACTCCCCACGATGGTGAAAGGGTCGCGACCCGGGCAGTGCAATATTTCGGGCGATTTCTACGGTGACGCTGGCGGCTGATGCATGAACCACTGCACCACGCCGACACCGCGATTGTTCCAGTTGAACCGGCGCGGCGTGTCCCTGTTTTCCGCGCAGCTGACGTTGTACGAACTGGCCAGAAGGGAGAGGCGACGGTCCAGCGCCTGACGCTGTTGCGGATCCGTTTCGAAATAACGGGCTGCGGCTACCGGCAACATCAGCTCGACGTCGTGCGCATCGCTGTACCAGCCTTCGGAATTCTGGATGGCAACCAGTCGCTTCTCGTTCGCTTGGGATGATGACCAGTACCAGCTGATCTGGCCGTCCGCGCCGCTGCAGGGATTGCGCCAGTCCTTTTCCTTGTCCGTGATGGTCTTCAGGTCGATCCATCCATACCGCTCCATGTATCGCCCGAACGCGGTGATCATCTCGGGGATACGCGGATCGGAGGTAACCAGCCAGGCGTGCCAGAGCCCGTCGATGATGTTCTCGGTCATCCAGGGCGAAGCGCCGCGCACGTCGGTGGCGGCGTCGAACTTGTCGCCCTCGTGTACCTGCCAGCTGCTGCGCCAGGAACCGTCGTTGCCCAGACCATCGGGGTTGTGTTGTTGATGCTGGTACAGCCAGCTGACGTGGTTGTCGATATCCTTGAGGTAGCGCTTGTCGCCGGTGACTTCGTAGGCGCTCACGATGGAGAGCAAGCCCAGGCCCGCTTCACGCTCGGTGAACCATTGCTGTGGTTTCGTGTAGGGCCCGGCCGGGCGGTTCCAGCCGCCCGTGTTCCAGGCCCCGACCATCCGGCTGATCAGCGCATCGTCGTGTTCGCTGTCGTCGCCGGTGAGCCCTAGCGCCAGCAGGATGGGTTCGATGTAGACGTACTTGGGGTCACAGACGTTGGCTTCGCCGAGGCTCCAGCCGCCGCCACACAGCGGCCAGCCGGGGGCGCCGCTGCGGCGCAGATGGCTCATGTAGAACCGGTAGCTTTCACTGGCGGCCGCGAGATAGTCCAGCCGGCCGGTACGGACATAGGCCTGGAACAAGGTGGTGGGTCGGTCGAACAGCCAGGCGGATCCCTCGCTGCGCGGCAATTTTTTGGCCCACTCGAACTGGGTGGCGAAATAACGATCGTAGGCGCTCGGTTTGATGGAGGGATATTGCGGTCCGGCGATAAGGGACGCGGACATCCACTGTGCCGTCAGCGTGACCAGGACACCGGGAACGCGGACGCCGTCGGGACCATCGACCAGGCCATCGACGTAAGGCCAGCCCGCTACCTTCGTGGTCGGGTCAGGCGGGCCGAGGGCAAAGCGCAGCACCCGGCTGTCACCATCGAGCTCGACACGCATCTGGACCCGCACGGCGCGGATGCCCCCAGCCCCGGTATGCCATTGCAATGATGGCGTGATGCTTGCGGGCAGATTGTGGCCATTCCCATCCACGATGTGCACTTTGTCTGCGTCATGCAGCATGCCGGGCGGGAAAGGAATGCCGAAAGTCACCATCACCTGCTTGCCGCTGGCGCCATGACGGTGCACGTCGATCTGTTGCCAACGCGGATCGATCTCCGATGTCCCCTGCACCACGACCGGGTTCAGCATGGAGATTCGGGCAATGCCAACCCCGCTCGCTCCGGTCGATGTCGATTCACCAGCGTGTGCGCCATCGGCGGATGTGGTCGTGGCATGCGGCGGTTTCGTCTTGACTGCCCCGGTGGCGTTGCCCGCGGCCGCGCCGGACATCCAGATGGCGGCGCAAAGCACCATGAGGGACCGCCGCGCGCCGCGGAACCGGAAACTCTCGATCCATGTTGCTTTCATGCGGCAAATCCTGCGCTGCGAAATGGTTGCAGTCATCCCGGCGTTCGATCATGCGCGGTCGGATGTGCCCGCCGGATCGACCAGGATGGGGCCTTGCGAAAGGCCGGGCGGAAGCGGGTGCCGGCAGCGCTCATCCTAGCTGGTAACACCCGTGCCGGACTGTAATTTCCGCTCCCACGCCAGGGCGGTGCCCACGATGAAATCGAGGTCGTCGTAGATGGGCTTCCAGCCCAGTTGACGGCGTAGTTCGTCGGCACGCGCGATCAGCATCGGCGGGTCGCCGGCGCGGCGCGGCTGCTCGGTCACGTTCAGCGCGTGGCCGCAGGCGCGTTGCACGGCATCGATGACCTCGCGCACGCTGTAGCCGTGCCCGTAGCCGCAATTGAGGGTCAGCGACCCGCCATCCGCGCGCAGATGGTCAAGCGCGCGCAGATGCGCGGCAGCCAGATCCTCGACGTGGATGTAATCGCGGATGCCGGTGCCGTCCGGGGTGGCGTAATCGGTGCCGAAGATCGACAGTCCCTCACGCTTGCCCACGGCATGCTCGCAGGCAACCTTGAGCAGCAAGGTGGCGTTCGGCGTGGACTGGCCGATGCGGCCTTGCGGATCGCAGCCGGCGACATTGAAGTAGCGCAGGATCACATACTCCATCGCGCCTGCCGCGCCAAGGTCGCGCAGCATGGTCTCCGACATGAGCTTGGACATGCCGTAGGGGTTGATCGGCTGGGTCGGTGTCTGTTCGTCCGCGATGCCGCTGGCGGGCATGCCGTAAACCGCGGCCGTCGAGGAAAACAGGAACCGTCGTACGCCAGCCCTGGTGCAGCAGGCAAGCAGATTGCGCGTCTTGCAGGTATTGTTCCCGTAGTACTTGAGCGGATCGCGCACCGATTCGGGAACGACCGTGTGTGCGGCGAAATGCAACACGGCATCAATCCCGTGCCCGGCCAGCACGCTTTCCACCAGGGTGCCGTCCCCGACATCGCCAACCACCAGTTCGGCTCCCCGCACCGCATTCCGAAAGCCGCTGCTCAGGTTGTCCAGAACCACCACGTGGTCGCCGCGCGAGGTCAGTTGCTGGACCACGTGACTGCCGATGTAGCCGGCCCCGCCAGTGACCAGGATGGTCATGGCACGGACTCCCCGTGGACAGGACGTAGCGTATGCACGCGAATGCATGCAGGGGCCGGCCCGCGGGCACCGTGGCGGTTGAGTACGGCGCCACGGAATCCGCGGCTCCGATGCGCCGGGTTGGCTGGTGGCCTCGTCATCGCCGGAATTCGACCCCGAAGTAGATTTCGTTCGCGCTGTACCCCTCTCCCGCCACGTTGCTGCTGCGCTGGCGGTGGGTCAGGGTGAGGCGGTAACTCCAGTGTGGTGTCTCCCTGAGCAGTAGGCCTGCTTCATAGTCGCTGAGTCGGTCGCGACGTTGCAAAGCCCGGTAGTCCAGGTGCTGCGTTTCTGCCGCTGCCCGCAAGGAAAGCCGCTCGGTCAGCCGGTAGTTGAGACCCGCGGTACCTCCGCGCTCGGTCTGGTCGAACGAGGCGTCGTTGAGATAGGTGCGCTTGCTGTATAGCGGTGACGCGACAAAATCGAAACGCTCCGAGGTGAACGTATAGGAGGCCTGCAGTCTTCGCTCCAGGTAGACCTGATCGTTGATCACCGCGTTGCCCGTGCCGATACCGACGGAGCTGAGCGGCGAACGGTAGACCGGCGCGTTGGTGCCGGTGGCGGTCTGGGCAGGCAGGATCATGTCCTGCGCGGAGTCGGAATACTGACGCGATGCGGCGAGCGAGAAGCTGCTGCGCTGTGTCGCCTGCCAGCCAAGAGTAAGGCGCAGCAGCGAACTGGAAACGCTGGGCGCGGCATTGAAATCGATTTGCGACCAGCCCAGGGCGGCGTCGAGATTGAAGCGGGAGAGCTGGCTGACGTAACGCCCGAAAAGTTCGTTGCGATCGTAATCCGGATTGATCAGGCCGTTGCCAGGGGGCTGTCCCGATGTGCCGGTGACATCGTTGAAATCGACATGCTGCGAGACAATGTTGAACGAAAGCTGATCGGTCGCGTTGAGCTCCTTGTACAAGCGCAAGGCGGCTTCCCCGCGCGACGAGTTGAATTCCTTGGTCTTCGATGCGTCGCTGTTGATGTAGCGCAATTCGCCTTGCCCGTGCACGGTATCGCCGAGCCGGAAGTACAGGGTCGGCCCAAGTACCAGGACGTTGGTCTGTTGCTGGTTGTCCGGTCCGTCGCTGGAGAGGGTCGAGAGCGGTTGCACGCCGGCGAAATCCTGCACCGTGAAATCCAGCCGTTGCGGCAGCACCGTCCAGTTGGCCTGGCCCGAAAGCAGTGCGACCTTCTGGTTGCTGAATGCGCCACCGAGATAATCGCGGTACTCCAGCGTGCCCGCCACGTTGGCCTGGATGGTCGAGCCCTGCTGGACGTAGGTGAAATTGACGCCGGGCGCCAGGATGTTCTGGCTGATCGGCTGATCCTGGCTGAGGTTGACGTTGTCGCTGTGGGTGATGCCGGCGTACAAGGTGTAGTCGAGCTGGGCCGCCGACGCCGTGCCGCAGGCAAGCGAAAGCATCAGTGCAAGAGGGCGAACGCCGATGCGGACTGCTGGCATGTTTTGATCCTCCAGGAACAGGTTGCCAGGTCGGTGGTGTGCGACTGGATGCTCAAGGTGCGTGATTGAATACGACGCCGGCCAGCTTGTCCCCCTCGAAACTGCCCGCTGCCTGGCTGATCGCGGCGGGCGTATCGCGTCCGTAGCCCGCCACCACCACCACGAAATCCGCCAGATCCGACAGGATGCGCGCATCCGGTGCATCCTTGATGGCCGGACCATCAAGGAAGAGGTAACGATCGGAATAGCGCGAGCGCAGGGAATCGACCACCGCCCGCATGCGGAAC
>Ga0105238_10007243_pt1 | contig 11106 bp, 9 predicted proteins | sample KBSC34metaG_FD_81526 | JGI IMG/M metagenome (GOLD analysis project Ga0105238, IMG submission 81526) | Corn rhizosphere microbial communities from Kellogg Biological Station, Michigan, USA - KBS C3-4 metaG | ecosystem: Host-associated > Plants > Roots > Rhizosphere > Soil | place: Michigan, USA...
AAGACGGCATACAAGATGTCGGGGCGCGACCTGAGAAACTGGACGTACTCGCCGAATCCCAGCCGTGTCTCCCGCATACTGGCTGGCTCGTCCCGCATGCGGGGCGGTTCCTTTAGCAAGAATGCCACGACGACCGCGAGAAGGAGCCCCGGCACCCCCGCCACGAACAAGGCGTCGCGCCAGCCATATCTCGCAGCGACCGTAGCTCCCAAGAGGGCGGCGACAAGCGAGCCGATCGGAATCCCCGTGTGGACAATACCAACTGCCCGGGTCCGATTTTCCGGCGTGGTGATGTCGCCCACCAGCGACATTATGATGGGTTGCCCTCCGGACTCCGCAGCCCCCACACCCAGGCGCGCGGCGACGAGGGTTCCAAACGTACTGGCCAACCCGCAGAGCAGGGTGAGTCCGCTCCATAGCGTTAGACAGACCGCCAGCAGCATCTTGCGCGATCGCCTATCGGCAAGAGCTCCAAGCGGCAACACCGCGACCGCATAGCCTAAGGCGAATGCCATGCCCGCCAGCAGGCCGAGCTGACTGTCATTCAACCCGAACTCGATCTTAATTGGTTCGAGGATCAGCAGGATGATGCTTCGGTCCAGGAAATGGCACGCGTAGACGGCGGTCAGCGCGGCGATCATCCAGCCATGGCCATTCTGGCGTGGCGGCCCAGGCTTCTGCGTCATCGGCATCCGACAGTTCCCTCCTGGGGATTTCCGCCGAATCCGAACGCCCTGTCGAGAGTTGGATTCGACTATGGTCTATGGTCTACCACATCCCATGCTTTGCTCAGCAGGCCAAGGTCGAGTACGAATGTGGGGGTAGGCGTAGCCTGTCGGTTCTAGGCGCGATCCCGCTCCGATCGTTCGCCGGGCCGCATTGCGAAAGATCACATGACCGGTCCTGAAGAGGTCGCCGCAGACCACCTGGTAAACGCTTGGCGCAATCGGATACCGATCGCGCGCCTCCCCCTGGACGCCAGGCCGGAGAGCGTTGACGCAGCCTACGCCATCCAGGATGCCGTCGCCGCCCGGCGCGGCCCTATTACGGGTTGGAAGCTAACCCACGCCGCGCCCCCTTTGTGCTCGCCTGTTTTCAGCCTCCTGAAATCAGGCGTCGCGTTGGAATCCGCGCAATTCCACAGCCCCAGAGCCGAAGTGGAATTCGGCTTCCTGGTCCTGGAGGATATGCCGCCGAGGCCGCAGGCCTACAGCACAGCCGAAGTCCTGGACCGGCTCGCCTTCATCCCGGTGATCGAAATCGTCTCCAGCCGTTACGTCGACCACACGGTCTGCTCAAAGATGGAACTGCTGGCCGACGGCGCGAACGGCGCCCTCATCGTTGGGGAGGCTGTTCGCGATTGGCGTTCGCTTGATTTCCGGCAGGTGGAAGTACGGCTGGCGTTGAACGGCCAAGTGATCCAGCGCGCGCTGGGCGACCATCCGTTGGACCAACCCGTCTCCCTGGTGGCCTGGCTGGCCAATCATGCGACGAGCCGTTGCGGCGGCCTCAAGCGCGGCATGGTCGCCACCACGGGCGGCCTCAAGGGCGCTGACCCCGTCGGCGCCGGCGATGTTCTGCAGGGGACCTGGCAGGGGCTCGGAGCTGTCGACGTGGCCATGACCTAGGCCGTGTCGCGGGCTGCGGAATAGCCTGACAACCAGACGATCAATATGGCCGCCGGTGACGCGGGCTAGCGCGCCTGTTTGGCGGCTTCGTATCGCGGGACGAAGTCTTCGGCGACGAATGTTTCGAACGTCGTCGGTGTCGTGTTCAGCGCCGAGCGCGGCTCGGCGGTTACGACGACGCCTCTGTTCCAGGTGGTGTACATCTCGTTCATGTGCTGGGCGTCCTCGGCGCTGATGCCTCGGGCGACCAGGCTGGCCAGCCACTCCTCTTCCGAGACTTGGCTGTAACGCAAATCCGGGCGGCCGATAGCACGGCCGATGATGGCGGCGGCCTCCGCCATGCTCAGGTCGCGCTGCCCCTGCAGTTCGCGGCTGATCTGGCCCGCGAAATCGCGGCGGATCAGCGCGTCCGCCGCGATGTCCGCCATATCGGAGGAGGCGATCCGCGGAACCGGCACGTCGCTACGGAAGAGACCGCGAACTTCGCCCCGCGTCAGGATCTGGTCGATCCAGGAGTAGAAACTCGTCATGAAAAACACCGGACGCAGGTGCAGGACATTCAGACCGCGCACGGCGTTGAGGGCGCTTTCCAGGAGCAGGTAGTCGCGGCTGTGACCGGTCGCGTCGGGCTGGTGCGCCCCAAACGCGCTCAAGTTCACCACATGGGTCAGCCCGGCGGCGGCAGCGGCTTCAGCCATGACGGCGCCGACCGCGTCATAGGCGACGTTCGTGCCGGTTGGCGGCGCCATGGTATAGGCCGCGATTGAACCCTCAAAAGCGCGTGTCATCGCGTCCTGGTCCAACACCGAGTCCATGACGATTGGCTCGGCGCCCAGCGCGGTCAGCTGCGCCAAGCGGTCCGCGCTTCGGCTTATCGCCCTCACCTGTTCGCCTGCCGCCAGCAGCTTGCGCGCCACCAGACTGCCGACCCCGCCGGTCGCCCCCACTACGGTGATCATCGACATGCCTCCCGCGATCCTTGTCTGGTATGTGGTATTCCACAAACCTCACGAAGGCAACGGGAGGCGTCGTCGAACGACGCGACCTTCGCGCTCGGCGTCAGAGCGCGAAGACGACCGACTTCACCTCGGTGTACTGGTGGAGGCCCTCCAGGCCGTTTTCACGGCCCCATCCCGATTGCTTGAAGCCTCCGGTCGGTAGCGAAGCCTCGGTCAAGCCGTGATTGTTTATGCCGATACGTCCCGCGCGAAGCCGGCGCGCGACCTTGTGGGCGACACTCACATCGCGGGTCCAGACGCTGCCGGCCAAGCCGTAGATGGACGCGTTGGCCTGGTTGACGATGCGATCGATATCGTCGTCGTCGAAACTCATTGCGCACAGGACCGGGCCGAAGATTTCCTCGCGGACGACGGACATTTCTGAGGTCGTGTTCGCCAAAACTGTCGGGGCGACAAAGTAGCCCTCGTCGCCGACGCGCTTGCCTCCCGTCACGACCTCCGCACCGTCATTGGACCCTTGGTCGATGTAGCCCATCACGCGATCCATCTGGACGCGTGAGATGACCGGGCCCATCTGCGAACCGTCGTCGAGGCCGTGGCCTACCCGAAGGCTGGCGGCCTGCTGCGAAATCCCGTCGACGATGCGATCGAAGACCGATTTGTGCGCGTAGAGTCGCGACCCCGCTGTGCAGACTTGGCCGGCGTTTGTGAAGATCGCCCGCGCCGCACCAGGGATCGCGCGCGCCAGGTCAGCGTCCGGAAAGACGATCATGGGCGACTTGCCGCCCAATTCCAGCGACACCTTCTTCAGGTTCCCGGTCGCGGCGTGGATGATCTGACGTCCGGTTTCCGTCGAGCCGGTGAAGGCCACCTTGTCGATGTCCGGATGAGCGGCGATCGCAGCGCCCGCCGTGTGTCCAAACCCGGTGACGATGTTGACCACGCCATCTGGGATGCCGGCTTCCTGGATGAGCTCCCCGAGCCTTAGGGCCGTAAGCGGTGTCTGTTCCGCCGGCTTCAAGACCACCGTACAGCCGGCCGCCAGCGCTGTGGAGAGTTTCCAGGTCGCCATCGAGAGCGGCCCGTTCCAGGGGATGATCTGACCCACGACCCCCACCGGTTCGCGCGCCGTGAAGGCATGGTATTCGCCCGGCAGCGAAACCGGGATGACCTGTCCGGCGATCTTATTCGCCCAGCCGGCCATGTAGCGGAACCATTCGGCGCAACCCGGCAGCAGGATTCCCCGGGCGATATCCAACGGCATACCGTTATCGAGCGACTCCAGCTGCGCAAACTCCTCGGCGTGCTGCTCGAGGAGCTCGCCGATTTTCCAAACCAGGCGTCCGCGTTCGCTTGGCGTTATCCGAGACCAGGGGCCGGTCGCGAACGCTCGGCGAGCCGCCGTCACCGCGAGGTCGACATCGGCAGCATCGCCTTCCGCGACGCGCGCAATGACGCGTCCCGTGCCGGGATCGAGGGTCTCAAAGGTCTTGCCTGAGACGGCTGGCGTCCACTTGCCATCGATCAGGAGCCGATGCTCCCGCACCAGGAACCCGGCGGCGACTTGTCCGATGCGGGGGTCGACAGTGAGCGTATCCATCTCATTTCCTTTAGGTGGCGAGTGTCCTCAGGAGCGCTCGCCGGGGGATCGTTTCGTTCGCGAATCTGGGCTTGTGTCAGCGTCGCCCGATGCGAGGGGCAGAACGCTCAGAGCGAACTTCATGGAACGCACCGCATATTGCCGGGCGAGCTTCGCCGCCTTGCGCGCGTTTCCGCTGTCGATCGCAGCAACGATCTCGCGCTGGAGCTCCATGCCCTCGATCTGCCAGGCCTCCGTGGCCACGCGCGAGGTCATCGCCCGCAGGAGCGAGATACGGGTGTGCAGCGAACGGATGATATCGAGCGAGAGCTTGTTCCCCGCGCCTTCGTACAAGATCGAGAAGAACTCGTTGTTGACGGCCAGCACGCGATCGAAATCGTCGTATTTCAGGCGGCCCCATTGGTCGGCGACGCCCCGCAGCCGGGCATGATGCTCAGGATCTGCACGCTCCGAGAAATGCTCGACGGCCTCGGAATCCAGCGCCATGCGCAACTCGTAAATGTCACGAACATCCTGGGCATTGAGCGCCTTGACGAAGACGCCCTCCCCCTTTCGGCTCTCGACCACGCCCTCCGACTCCAGATGGCGGAGCGCTTCGCGCAGGACGGTGCGACTGACGCCGGTCGTCGTGCACAGGTCGCGTTCGACGAGCTGCTCGCCCGGCTCAAAGTAGCCCCCGATTATGGCCTCGCGCAGCTTCGCCGCAGTCTTCTCACGAAGAGAATGCGGATCCTGCTCGACCACGAGCGACATCTTGGAGTTGCGGTCCGCCGCCCGGCCGCTTTCGCTCCCGCGTTTCATGTTCGCCTCCCGTCGCCGACTCATCGGCTTTCCATCGATCTCCAGGTCTCCCGGTATCGCGGAATGTCGACTGGGATGAAATTGCAATCGTCCAGGCGCATCCGCCGGGCCGCGTCGTCGACCGAGAAGGTCGGGTTCGGATAGGGCGTTGCTCACGGGTTTCCTGCCGCGCAGGGCCAGGACGGTGGTCGACGCGCCGGGCCGGTCGCGACGCTGACCTGGATCGTGGCGATGCCGCGCCGCAGCCGGACGCCGGACCGCCAACGCATTCCGTCCATCTCCAGGTCACCCCGCCGCAGCGGCGAAGATCCCGCGGACCCACATGCACGGAAGGGTGAACTCGCTCGCCGCGGTGGTTCCAGCGAACCGCGCGCGCAGGAAGCCGTGGATCATTCCCTTCGCGCAGCGCAGCGTCGTGGCGACGCCGGCTTCGGCCAGCCGCTGGGCATAGATCGGACTGTCATCGGCCGCGGGATCGATCTCCGCGTAGTGGACGAACGCCGGCGGCAGGCCGGAGAGATCCTCGATCTTGATGGGCGTGGCGTAGAGGGTCTCGGGAGGCGTTTTCCCGAGGTACATCGGCCACATCCCCAGCAGAGAGTCGGTGTGCAAGCCCGGGACCGATTTCGCGTGGATGCGGTACGACGGCCGGGTCATGTCGTCGTCGAAGGCGCCGTAGATCATCACGTGTCCCGCGATCGCGGGCCCACCCTTGTCCCTGGCCATGAGCGCGGCGCCCGCCACCAGATTGGCGCCTGCGCTTTCACCCCACAGGGAGATCCGGGCGGCGTCGACACCCAAGCTCTGGGCGTTGGCGACGACGCAACGGAGAGCTTCGTAGACGTCGATCAGCGCCGCGGGATAGGTGAACTCCGGCGCCAGCCGATAGTTGATGCTTACCACGACAGCGCCGGTCTCGTCGGCGACGCCCCAGGCGTTGGTGTCGGCGCTGTCGATGCTGCCCTTGTGGAAGCCGCCCCCGTGCACGAAGAGCACGCAAGGCGCGTTCGAACCCGCCTCCGCCGGTCGGTAAATCCGGGCCTCGATGGAGCCGTCTCGTCCCGCGTTCGGCCAGGCGAAGACACGGTCCTCGACCTTCATATCCGCCGGATAGGGGCGCGACAGGGTCTGTTCGTAGATCTGCCAATCTCGGCGCAGAATTTCCGGGTCGCCCGTATTCGTCAGGGCCTTCTTCGCCGTGAACAGCTCTTGCATATCGGGGTGGAGGTCAAAGTCCGCCATGGCGCATTCCCTTTCCTATCCATGACCCATGTCGGGTCGAACGGCGTACAAGGCCGAGATCGATTGAAGCGCGTGGTCGTCGACCACCTTGTCGAGCGCCCCGACCAGCTGGACGAGCTGTTCCACCGAGGTCGGCCCCACAATCGCGGACGTCACATGCGGCTGGCCCAACGTCCAAAGCAGGGCCAACTCGGCAGGCACCAGCCCGGCGGCCGCGGCGAGCCGCGCGACCTCGGCCTGCAGTTGCCGATCGGCTTCACGATCGTAGAAGCGGCCGATCAGTTCGTCGGTGTTCGCGCGCGTCGTCGAACGCGACGCGCCCGCCAGGAAGCCGCGCGCCAGGGGACTGTAGGCGACCACACCGACGCCCTCCGCCCGGCACAGCGGGACCAAGGCCCGTTCGTCTTCGCGCCAGATGGCGTTGTAGTGGTGTTGGACAGAGGTGAGCGGTGCGAGTCCGCGGTAGTGGGCGAAGTAGATCCACTTCGCCACCTGCCAGGCGGGGATGTCGGTGATGCCGGCGTAGAGGACCTTTCCCTGCTGGATGAGCCAGTCGAAGGCGATCGCCACTTCTTCGATATCGGTTTCGGCGTTCCAGATGTGGGTCTGAAGGATATCGATGTGATCGGTCTTGAGCCGTCGCAGACTGTCTTCTACGCGACGGACGATATATTTTCGCGAATAGCCCGACCGATTGGGCGCCTTGCTCTCGATCGGCAGGCCGAATTTCGTGGCGATCACCAGTTCGTCGCGGTTTCCCATGTCGGCGACCGCTTGCCCCACCAGCTCTTCACTGATCCCCGCGCAATAGGCGTCCGCCGTGTCGATTGCGTTGATGCCGAGTTCCACAGCCTTTGCGATGATCGCCTGGCTCACCGCTCGATCGGCGACCCACGGCCGGAGCGAGGGGTCACCCAGTGACATTCCGCCCAGCCAGAGGCGGGAAACGCGGAGGTTCGACCGACCGAGGCGCCGATATTCCATGGCTAGGCCAGAGCCTGTGTTCGCGAGCGATCCGACGTCGGCGCCCAGGTCCTGATCTCCAGTTCGTAGAGATGCTCGAGGTCCCGCCGTTCCACCTTCACTCCATGGGCCTGGGCGAACGCGAACTTGCGTTCGGCGTCGAACCGGGCCGGCTCGACTAGGTCCGACATCGGCTGCTGGTCCGGCGCATAGGCCAGGAGCGAGAGCCTCGCGCCATCGGATCCGGCCGGTGACGGTTCGCTCTCCCATGCCGCCACGGCCTCGTCGAATTCAGGCGCGCCCCCGACAGCGTCGTCGCTGAACAGCGGCCCCTTCGGCCCCGCGAAGGCGTGCAACCGCGACACCTGTTGGCCGCAAAGCGACAGCTGCGGCGCCGTGGACAGAGCGACCAACCCTATCCCCCGGCGCGCGGCGATCCGGGCAAGACCGGAAAGGAAGATGGGATCGAGGGTGTTCAGCAAATCCACACGACCGACCTTGCCCGTCCGAGCGGCCATGGTGAGCAGGTCGATCGCCGGTGGGCCGAGCTCGAGCAACGACCGCCCGGACATATCGAACCGCCAGGTGGCGTCGGAGACCTGTGAGCGCCGCGGGTCGGATCGCGGCCCATCGATCTGGGGCGAAATCTCGCGCAGGCGCCGCAGGGCGCCGCCCTCGACCGCTTCCGCCCAGGAGACAAGCGGCGCGGCCCTGTCGGCGACGCCGAACGCCATGCCCAATCCGCGCAGGGCCCAGAGCGCCACCCGGGAAACTTCGGAGACCCCGACGTCCATGACGCTGGTCACGCCGCGACTCCCAAGGAGGAGACGTTCTTATACTTCCAGTCGTTCCGTGCCGGACCCTCGAGCCGCCGCCAGGCCGGGAACCCCTGGAACACGACCCCGGGCACCCATCGAATGTTCATCGGGTAGGTGGATTCCAGGCCGAAGACCGAGAGGAAGAACCTGATGAGGTGGGCCGGGCTGAAATCCTTGTGGAGCAGGTTGCCTTGGATCTCCTTGTACGGACGATGCGCCATGGTCTCGACCCGCGCCGCCGCGAAGGCGAGTTCGGGGTGGTCTGCGACCACGATCGCCATAGGGGTTTCATCGGGATAGCCGGCGAGGATGGCCGCTAACCGCTGCAGCGCCCCCAGGTGGTCGATGAAGGACTCGAAGTGTTCGTGAGGGTCGATGACCCGCTCGCCCCGGCGCTGCTCGCCGTTCTCGATCGAGTGATACCAGAAGTGCCGGCGCGCGTCGGAGTGCCCCAGGTCCTGTGACAGTTCCCAGCGATAGTCGGATAGGAAGTCACGGCGGAACGCGCCGACCGATCGCTCCGGCGCGTAGTCCTGCTGGATCGCCATGCCGACGGGGATATAGCTGGCCACATCATCGGCGAAGTCCGGGTAGATCTCGATCAGCAGGGCATTGAAGATCTCCGCCGTCTCAGCATCGAACGTCGCGGCGATCCCGGCCGCGGTGACCGCCCAGGGCTCGCTTCCATCCTCCTTGCGGACACTGCGGATGACCAGCCGCAGGTTCTCGGCGATCAGTTTGTGCGGGACGACGAAGGCCTCGGAATCCGGGGTCACGAAGTCGTAGTACTCGGCGGCCCGTTCCAGCAGATCAATCAGCCGCCGACGTTCCGCACTGCCGACGGGAGCGATCATCAGCTTCGCGCGCGCCAGGCAGAATTCCCGCACCAGCAACCAGGTCGAGAACCATTGCGGCCAGCGCTGCAGCGCCACGCACATCCCCTGGCCGGAAGCGTTGCCGACGCCAAAGAAGGTGGCCAGGCCATCGCTCAGCGACACCGCCCGTTCGGACCGAGCCGCCGCCATGGCGTTGACGAGGTCGACCCCGACTTCGCGCAGGAGCAGCAATCCGAAGAAGTCCGCGAAGTAGGGATGCTTCAGCGGGTGGTCCGCAGGAATCCCCGGATAGGAAATCGTCCCCATCCGGCCGCTCGCGACAAATCCGCCATTTCGGATCAGGTAGCCGCTGCGGCGAATGACCTCCTGCGCCGGCTGTCGGCCGTCGGCTAGCGCCGCCACGACGTCGTCGAAGATCCTTGCGCTACGGCTACCCGGCGTCCAGCCCAGGACATCGGCTCGCGCGCGCATCGTCGTGATGTCGCGCGGCCCGATGTTGGCGAACTCTTCCGCGATACGCGCTGCGCTGGCCTTTCCGAGGAAAAGCGTCCCCCACACATCGCGATTGGCCCCCGCCCGACGACCCAAGTTCTCGTTCGGAACCCCGGGCGCGGCTGGGAAGGTCTGGGCAATGTAGGTCGATTGGTATTTTCCGAAATCGATCTCGTAGATCAGGCGCCCACAGCCCTCCGCATTGATGTCCACTTCCTGTCGGGTGAGCGTCCAACCCTCGTCGATCATTCGCCTCGCCAGCAACTGGCTGAAGCTCAGTCGGGTCGCCTTCTGAGCACTGAGCGCCGCTGGCGTCGCGCAGGCCTCGGACGGGCGCATCATATCTTGGATTTCAACGAGGCCCGGACCGGGATGCCTTTCGGCGATCCTCACCAACTCTTCCGGTAACGCCAGCTTCATCCCCACGACCTCGAAATCCCTATAATGGAATTCGGTATACCAACCACCAATTTGGAGTCAACGTCGTTTCGCCCGCATCGACGGCAGTGTGGAATTTGGCATGCCGCCGTCAACAGACCAGCGGCTCTGAAAGCCGCGACACCGCCGATCCGCACACAGGTCGCCCCTTGGAAACGGACCTGCCGAGGACGGCGAGGCGGCAAATGTGGGAGTCGGCAATCGTGGGCAAAGGAGGCTTCGTGTCGCCCGCTCATTTTGGGCGGCGCCTAGGGCCTTCAATGGGCCGCGGGGCTTCTGCCGGACTGGAACCCTGGGGTTCGGAAAGGCCGCCGAGCAGGGCCAGACTGTCCGCCGATGGGCCGACCTTGATCGCGCTGAGATAGGCGTGGATCTTCTGCAGGTCCGCGTCGGAGAGAATTGTCGGGCCATAGGCAGGCATGGCGCCGGAGGTGTTGCGATCCAGGGCGATCAGAGCCGGAAGGGGAGGCGGCCCCGGCGCCAGCCTCGGCCCTTCGGGGCCGCCCTGACCGAGATAGCCATGACACTCGTAGCAGCCGACCCGCGCGAACAACGCCCTGCCCTCCGATGCAGGATCGGCGGCCAGCGCCGGTCCGGCCCACAACACCATCGGCAGGAGGAGCTTGCGCACGACGGACTTCATCGGGGTTGGGTGACCACATCGACGAGGGCGGGCGCCCCTTGCTTCACCACGGCCACGGCGCGCCTGAGCGCTGGGCCCACGGCCGCTGGTTCGGTCACGGGCCCCTCGGCCCAGACCCCCATCGACCGGGCGAGCTGGGCATAGTCGATGGACGGGTCGCGCAGCGTGGTGCCGATCCAGGCCCGATCGACGCCGCGGTCGTGATGGTTGGCCATGCGCTGGAGATGCATCGTCTCTTGGTGATAGGCGCGATTGTTGTGCATCACAGTGAGCAGGGGGATCTTGTGGTGCGCCGCGGTCCATAGGGCGCCGGGCGTGTACATCATGTCCCCGTCGGGCTGGATGTTGACCGCGAAACGCCCAAGGTCCCGGCAGGCCAGGGCCGCGCCCACTGCGGCGGGCAGACCATAGCCCTCCCCTGCGCCGCCGGCGCCTCCGACATGGCGGTAGTGACGATCAAACGACCACAGGCGCTGCGGCCAGTACGACAGCGCCTCGGGACTGCTGACCAGCACCCAATCTTCGGTCCTGATCTGCGCCCAGATCTCCGCGGCGAGGCGAGCCGTTGAGACCGGGCTAGCGTCCCAACCCACAGCCGCCGCGTCTCGGGCCGCGGCCCGCCCCCTCGCATGGGCGTTGGCTAGCCTTTCGCGACGCGCGGCGATTGCGCTGCGCGCGGTGGGACC
>Ga0105238_10007246_pt1 | contig 11103 bp, 8 predicted proteins | sample KBSC34metaG_FD_81526 | JGI IMG/M metagenome (GOLD analysis project Ga0105238, IMG submission 81526) | Corn rhizosphere microbial communities from Kellogg Biological Station, Michigan, USA - KBS C3-4 metaG | ecosystem: Host-associated > Plants > Roots > Rhizosphere > Soil | place: Michigan, USA...
GACCTACCAGCCCATCAACTGGATCTGGACCGATCCGCTGCAACTATTCCGGGTGTGGGACGGCGGGATGTCGTTCCACGGCGGACTGCTGGGTGTGCTGGCCGCGAGCCTCTGGTGGTGGTGGCGGCGTCGCGCCGCGATCACGCACTACTTCGACGTGGTGGATTACGTCGCGCCGCTGGTGCCGATCGGGCTGGGGCTCGGGCGGCTCGGCAACTTCATCAATGGCGAGCTGTGGGGCAAGGTCAGCGACCTGCCGTGGGCGATGATCTACCCGCATGCGCTGCAGGAGAACCCGAAGTTCGCGGGGATGAGCGTTGCCCAGCTGCACGCGCTGTATCCGACCGGCGCGCTGGACGCCTACGCGCGCCAGCCTTCCGAACTTTACGAATTCCTGCTGGAAGGCGTGGTGATGTTCACGGTGTTGTGGGTGTTCTCGATCAAGCCGCGGCACCGCTTTGCCGTATCCGGACTGTTTGCCTTGATGTACGGCTGCTTCCGGTTCGCGATCGAGTTCATCCGCGAACCCGATGCGCAACTGGGGTATCTGTTCCACACCGGCTGGCTGACCATGGGCCAGGTGCAATCACTGCCGCTGATCGTGGTCGGACTCGTGCTGCTGTGGATGTCGCGTCGCGCGCCGGTGGTCCCGCCGAAGCCGGTCGACGCTACAACCACTTCGCCCGCTTGAGCACCACGTAAAGCGTCATGCAGATGACGAGGGTGGCGCCGATGATGGCCGGATAGGCGTAGCGGCTGGCGAGTTCCGGCATGTCGTGGAAGTTCATGCCGTACCAGCTCGCCAGCAGGGTGGGCGCGGCCAGCAGCGCCGCCCAGCCGGCGAGGCGTTTCACCACTTCGTTCTGGCGCACGGTGATCAGCGACAGGTTGACATTCATCGCCGCACCCAGCATTTCGCGCATCGAATTGATCGCGTCGCTGACGCGGGTGACATGATCCTGCACGTCGCGGAAGTAGGGGCGCACTTCGTCGCGGATCACTTCAGGGTGCAGCCGCACCAGTTGCCCCAGCATGTCCTGCAAAGGCGTGGCTGCGAGCTTCAGCGTAAGCAGTTCGCGCTGCATGTCGTACAGGCGCCGGGTGACGTCGCGGTTCGAGACGTCGGTGAACACGTCCTGTTCCAGTTCCTGCAGTTCCTGCTTGAAGTCCTGCACGATCGGCAGGTAGTTGTCGACGATCAGGTCGAGGATCGAATACAGCGCGAAGCTGGGGCCGAGCGCGAGGTGCTCGGGCGCCTGCTCGCAGGCGCGGCGCGCCGGCGCATACGATTGCGACGCGCCATGCCGCACCGACAGCAGGTAATGCCTGCCGACGAAGATGTGGGTTTCGCCGAAGGCAATGCTGCCTTCGGTCATCTGGGCGGTTTGCGCGACCACGAACAGCGAGTTGCCGTACGACTCGATCTTGGGCCGCTGGTGCGCGCCGTGCGCGTCCTCGACGGCCAGTTCGTGCAGCCCGAATTCTCCCTGCAGTTTCTCCAGCAGCGGTTCGTCGGGCTCCACCAGGCCCACCCACACGAACCCTTGATCCGTCGCGAGGACATCGCTGATCTCGTCCAGCGTGATGTCGCGAATCTTTTTTCCGTCCGCGCCATAGGCGGCGCAGTTGGCAACGTGGGATTGGTCGAGGGGTGTATCCATGTATCCGATTATGCAGCAACGCCGCGTGCATCACGCGCCCGGCAGCAGCGCCTCCACCGGGGTGCCGAGGCGCCCGAGATCGCGGCCGTGGACGAGGATCCCGCTGGTCACGTCGTCGACGGACGGTTCGTCCACCTGGCGCACCGCGGCCACGGCGCGCTCGCCATCCAGCGACAGTACCCACGCGAGTTCGCCGCGCGGGAAGCGCAGCAGCGTGCCCACCGGCCAGATGCCGAAATGATCGACATAGCGCTCTACCCAGCGCGGATCGAATTGCGCCGGCGATCGCCGCAGGTGCTGGTAGATGCGATCGATCGGCAATCCGGCGCGATCGGCGCGGTCGCGCCCCATCGCGTCCACCACGTCCACGATCGCCGCGACACGCATCAGCGCGTGCAACTTGTCGCCGCTGCGATGGCCCGGATAGCCGCTGCCGTCCAGCCGTTCGTTGCCGCCTTCGACCACGGTCTGGATGGCGACCGGCGACAGCCAATGGCAGGCGGCGAGCCGATCCTTGATCAGCGCCACGTGCTGCCGGAACTGGCGCTGCTGTTCGGCGTCGAGGTGTGTCGCGTCGCGAAGCGGCGCGGGCAGCAGTGCCTTGCCGAGATCGTGCACCAGCCCGGCCGCCGCCAGCGCCCGGCACACGTCCGGCTTCAGGCCGAGCGCCGCGCCCAGGTCCACCAGCCGCACCGCGACGGCGAGGCAGTGCCGGATCAGCGGCAATTCCCGATGCAGGCAAGTGAGCGCAAACAACAGCCCTTCGCGATCCTCCGCATGTAACGTCATCAACTTGGCGGCATGCTGCGAAAGCAGCTTCGGGTCGACGAGGCCACCCTGGCGCAGTTTCATGATCTGTGTCGCGAGGAACGACGCGCAGCCCGCGAGCTGCCGGGCCATCGGATTGCGGTAGGTGTCGGATTCGTCCGTCGCGTCGTCGATGGTGCTGCCGACATACAAGGGCGAAGGCCGCAAATCGCTTTTGTCGGAAGCGGCGTGGCGCGCGGATTCGCGTTCGGTTTCGCGCACCAGGAACCACAGCCGTTGTTGCTGATCGCGCCCGGCCACTTCGAGCCGGAATCCACAAAGAATGCGATCGTTACGGAAGGTCTGGTGCCGCGGCCAGCCCGGCGCGATGAATCGGCTGCCGTCTGGAAAACTCATTTCGAGTTGCAGCGGGCGGCTGCGATCATCCAGCAGCGCCGCCGCCGAAGGCTCCGCTTCCACCATGCAGCCGTGCAGCGACAGGTCGCGCAGGTAGCCGGTCGCGGTGGCGCCGACATCCTGCAGGTTCACCCTGACCCTCATGCCGCGGCGCAGCCGCGCGCGAAACGTGTCGCGCTGCTGGTGTTTTTCGAGCCACGACGGGAATTCGCATTTGCAAAGACGCCGCTGGTCTTCTTCCCAGATCTGCTGGACCGTCAGGATGGGCGTGCGCAGTACGCCCCTCGACCCCTGGCCGTTCAGCCGGAAAACGGCGCCCTCGCAGAACGCCGTGGCGCCGTCGGCGATGGCGCTGACGTCCAGGTGCAACACCTCACCCGCGTTGGTCGTGGCCACCGTCACGGGCAGCTCGGCCATTTGATCCTGCTCGAGCACCACGCAAGCGGTGCCCGGCTGGCGCAAGGTTTCCAGCAATTCGATGATTTCCGCGGGATGGTCGATGCGGGTGTAGAAATCGCCGCTTTCTGTCATGGAGGCCTCGTCACCGGGGCGGTCACGGTTGATCGATGGTGATTATCGGCCGGGGGCGGATTTCCTTTAGCGACGTGTCGTCACATGCGCGGCAGCCGCCGTTCGCGCATCAGCCATAGGCCGCCCGCGAGCCCAAGCCATCCAGGCAATGCGAACAGGATCCACGGCAGGTTCTGTTGCGGGAATGCCGGCATCAGCTTAGAGACCAGCGCGAACAGCGCCAGCAACGCCATCAGCGCCGCGATCGCGAGTCCGAAGCGGGAGGCGGCGGCTCCATGTCTGCGCACCCGCAGCAGTGCCGGGATCAGCAACCATGCAAGCGGATTGAACAGCCACAGGTTTTCGTTGGCCCAAGCGGCGCGATGCGCAGTGCCGAACCAGAGCACCAGCATCAGTGCGCCGGCCAGGCCCGCGAGCAGCGCGTACGAACTGCCGACCACCACGAACCACCAGCGGTCCACCTCGTACCGGTTGCGCAACCAGGCCGAAGCGATGAAGGCGGCGCCGAGCACCAGTCCGGCGATCAGCAATGGCCAGCGCATGTCGGGCGGGGACGCCGGCGGCGAGGGCAGGCGCTGGGGCGACAGCAATGTTGTCGATTGCACCAGCGGCGCGCCGTCGGTTGCGCGCGCGTCATGCAGTTCGTTCATCAGCCGCGCCGGGATGAAGGCGCCGTTCCAGCGGGTCAGCGGCTGGTCGGCGTAGGGACCCAACCCCAAATCCAGCAAGTACATCAGCCACGGCTGGCCGGACATCAGGCGATCTGTTTCGCTGCGGTAGGTCTCGCCGTGCGCGGCCGGGCCGGCAAGTTGCCGTTGCAGCGCACCGCCCAGCACGTCGTCCAGTGCGTCTCGGATGCGCGTGGTGCAGTTGTCCGCGAAATAGCGATAGCGATAACGCGAATGTTCCGGTTGCACGTTCCAGACGAGGAAGTCGCGAAGCTTCGCGCGCTGCGCGGGCGTCAGGTTCAGGTGCTGGCTGGTGATCGAGCGGCCCTCGCCGGAATATTCCCGGATATCATCGACCGCGGGCCACGCAGCCGCGCGGTAGATCATGATGCCGCGCGCGAAGTTGAGGTAGAAATCCTCCTGGTCGAAATCGAACAGGCCGTAGTTGAAGGCGTACGCCTCGCCGGTGGCAGTGTCGGTGATCACCAGCGCGTCGTGGCCGAAGCGTTCCCAGTACACCGAGCCGGGGCCGTAGGTGTAGAGGTCCACGCGCAAGTCGGCGCCGGGCGCGTCGGCGACGCCGGCACGGGCTGGAAGCAGAGCGCACGAAAGCAAGACCCAGACCAGTGCATTGAGAATCGAGGGATAGCGGATGATCGTTCGCATCGAGCGTCTGCGCGGCGGTGACGCGGCATGATGCCGGGTTTGCCGGGAAACAAAAACACTTTCCAGGCGTTCGCTGTTTCATAGCCATTCCCGAGCGGGCTGCAGGCCCGAATCCGGAATCGGTTCGGGATCTTGCGCGGGACAGATTGACTCGCGCAGACCATGGCGCTCGCGCTCCGCGCCGCCGGTGGCGTTCGCGTTTGCAATCTACAAACGCAGTCGGGTTCTGCCTGCACAAAGCGCGGGCAGCCCCGGAGTAACGAAGCGTTGTCGGATTTTCCGAGCCCCGCGCTATGCGGCTGCACCCTTGCGAACGCGGAACTGCAACACCCGTCGATCATCCGCGCGCGTCACGTCGAAAGAATAATCGCCGAGCGTGGCGGTTTCGCCCGGGTCCGGCAGATGGCCGATCTCGGCGGTGACGAGGCCGCCGACCGTGTCGTATTCCTCGTCGGAAAACGCGGTATCGAACTGCTCGTTGAAATCCTCGATGGGCGTCAGCGCATCGACCAGCCAGCTGCCATCGGGCTGTGCGACGACCAGTTGCGGCGGCACGGCTTCGTCGTGCTCGTCGTCGATCTCGCCGACGATTTCCTCCAGCACGTCCTCGATGGTGACGAGGCCGGCGACGCCGCCGTATTCGTCCACCACCACCGCCATGTGGTTGCGCGAGCGGCGGAACTCCGCCAGCAGCACGTTCAGGCGCATGGATTCGGGAATCATCACCGCGTGGCGCAGCAGCGCGCGCAGGTCGAGCGCGCCGTTGTCGCCGCGCTTCAGCAGGTCCTTGGCCAGCAGGATGCCGAGGATCTCGTCCTTGTCCTCGCCGTGCACGGGAAAGCGCGAGTGGCCGGATTCGACCACGGTTTCGAGGATCGCCGGCAAGTCGTCGTCGATGTCCAGCGTGACCATCTGCGCGCGCGGCACCATCACGTCGCCCACGACCATCTCGGTGACGTGGATCGCGCCTTCGATCATCGCGAAGGTCTCGCCGGTAAGCAGGCCGTTGCTCTGTGCTTCGCGGAGTTCCGCGAGCAGGTCCTCGGGGCTGCGGGGTTCGCCTGAGAGCATGTGGCCCAAACGATCCCACAGCGAGCGGTGGGCGGGGCCGGTTGTACTTGGGGGTTCTGCGGACATTGGGGTGGGGCACGTCCCCGGAAGGGGCGGATTCTCGATTCTAGCGGATGCGCGCCGGCATCGCAGGTGGCGCGCGGTCAGTAGGGGTCGGGCACGCCGAGCTTGGCAAGGATGCCGGTTTCCAGTTTTTCCATCCGCGCGGCGTCGGCATCTTCCTGGTGGTCGAAGCCCAGCAGGTGCAACACCCCGTGCACGGTCAGGTGCGCGTAGTGATCGCGCAGCGCCTTGCCTTGTTCGCGTGCCTCGCGGGCGACCACCGGCGCGCAGATCGCAAGGTCGCCCAGCAGCGGCGAGGCGACCCCGGGCGGCAATTCCACGGGAAACGACAGCACGTTGGTGGCGTAATCCCTGTCGCGGTACTGCCGGTTTAACGCGCGGCCCTCGCGCGCGTCCACGATCCGGATCGACAGCTCGGCCGGCTTGCGATGGCGCGCGGCGAACAGCGCCGCTTCGGTCCAGCGCTTGAAACTGACGGCTGCCGGAAGGCCGCGGTGGGGGATCGCGTAATCCACGTGCACCGCCAGGCCCAGCGTCCGACGCGGATCGGCGACACCGAAGGATCGGAACACGCGGGCGGCGTTCATCCGCGGTCCTCGTCACGCGGCGTGCGTGTGCGCGGCTCTGCTTCCAGCTTCGCGTTGGCGTTTTCTTCCGCGCTTTCGTAGGCGCGCACGATCTTGGCGACCAGCGGGTGCCGCACCACGTCGCGCGCGGTGAAGAAGGTGAAGCTGATGCCGTCGACGTCGCGCAGCACCTCGATCACGTTGCGCAGGCCCGAGCGCGTGTTGCGCGGCAGGTCGACCTGGGTCACGTCGCCGGTGACCACGGTGGTGGTGCCGAAGCCGATGCGGGTCAGGAACATCTTCATCTGTTCGACGGTGCTGTTCTGCGCCTCGTCCAGGATCACGAACGAATCGTTGAGCGTGCGCCCACGCATGTACGCGAGCGGCGCGATCTCGATCACGTTGCGCTCGATCAGGCGCGCGACCTTTTCGAAGCCCAGCATTTCGTACAGCGCGTCGTACAGCGGGCGCAGGTAAGGGTCGACCTTCTGCGCGAGATCGCCCGGCAGGAAACCCAGCTTCTCGCCGGCCTCGACCGCGGGGCGCACCAGGATCAGGCGTTGCACGCGCCCGATTTCCAGGGCTTCCACCGCGCTGGCTACCGCAAGATAAGTCTTGCCGGTGCCGGCAGGGCCGATCCCGAAGTTGATGTCGTGGGTGGCGATCGCGTGCAGGTAGCGCACCTGGTTCGGGCCACGTCCGCGGATGGTGCCGCGCTTCACCTTGATCGCGACCTCCTGCGCATCCTCGGCCTGCTGCTCGGCCAGCGCATCGACGCCGGCTTCGGACAGACGCAGGTTCAGCACACGGCCGTTCAGGGTTTCGTGCTCGGTGGCTTCGTAGAGATTGCGCAGTACGCGCTCGCCGGATTTCACCGCCGGTTCTTCGCCGATCACGCGGAACACGTTGCCCCGATTGTTGATCTCGACGCCGAGTCGCAACTCGATCTGGCGCAGATGTTCGTCAAACGGTCCGCACAGGTTGGCGAGCCGCTGCGTGTCGTCCGGTTCCAGGGTGAAATCGTGCTGGATGATGCCTTCGGTCATTGGTGCGAGGATTACCTGCTTACCCTTCTCCCCCTCGGGAGAAGGTGGCGCGAAGCGCCGGATGAGGGTTCAGGTTGCCGATAACGTCGATTTTTTCGCAAGATCGAACCCTCACCCGCACTCCTCTCCCGGAGGGAGAGGGGCTTGAAGCCGCCCGCGCAACGAATTCGGGAGCGCCGCGGTGATCACGACATCCACGAACCGGCCGACCATGCGCGCATCGCCCGCAAAATTCACCTGGCGCATGTTCTCGGTCTTGCCGGTGAGTTCGTTGCGGTTCTTCTTCGACGGGCCGGTGACCAGGATGCGCTGCGTGGTACCGACCATCGCCTCGCTGATTTTCGCCGCGTGGAAATTTATCGCGTTCTGCAACGTTCCCAGGCGTTCGTGCTTCACCGAATCGGGTGTCGGGTCGAACAGATTCGATGCAGGCGTGCCGGGGCGTTTCGAGTAGATGAACGAAAACGACTGGTCGAAGCCGACATCCTCGATCAGTTGCAGCGTCTGCGCGAAATCGGCATCGGTTTCGCCGGGAAATCCCACGATGAAATCCGACGAGATGCAGATGTCCGGACGCACCGAGCGCAGCTTCGCGATCTTCTCCTTGTACATCGCCGCCGTGTAGTTGCGCTTCATCATCATGAGGATGCGATCGGAACCCGACTGCACCGGCAGGTGCAGGAAGTTCGCGAGCTTCGGCACGTCGCGGTACGCGGCGATGAGCGAATCGGAAAACTCCAGCGGGTGCGAAGTCGTGAAGCGGATGCGGCCGATGCCGACGATCTCGGCGATCGCGCGGATCAGCAGTGCCAAATCGGCCGTGCCGCCGTCGTACATCGGCCCGCGATACGCGTTGACGTTCTGGCCCAGCAGGTTCACTTCCTTGACGTCTTGTTCGGCCAGCGACGCGACTTCCGCCAGCACATCGTCGAACGGGCGCGAGATTTCTTCGCCGCGCGTGTAAGGCACCACGCAGAACGAACAGTATTTCGAGCAACCTTCCATGATCGACACGAACGCACTTGGGCCTTCCGCGCGCGGCCCGGGCAGGCGATCGAACTTTTCGATTTCCGGGAAGGAAATGTCGACCTGCGGCTTGCCAGTTGCGCGGCGTGCGTCGATCAGGTCGGGCAGGCGGTGCAGCGTCTGCGGCCCGAACACGAGGTCGACGTACGGCGCGCGCTCGACGATCGCCGCGCCCTCCTGCGAGGCCACGCAGCCGCCCACGCCGATCAGGACGTCAGGATTCGCCTGCTTGAATTCCTTCCAGCGGCCGAGTTGGCTGAACACCTTTTCCTGGGCCTTCTCGCGGATCGAGCAGGTATTCACCAGGATCACGTCGGCTTCGGCGACGTCCTGCGTGCGCACCATGCCGCGCTCGGCCGCCAGCACCTCTTCCATCTTGCGGGAGTCGTACTCGTTCATCTGGCAGCCGTGGGTCTGGATGAAGAGTTTTCCAGAAGCAGGCTTTCCAGTACCGGGCTTCTTCGATGCGGGGTTGGCGGGGGCGGGTGTATCGGCCATCGGAAATGCTGGACGCGCTGAAACCCGCATTGTAACGGGGTTCCATGCGCGTTCGACGCGGCGGGATGCCTCGCCGGCATGAACGGCCAGCAGATTTGCCGTCCCGGTGTGCGCCGCCGCCCGCTTTGGAGATCAAACACTTGGCAGCTCACGCACGTTGGCGCACACTCGGCCCCCATGAACGCCATGGCCCGCCCGGGGGTGCGCAGCGGCCGGCGGGCCGGGGCCCCGTCCGAAAAATCATTCCGCCTTTTGGGCGCGGCGGTGGCGTGCGCGCTGTTGATGGCCACTGCGTGGGCGGGGCCTGCGGCGGCTGGCGTGCTGTATCGCTGCGTCGGCAGTCACGGCGAACTTGCATACGTCAGCCATACCCTTGGCTATCGCGATTGCACGAAGCTCGGCGCGTGGCCCGCGCCGCGCGCGCACGCGATCAGGGCGAGCCTGCAGACCACCCGTCCGCGTGACCAGCCGAGCGGTACCGTGCTGCCGGGCAAGCCACCGCGTGATGTCGAAGCCAATCCGTCGGTGCTGAAGGTGGTGCCGCTGGGCGAGGACAACACGATCCAGGTGCAGAAGCTGGTTCGCAAGCAAGCCTGGCAGCCGCTGCCGGTCGCGATCCTGGATGCGCTGGGCGGACGGGTATTGCCGCAATTGCTGGGCGTCGAGCCGACGTCATCGACTCCGGCCGCAGCGCCCGCACCTGCCAGCAGCGTGCCGGAACCCGGACCGTCGACGACCGCACCGATCCCGCTGAAGCTGGATGCCGACGCGCCGAGACCGCCAAAACGCGGCGCGGTGTATCGCGTGGTGCAGAAGAACGGTAGTGTGCTCTACACCAACGTCGCGTCGCTGGCGAAAGGCCACGACGCCAGAATGCTGTTCACCTACATCGTCGAATGCTACGCCTGCAACGTGCATTCGAAAATCGACTGGAAAACCGTGCCGCTGCAGCTTGCGGCGTACGGCGACGACATCCGCTCGGCCGCCAAGGTCAGTGGCGTGAACGCCGCGTTGCTGCGCGCGATCATCCACGCCGAATCCGGCTTCAACGCGCGCGCGCTTTCCTACAAGGGCGCGCAAGGCCTGATGCAGTTGATGCCGGGCACCGCGTCGGACCTTGGTGTCGGCGACGCGTTCGATCCCGCCGAGAACATCTCGGGCGGCGCGCGTTATCTCGCGATGCTGCTCCGCGATTACCACGGCGACGTGAAGCTTGCCGCGGCGGCCTACAACGCAGGCGCCGGCGCGGTCGCGAAATACGGCGGCGTACCCCCGTACGCGGAAACGCAGGTGTACGTGAAACGCGTGGCGGTGCTTTACCAGCGCTATCTGGACGCCATGGCCGCGCACACGGCGCCCACGTTGGCGACGATCAAGGCCGGTAGCTGAAGCCTTGGCCTTGCAGGCAGGCGGAAAGTTTTCTGGTCATTCCGGACGGCGCGCAGCGGCGATCCGGAATCGGTTTCCCGAGAACATACCCGGAACGACAGAGCTTTGGGCAGCCGGATGGTGCCCGCCTCGGCGGATGCGGTCGGCATGACGCCGATGGTCAGCGTTTCAATTCCGACGTGAGTATCGGCGCGATCGTTTCGACGATCTGGGTCGCGAGCACGTGGTTGCCGGCGACGAGGTTACCGGATGCGGGCAAGCCTTCGCGGCCCACGAAATCGCAGTAGCGCCCGCCGGCCTCGCGCACCAGCAGGCAGCCCGCGGCCATGTCCCAAACCTTCAGGCCGGTTTCGAAATAGCCATCGAAACGTCCGACCGCGGTCCATGCGAGGTCCAGCGCCGCCGAACCGGTGCGACGAAAATCCTCGGCGCGCTTCAGCAGTTCGCGGGTCATGCCAAGCTGTGCGTCGAGGTGACGCCGCTCGCGATACGGGAAACCCGTCGCCAGCATCGCGCCATCCAGCGACTCGCGCTTGCCAATGCGGATGCGACGGTCGTTGAGGAACGCACCGTCGCCCTTGCTGGCGGTGAAGATCTCGTTGCGCAGGGGATCCAGGATCACTGCGTGCACCGGTTCGCCGCGATCCAGTTGCGCGATCGACACGCCGAAATGCGGAATGCCGCGCAGGTAATTGTGGGTGCCGTCCAGCGGATCGATCACCCAGGTGAAGCGCGCGCCGGCCTTGCCGGATGC
>Ga0105238_10007247_pt1 | contig 11102 bp, 11 predicted proteins | sample KBSC34metaG_FD_81526 | JGI IMG/M metagenome (GOLD analysis project Ga0105238, IMG submission 81526) | Corn rhizosphere microbial communities from Kellogg Biological Station, Michigan, USA - KBS C3-4 metaG | ecosystem: Host-associated > Plants > Roots > Rhizosphere > Soil | place: Michigan, USA...
CCTCGAGCGGTGTCCCACCCAACTGTTCGGGTGTGGAAAGATCTCGCGCAGCGATCACGCTGGAGGTCGGACTTCAAAGCCCTGGGACGGACGATCTGCTGCGCGAGAACCAAACGTAACGCAATCGGAAGATACAATGGACGGATTCACAGCGGTCGGGAAAACAGCTCCCGACACAAGCCCCTGCGCCGAGGATCACTACAGAGCTATCGAGCGTTGGCCTTGGCTAATCGCTATCCACTCACCACTCTCACGGTGCGTATCTCCGGCGCCTGCCGCTGAATCGCCTCTTCGAGCAGTAGCTGTAGGTCCGTGGCCGTCAAAACGCAACTCTCGCATTGCTCGTTGTGTCCTGGCACATAGCGCACGGACACGACGCTGCCGTCGGTTTCGAGCAGATCCAATGCGCCACCGTCAGCACTCACGATGCGGCGAAATGTTTCGATGACGTTGCGAATCTTGGTGTCTGTCATTGCGGAATCTCTAATGAACATCAATGCTGCCTCACGTTATAGTGATCCGTCCAACACTCCTCTGCTGTCAAGCTGATGTGTTTTCGGCATCACACAGAGCGACGCTTGCGTTCGACCACTGCGCGCGTCGTTTCGGCGAAGGTGCGAGCGAGCGGGGTAGAGGACTCGCGGGGTGCAGCGAGCACTAACTGCATTGTTTCGGTGAGATCGGCGAGCGGTTTCAACACCACGCCGGGCGACCACGCTTTCGCTGTACTGCTCAGCACGAAAGCGACTGCCATGCCGACCGCGACCAGGTTCATCATCGTGGCTTCGCCTTCGGTCTCTTGAATGATCCTGGGTACGAGTCCGCCCGCCAAACACAGGTGCAACAAGTGATCGGCATACACGGCGTTCGTTGTTCGCGACAGCCAGATGAAAGGCTCGTCAACGAGATGGGCGAGCAAAATACGGCGTCGAGAAACGAGCGGATGCCCGCGATGCAAAGCGAGATAAAAGCGGTCTACCGTCATCGCAGCTGTGCGTACGACTTCCCGCTGTTGAGCATCTTCGTAGACGAAGCCCACATCGAGGCGGCCGAGTTGCAGCGCTTCATATTGTTTCGGCGATGTCATTTGCGTCAGACGCAGTTCTACGTCGGGGTAGCGCATCCGGAATGTATGAAACGATTTCGTGACCAGCGGTGAACGTCCGGCGGCTTCGTGAAACCCTACTCTGAGCACACCGGCTTTGCCCGCGGCAACGCGGCGTGCGTGTTCTTTGGCAAGTTCGACGTCGCGCACGATCCGTCTCGCGTCGTCGAGAAAGGCTCGCCCGGCGTCGGAGAGGTGCACTCGTTTCTTCGTCCGCGTGAAGAGTGTCAAGCCTAGTTCCGCTTCCAGCGCGGCAATTTGCCGTGACAACGCCGGTTGCGCCACATGGACGGTTTCCGCCGCTCGCCGGAAGTTCTGATGCTCCGCTGCAGCCAGAAAATAACGCAGTTGTCGCAGTTCCAAGCTGATGCCTCTACGGTATCGAGTTAACAGCAAAACACTATTGGCGTTCTCACCGCCACCGGTGCGAGTCTATGCGCTACCCGGGCTCGAGGGTGAGTCTGCGTCGTACCGAATAGGGGGAAATCATGAACGCCGAAGCATCCGTCGCAGGTTTGCGCCGTCCCGCGGAACAGTCCAATCCGGCCGAGCTCACCATCGTCAATCCGGTTGCACTGCAGAAGCTCGAAACGAGGGAAGGCGAACGCTTTCCGAGCGCGCCGCGCTTGACCACTTTCGCGGGCAAAACGGTCGGTCTCTACTGGAATGGCAAACAGCAGGGAGAGCATGCACTCGCTCGCACGCGTGAGCAGCTTGCGCGCTTGTATCCCGATGTGAAATTTCGCGAGTACATCGGCAGCATGGGCGGCGTGTTGCGACGTGCTTCCGACGAACAGCTCGATCAGATGGCGCGTGAGTGCGATGCAGTGATCGGCACGACGGCGGATTGCGGAAGTTGCACGTCCTGGCTGATTCACGACATGTGCCATGTCGAACGCCGCGGCAAGCCGGCCCTGGCATGGACGGCCGAACAGTTCGTGGAAGACGCGCATTGGAGCGCAAATGTGTGGGGCGTGCCTGATCTTGCCATCGCATGCGTTCCCGAATGTTTCACCAACAACAGCCCCGATCGGATTCGGCACATGGTCGATGCGTCGTGGGACAACGTGATACGCGCTTTCACACAGCCGCCGCTGGCAGCGACACTCGACTTCAAGCGCATCACTCGCGACAACGTGACGGAACGGGAACTCGTCTATCGCGGCGCAGATCCGATGGAGAGTTGGGAAGCGATGAATCGCGCCTTCCTCAAAGCAGGATGGAGCGATGGGTTTCCGCTCATCGCGCCCACGCCTGCCAAAGTAGCTGCAATGGTGGAAGGCGCAAAACTACCGGGCGATCATATCGTGGGTTATTTGGAACCCGGATTCGGCATCGCGACGGTGGAAAAAATCGCGGCCAATGCGGCGATGGCAGGTTGCACGCCGGCGATGATGCCGCTTCTAATTGCCGTGGTCGATTGTCTACTCGATTCGCGCTCCGGATTTCGCGGCGTGTGCATGTCGACCGGTCCGCAAGCGCCTGTCATCATGGTGAGCGGCGCGGTTGTCGAAGAGCTGGGGCTGAACTACGGCATTGCACCCATCGGACCAGGCTCGCAAAACGCAGCCAATATCTCGATCGGCCGTGCAGTGCGGCTCATCATGATGAACGTCGGTTTGTCGTACCCGGGCGTGAGCGACATGGATACGCACGGCACCACGATGAAGTTTTCGTATTGTGTGGCCGAGAACGAAGCGCGCAATCCTTGGGAGCCTCATCGAGTCGTGCGCGGCTTCAGTCGCGAGTCGTCGACCGTGACAGTGAATTCGCCGTTCTCGCAAACGGTGCTGCACGACTTCTACAACCACGATCCGAAAAAATTGGTGGAAGTGTTCTGCTCGACCATGGTCGGCATGGGTTCGCCCATGTCGGCGTACTGGCTCATCAGCACCAAGGGTCCGGATACGGCGCCTGCGGTGTGGCGCGGCGATCCCGACAACTTGTTGTTCCTGTGCCCGGATCATGCGGCCCTGTTCAAACGCGCTGGTTGGACACTGAACGATCTCAAACAAGCGTTGTACGACGGCTGCCGTGTGTCGTTCCGCGAAGCAATGTTGAACAAACAACCCGAGCTCTTCAAACATTCTCTGCCGCACATGCAATGGCTGTGGGATCAACCGGAAACGCAGATTTCGATTTTCGGCTCGCCCGATAACTTTGATATCTTCGTCACCGGCGGCGATGCGGGCTGGAGCACGTGGCACGACGGCGGCACGTACTCGATTACACGCGAAATCGGCAGTGTAGGGCGGCAGACGCGTCCCGCGATCACTTGAGATATTCAAGGATCGCGGTGCTGCGGGCGCAACGGTGCGCGTGGTCAACTGCCGGTGTCTTGAAACACGATTCGATTGCGTAGACGGCCGAGGTGGGCGATTTCGAGTTCGAGGATGTCGCCGTGTTCGAGCCAGCGGCCTGTTTCCAGGCCGCTGCCGCCGCCCACCGTGCCCGAGCCGAAGAATTCTCCGGCGCGCCGTGTTTCGTCCTGTGACGAATACGCGATGATTTCGGGAAACGTGTGCATCATGCCGGCGCTCGTGCCGGAGGAAACCCGCGCGCCGTTGATATAGGCACTCATGGTGAGGTTCTGGGGATTGGGCACTTCGTCCGTCGTCACGAGCCAGGGGCCCATCACATTGCCGGTGTCGAAATCCTTGCCCTTCGACGGACCGAGCAGGCTGCGCATCTCGTTCATTTGTTGATCGCGCGCGCTCACGTCGTTGAAGATGCAGTAGCCGAAAATGCACTGCGCAGCTTCTTCCGCGGAGGCGTTCTTGCAGCTGCGGCCGAGAAACACACCGAATTCGAGCTCGTAGTCGAGTCGCTTGCAATAACGCGGGCGCACGATGTCGGTATCGGTGCCGACGACGCTGAAGCGATTGCATTTGTAGTAGACGGGTATTTCTCTGAACACCTCGGGCACGACGGGATTGCTCGGCGGCTTGATGCCGGTCAGTGTCTGACTGGCGCGCGCCGATCCCAATAGATGTTCTTCGAAGCATAGACAATCGAACATTTGCCGCGGCACCGGAACGGGCGCCAGCAGCCGTACATTCGCCAACGCGACTTCGACACGAGGTGTGTCTAGAAGCGTGCGCGCATGGTCGAGTCCGGCCTCACTCGAATCGATGAGCGCCAGCATGTCTGCAAAGTAGGGTCGATCGCTTGCGGCGGTGAAGTCGCTGACCGACGCTTCGCCGGGACGCAGGGCGCCGATATGGACGCCCCGATCAGTCGCGAAGGTGACGAGTTTCAATGTCGGCCTTCTTGTGTCGTTAAGGATGGGGAGCGGAGATTTTGCTCGCACGCTGATGTTTGCGATAGCGCGACATGGCTGCCCACACGGCGAGGTAATCCAGAGCGCCGGGCGGCGTACGGCTGAATTCGTTGTAGAGTGTTTGTAGATTCACAACCATGCGCTCGCTGTCCATCCACTCGGCATAGGGTCCGAGCTCGATGTCATAGATCGCGTCTTCACAATTCATACCCGCGTCATAGCGTTTGCGCGCTTCTGTCTCTAGCCACACTAGATAGTCGCGCAATGCTCGCACGCTCGACTTGTCGCCGATCGCGCCGTGACCGGGAACGACTACGTCCACCTCCCAACCGAGGATGAGATCGCAGGCTTTGATCCAGTTGCGTACCGGTCCCGCCCAGATGATCGGATGCGCCTTGGCGAATAAAATATCACCGGTGTATACGACGCGGTCTTCGGGCACGTAGGCGAGCACGTCACTTGCTGTATGAGCGGGACCGACGTCGACCAGCCGAACGGTTTTCGATCCGACGCGGACATCGAGCGTGCCGCTGAACGTCTCGCTCGCAGCGGGCAGCGCGATGCCGGAGAAGTCGAACGCTCCAAAGATTTCGCGCATGAACTGCACGCCTTCGCCACTTGCACTCTCTAGCAGTGAGCGCAGCTGATCGAGATCTTCATGTGCCATCGCTTCGGCTACGGGCTGAGTCGTCAAGATGCGTGCGCCCGTGACGAGCTGATTGCCGAACGTGTGATCTCCGTTCGCATGCGTGTTCACCAGAGTGTCGATCGTTGCTGCGGCAGGGGTCGCTCTGCGCATCGCTGCGAGCATTTCGCCGGTCAGGCGCAAGTCGAAAAGAGTATCGATCAACAGACTCGTATTGCCGTCCGTGACCAGACCTGCGTTGCTCCATCCCCAGCCGCCGTCCGGCTGTAGATAGGCCCAACAGCCGTTGCCGATGTCATGCAGTCCTTTCGTGTACTTCCAGCTTGGCATTGTCCCTCCGAAGTTGCCGCGGTGTGCGCGGTCCGATTGTGTCTGAAGCACACTTCGAGACGCTAAGTCGAACGGTGGACAATCGTCCACGTATAGGCTTTGGAGCGGGCGCTGGCGGGACTACTTGTTGACGGACGAAGTTGTGCGCCGGTCTATCATCGCCTGTACGCCGGCGCAGCCGAAGGCGACGATATCTGCGACGACATCCTCTGCTGTGCGCTCGATGTGCTGGCCCAGCAATCTGTCGTAACGGTGATCGATCAACTGCCACGAGTAGATGGCAGCGATGATGAAGGAATACGCCCAGACCACATCTTGTCGCGACAAGGTCGGACAGGAATGCGCGATGCTGTCGATCCAACGGACGATGGAGCGGTCCGCGGCATCTTCCAATGCTGCACCGACGTCGGCGTTCAACCGGCCGCCGACGGGCCTACGTAGAATCATGACGCGCGCCGCATCGTGTTTGGAGTGACTGAGAGCGCGCGCTACGACCGGCAGGGCGAGCGCATAGACGATATCGCTGAGCTGCGGTCCGCTCGGCTGCTTCGTGAGCGCCGCCTGCAGGAGCTGGCGGCGTTCCTGGTCGATCTCGGACCATACTTTCTGGTTGACCGCCACATAGAGATCAGCCTTGGAGCCGAAATACATGTCGATGGTACTGAGCGGCACACCGGCACCCGCGGCGATGTCGCGCAGCGATGCGCCGTCGTAACCGTATTGAGAGAAGCATCGAATCGCGCTTTCGAGCAGCGCATCGATGGTTTCTACTTTAGACACGGCTTCCCCCCACCCTAACCCTCCCCCGCTGCGCGGAGGAGGGAATAAAAATTTCGACCGCTCTGATCCCCTCCCTCGCGCAGCGGGGGAGGGTTAGGGTGGGGGCAAGAGCTAGTAGCCCGCCTCTCGATCGACTAATCGCAACAGCGGCTCGCCGCGTTGCAAGCGCCGAATGTTTTCAACCAACGAGGGCGCCGCGGTTTCCGGCGGTGGATAGCTCGCGACGTGAGGCGTGTTGAAGACACGTGGATGCCATAACACGCTGTCGGCCGGTAGTGGCTCGGGATCGTGCACATCGAGCGTTGCGCCCGAGAGATGATCGCGCTCGATCGCGGCGATGAGATCTTTCGCCACCAGTAATTTGCCGCGTCCAACATTCACCACGGCCGCACCACGCGGCAGTTTCGCAAACAGCTCTGCATTCAAAAGACCCTCGGTCGTATGTGTATGCGGCAGCACGCTCACGAGAATGTCGGTTTGCGGTAATACGCTGTCGAGCCCCGCTTGTCCGGCGTAACAAGCAACACCTACGACGCTTTTGAGTGAGCGGCTCCATGCGGATACTGCGAAGCCGTAGTCGCGCAGCGTGATCGCCGCATGCATGCCGAGTTCGCCCAGCCCCAATACCATGACGCGCCGCTCCGCGGCGAGCGGCGTATACAACGGGCCGCGATCCCAGCGATGTTCGAGCTGGTTGCGCTCGTGCACGTCGAAGCCGCGATGATGACGCAATACCGCGTACAAAATGAATTCACTCATACACCGCGCCTTCATCGGACTCGCCATCTTTACGATGGGCACATTCGGCAACTCGGGATCGGCCCAGAGATGCTCGACACCCGCGCCCAGCGAAAAGATCACGCGCAGTTTCGGATAGCGCCGCAAAAAGCCAGGCTGTGGGAATTGCACCAGGGCGGCTTCGGCAAGCTCGGCATCGCGTTCATGCGGTTCGACGATGCAGATATCGGGTGCGATTTGGGCGAGCGTATTGCGCCAGCTTCCGACGTTGATGATTCCCGGAGGAGAGACGAACAGAATGTGCATGCGCGCTGAGTTAGAGGGTGCGGTTAGGGACATTTTCCAACGCACGTGCAAGATGCGAAGCTGCGGCAAACGGGTCCTTATCCGCCAGGTGACGCATATAAGCTTCTACGGCGATGGGTGCGCGTACACCGAGCGACTGTAGATGGCGCAGGAGTCCGGCAATGTCGAATTCTCCTTCGCCGGGCGGGCACCGTTGCCGTAGATCGTCTATGAGATCCGGCAGCGCTTGCTTAGGCCCATCCACCACCTGAATGCGGAAAAAACGATCGGCAGGAATGGTCGCGAGAGTGTCGTCATCGAGTTGCGCGCGACGATGATGGCCGGTGTCGAAGACGAGACCCCCGTTCGTGCGATTTGCCGCTGCGACGATCGAGTGACCGATTTGCATATCGCGAATCGGGCTGAAGGGAACCGGTTCGATCGCAATCGATAGCTGTTGCGCCGCTGCTTGATCGCAAAGCTGTGCGAAGCGCTCGACGATGGTGTCTCGCGGTACATCCGATGGGCCAAAATAAACCGCGCAGACGACGGGAGCCCGCAATGTCTGCGCAATGGTGAAGTATTCTTCGACTGTGGTGGTGGCGTTGCGGTCCGTGAAGCGTTCGCCGAGAGGCAACCACGTCTGCACGGATTCGATTTCACTCACGCTGATTGCGTGTTCTTCGAGCAGCTCCCGAATGGATGCGTCACTCAGTCCTTCCGACTCACGTGCATGGAAATAGGCTTGCGCTGTGATGCTGATCGCGTCGAATCCAGCCTGTGCCGCCGCACGAATGTGCGTTGCGAGCGGCGCCTTCGGCATGCTCATGCGTGAGAGAATTCGCCGCGGCATAGTTGGTTTCAGGTCGCAGGTTCCAGGAGCGCGGCTCTGACATCGAACAATCCAGCGCCGTCGAGGCCGAGCATTTCGCGGCAGTAGTTGTCGACCGAGCCATGCTTGCGTTCGAGCGTGGCGAACATCTCTTCCAAATATTCTGCCGGCGATCCCATGACGGCTCGCCACACGTCGGGCGCGACATTGACCAGGAAAGCCAGCGGCCCTGTCGGATCGATTCCGAGGAAACTATCTGCCGGATCGTGCAACCGTTCTGAGAGCGCGTAGTCCTCGACTATGGTTTCGCGCGGCACCCCGAGCGCGCTCAAGAGAAGCGCCGCCGCCGTGCCCGTACGGTCTTTACCCGCCGAGCAATTGACGAGCAGCGGTATGCGTCCCGCACGCACCTTCGCGAAGAGCGCCTTGAGCGCTTCGGTTTGCTCATACGGCAAATCGCGATACACCTGTTTCATCATCCGCCGTGCATCTTCGGCGCACGAGGCCGGATTGCGCAGCATCTCTATCATGTCGCCTTCGCTGAAGTCGTATTCCCGGTACCAGTACTCCAAGTCTTTGAGCAACTTGGGATGATATCCCTCGTGCAAGCGTTCACGATTGCTGCGCATGTCCACGATGCAGGCGAGACCCAAGGCCGCGATTTCGCTATGGGCATGTTCGGGAATTTCGGCCGGAGTTCCCGCCCTGTACACCACGCCCCAGCGCACCTTGCGTCCGTCCGCTGTGGGATAGCCGCCCAAATCTCTGAGATTGCGCGCGCCGGGAATTCGCTTTACTCGTCGAGTGAGTTCAGTCGTCGATATGTCCATGGCGTGTCCGATGTGTAAGGAGCAATGTGCAGGATACCTTCGTGACATTGCAATTTGTGCTGAGGCCGGCCTGATCGCACTGTGCATGAATCGAGTACGATGCGGCGGCCTACAAGACCGATCGAGTTCAATCCTAGCGAATGGAGAGCGCGATGAATACTCCGCGAGAAATCGGCCGCGCCTTCTACGATGCATTCAATCGGCAAGTTCAAGATTCGCGACGGCCGCATCGCGCAGCACTACATCTACTCGGACAATTTCGATTATTTCTTGCGGGCAGGGTGGCTGCAGAATCCGACTACGCTCGGCTTTCTGACGCGCCAGCTTCCGGATAAAGTCGTTAAAGTCGAATAGCTCGCAGCTTCGCTTCCACTACTTGGCGGCCCAGCGATGAAAATCGAACTCGATGCGTGAGGGTTCTTGGAAGCGTGTCGTCAGGTAGTCCACCAGCACCCTGATCTTGTACGGCACGTAGCTGCGATGTGCGTAGCGTAGATAAACGATGTTGGATTCAGTGTTGGCATTGCCGCGTACGCTCCAGTCCGGCAGTACGACCTGGAGCTCTCCCGATTCCAAGTAGCGCGGCAAGGAATGCGCGAATAACACCGTCAGGCCGAAGCCGCAGAGCGCAGCGTTCAGCACGGCTTCGTACTGTTCAACGATGGTGACGCGGCCTGCGGGTTTGATCACGACACGCGTCTCGCGACGTCGACCCGTCCGCTGTTGCCGAAATTCCCACTCCGATGGATGGCCTGCCGCGGAGCGAGTCGCGATGCATTGATGTGCCGCGAGATCTTCGGGATGCCGAGGAACACCGTGCTTCGCCAAGTAGGAGGTGCTGGCCACGAGGGCCAGCGGCAGCTCGGCGAGCCGCTTCATGACGTTGTTCTCTCCGCCCGCCGCAGTGTGTTGTAAGGCCAGGTCGTACCCCGCAGTGATCAGGTCCGGCGCGTGATCGTCGAGGCGCACTTCGATAGCGAGCTTGGGGTGCAACTGCAGGAAATCGGCCAGCATGGGCAGCACATGATCCTTGCCGATCGCCAAACTGCTCCATAGCCGCACGGTTCCGGACGCTTCGTGACGGGCTTCTTTGAGCGCATCGATTGCATCGTCCATGTGGGCGAGCGCAAGCGTGGCTTTCTGTAGAAAGATCCGACCCTCGGCCGTGAGTGACAGGTGCCGGGTCGAACGCGTGAAGAGCCTGGTTTCCAGCTCCCGCTCCAGGCGCGAGATGATTTTGCTCACGGCCGGCGTGCCGATGCCGAGTTGCGCTGCAGCGCCGGTAAAACTGCCGCAGTGCGCGGTTTGTATGAATACTTCTAAATTTTTAAGGTCTTCCATTGGGACGCCGTTGACTGTCTGGAAACTGTGTGTGTCCTATTGATGACTTTTATATGCGTCGGCACGCAAGGATACTGGAGAGCGGGGCAATACGGGGGAAACGCGATGACTTCCAACGATCACCAGGGCGCCGAACGCATCCGGCTCGACTTCGTGCCGAAGGACGCGTATCTCTCGAAGGAGTGGCTGCGGCTCGAGAACGAGCGATTGTGGCCCAGGGTTTGGCAAATCGCTTGCCGCGTGGAAGAGGTCAAGCAGGTCGGCGACTATGTGACTTACAACATCGCGGACGAATCGATCATCGTCGTCCGCACGGGCGAGGAGCGCATCGAAGCCTTCTTCAACGTGTGTCAGCACCGTGGCAGACGTCTCACCGAGGGCTGCGGACATACGAACACCTTTCGCTGCCGCTATCACGGCTGGACGTGGAAGATCGACGGTTCGCTCGCCAAGATTCAAGATCCCGAGGATTGGGCGGGCTGCCGGGACTTTTCTCCCGAGCACTTGCGGTTGCCCCGCGTGCAAGTCGGCCTCTGGGCGGGCTTCGTTTTCATCAATATGGATCCGCAGGCCGAGCCGCTGGAGCAGTTCCTGCATCCCTTGCCCGAGTATCTCAACGGATTCGAATTCGAGAAGTGGCGCTTCCGCTGGTACAAAACGACGGTGTTGCCGTGCAATTGGAAGACCGCCTTGGAAGGATTCAACGAGGCGTATCACGTGGCCTGCACCCATCCGCAGTTGCTGGATCACATGGGCGACGATCCGACGCGTTCCGTCATGTTGGGACGGCACGGGATGTACTACTACCCGCCCGAGCGCCGTCCATTGGGAGCACCTGCTTCGCGTACCAACAAGCCCATGCCTGAGGATCTGCGACCAGGAGTGGTGCGCCATTACAACGAGCTGAATGAAACACTGAAAGCGATGTATTCACC
>Ga0105238_10007249_pt1 | contig 11101 bp, 9 predicted proteins | sample KBSC34metaG_FD_81526 | JGI IMG/M metagenome (GOLD analysis project Ga0105238, IMG submission 81526) | Corn rhizosphere microbial communities from Kellogg Biological Station, Michigan, USA - KBS C3-4 metaG | ecosystem: Host-associated > Plants > Roots > Rhizosphere > Soil | place: Michigan, USA...
CTGCACCCCATGGGCATCGCCCCGGTGATCACCGACGGCGACCTGGTCCTCGGCGAGAGCGGCGCCATCTGCGAGTACGTCTGCGCGAAGTACGGGGACGGCCGGCTGGTCCCCGCCCCCGACGACCCCGATTTCGCCGACCACCTCTTCTGGTTCCACTGGTCGAACGCCACCTTCATGACCACGCTGATGATGCAGCTGGTGCTGGGCGCCGCCGGCCCCGAGCAGAACCCCGCCGCGGTCTTCGTGACCGACCGCAGCCGCCGCGGCTGGGCGATGATCGAGCAGCGTCTGGGCGAGGCCCCGTTCTTCGGCGGGGCGAACCTCACCACCGCCGACATCATGATGGTCTACACCGTCACCACCAGCCGCGCCTTCCGCGGCACGTCGATCGACGCCTACCCCAACCTCAAGGCCTACCTGGCCCGCATCGCGCAACGCCCCGCCTACCAGGCCGCCATGGCCAAGGCCGAACCCGGCTGGACGCCGATGCTGACGTAGCGCCCGGATCAGGTCGCGAGCCGGTCAGAGACCTGGACGCCCGGGGGAAGCGGCCGCATTCTCCAGTCATGGTTGCGCCTCTCGGACCGGGGCGCTCACTCCGGGCGACAGTCCGGCGGGAACCTGGGGGAGTGGCTCTTGCGTATTGCACTTGCACTGCTGCTGGCGGGGGCGGCTGCGCCCGCCTGGGCGTCGGAGACGCCGCGGTATGAGGCGGCGCCGGCCTGGGTGCTGCCCGCGCCGCCGATCAAGCAGGGCCCGGGATTGCCCGTGTTTGCGCTGCTCGACCAGCAGACGCGCATCGCCGACGGCACGGTGTGGAGCTATCGCGAGATCGGCACGCGGGCGCTCTCGGCCGACGCCCTGGCGCGCATGGGTACGATCTCGCTGAACTGGCAGCCCTACCATGACGACCTGATCGTTCACCGCATCGACATCATCCGCGACGGGCAGCACATCGACGTCCTGAAATCGGGCCGGAAGTTCGACGTCATCCGGCGCGAGCAGGGCCTCGAAGCCCTCGAGATGAACGGCATCCTGACGGCCACGCTGCAGGTCGAGGGCCTTCGGGTTGGGGATGTCCTGGACATCGCCTATTCGGAGCAGGTCAACGACCCGGCCTTGAAGGGCGGCGTGCAGGCCGCGGCCGTGGCCATGCCCGAGCCGGTCAAGATCGACTACAGCCGCGCGCGCCTGCTGTGGCCCACGGGCGCGCCGATCCGGTGGAAGGGGTATCTGACCGGCCTGAAGGCGGCGGAACACGATACGGCGGGCTGGCACGAAGTCGACGTCACCCTGCCGGCGCCCAAGCAGCCCGACATGCCGTTCGACGCGCCGCGGCGCTTCCAGCCGATCCCGGCGCTCGAGGCGGGCAGCTTCGCCGACTGGCCGGCGGTGTCGGCCGTGTTCGCCCCGCTCTACGAGACGAAAGGACTGATCGCGCCGGGGTCTGCGCTGGCGCAGGAGGTGGCCAGGATCCGGGCGCGCGAGAGCGATCCGAAGCGGCGCGTCGCCGCCGCGCTTTCGCTGGTCCAGGACCGCATCCGCTATTTCGCCGACGGCATGAACGGCGGCAACTACGTGCCCCAGACGCCGGAGCGGACCTGGTCCAGCGGGTATGGCGACTGCAAGGCCAAGACCCTGCTGCTGCTGGCGCTGCTGCATGCCCTCGACGTCGACGCCGAGCCCGTCCTGGCCAGCATCGGCGGCGGCGATATCGTCGAGGTGCGCCTGCCCGCGCCGGCGGCCTTCAACCACGTCTTCGTCCACGCCAAGGTCGGCGGCGAGGACCTGTGGCTCGACGGCACGGGGCGCGGCGCGCGCCTGGAAGACATGGGCGACCCGCCGCCCTTCCGCTCGGTCCTGCCGGTCCGTGACGGCGGCGCCGCGCTGCTCCAGCTTCCCGCCAAGCCGCCGGCGCGTCCGACGCGGATCACCACTGTCGATATCGACGAGAGCGCGGCGCTGGGCATCGGTGCGCCGTTCACCGCCACCGTCGTGATGCATGGCGCCGCCGCCGACGCGTTGCGCGCGACCGTTGCGCAGCTGGACAACGAGAGGCTGTTGATGTTCGCGCAAGCGAACCTCGGCGGCGCGGCCGGCCCGAACGCCGTCGCCGCCACCCAGAAGTTCGACTTCGACGCCGACGCCGGAACCGTCACGATCTCGGTCACCGGGATATCGCGGCCGGCGTGGCGGCGGCAGGACCACGTCTACCGGTTGCGGCCTGCCGCCAACTTCTCTGGAGGCGGCCTGAACGCCGATCGCGCCCGGCCGTCCTGGAAGGACATCCCGGTGGCCCAGGGCGGACCCAGCCACACCCTCGTCGTCACCCGCCTTCACCTGCCCGACGGCGGCCGCGGGATCGCTCTCGAGGGCGACGGCGACATGGACCTCGATCTTGCGGGTCGCCACTACGTCCGCAAGGCCACGCTGGTGGGCGGGCTGCTGACCATCGAAGAACGCAACATGACCTCCGGCGAGGAACTGCCGGCGGCCCAGTTGCCCGCGACGCGGGCGAAGCTCGCGGCCTCCCAGGGGCGGACGCTGCGGCTGGCGACCGGACCGGACTATGCGCCGCCCTATCAGCAGGTCTCGGCCGCGGTGCGCGCCCACAAGCTCGACCGGCTGGCCGCGCTGCACGGTACGATCATCGCCGTGAAGCCGGACGACGCCTCGCGATATCTCAATCGCGCGCTGTTCTATGAGGGCAGCTACCAGCGCGAACTGGCGCTGGCCGATCTCGACAAGGCCGTGTCGCTCGACGGCAGCGCGACGACGCTCCTGCGGCGCGCCGTCCTGCTGCAGGAGATGGGCCGGAAGGACAAGGCCGCGGCGGACCTGCAGGCCGTGCTCGCCCTCGACCCGTCCTCCAGGGTCGCCCTGACCCGTCTGGGCCTCCTGCAGATCGATGCCGGACACAAGGACGACGCCCTGGCGCCGATCGAGCAGCATCTCGAAGCCGCCGACGAGGACAAGCCGGACTGGGAGGCGGCGAAGGCCGAGCTGCTGGCTCGCGCGGGCGACGCCGACGGGGCTGTCGCGGCCATCGACAAGGCGATCGCTGTCAAGGCTGCCAGCGCCCAATTCCTCAACGCCCGCTGCTGGATCAAGGCGACCCTGGTCGTCCAGCTCGACAGCGCCCTGCAGGACTGCACGCGCGCGATCGAGCTCACCGAGAACAACACCAATGCGCTCGACAGCCGCGCCTTGGTCTATTTCCGCCAGAACAAGCTGAGCGAGGCCTTGGCCGATGTCGACGCGGCGTTGGATCGCAATCCCATGCAATCCGGCTCGCTCTATCTGCGCGCGGCGATTGAACGGAAAATGGGCAAGGCCGACAGCGCCGACAAGGACGCGGCGTTCGCCCGCCTGATCTCGCCACGCATCGAAGAGGAATACGCCCGCTGGAAGATCAAGGCGTAGGCTGTCCTCGGTCGAGGCCGCCTCGAAGCGGCCCCGGCCCAGCCCGCGGATCAGTCGAAGTGACTTGAGTCCGGCGGTCGCACCGCGACGTCGCGGCCAGGCCGCCAGTCGTCCTCGCGCTCCACCTCGCCGGTCTGCGGGTTCGGGCAATAGGCCACCACCTTCTTCTCGCCGGTCTCCTTGTCGACCTCGACCACGAACTTGCGCATCAGCACGTCGTATTGCCGCGCCGGCGTTTCCGGCGCCTGCGGCCGGGGGCGATAGGTGCGCGGCGCCAGCACGCCCGCCCACCAGCGCAGGTGCGCCAGCCGCACGTGGGTCAGATAGGCGGTCTGCGGCGTCGCCGCGTCCGCCAGCTCCGCGCCACGGTCGCACAGCCGCTCGGCGCAAACCTCCTTGGCCGTCTGGTAGGCGCGCTCGAACTCGGGGCGCCTGCGCCGCCACAGGAAGATCGTCGAGTGCGCCGGCATCGTCGGGTCGCGCCCGATCCCGGTGACGCTCTCGCCCTCGCATAGGCGCTGGATCACCTCCTCGGCCACCCCCTGGCTGTAGGTGTCCACCCCGCCGCCCGCGGCCGATCGCCCGCTCGCCCGCCGCGCCGCCTCCAGCGCTTCGCCGAACTCCGCCCGCTCCCGCGCCCACCGCGCCACCGTCTGCGGCGTCGGCATCCCTTCGTCGCGCAGCACGCGATAGAGCATCTCGCCCGCGCCCACCCGCTCGACGATCCGCCGCGCCAGCTCCGGCGACCAGTGCGCCGACGCCTTGGTCCGCAACCACTTCACCGGACCGGGCGCAGCCGCGCCCGCCGCCGCACCCGCCGCCGCGTCGCTTTCGTCGCTCATCGCAAATGCCTCTCGCCGGAAGCAGCCCTCAAACCCGCTCATCCCGGCGCAAGCAGGGACCCAGGCGTCTTCAGTTTGGGCGCCGCAAAGACAAACCACGCGGAACGCGCCGGCGCCGCCTCTCGGACGGGCAGCGCCTTCAGGACATCCAAGTTTTCCGCGGTTGAAAAGGCCTGGGTCCCCACATCCGCGGGGATGAGTGGAAGGGTTGCAACCGCAATGCCCAAGCTGACGAAATCCTACCCGAAACCCGCGCGCAGGTCAAGAACAAAATAGGAACGACCTATAGCCTACCCGGTCTTGAGCCACACGATGTCCCAGCTCTCGCGCCGCTCGACGAAGCCGGTGACGGCGCCGTTCGCGTCGTACTGGAAGATCTTGCGGATGCGCGGGTCGCCGCTGATGAAGAACACGTCGCGCGTCTCGGCATGCCATTCGGACGGCGGCCTGCCCTCGCGCCCGCCCATCAGCTTCCCGCCGCTCAGCGCCAGCGTGTAGGTCGGCTCGGAGTCCTTCAGCCGGTAGGTCCCGGCGAACTTCGCGAGGTCCGCGGCCGGCAACGCGATCGACGGCGGGTCGGTCCGCTCGGCGATCACCTGCCCCTCGATCTGCTTCCAGCCGCCGGCGCGCTTCTTCCAGACCGTGTTGGTCAGGTAGCTCGCGTGGATCGTCTGGCCGTAGTAGCGCTCCACCTCGTGCTGGCGGAACAGCGCCACGGCGGTGTCGCCGTCCTGGTGGTAGGACAGGAGCTCGACGGTGATCGTCCCGCCGAGACCCTTCGGCAGCGGATGGATCTCCCCGACCATCCCGGCCTTGCCTTTGAAGCTGCCATCCTCCTCGGCGAAGACCACGCCGGGATCGAGGTATTTGTCCCAGATCGCCGGCTGGCCGTTCGTGATGGCGTCGCTCAGTTCCTGCTCGATGTGCGTGATCCGCGCCCGATCGTCGGCCAGCGCCGGCGTCGAGATCAGGGCCAAGGCCGCGACGGCCGCTGCAGTCTTCATCCTTCGCTCGCCCCAGGCTGCGCAGGGACGCCAGCGGACGGGAAATCGCGCCGCGCTCAACGGCCCATGCGACCAAGGGCGCCAATTCGTCTGCGGGAGCCGCCCGTAGCTTGACAGATCGTGTAACCTACGCGTTACTAGTCACCTCAAGGTGACAGGAGACGCGGATGTCAGACGCAGACCAGGCTGACGAACGGGTCATTGCGGACATGCGCGCGCGGCTGCGCCGGCGGGCGCTGGGGATCGTACTGACCGCCGTTGCGGTGCTGGTCACCGAGGTCCTTCTCGCCCTGGGGGCCCACATGATCGCCCTGCCGCTCCGATGGTGGTCGATCGGCCTTTTGACCGCGATCGCGGCGATGGTCGGCCTGGGGGGCGTTGCGGTGACCTATCGAGTGACGCGCCTGCCGCCCGAGGCCCTTACCGAGCGCATCACCCTGCGCGACAGCGACCGGGTCCAACGCATCCTGGCGCGCCTGTACCTCTTCTATCCCTTTATCCTCGGCCTGTTCGCGTTCAATTCGGCGACCGCTGCGTACCGCGTCCTGCACCACGGTTGGCGCAGTCTCGATGTGATCATCAGCGTGAGCTTCCTGGTGAACATGCTTTTCTACGTGATGCTCCTCACCGGCTGGCGCGTGGGCGGCACGAGCCGACTGATCTACCAAGACGAGCTCTTCCGCTCGTTCCGGACCCAGGGCTACGCCGTCGGCTTCTGGAGCGTCTTGGCTGGCGTGCTGCTGGTCTTCGTCCTGGGCCTGGCGCGGCCTGCCTGGGCGGTGGAGGCCCTGCCGGTGCTCATCGCCGTGGGCGTGTCCGTGCCCGCCGCGACCATCGCGCTTCTCAACCGGCGGGCGGAGCGGGATGCCTGACCGGCGCCTCTTGGTCCACCTGAAGGCCGCGCGGATGGAGGCTGGTCTCACCCAGGGCGAGCTGGCGCTCAAGGTCGGCGTCACCCGCAAGACCATCAACACGGTGGAGAACGGCGTCTTTGTCCCTTCGACCATCCTGGCGCTGGGCCTGGCGCGTGCCTTGGGGGTGACCGTCGAGGCGCTCTTCAGCCTCGCGCCGGATTAACCCTCAGCCCTCTGGCGGCGTCGCCTGCCACCGCTCGCGCTTGAGCGGATGGCGACCGCCCGGATGTCTCGTCCGATCCTGACGACGTCACTCGGCCGCCTCTTCCCCCTGGCGGCTCTCCTCGTTTCGCTTGGTTGACTGCCAACTCTGAAAATAGACCGAGAGTTTAAGTCTGGCTTGTTCTCGTTGAATGCCCTCTCCATCAAAATAGTCTCGCAGCACCTCCCGACCCTGATCGCCGAAATCAGGATCGCTCGCCAGTTCGGTCACGAATTCCTCGAATTCTGACTTTCCCTGCGCCCCAAGGTCTTCGCCCCCTTCTTCCAATTGGATCGGGCCCCGCTTCATTTGCAGCTCCTCTTCCTCGGCCGCCAGCTGAACGGGATTGGCTTTCATCTGCAGCTCTTCCTCCGGCGCCGTGCGTTGGGCCGTCTCACGCTGCGCAACCCAGCCTGCGACCGCGCGCTGCGCCACGCTGGCGGGGCGGTGATCGGCCAGGGGCGCGGCTGCGCTCGCCCCGGCGCCTTCCGCCGCGGACCGAGATGACGCCGGTCGTCTGGATCGCTCCGCCCGTTCCATCTCGTTCCTTCCCCTTCGCGCACCGACCGCGGAAGCTTCACTTTAGCGCGTCGCGTCGTCGCCGACGACCGCCGACATCTCCCGGCCCATTGCAGGCTTCGGACCGACGGCGCACCGGCCTCGCGCGCCGGTCCGCCCTCCGAGGCGTCGCCGCTCCGGCTTGACTCCCCCCACCTTCTCCCGCATCCACAGCCCAACTCTCGCGGGAGAGATCGGGGCCTCGGTGCAGGCTCCGGAGCCGAAGGCGCAACCGCCCCGGAAACGCTCAGGCAAAAGGACCGCGACGGGCTGACGAACGCTGGAAAGCGTCCTCCCTAGCCTTGGCGACGGAGGGCCGCCGAAGGAGCAGAGGGCCGCCCAGGCGATCGGGCGATCCCAAATCTCTCAGGCTTTAAGGACAGCGGGGGCGCTGGCGACGGACGAGGGCTCTCGCGGTCCGCGGTCGACGCCCGCCGGACCGTCAGCGGAGCAGCCCCAAGTGTCGCTCGAAACGTCGTCAGCCCCCGAAGCCCCTCTCAAGACCACGCCGCTGCATGCGGCGCACCTGGCCCGCGGCGGACGCATGGTCCCGTTCGCCGGCTACGAGTTGCCCGTGCAGTACCCCGAGGGCGTGCTGAAGGAGCACCTCTGGACGCGCGAGCATGCCGGGGTCTTCGACGTCTCCCACATGGGCCAGGCGCGGCTCGGCGGCGCCGATCCGATCGCCGCCTTCGAGCGCCTGGTCCCCGGCGATTTCCGCGCGCTCAAGGCCGGCAGGCAGAAGTACTCGGTGCTGCTGAACGACAAGGGCGGCATCATCGACGACCTGATGGCGAGCCGCCCGGTGCGTCCCGACGGGTCGGGCGACGACGGCCTCTTCGTGGTCGTCAACGGCGCCTGCAAGGAGAACGACTTCGCCGTCATGGCCGCCGCGTTCGGCGACGAGGTCACCATCACCCGCCACGAGGACCGCGCGCTGGTCGCCCTGCAGGGCCCGGACGCCGCCGCGGTGCTGGCGCAGAAGGTCCCTGAGGCCGCGGCCATGGTGTTCATGGACGTGCGGCTGCTGGAGGGCTTCGGGACCGACCTCATCGTCTCGCGCAGCGGCTACACCGGCGAGGACGGCTACGAGATCTCCATTCCCGCGGCCGACGCGGCCCGCGTCTGGGACGAGCTGCTCGGCGACCCGCGGGTGAAGCCGATCGGCCTGGGGGCGCGCGACAGCCTGCGCCTGGAGGCCGGCCTGCCGCTCTACGGCCACGACCTGGACGAGACGGTCTCGCCCGTCGAGGCCGACCTCGGCTTCGCCATCAACAAGTCCCGCCGCGAGCGCGGGGATTTCCCCGGCGCGGCGCGCATCGCCAAGGAACTGGCCGGCGGGGCCTTCCGCGCCCGCGTGGCGCTCAGGGTGCTGGAAGGCGCCCCGGCCCGCGAAGGCGCCGAGATCGCCGATGCGTCCGGCCAGGTGATCGGCGTCGTCACCTCCGGCGGCTACTCGCCCTGCCTGAAGGGCGGCATCGCCCTGGGCTTCGCCCCGCCCGCCCACGCCGCGGTCGGCACGAAGCTCAACGTCATCGTCCGCGGCAAGCCCCAGGCCGCCGAGGTCGCATCCGCCCCGTTCGTCCCCCACCGCTACGTGCGAAGGGCGTGACGATGGCCTTCGCTGGCGCGTCAGCGCCGTTCAATCAAACCGCGGAGATCGCGGAGGTCGCAAAGAGGTCGGGGAGGCGCCGACTCTCCGCGTTCTCTGCGATCTCCGCGGTTGAATCCGACAGCGCTTTCGGCGCGCACCCACGCTAGGAGCTTACCCATGCGCTTCACCAAGGATCACGAGTGGGTCGAGGTGGATGCCAACGGCATCGCCACCGTTGGCGTCACCGCCTACGCTGCCGAGCAGCTGGGCGACGTGGTGTTCGTCGAGACCCCCGACGTCGGCAAGACCGTGAAGGCCGGCGACGGCTTCGCGGTGGTCGAGAGCGTCAAGGCCGCGTCCGACGTCTACGCCCCGATCAGCGGCGAGGTGGTCGAGGCCAACGCCGCCCTGGGTGACGCCCCCGAGACCGTCAACGCCGCGCCCGAGGCCGCCGGCTGGTTCGCCAAGCTGAAGCTCGCCGACCCCTCCGAGCTCGACGCCCTGATGGACCGCCCGGCCTACGAAGCCTACCTGCAGACCCTCTGAAACCCGCGCGAAGCGCGCTCAATTTGGAACCACGAAATACACGAAATACACGAAATATTTGAATGTCCTACGGCCGACCCACGTGCGCGGCGCTTTCGTGTATTTCGTGTATTTCGTGGTTCCCTTCACCTAGCGAATGATTGAATGAGATACCTCCCGCTCACCCCCGATGACCGCGCCCAGATGCTGGCTGCGGTCGGCGTCGACTCCATCGAGGCGCTGTTCCGCGATGTCCCGGAGCCGGCGCGGCTCGCCAAGCTGCTCGACCTCCCGCGCGTCGCGGGCGAGCTGGAGGTGGAGCGCGAGCTCTCCGCCTTCGCGGCCAAGAACCGCCCGGCCGGCGCGGGCCCGTTCTTCTGCGGCGCCGGCGCCTACCGCCACCACGTGCCGGCCAGCGTCGACCACATCATCCAGCGCTCGGAATTCCTGACCAGCTACACGCCCTACCAGCCCGAGATCGCCCAGGGCACGCTGCAGGTGCTGTTCGAGTTCCAGACCCAGGTCGCCGCGCTGACCGGCCTCGAGGTCGCCAACGCCTCGATGTACGACGGCTCCACGGCCTGCGCCGAGGCGGTGATGATGGCGCAACGCGTCACCCGCCGCGAGAAGGCGATCCTCTCGGGCGGCCTGCATCCGCACTACGCCGCAACCACCCAGACCATCGCCCATGCCGAGGGCATGGAGATCGTCCGCCAGTCCGCCGCCGTCGACGCCGAGGCCGCGGTGATCGACGCCCTCGACGCTGAGACCGCCTGCGTCGTCGTCCAGACCCCCAACGTCTTCGGCCAGGTGACCGACGTGACGAAGATCGCCGAGGCCGCCCACGCCAGGGGCGCGCTGCTGATCGTCGTCACCACCGAGGCGGTGTCGTTCGGCCTGCTCAAGTCGCCGGGCGAGATGGGCGCCGACATCGCCGTCGCCGAGGGCCAGTCGATCGGCAACGCGCTGAACTTCGGCGGCCCTTACGTCGGCCTCTTCGCCTGCCGCGAGAAGCTGGTGCGCCAGATGCCGGGCCGCCTCTGCGGCGAGACCGTCGACGCCGACGGCCGGCGCGGCTACGTGCTGACGCTGTCGACCCGCGAGCAGCACATCCGCCGCGAGAAGGCGACGTCCAACATCTGCACCAACTCCGGCCTCTGCGCGCTGGCCTTCACCATCCACCTGTCGCTGCTTGGCGAGGCCGGGCTGCGCAAGCTGGCGGCGGTCAACCACGGCCGCGCCCGCGAGCTCGCCAGGGCCCTGAAGGGCGTCGCCGGCGTGGAGCTGCTGACGCCGCGGTTCTTCAACGAGATCGCCGTGCGCGTGCCGGGCAACGCCGCGGCCGTCGTCGACGACCTGGTCACCGAGCGCATCTTGGCCGGCGTGCCGTTCTCGCGCCTCGACCCGGCCGCGGGCATGGACGATGTCCTGATCCTGGCCGCCACCGAGCTCACCACCTCCGCCGACATCGCCGCGCTGGCCGCGGCGCTGGACGCCATCGTGAACGACTGACCCAGATGACCATGTCCAACGTGGGCCGCCCGACGCGGCCGGAAAGCTCCAACGGTCAGGGCCGCCACGCCTCGCTCAGCGGCGGCCGCGGCCTCCTGCAGGACGAGCCGCTGATCTTCGAGCTCGGCGGCTGGGACAAGACCGGCGTCGACCTGCCGGAGCCCGAGCTCGACGCCTCCGACCTCGGCGACCTGGTCCGCACGGCGCCCATCGGCCTGCCCGGCCTCTCCGAGCCGGAAACCCTGCGCCACTACGTGCGGCTCAGCCAGAAGAACCACGCCATCGACCTGGCGCTCTATCCGCTGGGCTCGTGCACGATGAAGCACAACCCGCGGCTCAACGAGAAGATGGCCCGCCTGGCCGGCTTCGCCGACCTGCACCCGCTGCAGCCCGCCGCCACGACGCAGGGCGCGTTGGAGCTCATCGACCGCCTGGCCCACTGGCTGAAGACGCTGACCGGCATGCCGGCGGTGGCCCTGTCGCCCAAGGCCGGCGCCCATGGCGAGCTCTGCGGCCTCTTGGCC
>Ga0105238_10007251_pt1 | contig 11100 bp, 6 predicted proteins | sample KBSC34metaG_FD_81526 | JGI IMG/M metagenome (GOLD analysis project Ga0105238, IMG submission 81526) | Corn rhizosphere microbial communities from Kellogg Biological Station, Michigan, USA - KBS C3-4 metaG | ecosystem: Host-associated > Plants > Roots > Rhizosphere > Soil | place: Michigan, USA...
ATTGCCTGCCCGAAACTGCATGACTCACCAGTAACCGGATCGGCTTAAATTCAGCAGCGGGCTGTTTCGGATTCATCTCTCGAAGGGTAGCGAGAACAGGACCGGCAAGAGACGCTGGATTCATCCTGGTGCGCACTACAAGTTCTGCAGCGCTCGGGCTTGCTTGCGTGAACGGGTAGTAGATCTGCCAGCCTGCATCGCCATCGACATTCTCTTCATGCACGTCGTCGACCACGCCGACCACATGTAGATCTCTTCCACCACCGTTTGCCAACACCTGGCCAACTGCATCTCCACCTGGCCATTTCGCAAAGCCTGCGAGGAACTTGGCGAAACTCCTGTTGATCATGATCACTTGCTCAGTGTTGGGAAGATCGGACCAGCCGAAGTCGCGGCCGCGGATGGCTGTGCCCATGGCGCGCATATACCCAGGGCTGATCACGTAGACCAGCGGACCCGAGTCGATATTCTTGGGTCGCTTTACGCCCTTGGGAAACGGCAGGCCCCAGGCGCGATTCTGGCCCAGTGGAAGATAGTCGACCGTCCCCGCCGCTTCAACTCCGGGCAGAGCGCTCACCCGCGAGAGAATCTGCTGAAAAATTACCCCGCGCTTCTGCGCGCTTAGGTTGCCGTCCTTGTCATTGGGAACACTGTCGTCATAGCTGACCTTGATGGCTGCTGCATGATCCGGCTCGAATCCCAGGTCGACGTTCAGGACATTCATGAAACTGCGAAGCAGCAGCCCCGCACCTACCAGCAGCATGCAGGCCAGAGCAACTTCAGACACGACCAGTACCGACCTGATGCGCTCGTGCTTGCGGCTCGCAGTGGCGCCTGGTCCGGCATCCTTAAGTGACTCGTAGACATTCCCGCCCGCCATGCGAAGACCGGGCACAATCCCAAAGATCGTGGCTGAAAAGATTGAGATCAGCACCGTCCACCCAAGCGCCGCCCCATCCATGTGCAGCGTGCTCAACAGAGGTAACGCAATTGCACCCTGATGAGCCAGCCATTGAACCAGCACCGCTGCCAGCATGAACCCAAACATCGCGCCCATCCCGCTGAGGACCAGGCTCTCCGTTAGAAGTTGGCGCACAATGCGGCCCCGGCTGGCCCCCAGAGCGCCACGCATAGCGAACTCCTTTGCGCGCGCTGCGCCACGTGCCAGCAATAGGTTAGAGAGATTCACGCACGCGATCAGCAGGATTGCTCCTACCGCGCTCCACAGCACGATGAGCGATCGCCGCAGCTTTCCGCCGATGTAGTCCTTGAGAGGGACTGGAACGACCCCGCCTTTGTAATCTCCGCAAGTTTCAGGATGCTTGTTGTTCCAGCACATTGCAGGTGCAACTCGCGCGGCCTCGTCCACAGCCCGCCCCATCGTAACTCCGGGCTTCAACCGCCCGATCATGGTAATGATGTTCCCCCAATCACGCGGGGGCCCGTACAGGTTCAATGGAGTGATCGCATCTACCTTTGTACCCGGCGCGAACACCGCCCCGAAGTCGAACGAGGCCGGCAGCACGCCTATAACCGTGGTCTGCTGTCCGTTCATGTCGAATGCCTTGCCCACAATGCCTGGATCGGCATTGAATTGCCGCTTCCACCAGGCGTTTGTCAGAAGCACAACCGGAGCCGCACCGTTGCGAGCATCTTCAGGGGTGAATACACGGCCCATCTGCGCATGCACGCCGAGAACCTGAAAGAAGTTCTGAATGACGTCAATGCTTGTTGCCGGAATGGGAGCGCCGCCGAAATTCAAGCTCAGATTATCCGCTCCGGAAAACGCAAAGTATCCCGTCACGTCCTGATAAGAGCGGCTGCCCGCGCGGAACTCATCATAAGCGTCAGTTGAATACGTAGCGCACGACATGCCGCACTTGGTGGGTGGCGGAGCGATCAATACAAGCTCGTGGGCGTTCGGGAACGGCAGAGGCCGCAGCAGCAATGTGTTCACAACGCTGAAGACAGCAATATTGGCGCCAATCGCAAGGGCCAGAATCAAAACTGCCACGACGGTGAAACTCGGATCGTGCCAGAGCGATCGCAATGTGTATTTGAGATCCTGCTTGAAAACATCGAGAGTCATAAAACCTCGTGCTTCGCGGTGTTTGTAGCGGGCCTGATCCATGCCCCCAATGCTGATGAGCGCCATGCGTCTCGCTTCGGTCGGCGACATCCCTCTCGCCATGTTGTCGTCAATCGCGAACTGCAAATGCGCAGCCAGCTCGTCTTCAAGATCGTCATCGAGGGGTCTTCTGCGGATGAAAGCCCATAGCCTCTTCGCCAGCCTCAGCGTCTCGCTCATGCATCCGCTCCTTCAGCGGATTTGTCCATCGTGAGCACGCGCTCCATCACATCCTTGAGGCGCTCCCAGTAGCGCGCATCGGCTGCAAGCTGCCGTTTGCCGGCCGCGGTGATGGAATAGTATTTCGCCTTGCGATTGTTGTCTGAAGTTCCCCAGTGCGAGGAGATCCATCCACGCTGTTCCAGTCGGACGAGCGAGGCGTAAATGGTGCCCTGGTTCAGAAGTACTTCGTCTGCGCTGACCTGCTCGATGCGGCGGGCGATGCCGTATCCGTGCATCGAGCCCATCACAGTTAGAGTTTGAAGGACCATGAGGTCCAGCGTGCCTTGCAGCAGGTCCAGCTTTTCAGGCGACATTTTTGGCCCCTGTGGTACGACCACAGAAGTATGCCACGCTCATGTGGCCAGGCCACAGAAATGTGACGAGCTGGCAATTCCGAAGAGCTATTGCATATGCAGTCAACCCTGGGCAGAAACGTTACCAATTTCACATTGCACGGTAACGTTCGATGTTGGTACAAGGGTTCTGTTGCGGGGTTCGCACGTCTCAAGGGTCCCAGTTTCCAGCCGTGTGAGCGCGAACACCCTCGTGCTTCCCCTTTTCCTTCGATGTATTTTTTCTGCCCTGGTTCACGTGCGCAGTTTCTTGCTTGCAGCTCGACCGCAGCTCCTTAAATCCGCAGCCCGCGCAGGATAGGCAGGTCACGCCATGTACTCATCCTTGATGCCGCACGCTGTCTGCTGGCGGCAGGATCCGCAACTCATCTGGACGATGGCCGTCACAAATGCCATCACATTTCTCAGCTACCTTTGCATTTGCATCACTCTGTTCTATCTTGCGCGCAAGACGAGTCGCGTCATCGCTCGCGACTGGATCTTTTTCCTCGTTGGCTTTGCGTTGTTCATCGTCGCTTGCGGCTCCACGCACCTGCTTGAGGTCATCACAACCTGGATACCAATCTTCTGGGTAGATGCGTGGACGAACATCATCACTGCCGTACTTTCCGGCTATGTGGCGATCCAGTTCATCCGGCGCGCACCCGATCTGGGCTTCGGAATCAACGACTACGCCGACCGCCTTGCCCATGCGCAAACCGAGAAGGCGCACATTGAGCAGAGTCTGCTCGATGCCCGCAAGCTTGAAGAGTGGAACCGCATGTCCGCGCTGGTGACGCACGAAATCAACAATCCGCTGACTGCCATCCAAAACTACATGTTCCTCATTGAGAATCATCCCGCGGCGTCCGCTGATATCAAAAAAATGGCAGAGCACGCCGCGGATGAAGTGCGCAGAATCGGCTCCATCGCGCGTTCAACGCTCGGATTCTTCCGGCAGGATGAGCATCCCGAGGATACCGATTTGAGAATCTCGGCTACATCAGTTCGCTCTCTGCTCGAACCAATGCTCCGGCAACGCGGACTCGAAGTTGCAATCGAGAGCTCGGGTGACTGCAGCCTCATGGCCTACGCGGTCGAGATCCGCCAGGTGCTGCTCAACCTGGTCCGCAACGCCTGCGAGACCACCACCGAAAGAGACTCCCAAATCATCATTCAAATTCAGAAACATCCTGAAGAAGTCGCTGTCACCGTCGAGGATCAGGGTGTGGGTATACCGCCTGAAACGCTGGAAAACCTCTTTCGGTTCGGCATGAGCACAAAAGGCGAGACAGGCAATGGTATGGGACTCTGGGCAGCCAGGAAGCTTGTAACTCGTCGAGGCGGCTCAATCACTGTTGAATCGACCCTCGGCAAGGGAAGCCGATTCACTGCAATTTGGCCGCGTTCCATGGGCTCGGAGGTCGCTATTGCGCCGAGTCTTGCTGATATGGCCGAAGCGCATTGACTGTCCGAGTTTGAAAACCTGCGGATGTATCAGAATTCGTCACACGGAAGTGCAATGGCCTCGCCTCCGATGCGGGTCTACCCTCAACATGGGAGGGGGAGTTGTCCGCCTTCTCCCGCGTAAGTTCGGGACGAGAGAGCACGGCCATTCTCATTCCAATCCAGGTCGCCATATTCCTGCTGATCACTGCAGTGATGGTGAACTGGTTTGTTCAGATGCACCAGCGGAATAGCCGCTCATGGGAGGCAATTCTGGCCCGCATGAGCCCCGCCTGCAGACTGGCTTACACATCATCCGCCCCATCGGAAGCACTCCGCCGGCACTGGGCCCAAACGCCCCGAGCAGCCTTTCGCGATGCCGGCGCTTTGATGGAAATGGCGGAGTATGCAGAACGCAATTTACTCGGCGAAGATCCCGCGAAGTTGCAGGACATCCGTCACGCTGCGTTGCAACTGCGACTGGCATCCACGGGCGCCATGATCAGGCGCTTTTCGCTTCGCTAATCTTTTAAGCGCTTAAGTCAACGCGCGATCAAGATGCACGTACCCGCCATCGACAATTAGTTGCTGCCCCGTCGTGTGTGCCGACTGCTTCGGAGACAGCAAAAGCGCTGCTGCGGCAGCAATCTCTGATGCCAGAGTCATGCGATGACCCAGCGGAATCTTATCCGTGATGCGCTTCAGCTCCGCATCGGGATCGCCGAGCGTGTCGAGCCAGCGGCGATACAGCGGAGTCATCACCTCGGCCGGAAGAACCGCATTCACGCGAATGTTGTACTTCAGCAGCTCGGCTGCCCACTCGCGCGTCAATGCAAGCTGTGCGCCCTTGCTCGCCGCATATCCCGACGTATTGCCCTGGCCCGTCAGCGCCACCTTCGAGCTGATGTTCACAATTGCTCCCTGCGTCCGCTTCAGCGAAGCCAGAGCATAATGCGCAAGGGCATAGTAGTGGTTCAGATTCTTCTTGAGGCTTTCGATGAATCGATCGACGCTGCCGTTCTCAAGACCGACGCCATCGTTTACGCCTGCGTTGTTAACCAGCCCGTAGATGTCTCCGTGACGATCCTCGATCTCCTTGATCGCTGTCCGGCAACGATCGAGATCCTCAAGGTGCGCTTCGACAAAGTGACAGGCCGCCGAAGCAGCCTGCATCTCCGCCATAAACGCCTGAACATTATCCGATGGCCGTCCCAGCACAACCACCCGCGCGCCCTCATCCAGGCATGCCCGTGAGATACCGGCGCCAATGCCCGCTCCGCCACCGGTTACGACAATGAGTTTGTCTTTAAGTCCAAGATCCATACTGTTGATTCTCTCTCGCTGAGCATAGCAAGGCGCGACCGCGTGCCCAAGCACACCTCAATTCATTCCTGTCATCACCAGCATGCGCGGTTCCGTCATTCCCTCAATCGCTGAACGGATGCCTTCGCGTCCGAGGCCCGAATCCTTCACGCCTCCGTAGGGCATCGGCTCAAGCCGCCACGCCGGCGTGTCGCCCACGATCAACGCACCCACCTCAAGCTCTCGATACGCAGTCAGGATGCGCCCGGCATCGCGCGTCAGCAGTCCGGCCTGCAGCCCGAATCGGGAGTGATTCACCTCCGCCAGCGCCTCCTCGAAATCCGTGTATGGCTCAACCAGAACCACCGGACCAAACGCCTCTTCGTCGCGGATCTTCATTCCCTGCTTCGTACCGGTCAGAATTGCAGGCGTAATCACATTCCCGTTTCGTATGCCTCCGTCGATCAGGCGAGCTCCCGCCGCAACCGCCTCCTTGATCCAGGACTCGACGCGCTCTGCTTCTCCCGGCCTGATCATCGGGCCCAGGTCTGTCGTGTCATGCGAAGGATCACCGGCGACAAGCTTGCCTGCAACCTCAACCAGCTTCCACAGGAACGTCTGGAATACGCTCTTGTCCACAAACACGCGCTGCACGCTGATGCACGATTGTCCCGCATAGCCAAATGCGGCGTGCGCCGTGCGCTCAGCCGCGCTGTCCAGATCGCGATAATCGCTGTGAATGATGAGCGCAGCATTCCCGCCGAGTTCAAGCAGGACGCGCTTTCGTCCGGAGTGCGCCTTCAACTCCCAGCCAACTTTTGCCGACCCTGTGAAGCTCACGAGCTTGATGCGATCTTCTTTCTCCGCGAGCCACGCCGTATCGGCGTTCTCCAAGGGCAGGATAGCGATCGCCTCTTCGGGCCAGCCGGCCTTCAAGATCACCTCACCTAAGGCAAGCGCCGTAAATGGCGTCTGGGGCGAAGGTTTGACGAGAATCGGACACCCTGCCGCGAGCGCCGGCGCAACCTTGTGGGCCACAAGGTTGAGAGGAAAATTGAACGGAGTGATCGCCAGAACCGGACCCACCGGAAACCGCTGCACCAGTCCCCAGCGATTCTCGTTGCCCTCGGTCAGATCCAGCGGGATGGTCTCGCCGCCCAGCCGAGCCGCCTCTTCCGCAGCGGTCTTGAAGGTCAGCACCGCGCGATCCACTTCCGTGCGCGCCAGGCGCACCGGCTTGCCGGCCTCAGCCACAATCAGATTGGCAAAACGCTCCTTTTGCTCAATCAATGAAGCTGCAACGTCCTCCAGAATCTCGCGTCTCTTCCAGCGCGGCAGAGCTCGCGTACGCCGCAAACTGGCGACCGCGTGATTTACGGCTTCCCGCGCATCGGAACGCTTTGCGACAGTAACTTTCCCGATGAGCCCCTGATCCCACGGCGAGCGAACCTCCAGCGCTTCTCCATCGCTCCATTCCTTACCGCATAGAAGAAATCCGGTCTGCGACCCGGGACGCATTTTCATATCGATAACTCCAGGATTAGTCGGTCACAAGAATGTTATTCGAAGCCACCTTCGATAGACTGGTTTCTCCATGATTCATGACGGAAAGAGCAGAAAGCTCCCCTTTGATCCCGCAGAGGCCCTGGCGCATTTGCGTGCCAGCGACGCCAAGCTCGGCGCCCTCATCGACAAAGTAGGTGAGTTCAGGTTGCGGCTCGACCCGTCTCCATCTCCATTTGAATCGCTGCTCGAGTCAATCCTCTATCAGCAACTTCACGGAAAGGCAGCGGCTACGATTCATCGGCGCGTTCGCGAGTTTTTCCACGGCGATCCAACCCCACAGCAACTGCTCGACACGCCGGACCAGCCACTGCGAGCTGCCGGCGTTTCCGGCAACAAGATCAAAGCTATGCGCGACCTCGCGGCGAAAACCATCGACGGGACCGTGCCCACGCACAAGGCGATTCTGAAAATGCCGGATGCCGATATTGTCGAACGTCTGACGGAGGTTCGCGGTATCGGCCCCTGGACGGTCGAGATGCTCCTCATCTTTAGGCTCGGTCGCCCCGACGTTCTTCCCGTCACCGATTACGGTGTGCGCAAGGGCTTCGCTCTCACATTTCAGCGGCTGCCCAAGAGTCGCCCGCTGGAAGCATCGGACTTGCCCAAGCCCGACGTGCTTTTTCGTCGCGCTCAGCGCTGGCGTCCCTTCCGGTCCGTCGCGAGCTGGTACCTCTGGCGTGCGTGCGACCTGTCAAAAGGAACTGCACCGGCGGGGCGGGCCGTCGAGCCCCAAAAATAGCCGCGCCCTCAATCGCGCTCAGTCCGGCAGTAAGAGTCCTTTGCCGCACCGTCCGTGCGAAAGCCTACAATAATCAAGCACGATCATTTCCATTCACCTGCACCGGGAAAGCATGGCCGCGGCGAAACGATACATTTGCATTCACGGGCACTTCTACCAGCCTCCGCGCGAGAACCCCTGGCTCGAAACCGTCGAGACACAGGACTCGGCAGCGCCCTATCACGATTGGAACGAGCGTGTCTGCGCCGAGAGCTACGCCACCAACGGCGCCGCCCGCACGGTGAACAACAAAAACCAGATCATCCGGATCGTGAACAACTACTCGCGCATGAGCTTCAACTTCGGCCCCACCCTGATGAGCTGGCTGAAGGAGAACGCTCCGCGTACCTACCGCATGATCCTTGACGGCGAAAGGCGCAGCCGCAGGTTGAATGACGGACACAGCTCCGCAATCGCGCAGGTCTATAACCACGTGATCATGCCGCTGGCGAACTCGCGCGACAAGATCACGCAAATTCGCTGGGGCATCGCCGACTACGAGAACCACTACGGCTCAGGGCCCGAAGGCATGTGGCTCTCAGAAACGGCCGTAGATTCCGAAACCCTGGAGTTACTTGCCCAGCACGGCATCAAGTTCACCATCCTTGCACCCAGCCAGTGCAAGCGCATCCGGCCCCTCAAGCAGGACGCAACCGAAGCCGATCCCATCTGGACCACGCCGCTCGCCAATTCAGTCGACACCACGCGTCCCTATCTCATGCGCTTCGACTCCGGCGTATCGATCGCGATCTTCTTCTACGACGGCCCCACGTCGCGCGCCATCGCCTTCGAAGGATTGCTGAACTCAGGAGAGGCTTTCGCGGCGCGCCTCAAAGCTGGATTCGAAGACAATGTCCAGCCGCAGCTCGAGAGCGTCGCCACTGATGGCGAATCCTACGGCCACCATCACCGTCACGGCGAGATGGCTCTGGCGTATGCGCTCAAGCTGCTGGAGCAGGACAAGACCGTCAAGCTCACCAACTATGCGAGCTTTCTCGAGGAGTTTCCGCCCGAGTGGGAGTGCGAGATTGCCGAGAATACCTCGTGGAGCTGTGCCCATGGCGTCGAGCGGTGGCGCTCCGACTGCGGTTGTAACGGCGGCAAGCCCGGCTTCAATCAGAAATGGCGCGCGCCGCTTCGCAAAGCTCTCGATGAGCTGCGAGATTCCATCACACCGCTGACCCAGGAACTGGGATCGGAGCTGTTCGTGGACGTCTGGGGAGCGCGCGACGCCTACATCGAGGTAATTCTCGATCGCAGCGAAGAGGTGGTGGACCGCTTTCTAGCCGCTCATCAAAAGCATCCATTGAACTCGACCGAGCGCGTCCGCGCAATGCAGTTGATGGAGATGCAGCGCCACGCGCAGCTCATGTATACGAGTTGCGGTTGGTTCTTCGACGACATCTCCGGAATTGAAACAATCCAGGTAATCGCATATGCAGCTCGCGCTCTGCAGCTCGCACGCGAGCTCTTCGGCGAACACGCCGCTGATCTGGAACCGGCATTTCTCAAGACACTTGCCGAAGCCAAGTCCAATGTCCCGTCCGCTGGAGACGGCGCGCGCATCTACAAAGACAAGGTCCTGCCCCTGCAGCTCGGCCTTGAACAAGTCGCTGCGCATTACGCCATCAGCAGCACCTTCTCCTCGTTTGCAGAAGAAACGGAGCTCTTCTGCTACCGCGTGCGCCGCATCTCCTACGAAGTCTTTACTTCGGGTCGCGGCAGGCTTGCTCTTGGCCGCGCGCACATCACCAGCGCCATTACCGGAAAAGCTCAAAGCTTCAGTTTCGCCGTCCTGCACTTCGGCGATCAGAACATTACTGCCGCGGTGAAGCCGTACATCGATGAGGACGCCGGCCAGTTTGAATCATTCGTGCAGCAGGTTGCAGAGCAGGTGCAGCGCGCTGATTTCCCTGACGTGATCCGGTCCATCGATCGCTATTACGGCCACGTCGATTACTCGCTCACATCGCTCTTCAGCGACGAACAGCGCCGCATCGTGCAACTTATCCTGAACTCGACTTTGTGGGACATTGAGAGTTCCCTCACCAACATCTACGAAGATCACGCCAGCCTGCTGCATTACCTCTCGCAAGCCGGCCTGCCCAAACCGCCGGCTCTAACCTTGGCCGCCGAATTCGCCATCAATGCAGGCCTTCGCCGCGCGCTCGAAGGCGAGCCGATCGATCAGGCGTTGCTGCGCTCGTTCCTGCAACTCGCCAAGTCCGACAAGGTGAAGCTAGACACGACGACGCTCTCCTACATCGCCGACCAGCGCATGAAACGCGCAATGGTTGAGTTGCAGATGTCTGCGGGCTCGCTGGAGATGCTCGATCGTGCGCTCTCGTTGGCGCGCACCATCACCGAACTGCCATTCGAATTGAACCTCTGGCAGGCGCAGAACGTCTGGTACGAAATCCTGCGTACCTCGAGCTATGCGCTCACATCGCAGACCGCCGAAGACCGCCCGCACTGGAACAAAGGATTCGACGAGCTGGGCAAATGCCTCTCCATCGAAACCACCGCCATGATGGCGCCGGACCAGCTGGTCGAGGTAACCGGCGACTGAGCCGGTTTCAGCTCCGCCCCGTCACCTTGATGTGCAACTCCCGCAGCTGTTGATCGCTCACCGTCGTCGGCGCATCCGCCATCAGGTCAATCGCCTTCGCCGTCTTCGGGAAAGTGATGACCTCGCGCAAACTCGGCGCGCCAGCCAGCAGCATCACAATCCGGTCCAGCCCAAGCGCAATTCCTCCATGCGGTGGAGTTCCATACTCCAGCGCATCGAGAAAGAATCCGAATCGCTGTTTCGCCTCGTCCTCTGAAATCCCCAGCGATGCGAAGATCTGCTGCTGCACATCCTTGCGGTGGATACGAATCGACCCTGAGCCCAGCTCCAGTCCATTCATCGCCAGGTCGTAGCAATCCGCACGCACCGACGCCGGATCCGACGTGAGGTTCGCCATGTCCGCTTCATACGGCGCCGTGAACGGGTGATGCGCCGGCATCCATTTTCCGCTTGCCAGGTCGTACTCGAACATCGGGAAGTCGACAATCCAGATCGGATGAAATGCCTTCGACCCGTCCAGCTTCTGCCCGCCGCCCCGTGGCCCCGCGCTCTGCACTAGCTCATCGGTCAGCGAGAACGCTTTATGCCGGTCGGCATATTTCTTCGCCAGCTCACTGCGAAAATTGCCCGCAGCCATGTACACATTGATCTCGCGCTCGCTCAGCCGCCCTTCAAACTTCGTATCGCTTGCCTTGATGTGGTGCGCCGGGTCGCCCGCAACCACGGTCAGGTAGTCGCCATCGGCCGCGCCGCTCAG
>Ga0105238_10007252_pt1 | contig 11100 bp, 1 predicted proteins | sample KBSC34metaG_FD_81526 | JGI IMG/M metagenome (GOLD analysis project Ga0105238, IMG submission 81526) | Corn rhizosphere microbial communities from Kellogg Biological Station, Michigan, USA - KBS C3-4 metaG | ecosystem: Host-associated > Plants > Roots > Rhizosphere > Soil | place: Michigan, USA...
GTGGTCGGCAATGGCCCTTTCAGCGGTTGAGAGTCCACGACCGGTGCCTGCTTTCCGCTGGCATCGGGCTCGCTCGTATCGGCCTGCTCGTTCCCCTCATCGGCGCCTTCGCCGTCCTGGTTCATTCCTTCCTGTTCGCCGCCTTCGCCTTCACCCTCGGCCTCGGTGCTGCCCTCCTGGCTCTGCCCCTCGGACGACGCCTCCCCGTCGCCTGAACGATGCCGGCGGCCCGCATTGGCGCCGGCGATCTGCTCGCTCTCGGTCTTGCAGCTCAGCGCGGCGTCCTTGCCATAGCTGTTGCCCGCGCCGCTGACCGGCACGCGCTTCTCGGCACAGCCGAGGAAGATCGGCTGGAAGATCTCGGAGGTGGTGAAGTCGATCCGCTGGACCGTGGCGTCGAGCCCAGGCTCGGCCGACAGGCCCAGCGTCACGGTGGCGTGCATCCCGGCCGGAATCGGCTGGCGGAAGGCGATAACATAGGTCGCGGCGTCGCTGCGGCTGTTGCGCTCGACCGTCTTGATGGTGAAGTCGTTGGCATCGATCCGCTTGGCCTTGCTGCGGTCGAGGCCGGGCAGGGGCGCGATCTCGATGTCGAGCATCCGGGCCAGAACCTTGGGATCGACCGGCTGGGCGAAGGTCAGCGTCACGCTGTCGACCGGATCGAGGTTGGCTGCGCCGTTGCTGGGGATCGTCGCGGTCGGCGCGTCCATCAGGCTGGCCAACACCGTCCCTTTGTCCCCGACCTTCCACTCATAGCGGCCGAGCGCAGGCCAGGCCTCGGCCGGGCGGAATTGAAGGGTACGGGCGTTCAGCCAGGTGAAGGCGCCCGGATGGGCTGGTGTCACCGTGACGTATTTCTCCGGCGCATGCTCAGGGCCACCATCGGCCGGGCCGACATTGCGGTCGAAGAAGATCGTCACCGGGTCCCAGCGGCGCAGGAACTTGTCGGGCACGATCTGCGCGCCCGCAGGCTGCTTCACGACCTGCGACTGGCCGGATTCCTCGGCGCTGCCGGATTTTTCCGCGCTGAGCGCGTGTCGATCCGCCGCCGTTCCCAGCATCAAGGCGATGGTGAAGACCGGCCACAAAGACTTGAACGGCATGCTGCGCATGGCGCTGCTTCCCTAACCTTAGTTTTTAGCCTGTTTACCGACGAGGGCGAGATAGTCCGCTTTAACTGAATCCGGAGGTCCACGGCTCGGCAATTCCGACCCGACAAGGGCCGGCTCGATATCGATGGCGGGCCCGTCGACGGGCGCATCGACGACCAGCACGTAATTTCCGGCCTTCAGCTCATGCATATGCACCAGGCCGCGGCCGATCTCCGTGCCATCTTCCTTGAGCAGGCGGCAAGTCGCGATATCGACCGAGGCGCGCACCCCGACCCCGATGGTGCGGGTATCGGTCAGGGTGAAGCGGAAGGCCCGCGACTGGCCGGGCGCCAGCCGCCGCTTCGGCCCGATGCCCTCGCCGATCTGGGTAAGGTCGATCGCGGTGAAATGCGCCATGCCCGAGAGGGCAGCAACACCGGCAGGCTCGACCGTCATGCCGACCGCTTGGCCTTGCGCCAGGACGAAATTGAGATCGGCTCCGGCACCGAACAGTTCGCTGCCGGATGCGATCGTGCGCGCAGCAGTACGCAGGATGATCGGGGTATCGCTGGTGACGTGGACAAGGCGCTGCGTCCCGGCGGCGAGGCTCAGCCCCATATGCGCGCCGCTGAGCGCGATTGAGGATGGCAGGGCAACCGGCGTCGGTGCGGGGCCCACCTTGTCAATTGGGCCTCCATCAAGCCCGACGGCCATCAGCCCCGGCTGGTATTCGACGCTGACCAGGCTGCCCGGCGCGACTTTCACGTCGCCGCCGCGCCGGACCGTACCGTCCGGATTCAGTACGCTGACGGCCTTGGCGCTGCCGGCTATATGCAGCACGGTCTCCGGCATCGGCGCCGGATCGATGGCGAAGTGCATGATGCCCGGCGTCGGGGTGTAACGCGATGTGATCGCCCCCGCCGCGAGGGTCAGCGGCTGGGCTCCCGCCTGCTCGACCGTGATGCTGAACGGCGCGGTTTCCGGCGCGGCGTGCAGCAGCATCAGCCTGTCGGCTTCGGTCTCGACGATTTCGGCACGGGAGGAGGTGGCCCAGATCATCTGTTCGGGCGTATCGCCTTTCATCGGCACCGCTACGGTGTCCATGGGCAGCACCAGTGTCAGGTGCTTCGCACCCTGCGGCAGGGTCAGCATCTGGGCTTCATTCTTGCTGAGACTGCCGTCGGTGATGCCGGGCTGGAGTGTGCCGCCCTTCGGTGTGCCGAACGAGATGTGCCGCAAGGTCACCGGCATCTCGTCGCCCGTCCCACCCGCGTTCCAGATGCGCACTGTTGGTTTGGCGAGCGGACCCGCGGCCATGGCGACGGCCGCCCCCAATGTCGGGGAGGCGGCGCCTGCCGCCATCAATGGCGGCCGGGCGGCCGGCGTGCCCATGTCCCGCAGCGCGATGCCCGGCTGGCCGCCTTGCCCATCGGCCCGCCACAGGGTGACGCCGCTGTCCTTGCCCGAGGGCAGGGGCAGCACGATCGTCTCGCCTTCCTTGACCACAAGATGGACGGGATCGTTGCCGGTCGGATCGACACGGCGCGCGGTGATGCTGCGCGGATGTTTGCTGTCCAGCCGGTCGACCAGCCAGAGATGGGTCGAGGGTGCGACCATCGAGCCGCTGGAGTCACGCGTGGCAACCGTGTCGCCGCTGCTTGCCCACTGCACCGTATCGCCGCCGGCGCCGAGTTGAAGCACACCGGGCTGGTCGAGCGTCACGACCGTCGCGCCGAGGTCGGTGCCCTCCAGCGCTCCCAAGGTCAGGCCGCGTGCCAGCGACGATTCCGATGCGGTCGCCGGGCTGACGGCATTGACGGCGAAATCGACAGGGATGTGGCTGTGATCGACCGACCAGACGCGGACCCGCAGCGCCCGTTTGGCGATGGCGCCACGCGGCAGGGCGAGGTAAGGATCGCGCCCGCTGGTATTGCCCAGCGTATGCCAGGCCTGCCCGTCATCGGTTCCCTCGATCGACAGGCCGACAGGCGTGTCGGCGTGGCTGGTCAGCACGACCAGCGCATCCGGCCGGGTCTCCGGCAGCGGCATGACGTGGACCTTCCCGTCCTTGACGGTCGCCGGCTTGCCGAACGCGATCTGCGCATCCTGGACTTCTTCCGGCTGCGTGAGGCCGACCTCGGTCGAGGCGCTCTTGCCGCCGACCGGATCGACCTCAAGCTCATAATGGCCGGGTGCGAGCCGCATGGGGATCAGGAAGTTCCAGTCGTTCTCGCGGTCGTCATTGGCGGCGACCGGTTTGCCGTCGGCGTTGAAAAGGCGGGCCTTCACATCCTCGCCGCCGAACGAGGCGATCTCGACCTGCTTGTCGGCGCCGATGGAGATCGGGAGTTTCGCCGGCGCCTCGACCGTGCGTGTCTGGCCGGCGACCATTTCCTTGGTCGAGACCGTCAGGCTGTAATCGACCCGGCTGTTCGGGGCGGCACTGACCACCTCGACCGCATAGTCGCCGGCCGGCAGCGTCCCGGTCCAGGCGCTGGTCGTCAGCGCCGACTTGTCGGTTGGCTTGCCGTTCTGGACCAGCGTCGCGCGCATGCCGTTATCGACTGCGATCGTCACCTCAGCCTCGGCCGGCAGGGTGAATTTCCATGTGTCCGGCGTGCGCGCCGCGCCCTTCTCGGGCTCCATCCAGCGATTGCCGCCGGCCTCGCCCAGCTTCAGCGCGAACGGGCCGTGGCCGCTGAGCTCGATGGGCTTTTCGATCCGGTGCAGCAGCGTTACCGCACGGCTTTCCACCGGCTGCGGCAGCAGCACCATCTCATAGTCGCCGGGCTCGAAATGCTGGGTCACGTCGACCTCGGCGCCCGGCTTCAGCACCGGCCAGCCGGCGCCGTCATCCAGCCGCATGGTGAAGGTGCGATGCAGCCCCAGCGTGTGCAGGCGATAGTCGCCGGCGTCCGCGATATGGAAGCGGTAGCGTCCCGCCTGCCCGGGTGACAGTGTCGCCCGCGCCCATAATTCCGGCTCCAGCGCGCCCAGATCGGCGACCGATGTCGCCAGGGCCGAAAGGCCGATGGCGCCGTGGCTGGCACCGGACGGCGAGGCGGTGAGCTGATAGTCGCCCTCGCGCAGATATTGCTGGATCATGAAATTGCGGCCGACGCCGTTGGCCGCCTGCTGGTCCAGCGACGTCACTGTCCGGGTGCGGATCGCGCCGCTCGTCTCGATGATGCCGGTGCTTTCCAGCCGGTAGAGCGCGGGCTTGTCGACCGTCAGCGTATAAGTGGCGCTCTCATCCTTCCCCAGATCCAGGAAGGCGGGCTTGCCGGGGTTCAGCACCGGGAATTTCGGCCGCTGGGCCAGTGCTGCCTTGTCGACCGGCGGCAGAGGCGTGTTCTGCAGCAGCGCCTCTGGCGTGAAGATCAGCGAGATATAGATGGCCTTGTCGCCGGGCGCGGCGACATGGGCCTTGTGCTTGCCCTCCTGCGCCATCGGGCCGGCGATCGCCGCCTTGCCGTCGATGGCGACCGGCAGGGCCGTCCCATCCTCCGTAACCGCCTCCAGCCTACCCGTATCCGGCACGGTGAACGGGATATCCAGGTCCGCGCCGCCGGCCAGCTGGAACGCGGTGCCGTTGCCGAGATCCAGCGGCAGCTTCTGTACGGCCGCGCCGCCGAAACCTTCGCCGGTGCTGCTCAGATAGAGCGTATACGGGCGGCCGGAGTCGAAGCTGACCGCGGGGAAGACCGGGGCCGCGAGATGCGGCGTTTCCGCGATGTCGCCGGCCAGGTTCGCCGGCCGCAAGGTCATGTCGAGGATGCCCTTGCCGCCCTCGCGCGGGGCGATGGTCAGCGTCCAATAGCCCTTGTCCAGCCGCCATGTGCCGCCCGACGTCCTGGAGGGCGGCATCTTGTAGTCGGCCCGGTCGATCAGGAACGGCTCGACCCGATATTCGGCATCGGCGCCGGTCCCGCCGACGATCAGGTCGGTCGGCTGGTCGGCCCGCAGGAACAGCGAAACCGGCTGGATCAGGTTGAACTTGCGCCGCCAACCCTTGGCGGGGCCGACCTCGACGGTCGAGGCGGCGACGACGGTCGAGGTCCTGTCGTCGTGACGTACCACGATCGCGGTGGGGTCGAGCGCATCGCCGGCCCCGGCGGTCTGCAGGGTGGCAAGCCAATACTCGGCGGATGTGCCATCGATATCGAGCCTGCGCTGCTGCGTATCGTCGAAATATTGCAGCATGTATTTGGCGCCGGGCGTGCGCTCCACCGTCACCAGGCGGAAGCCCCTGGGGTCCGATCCTTCGGTCTGCACCGCGGCATTCGGGTCGCGGCTGTCCTTCTGGATCTGCGCGCGCATGCCGCCGGTGGCGAAGGGACGCTCCTGGGCATAGTCGTCGACCGACAGGACCGCCCGCTCGGCGCGCTCGATGTCGATCCGGAAATAGTTCGACGATTTCGGCACCAGCCAGCGGTCGACGCCGAAGGGCGAGGCCGTTTCCACGAACCGTCCGGCGGCCGGCAGGGTGGGGATGCCGTAGCGGAGATAGAAGGGCTTGGAATTGGCCCCGCTGGACCATTTCTCTCCGACGCCGCCATAGGCGGTCAGGCGGTAAAGGCCAGGCTCCAGCCAGGTCGCCAGCTGCCGGAACGCCAGCGGCTCGCCGCCGCCAGGGTCGCGTTCGCCGGCGGTCGGCGTCGCGTCCACCAGCCAGTTGCCGTCCTTCCACAGCCTGAGGTCGGAGAGGTACCGTCCGGCGGCCTCTATGGCGACGAAGCGGCGTTCCTTGATGTCCAGCCAATAAGAGCGTTGTTCATGATCGCCCATTTCGGCCGTGATCGGCTTCAGCTCGACCAGCTGCTGCTCGGCCGGGTTCAGCTCCACCGACTGGATGATCGACAGTTCGGCATCGCCGGCGCCGCGCGGGTCGGACAGCAGCCTGATCTTGTACTGGCCTCGGTCCAGGAAGGCGTCGATCCGCCCGTCCAGGTGGCCGGCGGACCCGTCGACCCCGCTTGGGCCCGCCATGCGGTCGACATATTGCAGCGCCGTCCCCTGGTCGCTCTTCACCGCCATGGAATAGCGGCCGAATTCGCCGACCGTGACCAGAGTCTCGTTGTTGCCCTTTGCCGGGAACAGGGTTTTGTCGAGCTTTGCCGAACCGGACGACGCGATCGCCGGGGCGGTGGGTTTCGCTGCCGGCGCTGGGCTAGGGGCAGGGGGCGCAGCGGCTGGCGCGGCGGCTGGTGTCGGCGTGGGTGCAGCCTGCGGCGGGGCCGCAGCGGGCGCGGCCTGAGCCGGCCCGGGCTTCAGCGCCGCGATGCGGGAGGCATACTGGTCCGACAGGCATTTGGCCGCGTCGGCCTGCCGGTCAGCCGGCAGCTCGCCCTTGGTCGGGATGCTGCACGCGGCAAGCCGGGCCTGCAGCCAATGGCGCTGATCCTGGAGCAGGGCGGTTCGCGCCGCCTCGTCCTTGCCCTCGCGCACGTCACGGAAAAGCCCGCTCAGCTCGGTATCCTGAGCCGCCAGCCCGTCGCTGGAGCAGATCAGTTTTTCGGCAGGGCTGGTGGCGCGGCCGCAGTCAAAGCTGGGCGACGCTCCGGGCGCCTGTCGTTGGGTGCCGAAAGTTGAGAGGACCGCACACAGAAGGCCGACATAAGCAGCGCGGCGCACGGAAAATCCTGGGTCGGAAAACGCTTGGACTCAGCGTCGGAGTTGACTGTAGTACGGTTGCGAAACCGCCACAAATGAAAGCTTTCGACTCAAATGGGCGTTTGATTTCATTCCTTTGACTTGTGTTGGTTTTGCAACAGTGTGACTGATCGGTCAGTGGTGGGCGGCCAGAAGCACGCCCGCGCCTTCCAGGGGCGCGTGGTTGAGGACAATGCCGGCGGGCGGCCGCTCGAAGCCCGCCGCGACGCATTCGCCGAATAGCCGGACGGCCTTCGCCTGGGCATCGTCCATGGCGATATGGGCATTTTTGTGGTGAGACTTTGCCGCCGCGATCGTACCGGTGACGGTCAGCGTGACCGGCCCCAGCGCGCCTTTGTAGCCGCTCGCATTGCTGCCCACGCCGCTCAGCGTGAGGGTCTCGGTGAACGTGCCGGTCTTGGTGGTCTGCAGCGTGATGGTCATGCCGCTGGTCGCTTTTCCGGCGGCGAGGCCGGAGAAGCTGGAGAAGCCCGTCTGGCCGAAGACCGCGCCATTGGCGTTCTTGATCGTGAACGATCCGCCGAGCAGGTCGGCTGTGCCGGTCGCCGCGTTGAAGGCGTCCAGGGTCACCGATATCGGGGCGGAATTCTGGGTCACGGTTCCCAGGTTCAGGCGGTAGTTGCCGCCGAGCTTGGCGAAAGTGCCGGCGCCGCCGATCTTCTTGAACCCGACGACGGCATAATTGTCGACCACGCCCTTGAGCGTGACCTTGCCGGTCGAGACGCCGATATTGGCGAGATCGGCGTCATGGCTGCTCAGCGCCAGATTGGCGGTCCCGGTGAAGCTGCCCGCTGTGCCGGTATCGATGCCCAGGGTGAGCGAACCGCTCGATCCCGCGACGACGCCGGACCCGAGCGTTCCGCTGCCCGTGAACGCGCCCGTCACGGTCCCGAACCCGCCGACCAGCGTGTCCTTGAGCGCGCCTGTGGCCGCATTGGATACGCCGAGTGTCTTGGCGACCGTGTCTCCGACATGCACGACGCCGAAATCGACCACGTTCGTGGCAAGTTTCGCCACGGCTTTCGCATAGACCTTGCCGCTCAGCGTCAGCGTCTGCGGGGTCAGTACCGTATCGGCCAGGCCGCTGGTCTTGGCTCCGGTGGAGATGAAGCTCAGCGTCGTCGTCTTGTTGGTGAAAGTGCCCGCGGCGGTCGTCTTCAAGACGAGCTGGAACGAGGTGCCGCTCCCCGATGCCACCGTTCCCGATGTCGCGCCGAGCGTGGTGAAACCTGCCGGCAGCTTTCCCAGCGCATAGATCAGCGCCTCCTGATACTGGTCCTGGCTGGTGCCGTCGGACACGGTCAGGGTCGATGTGACGACCGTCGCCCCGACGCGCGTGGCGCCGAAATCGATCTTGGTCTTTCCGGTCAGGATCGGATCGGCATAGGCATAGGCGGTGCCGGTGAGCGTGACCGGACCGGCAGAGAGCTGAAGGTCGGCGAGGTCGGCGTCATGGCTATTCAGCTTCAACGTCGCCATGCCGGAATGGACGCCCTCGGTCAGGGTGGAGAAGCTGAGGGACAGGCTGCTGCCGGCGCCGGCCGCAATGCCGGCCGTGGGCAGGGTGCCGTGGCCGAATACGCTGAATCCGCCGGTCACGCCGGCGAGCCCGCCGGTGATGGTGTCGGTCAGGCCGCCGGTGGCCGTATTGCTGATCTGGAGCGATTTGATCGCCAGGCCGCCGACATGGATATTGCCGAAATCGATCGCGCTGGCGCCCAGATGGACCACTGCGGGGGCGTATATCTTGCCGTTCAGCATAACGGTCTGGCCCGCCAGGCTGGTGTCGGCGAGCCCGCTGGTACCGGCGCCGGTGGACGTCAGGCCCAGGGTCAGCTGACTTCCGCTGAAGTTGCCTGCGGTTGCGCCGGAGAGCGATACGCCGATCGATGCCGACCCGCCCGACGCGATCGTGCCGTTCGCCGCACCGGTCAGGCCATAGCCGGTCGGGGCTCCGGCAATATAGTCGAGGCTTTCCTGGAAGGCGTCGACGGAAGTGCCGTCAGACAGCGTGACCGAGCCGCTGAGCCCCGTGCCGAGGCGCGCCGCGCCCAGATTGATGACATGGCTGTTGAGGCTCGGCGCGGCGTAGCCATAGACCGCCCCCTGAAGATCGATGGTCTGGGATGGCAGGGCTGTGTCATTGACCCCGTCGTCCGACGACAGGGTCAGCGTCTCCGTGCCGCTGAAGCTGCCCTCGCTTGCCGTGGACAGGCCGAGCTTCAGGTGGGTGGCGTCGGTCGCGCCCGCGGCCAGCATCGTCACACTGCCGGTCTTGGTGAAGCCGGCCGGCGCGGTGCCCAGGCTGACGTCGAGCCCGGCCGAGGGCGACCCGGTCGGCGCCGAATTGGTGATGCTGATCGCCTGGGTGACGGTATCGCCGACATGGTGGCTGCCGAAATCGAGCGGCGCCGATGTGTTGACGGTCGCCGACGCCGGATTCTCGTCGATCTCGGTGACCAGCGTGCCGCCATGACCGTCGGAGAAGGTGCCGAAGGCGGTATTCGGCAGCGGTGTGTCCAGCGTGTAGGTCTGGGTGCCGCCGCCGCTGAGCTGGATGGTCAGCGTCGTGCCGTTCAGCACGGCGCTGGTGGCGATGGTGTTCTTGAGGTCGATTGTCTGGGTGGCGTCGAACCCGCCGATCGTGCCGGTATAGCTGGCCGGATTGTCGATCAGCAGAGTGCCGTCCGTACCGGCGAAATCGACTTCCTGCTGATCGTTGGTGGCGGAGCCCAGCTCCAGTGTCGCGCCGGCGTCGATCTGCAGGCTGCCGCTGCCGGTGACGGCGCCGGTCACGGTCAACGTGCCGCCCTTGGCCTCGATCAGCCCGTCATTGGCGACGGCCGCCGCGACCGTGCCGTTGCCGACGATCGTGCCCGACGCGGCCTCAGTGATGGCACTGGCGGTGAAGCTGCTGGCGCCGAGCTGCAGCGTGCCGGCGATGGAGAAGGCCCCGCCGGCGGTCATGTTATGTCCGCTGAGCAGCCGGAGCGCGCCGGCTGCGCCGATGCCGGTCAGGGTGGAATCGATATTGCGCTGGGTGTTGCCGCTGACCATCAGCGAGCGGATCGTCGAGCTTGCCCCGCTTTCGGTGACATCGGCCTGTATTGTGGTGAGCGTGACGTTGTTGGCGAGCTGGATGATGCCGCCCGCGCTGGCCTGGAACGCCCCGCCGGTCAGTGTGCCGCCGCTGAGATTGGTGAGGTTCGTACTCCGCAGATCGACGACTTCGCCGGATGCTCCCGCGATCAGCGTGCCGGCATTGGTGAATTTCACCGGGTTGATGACGAAGCTGCCGCCAGACGCGGAGGCGTTGATCACGCCGTTATTGATCACACCGTCATTGGCCCCGCCGGTTCCACTGATCGCGGCAAAGGCGCCGGTCTGGTGGATCACCAGGTTGGGCCCGAGGGTCAGGATGTTGCCGGCTTGCAGCGACCCGTAATTGACGATGGTCGAGGTGTTCGCCGCGCCGATATTGATCGTCGCATTGTCCAGCGTCTCATTGCCCTTGGCATTGATGGATGCCGAAAAGCCGGTGAGGTTGATCGTGCCGGGGTTGTTGCCGGTGGCATCGGTCAGGGTGATGCCGTTGGTGATATTCAGCGTCTGACCGAACGCGCTGAGATCGAGGGTGCCCTGGTAGGCGGCGCCGTTCAGCGTGCCGCTATTGGCCACCAGTCCGCCGCCGGCATCGTGCACCGTTCCGCCGGTAATCGTGCCGCTGAAATTGACTGTGCCCAGCGCAGAGCCTGCACCCAGATTGATCGTCCCGCTCGCGTTGTTGACGATGCCGGTCAAATTCACGGTTCCGCCCGAGCGGCTGACCGTGTTCAGGCTGGCGGTGTTGAAGTTGCCGCCCAGATTGAGCGTCGCGCCGGTCTCGCTGATCGTGCCGGTGCTGGACCAGCCGCCGGTTCCGTCGATCGACAGCGTCGCCCCGGTGGCGGCGGTGATCGTCCCGCTATTGGTGAAATTGGTGGCGCCGATTTCGACCGTATTGCTGTTGCTGGCATTGATCGCGCCGGCATTGGTGAATTGTCCGGCGACATTGAACTGGCGCTGGAACAGCGTCAGCGTGCCGCCGCTGAAACCGGCATTGATCGTGCCCTGGTTGATGAAGCCGTCGGTGCCGATATCCTGGCCTTCCAGCTCGGCGGACTTGCCGGCTTGCTGGATCACCAGGTTCGCCCCCAGCGTTACCACCGTGCCATGGGCCTGGGGATCGGCGGCATAGAGTACGGCGATGCCGTTCCCCGACGTGCCCAGATTGATCGTGGCGTTGTCGAGCGTCTGGCTGCCCTTGAGGCTCAGGCTCGATCCGGCCCCCGTCAGA
>Ga0105238_10007253_pt1 | contig 11100 bp, 7 predicted proteins | sample KBSC34metaG_FD_81526 | JGI IMG/M metagenome (GOLD analysis project Ga0105238, IMG submission 81526) | Corn rhizosphere microbial communities from Kellogg Biological Station, Michigan, USA - KBS C3-4 metaG | ecosystem: Host-associated > Plants > Roots > Rhizosphere > Soil | place: Michigan, USA...
CGATGCTCTCGGGCGAAATCGCCCGCAAGTATGGTTCGGCGGGCCTTGAGCCCGGCACCATCCACTGCAAGTTTTCCGGCACAGCGGGACAAAGCCTCGGGGCTTTCCTCACGCGCGGCGTCACGCTCGAGCTCGAAGGCGACGCCAACGATTACGTCGGCAAGGGACTCTCCGGCGGCAAGATCGTGGTCTATCCTCCCAAGGGCTCGACCTTCAAACCCGAGCAGAACATTCTGGTCGGCAACGTGGTCCTCTACGGAGCGACGTCGGGCGAGGCATTCTTCAACGGCCGCGCCGGTTAGCGTTTCGCAGTGCGCAACTCCGGGGCAACCGCTGTGGTCGAAGGCCTGGGCGATCACGGTTGCGAGTATATGACTCGCGGCTTGGTCTTCTGTCTGGCCGATACCGGCAGGAACTTCGCGGCCGGCATGTCGGGCGGGATCGCCTACGTGCTGGATGAAACCGGCGAGTTCAGCAAGACCCGCTGCAACCGCGCCAGTGTCGATCTCGAAAAGGTCGACCTCCCCGAGGATGCCGACACGCTCCGTTACTGGATCGCGCGCCATGCCGAGGAAACCGGCAGTACGCGCGCCAACTGGATATTAGACAACTTCGATCAGTTTTTACCGAAGTTCGTGAAAGTCTTCCCGCACGAATATAAACGAGTGCTGGGAATCGAGCGTCAGAAAGCAACCGCCCATGGGTAAAAACACCGGATTCATGGAGTACGCCCGGGAACTCCCCGAGAGGCGTCCAGTCGTCGAGCGCGTCAAGGACTGGTTCGAGATTTACAAGGAGTTTCCGCTCGACAAAGTCCGCACACAAGGAGCCCGCTGCATGGATTGCGGCGTTCCCTTCTGTCACACCGGCTGTCCGCTGAACAATATCATTCCGGATTGGAACGACCTGGTCTATCGCGACCGCTGGCACGCGGCAGTGAAGGTGCTGCACTCGACCAATAATTTCCCGGAGTTCACCGGCCGCATCTGCCCTGCCCCCTGTGAGGCTGCGTGCGTGCTCGGCATCAATGAGCCGCCCGTAACCATCAAGGTGATCGAGCGGACCATCATCGATCACGCCTTCGCGGAAGGCTGGATTGTACCTGAACCTCCCGCCGTTCGCACCGGCAAGCGCGTGGCAGTGGTTGGGTCGGGTCCCGCTGGCTTGGCCGCCGCGCAGCAATTAGCTCGCGCGGGCCACTGGGTCACGGTATTCGAAAAGAGCGACCGCATCGGCGGCCTGCTGCGCTACGGCATCCCCAACTTCAAAATGGAGAAGCAAGGGATCGACCGGCGCATCGAGCAAATGGGAGCGGAAGGCGTCGAGTTCATTACCAAGGCGAATATTACATCGCTCGACGATCTTCAGCGTGAGTATCAGGCGATTGTCCTGGCGATGGGCGCCGAGCAACCGCGCGATCTTCCGGTTCCCGGCCGCGAGCTGAAGGGCATCCATTTCGCGATGGATTTCCTGACGCAGCAGAACAAGCGCAACGAGGGCGACCAGGAAGACGTCTCCAAAGCCATCCTGGCGACCGGCAAGCCGGTTATCATCATCGGCGGCGGCGATACGGGCGCCGATTGTTTAGGCACTTCTCATCAGCAAAATGCCGCCACCGCTCATCAGTTCGAGATTCTTCCCAAGCCTCCTGAAGAACGCGCCCCGGCGACACCGTGGCCGATGTGGCCGCTGCAACTACGCACCGAAAGCTCGCATGAAGAGGGCGGTCTCCGCGAGTGGGCGGTAGCCACCGTCAAGTTTGAAGGCGACGCCCAGGGCAACGTGAAAAAGCTCCACGGTATACGCGTGGGCGCCGCGCCCAAATTCGCACCGCTGAAGGGCTCCGAGTTCACTCTCGATGCCGAGCTGGTGCTGCTCGCCATGGGTTTCACTGGACCGGTCAAACCCGGCTTGATCGAAAAAGCCGGTATCAAATGCGATCAGCGCGGCAATATCGCGGCGGAGAATTACCAGACGTCGATACCAGGAGTCTTCACGGCGGGCGATGCGCGTCGCGGCCAGTCGCTGGTGGTCTGGGCGATTGCGGAAGGGCGTAAGGCAGCGGAAGCCGTAAATGAGTACTTGTCTAAAACCTCTTAGCCGCAAATGAACTCGCATGAACGCGAATTACAAACGGCTCGCGTTCATAGTGCTGGGTGTTCTCATCGCCTGCCTCCCGATCGCGTTCATCGTCACATTTCTGCTCTCGCCGCTCTGGTCCTGGATTGAAGGGACCTATGGGATCGAGTCCATCGGCCACTCGGGCCCGTCGGATTGGTGCTTCTATCTTGTCTACGGCGTTTTGGACGCCCTCGTATTCGCGTTGATTCGCGTTTATTTGCGGCTAGGCAGGGCGAAAACCATATAAGCTCCCGGACCATTCCCCGCCGCCACGCACAGCGCAATATATTCGCGACCGCCGATTTCATACACGGCCGGCACACCCTCCGCCGACGCCGGCAGATCGGTTTCCCAGATCACTTTCCCCGTGTCCGCATCGTAGGCGCGGAACTTCTTGTCATTGGTCGCGGCGAAGATTAGACCACTCGCGGTCACCACCGGCCCTCCACGCTGCTGCTGCACGACTCCGGTATCCGAATGTCCGTCCGCCACGAGCGATAAAACGGTTCCATAAGGAATCTGCCATTTGATGGTCCCCGCGTTCAGATCGTACGCCGTGAGCTGGAACCACGGCGGCGACAGCGACGGCAATTTCGACTGCGCCACAAATTGCGTATAGGGAGCCGTATAGTGCGTGAACGCCCCATCCACCGGCGTAATCGGCGGCGCGTGCGGCACGGCTTTACCCTTTTGATCGGCAGCAGAATTTCCGGGCGGCGTGATCGTCACGATGGTCGGCGCGTCCTTCGACACGATATATAGGAAGCCCTTCGCTGGATCGACCGCCGCCGTCCCCCAGCTCGCTCCGCCGCCGACGCCCGGAATCGTAACCGTCCCCTTCATGCTGGGCGGCGTGAACAAACCTTCGTTGCGAGCGTTGCGGATCTTTTCTCGCCAGACGGCTTGTTCTGTCTCGGGCATGTACGGGCTGACATCCTTCTCGGTGAGCGCTTGTCTCGCGAACGGAGGAGGCTTTGTAGGAAATGGCTGAGTGGGCCATGCCTGCTCGCCCGCCACATCCGATTTCGGTACGGGACGCTCTTCGATAGGCCATAGCGGCTGCCCCGTCACGCGATCCAGCACGAACAGGAACCCGTGCTTGGTAGGTTGAATCACTACGTCCACGTTCTTGCCATCGTGCTTCACTGTGAGCAGCTTCGGCCCGGCCGGCAAATCGTAGTCCCAAAGATCGTGATGCACCGTCTGGAAATGCCATAGCCGCTTTCCGGTGTGCGCATCCAGTGCGATGATCGAATTGGCGAATAGATTCTGGCCTACGCGATCCGCGCCGTAGTGATCCCATTTGCCCGTCCCGGTCGGAATATAAGCGATGCCGCGCTTCTCGTCGACAGTCAGCTCGTTCCAGTTAATGCCGCCGCCCGAGCGCGTCCAAAAATCCTTGGGCCAGGTGTCGTATCCAAACTCGCTCGGACGCGGCACCGTGTGAAACTGCCACAGGAGCTTTCCGGTTCGTACGTTGTACGCGTGGATATCGCCGGGAACATACGAATAATCCGCCCCCGAGCGCATCAGCGGCATGATCAGGATGTCCTCGAAAATCCGCCCCGGGTTGTTGGTCTGAATCGGCGGCACGTCGGTCAGATCGCGATCAAGTCCGGTCCTGAGATCCGCACGGCCGTTATCGCCGAACGACATCACCGTCTGTCCGGTACGCGCGTCGATCGCCGTCAGGAATCCGCCATTCGTAGTAAACAGTCTCCGATCAGCCCGGTCTTTGCTCTCCCAATAGTTCATCCCGCGACTGGTTACCGGCCCCTGGAACGCATGCACCCACAGCTCGCGGCCGCTGACCGCGTCCAGTGCGACCAGCGAGTTATTCTTCGCCTGCACATACATCACGCCGTCGACAACCAAAGGATTAAACAGGTATTGAACGTTATCGCCGGTCGCGTAGGACCACGCCACCGCGAGCTGCTTCACGTTCGATTTATTGATCTGGCTAAGTGATGAGTATTGGGACGAATCCGCTCCGCCCAGATATTGGTTCCAGGTGCTGAACGGGCGCAGGTCGGCACAGAAACCGGTCACTGCCAAAGCCAACAGCGCTACAAGGTTGGATCGAGGGCTGCCCATCTCGGGCAGTATACAGGAGGATCACTGGTGGGAGCCAGACGGTCGATTCTGATCTGCTGGAACTTGTTCGTTTGCGCCATCAGAAAATAGCGTCCGAAATTATCTTTGATTCTCTTAGATGTTACAGTTTCCTTATATGGCCGGGCACACAGGTGACCAGGGCGAAGTCACACGCCTGTTAGGAGAATTGGGGCGCGGCGATAAAGAGGTCGTCAACCAGCTTTTGCCGCTGGTGTATGACGAGCTGCATAAGCTCGCCCGGTCCTACTTTCGCCGCGAACGTGGGGAACACACACTCCAACCCACCGCCCTGGTTCATGAAGCCTACATCCGCCTGGTCGACCAGCGCGCGCCGCTCGAAAGCCGTGGACACTTTCTCGCCGTAGCGGCCACCCAGATGCGACGCATCCTGCTCGATTACGCCCGCAAGCATCACGCGGCCCGGCGCGGCGGCGTGGGGCAGAGGGTCCTGCTCGAAGACACCATGGCGATCTCGCACCAGAAGCCAGTGGATGTGATCGCGCTGGATGCCGCTTTGCACAAGCTCCACGCTCTGGATGCGGATCAGTCCCAGGTCGTCGAGCTGCGATTCTTCGGAGGATTGTCGGTGGAGGAAACCGCGGAGGTCATGGGGAATTCGCCCGCCACGGTCAAGCGCGCCTGGAGTTCCGCGCGTGCGTACCTGCATCGAGAAATTACGGGAGGCTCTCTTGACGCCCGAGCGATGGGCGCAGATTCGTCAGATCTTTGACGGTGCGCTGGAGCGATCCGAGGTTGACCGTGCGGCTTACCTGCGGGTAGTCTGCGCCCGCGATGACGAACTGCGCCGCGAAGTCGAGAGTCTGCTTGCGAGTCACGACTCCGCGGGAGACTTCCTCAATAAGCCCGCGGCCAGCCTCGCCGGCACAACGCAAACCCTGATCAGTTCCGGCATCGACCTTCAGGAGTATCCGCCGGGCCATCGCGTCGGAGCTTATGAACTGCAGAAATGCATCGGCCGCGGAGGCATGGGATCGGTGTGGCTCGCCACGCGCTCCGATAACGAATTCAAGAAGCAAGTCGCCATAAAACTCGTCAAGCGCGGTATGGATACCCAGGAAATCCTGCGCCGCTTTCGCCTGGAACGGCAGGTTCTGGCAAGCCTCACGCATCCCAACATCGCGGCCCTGATCGACGGTGGCTCTACGCCCGACGGCCTTCCATACCTTGTAATGGAGTACGTCGAAGGTATTCGCATCGATCGTTACTGCGAACAGCACAAGAGCACCATCTCGGAGCGTCTCAAATTGTTCGGCGACGTTTGCGCGGCGGTGCAATACGCCCACGGAAACCTGGTGGTCCATCGCGATCTCAAGGCCGGAAACATTCTGGTCACGGCGGAAGGTGTTCCCAAATTGCTCGATTTCGGAATCGCCAAACTGATCCGCACCGAGTTCGACACTCTCGCAGCAGCCGAAACCCGCCCGGAGCTGCGCCCCATGACGCTCGATTACGCCAGTCCCGAACAGGTTCGCGGCGAGGCGATCTCCACCGCCACCGACGTCTACTCGCTGGGCGTCCTGCTGTACAAGCTGTTGACCGAAAAATCGCCCTACGGCCTCGCAGCGCGGTCGGACACGTCGCTGCGCAAGGCCATCTGCGAGCAGGAGCCTCTCAAGCCGAGCGCCGTGGTGCTCACCGATGAGAAGGCGGTGATCCCCGACGCGACTCAAAAAATCGACCTCACCCAGGAAGAAACGCGCGAAAAAGCCCGTCGCCGATTGCAAAAGAAACTTGCCGGCGATCTCGACATGATCGTTCTGATGGCTCTGCGTAAGGAGCCGTTGCGCCGCTACGCCTCCGTCGAGCAGTTTTCCGAGGACATCCGCCGCTATCTCGCAGGCCGGCCAGTCATCGCCCGCAGCGATACCTTCGGTTATCGGGCCGCCCGCTTTATCCGCCGCAACGCCGTGCCTGTGGCTGCGGCCTCAATCGCCGCCTTGACTTTGCTGGGTGCGACCATTTTCGAGCAGCGGTCGGCCGCCCGCGCGGCGCAAAGAGATGTCATCGCGGAAGCCCGTCTTAGCGTCATCGAAGCCGAAACGCTTCGCCAGCAGCGCGCACTAATGGATGCGTATTTCCACTTGGCCGAATCGCAAAGCCCATCCGCCGCGCTCGAGACATATCGGACTGCACTGGCTTCGGCCCGGGAATTCGAGCGGAACCATTCCGGCCTCCCAGTGGCCTCGCAGAACGTGGCCCGAGCCGCTATCCGCGTCGGCGACCTGGCCCCCGAGGAAGCCTTCGAGCGCTTCACGGAGGCGCAGTCCCGATTGGAGCCCGTCGCGGATGCGAATCCAGGCGACTACTTTGCCGCGCTAGCGGGACTGGGACGCGCCCAGTTCGCACGCCACGACCTGCTGGCGGCTTTGGCGAACTTCAGCCGGGCATTGCAAATCGCCGAAGCTCAAGGAAACCGCGGCAACATGGCATCCGCCAACTTCTGGGTAGGATCGATCCTGGCACTCAACGGTGAAACCGAAGCCGGCACGGCGAAGCTTCGTAAGGCGTTCGAGCTTTATTGCAACCTGGCGGGCGGTCAAATGAAGACCGTCGAGGATTCGCCCGCCGGGTACCGCAGCGCGTTGGCCGACGTAGCGGCGCAAGCCCCGCCTGACCTTCGTCAGGTCATCGAAACTCTGTTGCGCCAGACCGGTTAAAACGTGAGTCTGCCGGAGATTTGCAGCTGCCGGGCGCCCGAGAAGAAGTTATTGGACGTCAAAGGCGCTAGGAACGCCGGATTCGCAACCAGGCAACCGTTGGTATGGCCCGCGCAAGCGCCCGACCCAGCGGCTGAGAAGTTGTATTGCGTATTGTTCACCGTATAGAAATTCGTAAAGTTTCCGAGATTGAAAGCGTCGCCGGTGAGCGACAATTTCACGTTTTCCCGAAGGACGAAGTCCTTGCTGATCCGGAAGTCGATGTTTCCGACTCCAGGTCCGGTAACCGCATTTCTCACGCCGGGAACACGGCCGCCGGTTCCGGTGCCGGAGTTGTTAACCAGACCGCCGGTCAAACCGCCGTCCGGGCCGCCCGACGGAAATCCGCTGATCTGCGAACCGACCAGAGCACTGCTCCCATTCGCGATAGGCTGACCGGTGCTCACCAGCACGATGCCAGAGAGGACCCATCCGCTCACGATCGTCCTAACCGGCTTACTTGAAAAACTCTTCCCATAGGATGGCGCCCACACCACGTTCGCGACAAAACGCTGGCGCTGATCCAGGTCGGATCGTCCATACTCCAGCTTCCGGTTTTGCGGATCGAAATTATAGTCAGTCCCGCTGAAGGTGCCGCCGTATCCGGCCACCTGCCCGCCATCTACCGCCTTGCTTAGCGTGTAGTTGGCGACGAATTCCACCCCGTGGCTCATGCGCTTATGGAACGTCAACACCATGGCGTTATACCAGGAGTTCACGTCGCTGAATCCCGTGAGGATTCCGCCCGTAGGATCGATGCGCGTCGTGTAGAAAGGCTCCGTGACGGTGCTCTGGGTCACACCGGCAGCATTGGTGATGTCGTAAGTCTTCGTTGTCGTCGGCGCCTGCAGGTTGGTGTCGATGAACGTCGGCAGGCGCAGCGCCCGGCTGACCACGTAGCTGGCGGAAATGCTGGTATTCGCCGGCAGTTCATGCTCGAGAGTCACTTCACCCTCATGGACCAGCGGATTCACCCAATCGGGCGACATTCCGCGAGCGGTGGCGGTATTGTTCGATAACGTAACGGGCGTCACCACCGGCGTCAGTGCGCCAGGAAACGGCGCGACCGGCGTGGGTCCTGGCGGGACGAAGATCAAGTTCGGGAAGGTAAGCGTCGGGCAGGAAGCGGGTGTGCAGTTGAACGTCTTCTGATAGCTGCCGTTTTCCACGCGCATCGCATAGTAGGTGCTATTGGTGGTTTTCCCGTAGAAGATTCCGTATCCGGCGCGCAGCACGGTGCCCTTCCCCAAGCTCCACGCGAGACCGATGCGCGGCCCGAAATTGTTTTTATCGATATTGATGGTCGACGTATAGAACGTGGTAAGAGGCGTGATGGTATTCGGTGCGGGCGGTTGCGGAATCAATTGGACGTCATACCGGATGCCCAGGTTCACGGTCAGGTTGGGACGCGCCTTCCAGCTATCTTCGAAGAAGGCCGCGAAATCCCGGTTATGGAAATCGTCCTTGCCGACGCCGGTGACCGGATCCGTAACTTGGATCAGGCTGGTGAAGTGGCGGCCGGTCAGGCCGTCGCCCAGATTCGTTCCGGTTACGTCGGCCGCCCAATTGGCGAATGCCGACCCGCCCGAATACGTGTAACCGCCGCCGCCGAAGAACAGGTTGATCAGCAGTTCGTGAATGTCGTTGTAGTCGACGCCCGCTTTGAAGGTGTGATGCCCTTTGATCTTAGAAATCGTGTCGGCGAATTGCAGGCGATGCTCATCCGGGAACGCCGGCCGTGGAAGAGCGTTCGGAAGTCCGTATCCCATGACGTTCGTGACGGTGACGCTGGGCGCCGTTCCGTTCGAGCCTTGCACTTCCAAGTCGCGCGACCACTGGAACCGAAAGTTATTGATGGTGGTCGGAGAGATGGTCGAATCCCAGTTCGCCACGAAAATCCGCTCGTGGGTCACCGATGGTCCCGTCTCCGTGACCGAATGGTTCGCGTTGGTGGCCGACGTGTTGTAGGAATTCGGCGACTTGAAGTTATCGAAATTGAACGAAGCGTTGAGGTGGTTCCTGGAATTTACCTGATGGTCCAGCTTCGCGAAGACGACGTCATTGTTCACGAACTTCGGAAAGGTACCCAGTTGCGATGAAAAGAAATTGTTAGCCGCGGCGCACAATGCGGCGCTCATCGCTGCGTTGCATGCCTGCGGAAAAGTTGCCGAGCTGGTGTAGCTGATCGGCGAAACCTTTCGGGAACCGTCGTAGGTCAGGAAGTAGAACAGCTTGTCTTTCACGATCGGGCCGCCCACGCTGCCCCCGAACTGCTGCTGCTGGTGAACCGGCTGCGTGTAAATACCCTTGGACTTGTTGATCGGATCGAGCGCGTTCCAGGTCGGATACCGGAGGTAGTAAAAGAGATCGCCGTGCAGTCCGTTGGTGCCGGATTTTGTCACAGCGTTGATCATTCCGCCGGCCGACTGTCCCAGCTCGGCGCTATAGTTGCTCGAAGTCACCTGGAATTCCTGAATGGAATCCATGCTGTAAACATACGGCAGCCCGGTGACGGAGCGTCCCTTCGTCTCGGAAAAGAATGCCTGGCTATTGTTGGCCCCATCCACGGCGCTGTTGTTGTAGAGTCCCGAGATTCCCCGGTAAGAAACCAATCCTGTGGTGCCGTCGGTGGTGGTGCTGGGCGTCAATAGCGCGAAGTTCTCCCAGCGGCGGCCTGCCAGCGGCAGATTCTCTTTCTGCGTCTGGCTGATCATCTGGGACATCTCCGTCTTCTCGGTGTCCACCACCGGCGCCTCAGCGGTGACGGTTATCGTTTCGGAGGTGGCTTGGACCGTCAACGCAAAATCGATGGTCAGGGTCTGACCCACCTGAAGAGGCAGCTCTGGACGGAGCACCTTGCCAAATCCAGCCTTGCTGACGGCGATTTCGTAAACACCCGGCTGCACAAACTGGGCAACGTAAAGTCCCGCTTCATTCGTCGTCAGCGGACGCTCCACACCCGTCCCGACGTTCTTCACAGTCACCATAGCGGCGGGTACCGGCGCACCGGCCGGATCTGTAACCGTCCCGCGGATCGTACCCGATCCCGTGGTCTGTCCAATGGCCAAACTGGCAACCCAAGCGAACGCCACGATAGCCGGCAGACACTTGGTTGAGAAAGCAGATTTCAGCACGACTGATAGTTTCATAGACCTCCTGAGGGGCTACCGCAAACGTCGGTCGAGGACGAAGGATTACGACTAAGGATCACCCAGCGATAGACTGCTAACACGAGACTACCCGACCGCCCCGGCGCGCGCCAATAAGAATTTTGGATCGAGTCCATTTCGATTCCTCGGGACTTCAGTATCATGACGAACAAGTGATTCGTCCGCAAGCGACCCTTGCTCCGGCCGATCACGCGCGGTATTATTTTTAGACCAATGAGAGCTAGGCTATTCGTTCTGTTCACCTTAGTGCTCCTGATCGCGCTCATCTCCAGCGTCTTCGCGCAGCAGCCTCCCGCCCAACCAGCGGGACGCGGACAGGCGCAAGCCAAGCAGGGCGGAGTCGCCTTCGGACGAGGTGCCACGCCGACCTTCCCCGGGCCACCCGCCGGAATGCAGGCGCTGCCGGTGGACTTGTTCTCATCCAAAAACTTCTATAAGGATCAGAAACTGTGGTCGGACCAGCGCTATTTTCGCTGCAACACACCGCGCCAGCTAACCGACATCTGGACCTCGCGTCGTATTGGCGATAAACCGCCGCTATCGGCCTCATGGGGCGACTGCAGTAGCGATTATCCGCGAGAAAAGATCGTCAGCCCTTATCCCTATAAGACCGCCAAGGAACATTACGACGCCTTGTTAGCGGCAGCCAAGGCCAAGGGCGGCCCCACGGTTTATACCAAGGCCACCACGCCCGACTGGGACGGTTACTACACCCGCGACCAGCAAGCGGACCACGGCGCCGAGTGGATTTGGGGGACCGTCAATCAAACCCCCACCATACTGTCTCTGCTCACCCCGGAATATCAAAAGCGCATGGTTCAGCTAAATTATCACGAGGCCGTGGACAATGCGCCGCAATGGGAAGCCTCCTTCTGTTATCCGGAAGGATTCGTGCGCTGGTGGGCGCAAGCCTCGCAGGGCGGAAATTTCCAGCTCACGATGACGCCGTGGCAGGTCCAGTTCCTGTCGGGCATCGC
>Ga0105238_10007258_pt1 | contig 11097 bp, 8 predicted proteins | sample KBSC34metaG_FD_81526 | JGI IMG/M metagenome (GOLD analysis project Ga0105238, IMG submission 81526) | Corn rhizosphere microbial communities from Kellogg Biological Station, Michigan, USA - KBS C3-4 metaG | ecosystem: Host-associated > Plants > Roots > Rhizosphere > Soil | place: Michigan, USA...
AGTCCGACCGCGCCGGCGCCGATGATGAGTACGTCTTTGATCACGACCGGATGCCCCAACAGAATGGATCGGTGTCATCGAGCAACAACATGGACTCGGCGTTGATGTGCGCCGTGCCGGTGATGACGGGTGAGACTTCGCCGCGCGCCCGGTCCAGCCAGCGAAACGCTCCCGTGAACTTGGTGCCGAGGATGCTTTCTTGCACCCACGATTTGCCCTCGGCGAGATTGCCGTCGGCAGCGAGGCAGGCCAGCTTGGCGCTTGTGCCCGTGCCGCACGGCGAACGGTCGTAGGCCTTGCCGGGGCACAGCACAAAATTCCGCGAATCACCGCCGGCTTGCGGCGGGCCGAACAACTCGACGTGGTCCACCTCGGGATAACCCTGCGTATTCACCGCCTGACGGATGCGCCAGGTGAGGTCGGTGAGCGGCTCGACGTTGGCCAGCGTGAGTTCGCGTCCGTGTTCGCTGACGAGAAAGAACCAGTTGCCGCCCCACGCGACATCGCCGGTGATCTTGCCGGTGCCGGGAACATCCACCGTGACGGCCTTGGCCTTGCGATAGCTCGGCACGTTCGCCACGGAAACCTCGCCGTTCGCGTGCAACGTGGCGGTGACGATGCCGACGGGTGTCTCAATCTTGTGGTCGCCGGGCTGGATGTGGCCAAGGTGCGCGAGCGTGGCAACCAGGCCGATGGTGCCGTGGCCGCACATCGCCAGGCAGCCGACATTGTTGAAGAAAATCACGCCGGTGACGCATGATTTGTCCGCCGGCTCGACGAGCATCGCGCCCACGATGACATCCGACCCGCGCGGTTCGTTGACCACGGCGGAGCGGAACCGGTCGTGCTGTTCGCGGAAGATTTTTAACTGTTCCGCGACGGGTCCGTTGCCCAAGTCCGGTCCGCCGGCGATGACGACGCGTGTGGGTTCGCCGCCGGTGTGCGAATCGATGACAGAAATCTTCTTCATTTCCGCTTGGGAACCTTCGGGCGGTGCTTGATGCCGTCGTGGATGATCTTGAGCACGCGTTTGCGTTCCTCGCCGGTGAGTGTGAGGCGCGGGGCACGGACGAATTCCTTGCCGAGGCCGCATTCCTGCACGGCGAGCTTGATGTATTGCACGAACTTGGTGCTGACATCAAGGTGCAGCAGCGGTGTGAACCAGCGGTAGATCTCGCGGGCCTTTTCCCATTCACCGCGGCGCGTGAGCTCCCAGAAATACTGGTTCTCCGCCGGGAAGGCGATGCCGCTGCCGGCCACCCAACCGTCGATGCCCAGGATGCTCGCCTCGAGCGCCAGATTGTCCACGCCGGTGAACAGCGCGTAGCGGTCACCGACGGTGTTGTGCAGGTCGGTGATGCGGCGGACGTCGCCGGAACTTTCCTTGAGCGCGACAAATTTTTTCTCATCCGCCAGCTCTGCGAACATCTCCGGCGTGATGTCGTTGCCGTAGCTGATGGGGTTGTTGTAGATCATGATGGGCAGCCCGCTGGCCTTCGCCACGGTGCGGAAATGCGCCATCGTCTCCCGCGGGTCGCCCTTGTAGAGCATGGCGGGCATGAGCATGATGCCATCCACTCCAAGCTTTTCCACATCGCGCGCATAACGGCATGCCTCGGCAGTGCTGGTCTCGGCGACGCCGCTCAGGACCTGCACGCGGCCGGCCACGGCCTTGACCATCGCCTCGATGACGAGGCGTTTTTCATCCGCACGCAGCGGCTGGTTTTCGCCGAGCGAACCGAGGTAGACGATGCCGTTGACGCCGGACTTGATCAGGACATCGGCGTGTTTCGCCGTGGCGTCGAGGTCGAGCGAGCCGTCGCGTTTGAGTTGGGTGGTGATGGCGGGAAAAACGCCGTTCCAAAAAGGTTTGCCCATAATTATTTTTTACGATTCATCAAAGCTTCAATCTCGTCAGCCTCGACCGGGATGTCCGCCATCAGGTCGAGCTGGCCGTTTTCAGTGACGAGCACGGTGTTTTCCAGCCGCACGCCGAAACCTTCCTCCTGGATGTAGATGGCCGGTTCCACGGTCAGCACCCAGCCGGGCTGGATCTTGAAATGGTTGTAGGTCACATCATGCACATCGAGGCCGATGGGGTGGGAGACGCCGTGCATGAAATATTTTTTTGCCGGCGGTTCGCCGGGTTTCTGGTTTTTGAGGTCGGACAGCTTCAACAGGCCGAGGTCAACGCACTCCTTGGCGACGCGTTCCTCGCATTCCGTACGCAAATCCTTCGTGGTCTTGCCCGGCGCGAGCGCGGCGATCTGGGCGCGGAAGACGCGCAGGACGGCGTTGTAAACCTGTTTCTGCCGGCGCGTGAACCGGCCGCTGACGGGAATGGTGCGCGTAAGGTCGCTCATGTAATTGCCGAGGCCGGCCGCGACATCCAGCAGCAGGAGGTCGCCCTTTTTGCACGGCTGGTCGTTCTGGTTATAATGCAGGATGTTGTTGTTTGCACCGCTGGCGATGATGGGCGGATAGGCGAACTGGCCCTTGTGCCGGATGAATTCGTGCGCGAACTCGGCTTCGACCTCGGTCTCATTCACGCCGGGCTTCAGAAACTTGCAGACGCGCTTGAAGCCGCGGCCGGTCAGGTCGCACGCGGCCTTGATGGCATCCACCTCGTACTGCGATTTGACGGAGCGCAGCCCGTGCATGAGCGGTGCGAGGCGGTGATACTGGTGCAGCGGAAAATTTTTCAGGCATTTGTGGATGAAGCGCGAATCGCGCGTCTCGACGGTCACCTCGGCGCGCTGATGTTCGTTGGTGTTGAGATAGACATTGTTCATCTCGCACACGACCTGTCGGAAGATGGCCTGGAATTCCGAGAGCCATTTCACGTTCTTGATGCCGGAAATCTCCGTGGCCTGCTCCTTGGTCAGCTTGTGGCCCTCCCAGATGGCCAGGTGCTCGTTCGGCTGGCGGAGGAAAAGGACTTCGCGATGGTTCGGGTCGAACGCGTCCGGCGCGAGCAGCAGGATGGTCTCCTCCTGGTGGATGCCGGTGAGATAAAAGAGGTCCGCGTTCTGCAGGTGGCCCATCAAGCCGTCGGCGTTCGTGGGCATGATGTCGTTGGCGTTCAGGACGGCGACCGAGCGCGGCAACAATTTCAGGCGTTCGCGGTTCAGGGTGAACAGCGCGGATGGCAGCGGGACAGCTTTCATGTGAAGCGCAGTCTAAGGCCGGTGGCGCGAAAAATTAAGCGAATTCAGATTACTCTTTCGGGTATTTTCTGATTTTACAGGGCTTTCTGGTTGTGGCTATGCCGAAGGTTGCTCGCGGCTCGCAAGGACGCTCGCCCCACCCGCTTTGGGTTCAAGGAGGCGCTTGGCGTGAGAAAGGGTTTGGACTGCGTCAGTCTTTCTTCGCGGGTTTGCGGAGCCAGCAGAGACCGCCGAGGCCGAGGGTGAGTAGGGCGGTGACGGACCAGGCGCCGGCAGTGGCATTTTGCGGGGCGAGCCAGAGGGCGGCGGCGCCGACGGCGGGGCCGAGGCAGTTGCCAATGCCGATGGCCGCCTCGTGGATGCCGCCGTGCTCGCTGCTGGAATCGTGGGCATCCATGGCGTAGAAGAGCGAGGAATAATACATCAGGCCGATGGTGGCACCAAAGGTGAGTTGCGCGATCAACATCACCATGAGGCTGGGTGCCACCAAAATCACGATGAAAGAGATGACCATGAGGACATAGGCGGTGACGAGCCAGCGAAAACGGTAGTGCCAGCCGGTCCACTGCCACAGAACAATGAAGGCCGCCCCGCGGATGAAGCACCAGAGCGAGCAAATAAAGCCGGCGAACATCGGCGAGAGATCGAATTTATGCGCGATGCCGGGCAGGACGGCGATGAGGGTGTTGATGGCGAGGTAGGCCAGCGGATTGGCCAGCCAGGCCATGCGCTGAAATTGTTTCGCCTGCGCGGCTGTGCGCTGGCGATTTTCGGATGGCGAAGAATCAGGCGCGGCGGTAGCGGGCGCCATTTTTTGCCGGATGCCCTGGAGCCAGAAAATGGAAAAGAACTGGAGGACCATGAGGACCAGCGGCAGGTAAAACAGGCTCTGATAGCCGAACTTTTCGATGAGGGTGCCGCCGATGAAAAAGGCGATGGCATTGGTGGCGGCCCAGATGAGGTTATAGATGCCGATGGAACGGGCCGGGTTCGGTCCCCGGCTCACGAAGGTCTCAAGCACCGGCCAGATGCAGGAGGTGCCCGCCATGACGGCGCAGGTGGCGACGGTGGACATCGTGAGGGAGCCGAACCGGGAGCCGATGGCCAGGCCGGCCGCCATGATGATGAAGCCGATCTTCAGCGTAAGGAAATAGCCGAAACGGTTGGCGAATTTTCCCGCGCCGAGGGCGGCAAAAATACAGACCACGCCGACCAGGGCCGCCAGCTCAAGATTATGCCGGTCGTTGAAACCGAACCGGTCACGGAAATAAAAGTAGACGTAATTGAGATAGAACGTGACGGCGAAGGAGTTGATGCCCTCGATGGTGTAACAGGCGGCGCGGAATTTTTTGGCGGGATTCACGCGCGCGAGATTTCCTCGATGGCCTTGTGGCAATACCACTTCACCGCACCGGTCATCGGTGGTGACAGTTTTTCCATGTCAGCAACGCTGCACCAGCGGATGTCATGATGTTCCTCGGTGGCGAGCGTCATCTTCCCGTCCTTGGGCCGCGCCCAGTAGATCATGCCGATGTGCTCGTGTGTGTCATTGATGCGGTGGATATCGAGAAAGCGTGGCGCGATAAGTGCGCGGGTGCCGGGCGAGGTCGTGGGCGGACGTTCGCCGAGGAGTTCGACGTCGAAACCGCTTTCTTCCTTGGCCTCGCGCAACGCCGCGATCTCCGGGTCTTCATCGAGTTCGATGTGGCCGCCGAGCGGCAGCCACTTGTCGAGCTTGCGATGGTGGATGAGCAGAATCTTGCCGTCGTGGACGACGAAGATGGCGACGGTGAAATCAATTTTTTCGTGGATGTGAGCCATGGGGTTTACGATTTAGGATGGGCGATTTACGCGCCGCGAAATTATAGACGCGGGGACGCAGAGGGCACGGAGAAAACGCGAGTGGTGATCCATTCGGGGCTACTTGATAAGGCGAAGCCCCGGCTCGTGGGGACACTCGCCCCACCTGCCATTTGAAGTGGCAAATCACGGTGTTTTTACAATTCTTTGTGCAACGATCAATTCGGCTGTTGGGGTTCCGCCGGCGGGTTCTGTTGCTTGATCCATTGCAAGGCAGATGCCGGGTCGGTTTGCATCCAATGGGCGGCGACCTGCGCCTGATATTTCTGCCGCTGGACCGCGTTGGTCACGGATTGCGTCCACTGCCCGGCGAATTCTGGATATTTATCAACAGTGCTTTCTAGAAAGACGTTGACGCTTGCTTCGTAGTTGGTTCCAGCCGGTAATGTTGCCAGCCACCTGGCCACGGCGGAAGGTTCGGATTGGGACCAGGCTCTGATGACAGACTGCAACGGTCCGGTCTGCGAGTTGGTTTCAGGAAAAGAACCGAGCCAGTTGGCGGCGGCTTCGGGGTCGGCCGGCGTCCAGTTTGGAAGCAATCCCTTGATGAGAGCTTTCTGGTCATCGCCTGCGGGCAGCGTCGCGATGGACTTCGCCGCCAGGTCCATGTGTGACAGATCGAAATCGCTGCCGACCTGTTCCAAGATGGTCTGTTTCAATTCTGCATCGGTCAATGGCTTCAATACCTCCACTGTTCCGGGCAGGTCGAGTTTGGCCAGCAGGCGGCAGGCAACGGACAGATATCGGGTCTGGGTATCGCCTGCCGGCAGGCCAAGGGCGTAAACCGCCATGCTTTTCGGATCGGTCTGCACCCACGTCCTGGCGAGGCCGAGCAGCGCCGCATCTTTCTTGTCCCCGTTGGGCAGGCTGGCGAACCAATTTGTGGCAGCCGTGAAATCATTCTGGGAACACGCTTCGGCGATCGCCATGATCACGTCGCCGGATAATTCGGGATGCTGGCCGGCAAATTGCATGGCGGCTTGCGGCTCTTTGCCGGCCCAGAAGGCGACGACCATGTTGGTGACGGCGGTCTGCTCCGTGGTGGATGGCAGGGATTGTGCCCATGCCAACGCGGCCGGGGCGTTGGTGCTGCCCCAACGGTCGCACAACTGCTCCAGGGCATTCTGACGGAAATCACCCGGCGGGAGATTTTTTACATCATCCGCGGCAGTGGCCGGGTCTTTCTCGATCCGCTGGCTCAGGACAGATTCCCAGGCTTTCGCCCTGGCCGTGCTGTCGGGCAACTGCTGGCAGGCTGTTGTGGCTGCGGCGAGGTCGTTCGTCGCCCACGCGGTGAACACACCGGCGATGACTGTATTGCGCCAGCTTCCTTCAGGAAAAGAACAGGCGAGGGCCAGGGCCTTGGACGCATCTGTTTTGGTCAGTTCGCCAATGCAGGTCTCTAGCACTTTGTTTTTGGATTCGGAATCGGGCTGGTTTGTCGCCCAATCCAAAGCGGCATCCGGTTGGTGGTTCACCCAAGCAGTGAGGATAGTATTGAATGTCTGGTCATAGGCATCCTTCCCTGGTGTTGGTTTGAAGTCATCAAGCAGGGCCACCACGTTGGTGGGACCGCTGGCAACCAGTTCGGGGACGATTTCGCCCACGGCCTGATTTCGGGAATCTGCGTCGGGCAACTGGCGAACCCAGTTGAGTGCGCCGGTCAGATCGGTCTTCAACCAATGATCCAGCACGGCGACTTGGAAGTGGCGGCGTTGCGAGTCGTCCGAAATATCGGATGAGGTTTTGAGCGCACCGGGAATTTCATTCGTTGGAATCCGGGCGGCCAGTTCATCGAACTGATTTGTATCCGGCTGTGTCGCGGCAAATTTTTGCAAAGCCTGCTTGATGCCTTCCTGGTCCAATTTGCCTTGGGTCTGGTCGGATTCTTCGGGTTTGGTCAGCGGCTGGCCGGTGATCTTGCGCTGCCACCAGGCGGCGCCGGTGGCCAGCAAGGCGATCAATGTGATGAGCGCCAGCACGGTCGTCATGCGACGGGCCTGCCGGACCTGTAGTTGGGCGGCCTCGATTTGGCCGCGCGTTTCGTCTGCTTCGTCGCGTGTCTGTTGGACCTGGGTCTGGGCTTGTTGAGACTGGCTCTGAATTTCTTGAACCTGACGGCTTGCTTCTTCAGCCTGACGCTTGGCTTCTACGGCCTGGGTTTGTGCGGCTTCATTCTGGGTGCGTGCTTCCTGAAGTTGGGCTTGAGCCTGTTGTGTCTGGCTTTGAGCTTCCTCAAGCTGGCGACGGGTTTCGGCGGCCTGACGTTGAGCTTCCTGGATTTCGGCTGGCGCGGCCTGGGCCTGATTTCTGGCCTCTTCAAGTTGACGCTGAATGTCCCCGGACTGCTGCCGGGTTTCGAGCACCTGATTCTGCGTTTCGCGGAATTTGTTTTCGGCGGCGAGAATCCGGTCGCGGGCTTCCTCGAGCTGGCTTTGGGTTTCGCGGGCTTTGTTTTGAAATTCCTGAAGCTGGTGCTGGGCTTCGCGCGCCCGGTTCTCAGCCTCCAAGGCTTTTGTCTGGGCCTCTTGAATCTGGTTGTGGACGTCGCGGGGCAGATTTTGCGCTTCCAAAACCCGGTTCTGCGCTTCGCGGGTTTGACGCTGCGCTTCCTCGAGTTGGCGCCGGGCTTCGGCGACTTGTTCGAGCGCTTTGCGGGACTGGTGCCGGGCCTCGGCCAGGTCGATGAAGTGACGTTTTTGCTCGCGCCACCAGAGTCCGTTGAAGGCGACGCCGAGCAGGACGGCGATCAGATGAATTTTGGCCATCTCCAGATCGGCTTCCGCGTTACGGTGATCGTTGGCGAGGATTTCCCGTTTGCTGGCGCCGTGGCGGGCGTCCACGACCAGGTGTTTGGCAGGTCGGCGGGTGGTATCGAGCGTTCCATCGGGTTGCACCGGGTGACGCAGCGCCGGGACAAAACATTCATCTTCCGGTGAGACGCCGGGCTTGTTGCCATCGCCGGCATTGGGTTCCCCGGCGATGACGATGGGGAAAATATTTTTGCCGCGTCCGAGCTGCTTGAAGTAACGGACGGCCTCGTTCACGTGGAGGCTTTTGGCCGAGCGGGGCGAGCAGACCACCACCAGGCATTTTGATTGTTCCAAGGCCGTGCGAACCTCCGCGCTGAGGCTGGCGTCGCCGGGCTGTTCCCGATCATCCTGAAAAATGGGGTGGATCCGTTCCGGGGTCATTTCGCCGCGGCCATTGATCTGGCCGACGAACTCCGCCGGGACGGAAAAAGTCTTTAGGGCATTATGCAACCAATCGCCCCAACACAGGTTGCTGACGTCCTGGCTATCCGGGCGTTGAGCGAGATTGTCCTGATGGCTGTAGCTGAGGAACGCCCAATATTTAAAATCGTTATCGGTCATAGAGACTTACCGTATTTTACCGGAGTGAGGGAGAAAGGCTACGCCTGAAGAGGCCGGCGATGGTGGATGAGCAGAATCTTGCCGTCGCGGACGACGAAGACGGCGACGGTGAAATCAATTGTTTTGCGGATGTGAGCCATTTGCGCGGGGGAAAATACCAGCAATTTCCCCGCGGCGCGACGGAAGAATTTCAGCCATGCCAGGACAATGCCGCGGTGAGCACCACGACGATCCCAAGCATCATTTCCAGGATGCCGAGCTTGCGCGCGGTCAATGGCAGACGGGCGGATGACAAGTACCAGAAAGCGCGAGCGAGCAGCAATGACGAGATGATGGCCGGGAGCCATGGCATCCATGAGCGAAGCGCCAGAAAGAGAAGCGATCCGGTGGCCAGCAGGTTTATGGTGATGGCCGGCGCGGCTTTGACCGGCTGCCCCTTGGCGCGGCGGAGCAGGGTACGGACGAGGAGCACGGTCGGGACGGAACGGGCCAGCATGATGGCAGTGAGTGCCAGGGCAGCGGCCGGTGTCCAGCCAGCGAGCATGGCCAAGGCGGCAGGCAGGCAGGCAAAAGCCAGTGCGCCGCAAACCTCAGCGGATCCGGCCCGGTTTTCGCCCCGGGAATCGAACCAGGCGAAGCCGAAACCGGCGGCGGCGGCGGGGATCAGCGGCCACACCGCCGGTAAAGTTCCCAAGACTGCGGCGAGAGTCAGTCCAAGGATGGCCAGAAATATCAATCCGGTGACGCAGATCATGGCCAGCGGGCGGCGGTCATCCGCCCTGGCTTGGAGCAACAGCTTGAGCGGGCGGCGCAGGAAAAATCCGGACACGGCGGCGAGGGCGAGAAAGCCACCGGATCGCGATGGTGCGGCGAGCAGGCCAAGGGCGACCGGTTCCAGTGCGAGCGACCAACTGCCGTGCTCCTTCGGCAAGATCAGCCGCCAGGCATCGCGAGGCGTGAGGTTCGTATTCACACAAGCAACATTCACGGAGCCAGCTTAACGCAGGCACGCAGATTGCGCCTTGACTTGCATCAAGGTTTTTCCACCGCCGTCGTCCGCCAATGGGTCCAGAGCCCGATGCCGGCGAGCAGGGATAGATTCGGGAAAAGCATCGGGGCAAAGATGGGGGCGCCGTGGACGACACGTTCAAACAGCGAACCGCCCTCGGCGGCCATGTCCGCGTGCAGGTGCAAAGCGAAGCCGGTGAATCCCACCAGTGTCTCCAGAAGCAGGACAAGGAAGCACAGCACATAGAAACCCGTTCGCACGCGCGTGGCAACCGGCATGATCAGGAAGCCGATGGCGAGGGCGCTGGCGATGACAGGAATCCATTCGGTGCGATGAAAGAAGCCGTTTTGGGCGTGGTCGGTGAGGCTGAAGATGAAATTCCCTATGAATCCGCCGAGCGCGAGGATGATGACCCACTCGGACCATTCGCGAGAACGGTCATCCACGGAGCGGTTGAGCAACAGCAGGAAACCGATGCCCGTGTACGCCAGCGGCGCGGCGAACGGCGCGGTATAGACGAGGCTCGCGAGCGTCCATTGCTGGAAGAACTGGCTTTTCAAATGCAGCACGAGGCCGACGACGCCGATGAGGATGGCAATCCAGCCGGTGAGGTTGCCCAAGGCGCGCCAAAGAAAGAGCCAGTTGCGGGCAAGCGCGTTGATCGCCACCAGCAACACCGCCGGGGCCGCGAGGGAAAAGATGAGCGGCACCCATTCGGCGCGGGAATGGAAGTGATTGGTGCTATGCGCCAGGAAAATATCCGGCGCAAGACCGCCGAGGTTGAACAACACGAAGAGTTCAACCCAGGCGCGGGGCTGGCGGAACCATTTATTTTCCATGTTCCTTGCGCAAGGCTTCGGCCTGCTCCTTCAACTCCACGGTATGTTGGAGGATCGGGTAGTTCCCGTGCCATTGGACGTAGTCGGCACCGCCCATGAAGGCCGCGTGTTTGGCGGTGCGCCCGTAGTAATGCCATAGGTCAAAGTAGGTGAACTGGATCGTCTGGCTGAAGGCGTTGGTGGAGATCAGGCCGTCGGCCTTGAGCGAATCCATGATGGAGCGCGCGCCGAGGACTTTTTCATTGGTGGCGTCGACCACGGCGGTGGCTTCCTTGTAGACGCGATCGACGAGCGGTGGCGTGTGGCATTGCAGGCAGATGTCCTTCATCTTGGCCTGGGCGCGCTCGAAACCCGGACGCGGTTGGGTCACCTCGGCGAAGAGGTTGTACGAGAGGCGCTCGGAAGGATCGTGCGTGACGCCGCGACCGTTCAGGCCGCTCATGTGACACGTCGCGCAGGTGGGGATGAACATGTCCTTGGTGGTCAGGCTGCCGGAGGGTGCCTTGAGATTGAGCATGTTCTGTTGCGCGGCGAACATGGCGCCGTGGCGGGATTCGGAATAAATTTCCATCTGCGAATGATCAGGGCCGAGGTGACATTGGCCACAGGTGCTGGGCAGACGCGCGACTTCCACGGACGAGGTATGGCGGGTGTGGCAGAGCGTGCAGTTACCGATGGTACCATCGGCATTCGGTTTGCCGATGACGTGGCAGGCGACGCAGCCGGTCTTGGTGGAGGAACCGCCTTCGAGCATCGTGAGCGGATGTGGCGGGCGTTTCATGGAACCGGGATGGAGTTTATCCATCTGCTCGATCATCTCCGGCGAGAAATCCTTGTTGCCGACGACA
>Ga0105238_10007259_pt1 | contig 11096 bp, 9 predicted proteins | sample KBSC34metaG_FD_81526 | JGI IMG/M metagenome (GOLD analysis project Ga0105238, IMG submission 81526) | Corn rhizosphere microbial communities from Kellogg Biological Station, Michigan, USA - KBS C3-4 metaG | ecosystem: Host-associated > Plants > Roots > Rhizosphere > Soil | place: Michigan, USA...
CGGTCAACCTCGCCGTGCCGCTGATCTTCGGTGCCTGGCTGCTGCTCTTATGGCAGGTCGTGGTCGTCGGCGCCGGAGTGCCGGCCGTCCTGCTCCCGCCGCCGAGCGCGATCTGGCTGAAGCTCATCGCCGATCCGGGACAGGTGTGGGCCGATTTCAGCCAGACCTTCCTGAGGTCCGTGCTGATCGGCTACGTCGCCGGGTGCGGCCTCGGCTTCCTCGTGGCGCTGATCGCCGATCGGTTCGCCTTCGCGCGGCTCGGACTGCTGCCGATCGGCAGCTTCGTTTCGGCGCTGCCGCTCGTCGGCATCGCGCCGATCCTGGTGATGTGGTTCGGGTTCGACTGGCCGTCCAAGGCCGCCGTCGTCGTGGTGATGACGTTCTTCCCGATGCTGGTGAACACCGTCGCCGGCCTCAACGCCTCCGACAGCATCGACCGCGACCTGCTGCGCACCTACGCGGCGGGCTACGGCCAGTCGCTCATGAAGCTGCGCCTGCCGGCCGCGCTGCCCTTCATCTTCAATGCCCTCAAGATCAACTCGACTCTCGCTTTGATCGGAGCCATCGTGGCCGAATTCTTCGGCACGCCGATCGTCGGCATGGGATTCCGCATCAACATCGCCGATGGGCGGCTCGAGGTGGATCTGGTCTGGGCGGTTATCGCGGTGGCGGCGCTCGCCGGCTCCGCGTTCTACGGGATCGTCGCGCTCATCGAGCGCTCGGCGACCTTCTGGCATCCATCGTTTCGTCAGTCGTCTTAACAGGGAGAACCATCACATGAAAAAACTGGCCATGATCAGCGCTCTGGCGCTGGCCGTTGCCGCCTTCACCAGCTCGGCCTTCGCGGCCGATCCGGTGCGGCTGCAGCTCAAATGGTCGGCCGACGCACAGTTCGCCGGCTACTACGTCGCCGCGGCCAAGGGCTTCTACAAGGACGCCGGCCTCGACGTCACCATCCTGCCGGGCGGGCCGAACGTCGCGCCGGAGCAGGTGATTGCCGGCGGCGGTGCGGACGTCATCGTCGACTGGATGGCGGCGGCGCTGGTGGCACGTGAAAAAGGCGTGCCGCTGGTCAACATCGCGCAGCCCTTCGCCAAGGGTGGCCTGCAGCTCACCTGCTGGAAGTCGAGCGGCGTCACGACGCCGGCCGACCTCAAGGGCAAGACGCTCGGCGTCTGGTTCTACGGCAACGAGTATCCGTTCTTCGCCTACATGTCGAAGCTCGGCATCAAGGCGACCGGCGACAATCCGGACGTGAAAGTCCTGCAGCAGGCCTTCAACGTCGACCCGCTGCTGCAGCACCAGGCCGACTGCATCTCGACCATGAGCTACAACGAATACTGGCAGGTGCTCGAATCGGGCGTGAAGCCGGATGACCTCGTGGTCTTCAAGTACGCCGACCAGGGCGCCGCGATGCTCGAGGATGGCCTCTATACCACCGAGGACAAGCTCAAGGATGCGGCCTGGCAGGATCGTCTCGCCCGCTTCGTGAAGGCCTCGATGCAGGGCTGGGACTACGCCCAGAAGAACCCGGCCGAGGCGGTGCAGATCGTCGAGTCGAACGATCCGACCGGCGCCATCAGCGACGAGCACGAAACGCACATGATGGACGAGATCAACAAGCTCACCGCCGGCACCAACGGCGCGCTCGATCCGGCCGCCTACAAGACCACGGTCGACATGCTGCTGGCCCAGAAGATCATCACCAAGGAGCCGGAAGGCGCCTTCACCAACGACATCACCACCGCGGCCAGCAAGTAAATCAGGCCTTCGGTTTCTTGGCGGGGGCGGACGATGAGTCCGCCCCCTGGCTTTTCGCGGTGTCCTCGGCTTCGAGCACGCCCGCATCCACGGCCTGCTTGAGCGGCGTCACGCGCATCGATTCGAGCCGCAACTGCAGCGTGATCGGCTCGCTGTTGGTGCCGGGCGGGCCGGTCCGCGGCACCACGAACTTGATCTCGAGGATGTCGTTGCCGCGGGAATCCTTGCCGCCGAGCCTGGCGATCGTCTGCGGGATGATCATCTTGCCGTTGATGCGCGCCGCCGAGGTGAAGGCGAGGGTGCCGACGTTTTCGCCGTTCACCACCACGTCGACGTCGCGCTCGGGTTTGCTGGAATCGGTGTTGGCCCAGCTCTCGAAGGTCAGCAGCAGATCGTCGTCGGGCAGCGGCACCTGCATGCGGATGATGCCGTAATCGCCGAACGAGCGGATACCGGTCGTGCTCGGGGGCATGAAGCCGCACCAGCGGACGGTGTCGAGCTTGTAGCCATTGCGGTCCGGCACGAAGCTGATCGGCTCGCCCAGCGGATAAAAGCCCGAGATGATGCGCGGGAAGCACGACGCGCTGCGGGTGATGTAGTAGGCGCGGTACTCCGGCGTCACCTGCGGGAACAGCACCATGTAGAGCACGACCAGGTCGAACATGGCGATGAACGCCACGACGATCAGGTGCCAGGCACGCGGGCGGTAAAGGGGCGGCATCAGGCGGTCACATCAAATAGTAGGAGCGGCCGATCCAGGTCGGCAGCAACAGGACATCGAGGATCAGCATCGCCGGCAGCAGGATGTAGAACAGCCATTTCCAGCGCGACAACAGCAGCGCCGCGGTGATCAGCACCGGGCCGAGCCCGACCACGAAGCGCAGCATCGAATAGGCGTTGGTCGAAAGCGGCAGCAGCACGCCGAACAGCGAGAAGATCGCCCAGTCCCACTTGCCCTTCCACGCCATCACGCCGGAGAGCGCCATGCCGGCGATGGCCGCGAGCCCGAAGGCCAGGTCGGTCGAGATCGTGCTGTAATTGCCGTTGTCGAACTGCAGCTTCATCGTCAGGTAGAGATTGTTGAACGGATCGGCGAAAGCCCGGCCCCAGGCGCGCTGGATATGTACAAAGGCGAGCGCGTCGCCCGAATGGAACCAGAGGTAGATCGCAAAGCAGCAGATGCCGACCGGCACCAGCGCCACCGCCAGCAACAGGTCGGTGCGCTTCCACAGCGTCCTGAAAAAGCCTCCGATCGTGCCGCCGTCCTTGAGGTGGTTCTGGAACGCCGCGATGAGGATCGCGGCGGCGAACAGCAGGCCCGTCGAGCGCGTCGCCGACATCAGCGCGCCGGTGGCGCCGGCGGCGACATAGTCGCGCTGCTTGAGGAGCACGAAACCGGACGCGGTCAGCAGGATGAACAGCGCCTCGGTATAGAGCGTCGAGAAATAGTACGAGAACGGCCCCAGAAAGAGGAAGAAGCAGAACAGGAAATAGGCGCGGAACTTGTTGTCGAACAGCGGCCAGCTCAGGATCGCCGCCCACACCGTGAGCAGGCAGGTGAGGATCGAGCCGCCGACCAGCATCGACAGGCCGGTGATGCGGTTCACCACCCAGACCAGGATCGAGTAGAACGGGAAGAACGCCCAGTTGTTGGCGTCGCCCTTGTCGAACCCCGAGGGGCGCCCCTCGTACCCGTTGAGCGCCAGCCGTTCATAGGCGTTGCAGTCATAGACGCACAGGGCGCGAAGGTAGTCGTTGAAGCCCCAGTGCCCGCTCGTACGCACATAAACCGCGTAGCGCAGCGCCAAGCCGATCAGCATCAGGTAGAACGGCAGCAGCACATAACCGGGAATCCGCCACGTCCATCGGCGCGCGGCGGCTTTGTCTCGAGCGAAGGTTTCGTCCATCGGCGCGGCAGTCCCACGAAATCCCACTGGGGCCGGAGCCCTTTTAACGCATAGAAACGCCCGAACCCAACAACTTCGCCAGCCCGGGGACAGTTCCCGCACTTGCACAACAATTGGGCGGTATCTGCAACCAAAATACGTCCTCGCAACTTTGTGACTCACCCAACTGCGTCACGGAGCTTCCACAAAATGAACGGCATCATTTATCTCGTCGGCCTCGTCGTCGTGGTCCTGGCGATCTTGTCCTTCTTCGGCCTGCGCTGAGGAGGGCTGAACCCATGACCATCGAACGCGACATCGTCATCGCCACCGGCCCGGCGGCCGGCGGCATCCAAGAACATCATTCCTATCTCGACTGGCCGGCGATCATCGGCGGCATCCTGCTTGCCTCGGCGATCTCGCTGCTGCTCTTGACCTTCGGGTCCGCAGTCGGACTGAGCTTCGCCAATTTCCGCACCTATAACGGCGTCTCCCCGGTCTGGGCGGCCATCGCCGCGGCGAGCTGGCTGCTCTGGGTGCAGATTTCGAGCTTCATGTGCGGCGGATACCTCACCGGCCGCATGCGCCGGCGCTTCCACGACGCCACCGAGCATGAAAGCGACGTTCGCGACGGCTCCCATGGCCTTTTGGTCTGGGCCGGTGCGCTGGTCATCGGCGGCATCATTGCCGTGAGCGGTATCGGCTCGGCAGCCAATGCCATCGGCAGCATCGTCGGCACCGCCACCAATGCGGCGTCCAACGTCGCGCAGGGTACGGCGGCCAACCCGCAGGTGGCGAACGCCGCGTCCTCCCTCGATCCGACCGGCTACTTCGTCGACGAGCTCTACCGTGTGCCGCCCGGCGCGACCGCGCCGCAGGGCACCAATCCCGGCGACGTCCGGGCCGAAACCGCCCGCATCCTCGCGGCGAGCGCCACGACCGGCGTCTCCGCCGACGACAAGACCTATCTCGCCGCGCTCGTGTCGCGGCAGACCGGCCTGCCGCAGGACCAGGCCAGTGCCCGGGTCGACCAGGTGCTGAAGTCGGTCGACGATGCCAAGGCCAAGGCCGCCGATGCCGCCGAAACGGCACGCAAGGCCGCCGTGCTGGCGGCCTTCCTCGCCGCCGCGTCGCTGCTCGTGTCCGCCGTGGGCGCCTATTGGGCGGCCATGAAGGGTGGCAAGCACCGCGACGAAGGCACCGAATTCACCGGCATGTTCGGCCGCTACTGAGGAGGATCGGAGATGCGTGGTCTTGGAACTGGAATCCTGCTCTGGATACTCGGCGTGCCGATCTGGCTGATCATCATCATCCTGCTGTTCGTGCACCACTAAGAGTGCAGCCGCAGCAGATGCGAAAGGCGGGCCCCGAGCCCGCCTTTTCTTTGGCGGTTACCCCGCCGACCTTGCCATGGGTGCAAACGGCATGGAATCGTCTTCTCCGTCGAGCAGCTTGCGGACCTGCTCCGCCGGCATCGGCCGGGCGATGAGAAAGCCCTGCGCCTCGGTGTAGCCGGCAGCGTGGACGTTCCGCAATTGCGCTGCCGTCTCGATGCCTTCGGCCGTGGTGACGATGCCCATGCCGTGGCCGATCTCGGCGACCGCGCGCACGATGGTCTGGGCGCCCTTGGCGTTGTCGATGGCGCGCACGAACGCGCCGTCGATCTTGATCTTGTCGAACGGGTAGCTCAGCAGGTAGCTCAGCGCCGAAAAGCCGGTGCCGAAATCGTCGAGCGCGATCTTGACCCCGAGCGCGTGAAGCTGCCGCAGCGCGTCGAGATTGGCGGCGCTGTTGTCGAAGAACACCGATTCGGTGATCTCGATCTCGACCCGCTCGGGCGCGAGTCCGACCGCGCCGAGCGCGTTCATGATCGTCGCCACGACATTGCCGCGCTGGAACTGGACCGAGCTCACATTGATGGCGATGCGGATATCGCGCGGCCATTTCGCGGCCTCCGAGATCGCCTCGCGCAGCACCCACTCGCCGATCGGTACGATGAGGCCGGTTTCCTCCGCCACCGGGACGAAGCGCGAGGGCGGGATCGTCCCATCCTCGCGGTGCCGCCAGCGCAGCAGGGCCTCGAAGCCGCTGAGCGCCTGGCGCTTGAGGTTGAGGATCGGCTGGTAGTTGATCTCGAACTCGCCGCGCTCGAGGGCGAGCGCCAGATCCCGTTCGAGCCGGCGCCGGTCGCGCAGCGCCTTGTCCATGGCCGGCTCGAAGAAGCGGTAGCTGCCCCGCCGCTCCGCTTTCGCCGCATAAAGCGCCAGATCGGCGTTCTTGAGCAGATCGTCGGGCGTGACGCCGTCGCCGGGAGCGATCGCCACGCCGACGGAAAAGGCGAGCTCGACGTCCTGGCCGTCGATGCTGAAGGGCTGCTTGCCCGATTCCGTGATGGCGACCGCCAGCATATGCGCATCGCGCGCCACGCTGCCCACATCCATGACCACGGCGAATTCGTCGCCGCCCATGCGGGCGGCCATGCCCGTGCTGCCGGCGGCGAGCTCGAGCCGCCGCGCGACCTCCATGAGCAGGGCATCGCCGGCGGCGTGGCCCAAGGTGTCGTTCACCGACTTGAAGCCGTCGAGATCGACGAGCAGCAGCGCGAAGCTGCCGAGCCCATCCGCCTCAGCCACGCACTCGGCGAGCCGCTGCTGCAGCATGTGCCGGTTGCAAAGCCCGGTGAGCGAATCGTGGTAGGCGCGATGCGCCAGCTCGTCCTGCAGGCGCGTGAACTCGGTGATGTCCTTGTGCGTCGCCACCCACCCGCCATCGGGCAACGGCACGTGATTGATCGACACCATCTCGCCGGTGTTGAGCCGATGGATGTCGATGAAGGGCGCCCGCCGGTCAACGCGGGTCAGGCGTTCGTGCGCATAGGCCTGCGGGTCGTCGCCGACAAAAGTGTTTGCCGCAACGCGTGCCTTGACGATATCGGCGAGCGGCGTGCCCGGCCGGCCGAAGCGCCTGGGCAGGTGGTAGAGCGCGAGGAAGTAGCTGTTGCAGTAGGCGAGGCGGCTGTCGCCGTCGAAGATCGAAATGGCATAGCCGGTGCTGTCGAGCGCCGCCGCCATCCGGCGCTTCTGCAGCCGCATCGCCTTGCGCTGGCTCTTGATCTCGTCGGCGTGCGCGGCGATCTGCGCCGTGAGCCGCGTCTCGAGCGCGGCGAGCGCCTCGGCATGATCGCGCGCGCTTCGCTCGAGGTCGTGCCGCGACGCTTCATAGGCCGCAGCGACGAGCTCGAACAGGCGGTCGAGGTCGAGTTCCCCGTCCGCTCCCCGGGCTTGGTCGAGCTGCCCGGCGAGACGCTGGTCGACGGCCTCTGCCGGCATCCGATTCCCTTCAAGAAGGCCGGAAATCCAGCCCCTTTCTGAGGGATCGAGGCTAGTCTCGCGCCGTAAACATAGGGTTAGTTTGGGCTCATGTTTCCGCGCGATCGGCGCCGGTCAGGGCAGCAGACCCGCGTAGAAGCCGGGCTTCGACTTCGGGATTTCGAGCGCATCGAGGCGCCTGGTGTAAAAGCTCACCGGGCCGGGATCGCCGATGATCGCATAGGCGTAGCCGGCGCCGGACATGGCATGGAGCGTCGCCATCAGCAACGCCTCGCCGAGGCCCTGGCCACGTTCGGCCTCGTCGACGCCGGTCGGGCCGAAGAAGCCCTTGGCCGTGCCGTCATAGCAGGCAAAGCCGAGGATCTGCTGGTTGCGCACCGCGATCAAGAGGGTCGGCGGCTGCTGGCTCAGCCCCACCGCCGCTTCCGAACGCCAGTGCCGGCTGAAGCGGGCGCTGATCCACTCGAGGATGGTTTCGCGCTCGGGCGGCAATGCGCGCCGGACGATCACGCCGGCCGGCAGCTTACGTTCGAGCGTGGGCAGATCGTAGAGGCGGACGAGCAGATCGGCCATCAGGCGCGCTCCCGCTGGCCGTAGAGATTGGGCATCAGGCCGACCGAGCCTGCGAAGCGCGCGAAGGATTTGTTGGCGGATGCGGTCCAGCCGGTTTCGGCGATGGCCGAGAGGCGCGGGAAGACCAGCCGGTCGAACACCGCGCGGTCGCTCATCGGCTCCGACCAGATGCAGGCCTGGACGCCGATGAACTTCGCTTTTTCGCCGTCGCTCCAGTTGGCCACCGGATCGAACGCATAGGTCTCTGCCGGCGATGACGAGCCGGCCCAGCCGGCCCCCGGCTCGTGCCAGTCGGGACTGTTGGCCATGTCGAGATAATAGGCCTGGCCCGGCGCCACCACGACCTCGTAGCCGTCGGCGGCGAGCTTCTGGCTGCCTTCGACATTGACCCAGCCGACGAGGTAGCAGTTGGCCTTGTCGATGCCGCCGCCATGCGCCGCCTCTTCCCAGGCGCCGGTGATCTTGCCCTTGCTCGTGAGGAAGGCCTGCATGCGTTTGAGGAGGCTCGCCTGCAGCGGCGGCGCGCCGGTTGCCCCGAGCCTGTCGCGCATCTGATTGGCGAGCGGCGAGGTCTCCCATGCGGCGGCCGGCACTTCGTCGGCGCCCAGATGGAAGCGCGGCCCCGGAAAGAGCTCGACCATTTCGCCCAGGATCGTTTCGAGCGCCGGATAGACCGCTTCCACCGCCGGGTTGAGGCAGTTGTTGGGGAAATGCTGGATCGAACCATAGAGCCCGTTCTCGCCGGGATCCTGCAGCTCGGGCAGGGCGAGCAGCATGGCGTAGCAATGGCCAGGCATGTCGATCTCGGGGATCACCTCGATCCCGAAGCGTGCCGCCCGCGCCACCAGCGCCTTCACATCGGCCTTGGAATAGACGCCGCCCGACTTCTCGGGCCCGGTGCCGAGGAGCGGCGGCAGCGGCAGGCCGAGCCCGCGCCAGGCGCCGATTTCGGTCAGCCGGGGATAGGCGTCGATCTCGATGCGCCAGGCTTCGTCGTCGCTCAGATGCCAGTGGAAGACATTGAGCTTGTTCCACGCCAGCACCGCCAGGAAGCGCGAAAGCTCTTCGACGCCGTAGAAGCGGCGGGCGACGTCGAGATGGCTGCCGCGGAAGCGGCTCGTCGGCGCATCCTCGATGGAGCCGGCGGTGGGGAAGCTGTAGTCGGAGCGCTCGAGCCGGGCGCCGCGCGCCATCTGACCCAATGTTATGAGGCCATACAAAAAGCCGGTGGCCGTTGCCGCCTCGAGCTTTGCGCCGTGCGAGTAAAAGCCGATGCGGTAGCCCTCGGCGCCGAGCGTCGCGTCTTCGCTGAGAATGACGCCGAGCCCGTCCTCGCGCTGATCGCGCACAAGGCCCTCGCCCGGGAACAGCAGGCTGACCAGCTCGGTGAAGGCGATCCTGGCCGCCAGCGCCGGCCCGAACCCGCCGGCGGCGATGGTGAGGCCCTGTGGCGGGCTGCGTCGTCCGCTGACCGCGACCTTGTTCGGCCACGGGACCACCGCGATCGGCGCCGCCGGTTCGGCGCCGAGTGCCATGGTGCCGCGGCGATAGGGGGGTGAATTCTCGCGTGCCGGGGGAGTGGTCACGGCCGGCACCGCGCGGCCGTCGCCATAGATCACGAAGCCGGCGGCGGGGCCGTCGGTCCAGTGCCGGAGCGGGAAGGCGAGGCCCTCGATATCCGTTTCCCAGGTCGCACCGGGCTGCAGCACGAAGCCGGCGGGCGGCGCGATCTCGTGGTAGCCGCTGAGCCGCGTGACGATGCGGCCGTTGCCGATCCTGGCGTCGTCCATCGCGCGGATCTGCCCGGAAAATCCGACGCGAAAACCCTCGATCGGGGCTTTGGTCCGATTGGTGAGGCTGAGGCGCAGCACCCCGTTGCCGGCGCCGGGCAAATAGGTGCTGCCCAGCAGAAAGCCATCATGCCAATCTGCTACCATTTAGATACCACTCCCTTTGGGCAGCAGCTTTAATCGACCCGGCCGCGGGCGGCAACCGGGACAGTCTCGATCGAGCCGTCGGCATGCACCAGGTTCACATCGTCGAACAGATTACTGACCACGCAGCAATGGTTGGGAACAATGCGGACCCGGTCGCCGACGCGCGGCCAGTCCGAGGGCGTGGGAAGCGTGATGATGCCGTGCTCTTCCGAGAGTGCGGCGAGGGCGATGTCCTCGTGGCCCATGAGGCAGCCATAGCCGGTCTGCCCGAAGAGGTCGCTCGACAGCGACTTCGAGCCGGCATCGACGATGGCCCGGGTCGAGGTCGGCCGCGACACCACCGTGGCGAGCACGGTGAGGGCGCAATCCTCGTATCCGGCGGCGCCGAAGGCGACCTGGCTGCGGTCGAAATAGATGTAGGTGCCGGGGCGCCGCTCCGTCACGACTCGGTCGCCCACATGCCACATGTCCGGCGAGTTGCCGGCGGTCACAACCGGCACCTCTATGCCCGCTGTTTCGAGCATGGTTTTGGCCTCGCCGAGCCAGCGGTCGGCGGCCGCCATTTCGCCGCGCGGCGGATAGGTCATGAGGCCGCCAAAGCGCAGGCCGGGGGAGCTCTCGATCTGCCGCGCGAGGGCCAGCGCCTGCGCCGGCGACTGCACGCCGCAGCGGGCCCCGCCCGTGTCGCACTCGACCAGCACCGTCAGCGGCGGGGCCGCCGAGCGCGCGAAAGCTGCGGCGTAGCCGGCCACGGTGTCAGGGCTGTCGGCGGTGACGGCGATCGTGATCCGCTCGTTCAAGGCCTTGAGCCGGCTGAGTTTTTTGTCGCCGATGATGTTGTAGGGCACGAAGATGTCGGTGAGCCCGGCATCGGCCATCACCTCCGCCTCGCCCAGCTTCTGCACCGTGATGCCGTGCGCGCCGAGCTCGACCTGCCGCTGCGCGAAGCGCGGAATCTTGTGCGTCTTGGTGTGCGGCCGGAGCTTGTAGCCATTGGCATCGGCATGCGCCTGCGCGCGCTTGAGATTGGCCTCGACGCGCGCCAGGTCGATGACGATGGCGGGCGTTTCGAGATCGTCGATGGTCGTCATGAGTCCGGCCTCCGACCGGCATGCTTATCCCCGGTGCTCCTGGGGGGCCGTAAAATAGCGGCAGGTCAATGGATGAGGACAAATGATGTCGACGACGGCCCGCCTCTTACTTCCCTACATCGCCCCCCAGCAGGCGCAAAAGCAAGTCACCTACAACGCCGCCATGGCGCTGCTCGACCAACTGGTGCAGCCCTCGGTCAAGAGCCGCACCATGACGGCGCCTCCCGGCAGCCCCGCCGAAGGCGATACCTACATCGTCGCGCCGTCGGCGACCGGCGACTGGACCGGCAAGGACGGGAAGCTCGCCGCCTGGCTGAGCGGCGCCTGGAGCTTTCTGGCGCCGGCCGACGGCTGGCTCGCCTATGTCGCCGATACCGCTGAGCTCGCGGTGTTCACCTCCGGCGCCTGGGCGAGCTTCGTCACCAATGGCGGCGCAGCGCTCGCCAAGCTCGGCATCAACACCACGGCCGACCTCACCAACCGGCTGGCGGTGGCCTCCGACGCAAGCCTGTTCACCCA
>Ga0105238_10007260_pt1 | contig 11093 bp, 12 predicted proteins | sample KBSC34metaG_FD_81526 | JGI IMG/M metagenome (GOLD analysis project Ga0105238, IMG submission 81526) | Corn rhizosphere microbial communities from Kellogg Biological Station, Michigan, USA - KBS C3-4 metaG | ecosystem: Host-associated > Plants > Roots > Rhizosphere > Soil | place: Michigan, USA...
CGGGCGCTCGTAGTAGCGCGGGGCCTCGTAGTAGCGCGGGGCCTCGTAGTAGCCGGCGCGCGGGCCGTAGTAGCACGGGCCGCTCGACGAGATGGCCGATCCGAGGATCGCGCCGACCGCCGCGCCGGGCGCGTTGCCGATCGCGGCGCCGATGCCGCCGCCGATGATGGCGCCGGGGATCGGGTCGCACTGGGCGGAGGCCTGGGTCGAGAGGGCGGCGGCGCCGATGGCGAGCGCGGCCGCGGTGATCTTGAGGGTTCTGGCGAGCATGGTTTCTCCCTGCAGGTGGGTGCCCGCCATTGTTACGCTTTTCGGAACAAAAAGGGAAGCCGGCACGTTTTTTCAAGACCCCCCTTCAGGGGGCCCGGCGCAGGTCCAGGCCCAGCGCGAGGACCACGATCACGACCGCGAAGCAGCCGGCCGGGGCGAACGCGGTCCAGGGGATGCCCGAGACGTCCCACGCGAAGCCCCCCAGGACGGGGGTCACGACCGCGCAGAGGTAGCCGATCGCGAAGACGGCCGCCGAGACGCTGTGCACGTGGTCCGCGTCCACGAGCATGGGGGGAAGCGCGAGCGTGAGGATCAGGATGAACGCCGTGCAGAAGCCGATGGCGCCCGCCCATGCGACCACCCACGGGCCGGTGCTGGTCGCGATGCCGATCGTGGCGATGCCCGCGATCGCCCCGCACGCGACGAGCGGCCAGCGGCGCAGCATGAGGCGCCCCGGAAAGGCGAGGAGGACGAACGATGCGGGAATCTGCACCCAGTTGAGCGCGGAGAGCGCCGCGCCGATGAGGTCCTGGCGGCCCGCGTGGCGCAGGTAGTCCGGGAGGAAGGCGTTGGCCGCGAAGTAGAAGCTCGAGCAGCCGCCCGCGATGAATCCCAGCCGCCACGTGAGGGGCGAGCGCCAGTCGGGCCACCATGCCCCGGACCGGGTGGGCCGCGCGTGCGCCCGCCGCTCCTGCGCTCGCGCGTGCGCCGCGGCCGCGAGCGCGATCGCGAAGACGGGGAGCGACCACGCGACGAGGCTCGCCCTCCAGTCGTATCCCACGAGGGGCAGGACCAGCGGAATCGTGAGCGAGGCGCTGATCGCCTCCCCCACGAGGAGGCCGTTCGAGTAGACGGCCGTCGCGAGGCCCACGTTCCGCGGGATCCACTCGCGCACGATCGAGGGGAACGCGGGCTGCATCACCGCGATCCCCACGCCCATCGCGAAGGTGGTCGCGAAGAGCGTGGCCGCGTCGAAGGACGCGCCGCGCAACGCGCCCGCCGCGCCCGCGAGGAGGATCCCGCCCACCAGCACGCGCGCCGCGCCGAAGCGCGCGATGAGGAACGCGCCCGGCAGCGCCGCGAAGGAAAGGAGCAGCACGGGAAGGCTCGTGAGCGCGCCGATCTCGGCCTGCGTGAGGTCGAGGCTCGCGTGCAGCATCGGGATCACGGGCGGGATCGCGAGGACGGTGAGCCGGAGGCACAGCCCGCAGATCCACAGCACCGCGAGCGTCTTCGCGTCGGACTTTGCCATTTGGCCGCATTCTAACGGGGCCGCATTCCAACGGGATAGAATGCGCGCCATGTTCCGATCCAGATACCTCGACTACGCCGAGCTCACGAAGCAGGTGGGCGAATGGGCCGCGCGCCATCCCGATGTCGTGCGCCTCTCCTCGCTGGGCAAGACCGCCGAAGGGCGCGACATCCCGCTCCTCGTGATCGGCCGCGACCCGGACGACGTCCGCCCGGCCGTGTGGGTCGACGGCAACATGCACGCCTCCGAGCTCTGCGGCTCGAGCGCCGCGCTCGCGATCGCGGAGGACGTGATCGGCCTCCACGCGGGGGAGAAGCGGCACGGCGCGGCGAGCCTGCCCGCGCACATGGCGGAGGCCCTCCGCGACACGCTCTTCTACATCGTGCCGCGCATCTCGCCGGACGGCGCGGAAGCGGTGATGAAGACCGGCAAGTACGTGCGCTCGAGCCCCATCGACGCGCGGCGCCACAAGGGCCACGCCTACTGGGAGGCGCACGACTTCGACGGGGACGGCCGCATGGGCTACATGCGCCAGGCCTCCGACGACGGCGAGCTCGTGGAGCTGCCGGACGCGCCGGGCGTCATGGTTCCTCGCCTCCCCGAGGATCCGCCGCCCTACTACAAGCTCTACCCGGAAGGGCGCATCGTGAACTTCGACGGGCGCCGCATCCCCGACCCGTACTTCCTCTCGGACAACCAGTACGACTTCAACCGGAACTTCCCGTACCAGTGGGCGCCGGAGCCGGAGCAGGCGGGTGCGGGCGACTATCCCGGAAGCGCCCCGGAGACGCGCGCCATCGTCGACTTCGCGGTCGCGCACCCGGAGATCTTCGCGTGGATCAACTTCCACACCTTCGGCGGCGTCTTCATCCGGCCGCTGGGCGACAAGCCCGACCACAAGATGGACCAGGCGGACCTCGCGGTCTTCCGGCAGGTCGAGGCGTGGGCGAAGGAGCACACGGGCTATCCCACGGTGAGCGGATACCACGAGTTCCTCTACGAGCCGGAGACGCCGCTCCGGGGCGACATCGTGGAGTTCGCCTACCAGCAGCGCGGCGCCATCGCCTACGCCGTGGAGCTCTGGGACATCTTCCGCAGAATCGGCGTCGACCCGAAGAAGCCCTTCGTCGACCACTACACGAAGCTCGACCGCAAGGACTTCGCGGCGCTCGCGAAGTGGGACCGCGAGTCGAACCAGTCGCGCGTCTTCCGCAAGTGGCGGCGCGTGAAGCATCCGCAGCTGGGCGAGGTCGAGGTGGGCGGCCTCGACATCCTCGTGGGCATCTCGAACCCGCCCTTCGAGAAGCTGGGCGAGGTCTGCGAGCAGCAGAGCGCGGCGTTCCTGCGCCTGGCGGCGCTCGCCCCGCGCGTCGCGGTGGAGGTCGTGAAGCGCGACGTGCTGGGCCCGCACCTCACGCGGATCGAGCTTCGCATCGTGAACCGCGGCTACCTCGGCACCTACGGCGTGAATTCCGCGAAGAAGCTCCCCCACGTGGAGCCGCTGCGCCTCACCGTCGAATGCAGCGGCGACGCGCAGCTGGGCGCGCCCGCCGCGACCCCCATCGAGCTGGGACACCTGGACGGCTGGGGACAGGGCCTCTACGCGGGGATGAGCATCTTCTCGCCGTGGACGCGCGGCAACGTGCACGAGAAGTTCGTGACGCTGGTAGCCGAAGGCAAGGGCCGGCTCGAGGTCCGCGTCGGGAGCTGCCGCGTGGGCTACCGCAAGCTCTCGATCGAGGTGGGAAGCCCCTGAGCGCGCGAGGGCTCAGCCCTTGCCGTGCATCATCCGCTTGATGGCGGGCGTCAAGGCGAGGAGCACCACCCCCGCGCCGATCGAGCTTCCCACCAGGAACCAGTAGAGCGGGAAGGACGAGCCCTTGAGGAGCTCCTCGAGGACGCCGGCGAGGTAGTTCGCGGCCGCGTTGGCGAGATACCAGATGCCCATCATGAGCGCCGCCACGCGCGCGGGCGCGAGCTTCGTCACCATCGACAGGCCCACCGGCGAGAGGCAGAGCTCGCCGATGGTGTGGAGGAGGTAGACGAAGAAGAGCCATTGCGGCCCGACCTTCCCCACCACGTCCGCGCGGCTCTGCGCGATCGCGAGCACGATGAAGCCCAGTCCCAGGATGATCATGCCGATCGCCATCTTGGCGGGCGTGGGGAGGCGGAAGCGCGAGCGGTCGATCGCGAACCACATGGCGGCGATCCCCGGGCCCATCAGCACGATCCCCAGCGGGTTGATCGCCTGGAAATACGACGCCGGGATCTCCCAGCCGAGGAAGTGGCGATCCGTCTGCTGGTCGGCGAAGAGGTTCATCGTCCCCCCCGCCTGCTCGAAGCCCATCCAGAAGAAGATCACGAAGAAGCCCATCACGAGGATGGCGAGGATGCGGTGCCACTCCTCGCGCGTGAGCGGCGGCGCGGCCGACTTGCGCCCGGCCAGGTGGTTGGCCCCGAACCAGAGCCCGGCCACGACGAGCGCGGTCACCGCGAGCTTGCCCACGCCGCCCAGCGCGTTCCACGCCGGGCCCACCACCGCCCATGCGCCCATCACCGCGTAGACGAGCGGGATCATCGCCGCGCTGATCACGATCACCTGCGTCCAGTCCGCGCGGTCGAGCCGTGACTTCCCCGCGGGGAGCCCGTTCGGGCCCAGGCGGTCGCGGCCCATCACGAACTGCGCGAGGCCCAGGCACATGCCCACGCCCGCCGAGGCGAACCCGTAGTGCCAGCCCACCTTCTCGCCGAGCGTGCCCGCCACGAGCGGCGAGAAGAACGCGCCCAGGTTCACGCCCATGTAGTAGATCGTGAATCCCGGATCGCGGCGCGCGTCGTTCTCGCGGTAGTAGGTGCCGAGGAGGGTCGAGAGGTTCGGCTTGAAGAAGCCGTTCCCCGCGACGAGGAGGCCGAGTGCCAGGTGCAGGAGCGGCGGGAAGGCCATCGCGAAGTGGCCGAGCGCCATCGTGATGCCGCCCACGAGGATGGCCTTCCGCGTGCCCAGGTAGCGGTCCGCGAGGTAGCCGCCCACGAGCGGCGAGAGGTAGACGAGCGCCGTGTAGACGGCGTAGAGCTCGAGCGCGTCGGCGCGCTGGTAGCCCAGGGCATGCACGAGGTAGAGCACGAGGAGCGCGCGCATGCCGTAGTAGCTGAAGCGCTCCCACATCTCCGTGAAGAAGATGGTGGAGAGCGCCCGCGGCTGGCGCTCGCGCGGCGCGGCTTCGTCGATCGTCGGGCTCGTTGCGGCCATGGGATCCCCCGGTGCGGTGGCGCGAGTATATGCGACGTGGGCCGAACGGCGCTCGGCGCTCAAGAACCGGCGAGGCGGGCCGGCAGTCCATCCTTCAGCGACTTCGCCGCAGGAGGCATTCCATGGAAACGTACATGCTGCGCTACCATCCCGCCGAGGTCACGCCCGCCGGGCGCTGGCTCCTCACCGGCTTCATCGCGGGCGCGCTCTCCGTGCTGATCTTCCACCAGGGCGCGATCGCGGCCATGAACGTGCTCGACTTCACGCACCGGCCGCTCTACTCGACCACCGCGACGGCGCCGTGGGGCATCCCCGCGATCTGGTCGCTCGCATTCTGGGGCGGCCTGTGGGGACTCGTCTTCGCCGCGTTCTTCATGCCGCTCTGGGGCGGCGCGCTCGTGCTGGCCGGGATGGCGTTCGGCGCGTTCGTCCTCTCCATCGTGGCCTGGTTCGTGGTGGCGCCCATCAAGGGGCAGCCGATCGCGGCGGGCGGCGTGCCGATGGCGATGGCCGCGGCGATGATCGCGAACGGCCTCTGGGGCTTCGGCACGGCGCTGGGGCTCGAGCTCTTCGGCCGCCCGCGCCGCGACTGGGACTCCTGAACCCCGGCCCTCTCCCTTGGGAGAGGGCCGGGGAGAGGGTCAGTGCAGCGACTGCGAGTGCTCGCCGCCGGGCTGCGAGATCGCGGCGACGGTCTTCCCCGCGGTGTTGGGCTTCGCCTTCCGCGAGAGGTCGGCGAGGGAGACGATCCCCACCAGCCGCTTCTCGCGCGTGAGGACGGGGAGGCGCCGGACCTGCTGCTCGCCCATGTTCTCCGCGACGTGCTCCAGGGTCTCGTCCTCGAAGCAGTAGAGCACCTGGGGGGTCATCACCTCGCGCACGGGCGTGTCCGGGGACTTGCGCTCGCCCACGGCGCGGATCGCGATGTCGCGGTCGGTGATCACGCCCACGAGCCGGTCGTTCTCGCCCACCGGGAGCGCGCCCGCGTCGCATTCCGCCATCATCTTCGCCGCGTCGCAGATGGTCTGCTCCGGGGAAACCAGCTTCACGTCGCGGGTCATCACTTCGCTGATCTTCATCGTCGTCTCCTTTTGGCGGATCCGGCGGCTTCCGCCGCCATGGGGATACGACTGGCCCCCGCCACCAATGTTTCAGGGCCTGAGCCGATCGCCGGACCGGCCCGGAAGCGTAGGATTCGTCCGACATAGCGGCACCGGTCTTTCGACCAGAATCGAGCCTCCGCCTCCCGGAACCCGCGGCATGAAGCGACACTTCTCGATGCTCCGCGAATTCCACCTCGCGGACTTCTTCACCCTCGCGAACGCCGCATGCGGCATGGCGGGCGTCTTCCTCGCGATGCGGCACCTCGCCTCCGCGTCCACCGGCGTCTTCCTCCTCGCCGCCGCGATGGCGCCCGCGGCCTTCGTCTTCGACGTTCTCGACGGGCGCATCGCGCGCATGCGCCACCAGCATTCGGTCCTGGGCCGCGAGCTCGACTCGCTGGCCGACGTGATCTCGTTCGGCGTGGCCCCCGCGGCGCTCGGCTTCGCGGCCGGGCTCGACGGCGGCTGGGACTGGGTGGTGCTCACGTACTTCGTCTGCTGCGGGGTGAGCCGCCTCGCGCGCTACAACGTGACGGCCGAGGCGCTCGCGGAGGGCGGCGACAAGGTGCGCTACTTCGAGGGCACGCCGATTCCCACGAGCGTGGTGCTCACGGGCCTCCTCGCGCTCGCGGCGTGGCAGGGCCGGATCGGGGACGCGATCTACGGCGGGGCGTGGAGCGTCGCGGGCGCGACGCTCCATCCCCTGGTCCTTCTCTTCGCGCTCTCCGGGACGCTCATGGTGAGCAAGACGCTGCGCATCCCGAAGCTCTGAGGCGTCAGCCGCCGCCCGTGTCGGCCGGACCGCTGCCCCGGCGCCGGTCGCGGTCTTCCTGCTCGCGCTTGTTGAACGGCCCGCTCACGGGCTCGCCGCGCCGCGGCGCGCCGGTCTGGTTGATCTCGCGCGGCGAGACCGGCCGCGGCGGCGGCTCCCCGCGCCGCTCGGCCTGCTCGCGGCTCTGCTCGTTGTAGCGGCGGGCCGTCTCCGAGCGCGGCTCGCGCCCCGGCGCGAAGCGCTGCTCGTGCTCGCGGACCACGTTGTCGCGCGGCTGGTAGTGGTAGTTCCTCTCGCGCTCGCGGACCTGCACGTCGCGGCCCGGATACCGGTCGCCCGAGTAGCGGCGCTGGTACGACGGCAGCGGGGCGGGCGGGGGCACGCGCGAGCGGTCCCAGCGGTTCCAGTCGCGATGGTGCTCCGTCCACTCGCGCCCCCAGTGCTCGCCCCAGCGCGGCGGGCCGTTCAGCGCCCAGCCATGGAAAAAAGGCGGGGGCCGGCGGTAGTAGCGGACGGGCACGCGCAGCACGTAGAGCGGCACGGCGTCCGGGGCCACGAGCTCCCAGGGACCGTTGTACCACTCGCTCGCGTACCACTCGCCGTCCTGGAAGACCCAGTAGTAGCCGTCGTAGAAGAAGTAGTTGGCGGGGAGACCCGGAGCGTAGTACACCGGGTACCCCGGCACGCGCACGAGCCGCGGGTAGGTGGGCACGTTGATGCCGATGCTCACCCCACCCGAGGAGAATCCGAAGCTCAGCTGCGCGGCGGCGGGCGTGATGCCCGCCAGCGCGAGCCACAGTGCCAGGACGAGAAAGCGCATGGGAAGTACCTCCGGCCCGTGAGACTACGCCACGGGCCGGGAAGTTGCTTGACCGGCGGCAGGAGCCGGCCTTGCGCCTCAAGTCACGACGACCTTCCCGCTCATGGTCTCGTGGCCTTCCCCGCAGAAGACGTCGCAGAGGAAGGTGAACGTCCCCGCCTTGTCGGGCGTGAACGCCACCTTCATGGTCTTGCCGGGGACGATGTCGCTTCGCACCCCGAAATCGGGGAGGTTGAAGCCCATGAAGATGTCCTCGGTCGTGAGCTCGAGGACCACGGGCTCGCCTTTCCTGAGCGGGATCACCGACGGGGTGAAGGTGAAGCGCTTCGCGCTCACCTTGATGGTGCGCGGTTGCGCCTGCGCGAGCGCCCGGGCTCCCAGCGCGAGGGACAGGAGCCCCGCGGCCATCACGATGCGTCTTTGCCGGTCCATGGGCTCAGGCCTTTCCCACCGGAAGCTCGGTGATCGTGAACTTCTCGCCGCGATCCTCCGCCTCGATGTCGCGGAAGCCCAGGCCCCGATAGGGCTGCGAGGCGTCCCACGGGATCGGCTCGCGCTTGGGCTGCGACATCGGCGCGGGGAGCGGGAAGATGAGCGACTTCGCGGAGTGGTGCGCGATGTGCCCGGTCATGTGGTGGTTCTCCTGGTGGATGTGGCCGTAGAACACGGTCACGTTCGGGTGGCGCATCAGGATCTCCATCGCCTGGGCGCCGTCGCGCGTGGCCCAGTCCCACTGGGGTGCCAGGTCGAAGAGCGGGCGGTGGGTGAGGACCACGATCCGCGCGTCCTTCGGCTGCTTCTCCAGGTCGGCGGCGAGCCACGCGATCTGCTCCTCGCCCAGCCGCGCGGCCGGGTCCGAGACGTTGTCGAGCGTCACGAAGTGCACGCCCTTGTGGTCGAACGTGTAGTGCGTGGGCCCGAAGAACTCCATCCACGCCTTCCCGTGGTCGAGGGAGGCGTCGTGCTCGCCCGGCATGAAGTGCACGGTCTTCACCTTGAGGCCGGAGACGATGTCGCGGAACTCCCCCAGCCGCTTGCGGCGCTCGAGGGGGTTGTCGGTCGTGTGCGTGAGGTCGCCCGTGAAGACGATGAAGTCCGGCGGCTCGGCGAGCGCGTTCACCGCGGCGATCGCCTTGGGAAGCGTGCCGCGCGCGTCCGGGTTCACCTTGGGTCCCTCGAAGCCCCAATGCGTGTCCGAGAGCTGCACGAAATAGAAGTCGTCGCTCCCGGGGCCGGCGAGCGACGCGCAGCCCGGGAGGCTCGAGGCGAATACGGCTCCGCCGCCCAGGGCGGCGAGCTGGAGGAACTTCCTGCGATCGATGGTCATGGAGTCTCCTGGTCGGAATCGCGGTGGGGAACGCCCCCGCCACTCCATGCACTACCGGCGGCCGGGCCGGGATATTCCCGGAACATTCTTCGGAAATCGGGAATAAACTGGGCGCCCCCGCGGTATGTCCCTCATGGAAGCGATCCGATGACCGGCCTCGCCCGGTTCGAGCAAGCCGTGCTCCCCCACCTCGACGCCGCGTACAACCTGGCGCGGTGGCTCACGAGGAACGACCACGACGCCGAGGACGTGGTCCAGGAGGCGTTCATGCGGGCGATGCGCTACTTCGACCGCATGAAGGGCACCGAGGCCCGCCCGTGGCTGCTGGCCATCGTGCGGAACACCTGCTATTCGTGGCTGGAGAAGAACCGGCCCGCGGACCTCGTGGCGCTGGACGACGCGGGCCCGCTCGCGGCCGACGGCGAGACCCTGGGCCAGGCGTCGGGGATGGAGACGAACCCGGAGGTGATCCTCCTCCAGAGCGCCAACCGGAAGCTCGTGAACCAGGCGCTGGAGGAGCTGCCGGTCGCCTTCCGCGAGGTGATCGTGATGCGCGAGATCGAGGACCTGAGCTACAAGGAGATCGCGTCCATCGCCGGCATTCCCGCCGGCACCGTCATGTCGCGCCTGTCGCGGGGCCGGGAGATGCTCCGGCAGGCGATCGAGAGCCGGATGAGGAGGGCGTCCTGATGACCCCGAGGAAGGAGCCGGAAGCGGAGCCGCTCATCGCGCGCGACGCGACCTACTACCGTGCGCCGGACGCGCTGCGCACGCGGATCCGCGCGGCGGTGCGCGCGGAGGCGCGCGAGCGCGCGCGGCCGATGATGTGGCGCTGGGGCGGCCTCGCCGCTTCCTTCGCGACCGTGGCGCTCGTGTCCTGGAACGTCGCGATGCTCCAGGCCCGCGGCTCGGACGAGGAGCGCATCGAGTCCGAGGTCGCGACGGCGCACGTGCGCTCGCTCATGGCCGAGAGCCATCTCAACGACGTGATCTCCACGGACCAGCACACCGTGAAGCCCTGGTTCGAGGGGAAGCTCGACTTCGCGCCGGACGTGACCGACCTCGCGCAGGCGGGCTACGCGCTCATGGGCGGCCGGCTCGACTACCTCGACGGCCGGCCGGTCGCGGCGCTCACGTACCGCCACCGGCTGCACGTGGTGAACCTCTTCGAGTGGCCGGCGGCGCCCGGCGCGGACGCTTCGCCCCAGCTCCTCTCGCGCAACGGCTACGCGATCGCGCACTGGCGGCGCGGCGGCCTCCAGTACTGGGCGATCTCCGACATCGCATCGGCCGACCTCCTCGAGTTCGCGAAGCGCCTTTCCTGACCGGGCCGGCGGGCGCTCGCGCGCGCCCGCCGCCTCCGGCATCACCGCGCGACGGTGGCCGCGCGATCGTCCTTGCGCTCGACCTGCGCGACGTTCCGGACCGCCGCGGCGCTGCCCTCCTGGGCGACGGCTCCGCACTGCGCGGGCTCCGGCGGCTGCAGCGGCTCGGTGTCGCCTTCGCGCAGGCGGAGCTGGCGCTGGAACCACGCGAACTGGCGCGCCTGGTCGCACGCGGCGGAAGACGAAGCCGCGCGGGTGGGGCCGTAGGCACCGGCCTCGCGCGCCTGGGCGGGCACGGCGAGCGTGGAGGCGACGATGCCGCCCAGCATGAGGGAGGCGGAAAGCTTCCGCAGGATTCGGAACGATTGCATGGCGATGATCCTTTCGAGGTTGGGTTGGAAGTGAGGCACGGCGCCTCCACCCCGCAAGATCGCCCGACCCCCCTCGTTATTCCCGGCGGCTCGCCGCGAACAAAGGCGGAATAAAAGACGGCGCCCTTCGGTCCTTGCTGGGGAGAGCGAGGACCCATGAACGAGATATCCGACGCAGCGCGGTTCGAGGAGATGGTGATGCCGCACATGGACGCGGCGCACAACCTCGCGCGCTGGCTTTGCGGCAACAGCCACGAGGCGGAGGACGTGACGCAGGAGGCTTTCCTGCGCGCGTTCCGCTTCTTCGGCACGTTCCGCGGCGAGGACGCGCGCGGGTGGATCCTCAAGATCGTCCGCAACACGTACTACACGCACCTGCGCCGCGTCCGGGCGCGCGACGAATCCACCGAGTTCGACGAGGAGCTCCACTCGATCGGGGGCGACGACGCGATCCCCGCGATGGGCCGCTCCGACACGAACCCCGAGTCGATCCTCGCGCGCGTGGACGATCTCAGGCAGCTCGACCGGGCGCTCGAAGCCCTTCCCACCGAGTTTCGCGAGGCGCTGGTGCTGCGCGAGCTCGAGGACCTTTCGTACAAAGAG
>Ga0105238_10007261_pt1 | contig 11092 bp, 8 predicted proteins | sample KBSC34metaG_FD_81526 | JGI IMG/M metagenome (GOLD analysis project Ga0105238, IMG submission 81526) | Corn rhizosphere microbial communities from Kellogg Biological Station, Michigan, USA - KBS C3-4 metaG | ecosystem: Host-associated > Plants > Roots > Rhizosphere > Soil | place: Michigan, USA...
ATCCGCGGCGCCCCCGTGACCCTGACGGAGACGAGCGGCAACGCGCCCGAGCCGGACCCCGTCAGCCGCCGCTGGACGCTGTCGCCTCCCGCCGGTCCGCTCGGCGCGGACGCGTTTCACTTCGTGCTGGCGGACGGCACCGCTCCTCCTTTCGCTGACCAGACCTTCGAAACCGTCGTGACCCCCTGGTTCATCGACCAGGTCCCCACCGATCTCGAAGCGCTCCTCGGCCACCTGCATCGCCTGCTGGTGCCCGGTGGCCGCTGGATCAACCACGGGCCGCTCATCTACCGCCCCGATGCCCTTCCGATCGCGCGCTGGTACACGCGCCAGGAGATCTTCGATCTGGCCTCCGCCGTCGGATTCAGGATCGGCCCCTGGGAGAGCGCGTCGCTGGCCCACCTGGTCTCACCCCTGACCGGGCGAGGGCTCATCGAGAATGTTCTGACCTTCGAGGCGGTCCGGGCCTGAGCGCGCCCGGACTCGTCTTCTACAGCGTTTCGGGCAGCTCGCTCAGGTCTTGATGATGCCGCTCAGAGACCCCGTGACCGCGCCGGCACCGCTGCCAAAGCTGGTCGCCGTGGAGCCCATGATCTGCGCGGCCGTGAGGAGGGCCTTGCTCAGGTTGTCGCCGGGAAAGTTCAGGTGGGTGTCACCGGCCAGCTTGCCGCCCGCCTTCCCGGCCATGAGGACCGGCCACTCCGTGCTGGTGTGAGTGCTCCCCCACGCGGTATCCGACGTGATGTACACGAGCGACTGGTCGAGCAGGCTGTTGGCCCCGTGCATCGTGCTCTTCATCTTGGTCAAGAACTCGTTCAGACAGGTGATCATGTAGTGAACGCCGGTGTCCACCCGCGGCTGGTTGGACATGTCCCCCTTGTCGCCGTGGCAGATGGTGTCGTGAAAGTCGGCGTTCATGTCCGTCCCGAGATGCCGGTAATAGACGTGCGCCGCCGGCAGCGAGAACACGTACGACAGGACGCGCGTCTTGTCGCACGCCAGCGCGAGCATCGAAAGATCCGACATCGCGGTGGCCACCGCAGGCGGGGCTTCGCTCTTCGTATCCTTGCCGACCGTCGGCGCCGTCGCCGCGCAGGTCATCGGAGTCGTACCGCCGCTACCGCCGGCGCCGCTCGTCATCGTCGCCAGTCGGGCCTCGATGGCTCGGATCGAGGTGAGGTGTTGCTCCAACCTCTGCTTGTCGGCAGCGCCCAGCCTCTTCTCGAGGGCCGTGCCATCGTTCAGCACCACGTCGAGCACGCTCCGGCGGACGCTGGCCAGCTTGGTGGCCTGGTCCGGCATCGATCCGCCGGTCCCGCCGGTCCCGGTCCCACCGGTGCTCCCCCCGCCGAACAGGCGGGTGAACACCGACTTCGGATCGAAGTCCGGCACGTTCTTGCCGTTGGCCCCCTTGTGCGAGACAGTGGCCAGAGAATCCTCCGCGCCGTTCGGGGTCGCCGGGGTCACGCCGACCTCCACCGACTTGAAGGGCGCCCCGGCCGAGATGAGGCCGGCCACCACCTGATCGATCGACGCGGCGCTCACCGCGTTGCCGTTCAAGGGCGCTCCCGTGGTGGCCCCCGCCGACCCCGTCGGGTGCTCGTGGCTCGTCACGACCAGCTTGTTGGTCAGCCCGCTGATCACGGTCAGGTGAGACTTCACCCCGGACAGCCCCATGAGCTGGGAGCTGAGGTCCCAGCCGGATCCGGTGCCCGTCTTGGTCGGCTTCCAGATGCCGGGCAAGGTTCCGTTGCCGAAGAACCACAGCACGAACAGCGGCGGCACCGGTGTGTTCGATTGCGCGTAGGCGGTGCCGTTCTCGTTCAACATGATCTCGAGCAGCGGCAGCGGAATGCTCACGGTGGCGCCCGTCGCCAGCACGCCTTTCAGAACCGTTCGTCGATCCAGGGTGTTCTTAGCCATTGCGCTTAACCGTTCGATTAGGGTTGCGGGGCGACGGTCGAGAACGCGTCGTGGGTGACGACGGCGAGGATCAGGTCGCGCATCTTGTGTCCGGATGAATTGAACGCCTTCGCCAGGGCGTTGAGCACGCTCCCATCCACGTCCCGCTCCTTGTAGCCCATGGCGTAGCCGTAATACTTTCGCACCAGGCACTGGGCCACGGTCACGCTCTGACTGGCGGCCACGCCCAGGGCATGCGAGTCGGCGACGTCCACCCCGTCGAAGGTCCCCGACGGGTCGATCTTCAGCCCGTTCTCGGTGGTCCGGTACTTCCCGATGGCGTCATAGGTCTCGAGGGGCAGCCCGAGCGGGTCCATCAGCGCGTGACAGGACTTGCATCCGTCCGCAGTCCGGTGCGCCTCCAGGCGCTGCCGCTTCGTCATGGGGACGTCCGTCGCCTCGTCGACGACCGCCGTGTTGACGCCGGGGGGCGGCGGCGGAATCGTCGAGCACATCAGGGCCTCGCGAATGAACTTCCCGCGAAGGGTGGGCGAGCCGAACTGCTGATTGGCGAACGTCGACAGCAACGCCGCCTTGCTCAGCAGACCCGCCCGAGGCCCGTCCGCCGGCAGCGACATCGTCTTGAACGTGGTCGAGGTGAGGCCCGAGGTCGAGAGGCCGTAGAGCTTGGCGAGGTCCGAGTTCACCACGACCTTCGTCGTCGTGAAGAGGTCCAGGACGCTCGTCTGATCGTCGAAGACCAGCGATGCCCAGGTGTCGCGCGCATCGCGCAGCATCGCGGCCTGCAGGCCCGCGGTGTAGTCGGGGTAGAGGTCGGGATCCTTGGCCTGCGTGGCGACGCGATCCAGTCGCAGGTACTCCTCGGCGAAGTTGCCGACCGACTCGCGGCCGGCGGCCGTGTCGAGCATCCGGCTCGCGGCCGTGCGGATCCCGTCCGTGGTGTCCAGCATCCCCCCCTGCGCCTGGTCCATCAACATCTGGTCGGGCAGGCTGTTCCAGATCAGGAACGACAATCGCCCGGCCATTTCGTACCCGGTGTAGCGGCGCGCGCCGTTGGTCGCCGTCCCACCGAGCTCCGGCCTGTAGAGGAAGCTCGGGTCCTCGAACAGCGCCACCGTCGCCCAGCGCGCGCCTTCGGTGGCGCTGCCCAGAGTCGTCGAGGCGCTGGCGCCCAGGCCGACGAGGGTGTCGAGCTCCGTGCTCGTCAGGGGCCGGCGCCATGCCCTCTGCCCCAGCTTCTGGAGGTAGCCGCGCAGGCAGGTGTCGTTCGTCTGCCCGGTCGGCGTGCAGCCGATGAAGGAAGAACGTTTGGTCGCGTCGGCGAAGACTGTGTTGACGGCGTTCTCGACGGCCGTGTTGTACTGCTCGGCACCCTGATCCGACGTCACGACCACGCCGGCGCCGATGCTGGCGAAGTTGCCGTCCCAGCTGTCCGCGTCCAGCACGCCGGGATCCACCGTGTAGCCGAACACGTCCTTCAACGCGTTCCGAAACTGCGTCCGCGTCAACCGCCGCAGCGTCCCCGGCACGGGGGAGAAAGCAGGCGGGTTCGTGACGATGGTGTTCGGATCGGTCGAACCCCCACTGCCGTTGGTCCCGCCGGTTCCGCTCGTGCCCCCGCTGCCGTTGCTGTTGCCGCTCCCGCTGCCGCCCGAGGAGGTCGTCCCTCGATCCCCACCCGAGCCCTTTCCGTTCGAGCCGGAAGACCCGTTCGAGCCTCCGCTGCCCGAGGAGGAACCACCGTCCGTGGACCCGCTGCCGGACGTCCCGTTCCCATCGTTCGCGATGCGACCGGTACAACCGGCCAGCAGGATGACGCAAGCAACCGTGAGCTCTCTGCCCCCGCCCCCGAGCTGGCTAACGAACGGCTTCTTCATCTTATTCTCCGAGATCGTACGAGGTCAGCACTGGCGGAACCGATCATTCTCTGGAGCGCGCGGATGTAGGTGTGTGCGGCCGACCGGCGGAAACCGATGACTCGTTCACCCCCCTAACTGCGGCTCCCACGCCGATCTTGTTAGGAAACGTTTGCTGGGCTACGGCAGTTTAGCCGCCCGGCGCGGGTCACGAAACAAGATCCTGACCCGCTGGTGCTGAATTGCCGCACACGGACGGCCGAGCTCGCTCGAGGGCAGGCCTACATCCGACTGACAAGTCATCCCGCGCGGCGCCAATGATGCGGACGCGAGGGTCACCTGGACCGAAATGCCCCTCCGACGGAACGTACGAGCGACGCTCATCAACCCGGAAGGAGCGGCCCGTCGAACGGTCGCCAGTCGCCAAAGGAAGCCGACATGATTGACACGCAAGGGGTTCCTGTCCACGTCAGGCGCTGCGCCGCCTATCTGTTGCCATGCCTCGCCCTGGCGGCGCTGGGCTGTGGCCCCAACTCGGGTGAGGCCGGGGGCAGCGGCGGCATCCCCGGAAGCGGAGGAGCGAACGCCACCGGTGGCAGCTCGGCCAGCGGCGGCAGCTCGGCCAGCGGCGGTAGCTCGGCCAGCGGCGGCCGCTCGGCCAGCGGCGGCTCGACCAGCTCGGGGGGAAGCGGTGGCGCCGGCCAGGCGAGCGGCGGCTCGAGCTCTGGCGGCCAGATCGGAAGCGGGGGACAGTCGGGTACGGCGGGCCGGTCCGGCGGCGGCGGTCGCATGGCCGGCGGCAGCGGCGGGCAGCCGGGCACGGCCGGACGATCGGGCCCGTCGGGCGACGCCGGTCAGTCCGGGACGGCCGGTCAGAATGGAAGCGGAGGGGGACGCGACGGGGGCGGCTCCGCCGGGAGCTCGGGTACCACCACCCCGGGTAAGAGCGCGGGGTGCGGCGCCACCTCCACGATGAAATTCACGACGGTGCCGGGAGAGTCGGGAACGAACGTCGGCACCGGCGAAGGCGGCTACGTCACGATCCAGAGCGGCGGTGGGAGCCGGGGGTTCGCGCTGCGCCTGCCTGCCAACTACGACAAGAACAAACCCTACTGGCTCATCTTCGGCTTCCATTGGAACGGCGGCACGGCCAAGGACGTCGACACTGGAGGCACGAACGGGTACCAGATGGCCCACTTCGGGCTTCAGAAGCTGTCGAACAACGGCGCGATCTTCGTCGCGCCGCAGGGCCTCGGCAACGGCTGGGGTAACTCGGGCGGCAACGACCTCAAGTTCGTGGACGACATGGTCAAGCTGATCGAGGACAACTACTGCGTCGACACCACGCACGTCATCACGAACGGGTTCAGCTACGGCGGCGGCATGAGCTACGAGCTGGCGTGCGCGCGGGCGAAGGTGTTCCGGGCGGCCGCGATCTACGAAGGTGCGCAGCTGAGCGGTTGCGACGGCGGCAACGATCCGATCGCCCTTTGGCAGATGGTGGGCCTGACGGACACCACGTGTGGGATGAATCTGGCGACCCCCATTCGGGACCGTTTCGTCAAGAACAACGGCTGCACCGTTCAGAATCCGCCGCAGCCGGCGAACCCGCCGCCTTACTCCAGCACCGCCGGCCACATCTGCACGGATTACGCGGGGTGCTCGGCCGGGCATCCGCTGCGCTGGTGCGTCCACCAGTCGGGACACGGCAACGCCATCGTCGACGGCACCTCCGATCTCTACAATTCGTGCGCGACGCCGCCGAAGACCTGCTCGACCACGTGCCCATGCACCTGGGTCCCCGACGACGTGTGGAAGTTCTTGACGGCGCTCAAGTGACCGCGAGAGCGCGACCGACCACACCAAGGCCCCGCTCCGGACGCCTCACCCGAAGCGCACGACCACTTTGCCGAACCGGCTCTCGCTGGCGAAGGCGGTGAAGGCTTCGGGCGCCTTTCCAAAGGGAACGACGGTCTCGACGAGGGGGCGGATCCGGTGCAGGGCCATCGCCGGCAGCAGCGCCTCGAACGTGGAGCGCGGGCCGACGCTGATCCCCTGGAGGCGCGCGTTGGCGAGCAGGACCGGGAAGACGTCGGCCTCCAGCTTCATCGACGCGAGATAGCCGACCTGGCTGACGAGCCCGCCGATGCGCAGGCACTCGATGGACGCGCGCAAATCCCCGAGGCTGTCGATCACGTGGTCGACGCCCTGACCGCCGGTCAGCTGGCGTACCTGCTGGGGCCAGGCCGGATCGGTCGAGTCGACGGTCGCGTCCGCTCCCGCCGCGCGGGCGCGCTCGCGCTTGGCGGCGCTCCGCGACGTGAGGATCACGCGAGCACCCGCCATTCGCGCGAACTGCAGGGCGAAGAGCGACACGCCACCGCTGCCGCGCACGAGAACAGCGTCCCCGGCCCGCAGACCGCCGGCCGTCACCAGGGCCTGCCAGGCGGTGACGGCGGCGATCGGCAGCGTGGCGCCCTCCTCGTCCGTCAGGTAGGCGGGCAGCTCGACCACGCCGTCCTCGTGAAGGACAACCCGCTCTTGCAGGACGCCGTCCAGATCGCCGCCCAGGCTCGAGGACCAGGTGGCGGGCGAGCGCGGGCCGTGCAGCCATCGCTGCGCGAACGTCCCGGCCACGCGCGCCCCCTTGCGCACGCGCGTGACCGCCTCTCCGCAGGCGACCACCTCGCCGACCCCGTCGGAGAGCGGCACCAGTGGGAAGGCTTTTCCGACCGGGTGGACACCGGCCAGGATCTGGAGATCGCGGGCGTTGAGCGCGGCGGCGCGCATCGCGACGACCACCTCGGCGGGACCGGGTCGGGGCTCGGCCCGCTCGACCAGCCGAAGGCCTTCGATCCCGATCCCTGGCTGCTGAAGCTCGTATGCCTTCATCGACCCTCCTCGGATGGTGACGGCTAGGAACGTGTGCACGATCGCGCCACGTTCCATACGGGGACCCTCCACACCCTGCCGCCACCACCCGCCGGGTTCGCCGACGCCCCTGGACGCCCTCGGAGGATCCTTTACAATATCCACGCGGTGGCATGCAAAACAGGCCCGCGCCGGAGCTCGAGAAGGCCTTCAGTTCTGGCGCTCCCTCGCCGTTTGGAGACGCCTTGAGAAAAAAAGCACGCGAGGGAGCGACGGGAGCCCGATGGTTCGTGGGTCCAGACCGAGAGGCGCTCGTCGACCTGGTGGAGGCCTGCGAGCGCGCCGCGGATGAGGTGTTGGAGGGCGGCGTGCGAGCCCTGCGCGAGAGCCCCGACCTCGGCCCGGTGCTCTGGCCGGGGGGAAACGCGGATTCGTCGGCCCTCGCCCGCGACGCGCGCGCCTGGTTGCGCCGCGCGCTCGAGGACGAGCCCGACGCTTACCTCGAGCCGCTGAAGGCCGCCGGCGCGGCGCTCGGTCGGGCGGGCGTCGACTTCGAGGTCTGGTCGGAGGCGGCGGCCGCGCTGGCCAGCCCGCTCGGGCCGCTCCTGGCGGCGGATTATGGGTCCGAGCCGCAGCGACTCGGGCGCGTGGCCGGCGCCCTCCAGCGCTTGACAGCACGGTCTCTGGGCGCCGTCGCCGAGGGTTACGCTGGCGCCGGGCCGTCGACTTCCGGCTACCAGGGACGCGCACCCGAGCCGGGGCCGCGCCTGGGCGAGGCGGCGGTCGCGCGGCTCTTCGAGTCGGGGATCATGGGCATCCTCATCTGTGACCTGGTCGGGAACATCAAGGAGGCCAACGACTCGTTCCTGCAGACCTTCGGCTACACCCGCGCCGATCTCTCGTCGGGTCAGGTCCGCTGGGGCGAGATGACGCCCGCGGAGTTTCGCCACCTCGACGAGGACGCCATCGCCCAGCTGCGCCAGCGCGGCGTGACGCGGCCCTGGGAGAAGGAATATTTCCACAAGGACGGCTCCCGGATCCCGATCCTGGTCGGGGTCGCCATGCTCAGCGACAGCGAGTGCATCGCGTTCGTGCTGGACATCAGCGAGCGACGGCGCCTGGAGGAGCTGCGGGCCCGGAGCGCCGAGCTCGAGACGCAGAACCTGCGCATCCAGGAGTCGAACCGGCTGAAGAGCGAGTTCCTGGCCAACATGTCGCACGAGCTGCGCACGCCGCTCAACTCGATCATCGGGTTCGCCGAGCTGCTGCACGAGGGAGAGGTTCCCGCCGACTCGCCCGAGCACAAGGAGTTCCTGGGCGACATTCTCAACAGCGGGCGCCACCTGCTCCAGCTCATCAACGACGTGCTGGATCTGGCGAAGGTGGAGGCGGGCAAGCTCGAGTTCCGCGCGGAGACCGTCGAGCTCGGGGTGTTGACGGCCGAGGTGGTGGCCGTCGTGCGCAGCATGGCCGCCTCCAAGCAGATTCGCGTCGACGTCGCCAGCGATCCGACCATCGACCGCGTCACGCTGGATCCGGCGCGCTTGAAGCAGGTCCTGTACAACTACCTGTCGAACGCCATCAAGTTCACGAACGAGGGCGGCCACGTCCGCGTGCGGGTGCGTCGCGACGGCGCCCAGATGTTCCGCGTGGAGGTGGAGGATGACGGGATCGGGATCGCCGAGCGCGACTTGGGGCGCCTGTTCGTCGAGTTCCAGCAGCTGGACTCCGGCGCCACCAAGCGGCATTCGGGGACCGGCCTGGGGCTGGCCCTCACCAAGCGAATCGTGGAGGCGCAGGGGGGATCGGTAGGGGTCAGGAGCACGCCGGGCCGGGGCAGCGTCTTCTCGGCGATCCTGCCGCTGCGGGTCGGCCCCATCGCGGTCGCCAGCGAGCCACAGCTGGTCCTCGGCGGACACGACGGCGCCTCGGCGGTCATCCTCGTGATCGAGGACGATCCGCGAGACCGCGCGCTGCTGGTCCAGACGCTGCACCGGGCCGGTTACGGCGTGGAGGTCGCGGTCAACGGGGTGCAGGCCGTGGCCTACGCCGCGGGCCGCATGTTCGACGCCATCACGCTCGATCTCCTCTTGCCGGACATGACGGGGCTCGACGTCTTGCACCGCGTCCGCAGCGAAGGCAAGAACCGGGACACGCCGGTCATCGTGGTCACCGTCGTGGCGGAGCGGGGCATGGTGGGGGGGTTCACCGTCCACGACTACCTGCCGAAACCCATCAACGGCACCGATCTGGTGGCCTCGTTGCACCGCGCAGGCCTGTCGGGCAACGACAGCGGGCCCATCGTGGTGGTCGACGACGATCCCTCCGCGCTGAAGCTGATGGAGGCGGCGCTGCGGCCGCTCGGTGGTGACGTGGCGTGCTTCTCGTCGGGAGAGGCGGCGCTGACCGCCGCCCACGTCGCCCCACCGCGCGCGATCGTGCTGGACCTGCTGATGCCGGAGATGGACGGATTCGAGTTCCTGGCGCGGCTCCGGCAGGACCCGGTCAATCAGACGACGCCCGTGATCGTGTGGACCATGAAAGAGCTGACCGGCGACGATCGGGATCGACTGCGGCGCCTGGCTCAGGCGGTCATCGAAAAGGCGGGGGGCTCCATGACCCTCGTCGAGCAGCTTCGCGGGCTGCTCAACCGCCCGCACGGCGCCACAAGAGCCCGGCCATGAGCGAAACGAGCGCCCCACGGATTTTGGCCGTCGACGACAACGCGACGAACCTGAAGCTTGTGACTTTCCTCCTGGCGCGCGGAGGGTACGACCTGCGCACCGCCGCCAACGCGCACGAGGCGCTCATCCTCGTGAAGTCGTTCCGGCCGCGGCTCATACTGCTCGATCTCCAGCTTCCCGACATCGACGGGCTCGAGCTCACGCGTCGCTGGAAGAGTGATCCGGCCACCCGCGACACGATCATCGTGGCCGTCACCGCTTACGCCATGAAGGGGGACGAGGAGCGGGCCCGGGCTGCCGGGGTGGACGGGTACATCACCAAGCCGCTCAACGCGGAACGCTTCAGGCAGGCGGTGGCCCGCCATCTGGCGGGTTGATTTTCACGCAATTCAACCTGGAAGGAGGAGCGCATGGAGATCTCGAGGGCCGGGAAACGCGCGAAGGGCATGGCGGCGACGACGGCGGCGCGAGCGCCAGAGGAGATCGTGGCCACCTACCACCGGATCGAGGTGTCCCAGCATCCCTTCTTCATCGAGCTCGGGAAGGCGCCGGTCGACCTGGGCGCCGTCTACATCTTGATGGCGAACCTCCAGGTCGGAATCTCGCCGAACTTCGTGCCCTGGCTGGCCCGAACCATCGAGCGGGTCGAGGATCGCCGGATTGGCTCGCTGCTCGCGAAGCAGCTCGACGACGAGCTGGGGCGCGGCGACTTCAGCCAGATCCACACGCGGCTGCTGGACACGTTCGTGGCAGCGCTGGGGCCGTGGCGGCCCAAAGGGGCGGACGACGCGCTCCTCTACGCCGGCCGGCGCCTCGCCACCGACGGCGCGCGGCCATTCCACGCGGCCGACCCGTACGAGGGGGTGGGCGCGCTGATCGTGGGGGAAATCTTCGCCGAGAAGATGGACGCTCGATTGGCCGCCGAGATGCGGCGCCAGCACGAAGTTCAGGGGCACGCCCTCTACTGGCTCGAGCTTCATGAGAAGCTCGAGGTGGACCACTCCGACGACTCGACCGAGCTGGCGCGGCTGGTCCCGCACGAAGGGCCGCAGCTGGCGGCGGCTTGGCGCGGGGCCGTCGATCAGTGGGCCACGCTGTGGCGGTTCCTGGACGACGTGCAAGAGCTCGCGGCCGGCCGGAAAAGCCGAGAAGGACGAGCTTGAGAGGAGCCTGAGAGAAGCGGCGGGCCGGCCCCCTGGGGAGCTTCTGTGATCCTCAGTCGGCGTCGAAGCGCCAGCCGCGGTCGAGGGCGCGCACGACGTCCATCGGCGTGACGATGCCAATGGGCTGGCTCTCTTCGTCGAGGACCACCACTCGATGGATGTTCCGCCGGGCCATCTCGGCGACCGCGGCCAGGGCGGGATCGCCGGCGTAGACCGTGACGACGTCGGGGTTCATGAGATCACCGACCGTCGGCTCGCTCTTGATCCACTGCGCCGGCTCGGGGTCGACGAGGTCGGACTTGGAGATCACGCCGACCAGCTTGCCTTCGCCGTCGCGGGCCGGCGCGCCGCCGATGTGGCGCCGGGTGAGCGCGACGGCCGCCTCTTGCGCGGACGCGTCGGCCTCCACCGTGAAGAGCTGAGGCGTCATGATGTCGCGCACCGCCAACATGGCCATCACCCCGGGAACGTCTTGCCGTTCGTGATGCGGTGACCGCCCGAGAACACCGACTCGCCCGAGTGCGGAAGGTCGGCCTCCGCCATCGGGGGGCCGGCGGATTGGTCACGGAGCAACACGGTCCCCGGCTCGGCGCCG
>Ga0105238_10007263_pt1 | contig 11091 bp, 17 predicted proteins | sample KBSC34metaG_FD_81526 | JGI IMG/M metagenome (GOLD analysis project Ga0105238, IMG submission 81526) | Corn rhizosphere microbial communities from Kellogg Biological Station, Michigan, USA - KBS C3-4 metaG | ecosystem: Host-associated > Plants > Roots > Rhizosphere > Soil | place: Michigan, USA...
GCCGGCTTCTGTTACGTCATCGATTCAATATGGTTTCGGAAGCTCCTACTATGGCCATGCAGTCTTTGAGGATCCAAAGTGGGATTACCGCAGCTTGAACTTTGACACGGACGTCGTATTCGGCGATCAGAAGGCGGGAACAGTTTTGAATGCGACCAATCCGGATCTCCGAAGCTTCCGCGCGAACGGAGGAAAACTCATCCAGTATCACGGGTGGGGCGATCCTGCGATTTCGCCGCTAAGCTCGATCGCTTACTACGACAGCGTGCGCGCGTTTCTCGACAAATTCCCGGACGCGAGACATCAGGGGTCGAGCAGCACGCAGGAGTTTTATCGCCTGTTCATGGTTCCGGGGATGGGGCATTGCGGCGGCGGCGTGGGAGCGAACAGCTTTGGTAACGGTGCGTCACCGCAGGGGGACGCTGAACATGACGTTCTCGGCGCATTAGATCGGTGGGTTGAGGCAGGTGTCGCGCCGGATAAGATCATCGCGACTGGGACTGCCGTGGGAGACACAAGTAAGGTTCTAACCCGGCCCCTCTGTCCGTATCCGCAGGTCGCGCGCTACAACGGGACGGGGAATCCGAACGATGCGGCGAGCTTTGCGTGTGCCGTTCCGCAAGCTCCGTAGGCGAGAATTCGCGATTGAATTGACTGGCACTTTCATATCCAATATCGAAAGCCGCCCAGTAGCGTTAAGCAATCGAATGTGTTCGGGATAGGCCGCGCTTGCCGCCCCTTGTTGTTCCCACTTTTAAACTTCACGCCATTTGATGACGTTGAGATCCAGCACAAAGATCGAGTGGATGACCGGGACGATGAACAGGGTCACCAGGGTGGCGAGCGACAGGCCGCCGATCTGCGCATAGCAGAGCGCTTCCCACAGCGGGCCGCCGTGAAGAGCCAGCGGAAACAAGGCCAGCACCGTCGCTGCCACCGTGATCAGCACGGGCCGGATGCGCATTATGCCGGCGTCGATCAGCGAATCGCGTAGATCCTCGCCGCGCGCTCGTGCGGTTCCTCGATGAAATCGAAAAGGAGGATTGGCGTGGCTCACGATCACGGGGATCAGGCTGCCGCGTCCGCCACATCGCCTAGGTCTCCTCAGTGTATCGTGTCCATCGGATCGGATTCGCGCGTTGCGGGCCCGCCTGCAAGCACCCAACCCCGCGCCCGCCACTGATTTCTTCGACGTTAAAGCCGATCAATACCGCAACGGCGGGTCTCGAAGCGAGCGCTTTTTCTACCAGCGGATGGCTCGCTATTGGGTCCGTCCTATCCTTTTCGGCCATATCTCTCCTCCGAATCCAACCCTGGCTGAAGTTGAGTTTATGAACGTACCAGGGCTGCCTCGGAGTCATTGTTTGGGACTGTCGTCGGTTTTACTCCAAACCAGACTGAATAGAGTGCAGGCAGGAACATGAGGGTGAGCACCGTACCCACGGCGGTCCCGCCAATCAGTGTGAATGCCATCGATCCCCAGAACACCGAAAAGGTCAGGGGGATGAAAGCCAACACGGCTGCCAAGGCCGTAAGGATCACGGGCCGTGATCGCTGTACTGTCGCCTCGACGACGGCGTGATAATCATCGAGTCCTTCCTCCTGATTTGTTTTGATTTGCCCGATGAGGATCAGCGTATTGCGCATCAGAATGCCAGCTAACGCGATCAGTCCGAGAATCGCATTGAACCCAAATGGTTGATGAAAGAGAAGCAAAGTTGGAACAACACCAACAAGGCCGAGGGGCGCTGTAAGAATCACAATCGACATCCCCGAGAATGATCGGACCTGGAAGATGATCACCGTGAGCATCAGCACGATCATCGCGGGAAACACCATCCTAAGTGCATTGTTCGCCTTTTCAGACTCTTCTATATTGCCGCCCATTTCGATCTTGTAGCCCTCGGGCAGGCTTGCGCTGATCGGCTGAATCGCCTTTTCAATCTCTTCAGAGACCTGCGGAGGCTGAAGTGATTCGTCAATGTCACTCTCTACCGTGATCGTCGGCACGCGATCACGGCGTTTGAGGATCGGTTCTTCAGGACGAATCTCGATGTGGCCGACTTGACTCAGCGGAACCGCCTTCCCCCAGTGATTCATCAGAGTCATGTCGTTCAGCTTTCTGGGATCGAGTCGGTCGGTTCCCGCACTTCGAGCGACTACATCCGCCGTTCGAATATCTTCACGGAGCTGCGTCACTGGAGCACCCGTTAGAAGAAATTGGATCTGTTCGGCAGCCTCGTGAGACGAAAGGCCGATCAGTTTCAGACGGGCTTGGTCGAGCACAAAATGCACTGTTGGCGCGCGTTCTCCCCAATCCTGGTTTACCTGTCGAGTATGGGGATTTGCCAGCATTACGGCCTGCACCTGCGCCGCAATCGCCCGGTCCCTTTCTAAGTCAGGGCCCATGACGCGAAACAATACTGGCCAGGGTGAATAGGGTCCAAATACTAGCTGCGAGGCGCGCACACGGGCTTCAGGCGCGAGGCCCTGCGCAACCTGTTCACGAAGCCTGAGCTTCAAACCCTCTCGAGCCTTCTCATTGGCCGTCAGAACAATGATCTTGGCAAAACTGGAGTTCGGGAGTTCTGGATTATACGAAAAGAAGAAGCGCGGAGCACCAGCCCCAATGTAAGCCGTAACAATCTTTGCTTCGGGCTGCCGCCGCAGCCAGTCCTCTACTTTTTTGGCACTGGCGTTGGTGGCTTCTATGCCGGTGCCTTGTGGCAGAGTCACCTCTACCAAGCGTTCTGGCCTATCGGATTGCGGAAAGATCGACAGCGCCCGACTCGAATATGTCGTGGACATCGACTAGCGCCGTGCCGTTCCAGCTCCCGCGCGCCAGCACCGTCTCGCCTTCCCCGCCGGCAGTCGGCTTGTGGTAGGCGAGATAGACCCATTTGTTGTCGCTAAAATCTGGGTGCAGGGCGACATCCATTAGTCCCTGAAGTCCTCGCGGTCCTCCCGTTTGGACCGGTGGTACACCGGCAACCGGCGTCGGCACTAATTTTCCATTGCGGACAATCCGCAAGCGACCGCTCCGCTCCGTCACAAGCATTGCCCCGTCCGGCAGGAAGGTGACCGATGAGGGTTGTTGCAAATGTTTGGTGACGACGACGAGCCGCAGATGCGGTTCCTCAGCAGTATCAAAATTTAGGCTGCCATTCGGTAGGGCAGGTTTTCCCGAAAAATCGGAGCGGGAGCATCCCCGGTGTTTAATTCATGAGGGGCGAGCGTCTGCTTGCCAAACTGGGGACCGCTGCCCAGAAGCGCTGCGGTTGCGGCAATCGTGCCGATTCCCCACGCCACATACAACCGTTTAGAGACGACCATCGACCTGTTCCTCCCCCGGAAGGTTGTGCAATCTGCCTTTCGTAAGGCGTGGAGGGATGATCCGTAGAAACGAAATGGCGCCGTACCGTATCATCGAGTCAGAGGGCAGGACAGAGATAACTCGGATGGAAAAAATAGCGCAAGCGAAATGTTTTGTTCGAGAAATTGAACTCCTGCTCTCCTAATGCGATTCCCCTCCTTTAAATGAGCCTGCGGGAACACGCGGTGTAGGACACCGTCATCGTCGCGCATGAACGGCGCCAATACTGAGGTTCTCGAACACGAGAATGGCCTGGTCACGCAAGGGCTCGGCTTAGAGCTCGATTCTCTCAGCCTCGACGCAAATCAGGACTTTTCTAAGAGCCTACGCGCAACTGGTGATTCTCCAAGCTTACGGAACACCTATATCGTCATTTTCAGCGGTGACGGAAACGCCGAATTATAAACTCGGCGACGTTCAGAACCTGGTCGCCGAGGTCGGAGAAAACCTTAAAACCCATGTCGACCAGTGGCGCAGCCGAACGGCGCCGAAAGCGTCAGCCTCATTCTTCCAAGACAAGGAAGGTTCGTATCTCTGCCCAAGGCACTGTTCAGGTGCCTGCCGAGATCCATTCAAGTTGATAATTCCATGTTGAGCTGTTACGGTCGCGACGGTGAGCCATCGTGACGCGATCACGACCGCCTTTCGTGATGCGGACTCAGTGCCAGTCAGCGATGGCGCTAGCCTTTCTTGTGCTTGAAATATTCGACTTGGCGGAGCCGCTTCGCGGCAGCCGCGCGAGTCTTGTATCCGCTGCCTAGGTTCTTTCCCTTTTCGGAAACGACCTTATATCCTGTTTTGTCCTTCTTGATCATGTTAAGACCTCCCTGCCACTAGACATTGCCTAGCGCACGTTCATGTGACAGTGGCCGCTTTTGTGCGGTTTCGCGCGGATCTTGTTGCCCTCCCTGTTGCTGGTCAGGTACCGCTTGTTCGCTTCTATTTTTTGCCTTGGCACAAAAGTGGTCTCCGTGGCATTGCGACTCATAAAGGAGATTCTGCTCTCTCCGAGCTGTTTCCCGGTCTGTCGCGCCTCTGGTTCCTTGGCCAGGACATCTCCCTCTTTTCGCCAGCGCGACCGATTTTCAGGGTTCTTTTCAGCTATTTGCGGCGTCCCTGCAAGCGCCAGCTCCCGTTCGTACCGTAATCCGTTAGGAACCGAGCGACTTGCCGCGCTTTGATGCGTTCCGGAACGATACGTGCACCTGGTTTCTAGCAGGAGGCCTCTTATGCCTGAAAAGAAAACTCTGGAACGGGCTCGGGCAGACGCCCGGAAGGGCAAAGCTCCTTCCTCCCAGGCAGGGGAGTTCGTTCGGGAAGAGATCGAGCACATCCGCGAGGGAAAGCACGGCGCACGGTCCGCAAAGCAGGCGATCGCCATCGGGCTGTCGAAGGCCCGACGGGCGGGTGTGAAATTACCGCCGCCCAAAAAGGGCAAGACCTCGGAGAGGACTCGGAAACAAGCGCTACGCAGTTATGCCCAAGGACAGAAAGCAACACGACGGGCGACGTCACCCACCAGATCGCGAGCGGTTGAGACGGCGCTGAAAAGAGAAGGCTGGCAGGCGGCATCTCATACCGCGCTGTCTCGCCAGGCACACGCAAGCGTACGGAGCCGCAGCGCCGCGAGCCGAAGTCGTGCTGCTCAGAAGGCTGTTCGGACCAAGGGCAGTGCGGGATTGAGAACCGCTGAACGCAAGGCGGCACGCACCCGCGCGCGGGGGCGATAACGACGGAATGCTCCGTAAACTGGGAGCCATCCGCGAGGGTCGGTGATGCGAGTGACGCCTCTTTTTCGAAATCGCACTGAAGCTGGAAAACTCCTCGGGCAGCGGCTCAAGCCTCTCATCCATGACCCGAACGCAATCGTATTGGCACTTCCGCGCGGTGGTGTGCCTGTCGGATTCGAAGTCGCGCAGATGCTCGAAGCGGACCTCGACATTTTTCTGGTCCGGAAACTTGGGGTTCCCGGCCATGAAGAGTTGGCGATGGGGGCAATCGCCAGCGGCGGGGTGCGAGTCTTGAACTATGCGCTCATAGAACAATTAGGACTTCCCGCCGATGTTATTGACCGCATAACCAGGCATGAGCGGGAGGAAATCGAACGCCGGGAGCGCCTCTATCGAGGGTAGATACGCCCTCCCAGTCGACGGGCGCACGATCATTCTGGTCGATGACGGCCTGGCGACCGGAGCCACAATGCTCGCAGCGGCGCGCGCCTTGCGAACACAGCGGCCGAAGACGATGATGGTGGCCGTTTCCGTCGCGTCCCATGATGCCTGTGAAGCATTTCGTCGGCATGTGGATAAGATTGTCTGCGGCGAAACGCCTGAGCCCTTCTACGCCGTCGGGGCTTGGTACGAAGATTTCTCACAGACCTCCGATGCCGAAGTGCAAGCCCTGCTCGAACGCGCGGCCCAGGAGCGAGTCTCGTAGGGAGGATCTTATGTCAGGAGTAAGCGCGCCGGATCTTGATATCCTGCGGACTGCCGCACACAGGCTCGCGGATGGCAAGGTGGCTCTCGATCCCTTAATTGATCTCGCGGGTGACGCTTCATTTGTGCTTCTGGGCGAAGCAACGCATGGGACGCACGAATTCTATTCAACGCGGGCAGCAATCACAGAGCGGCTGATTAAAGAGAAGGGATTCCACGCGGTCGCGGTAGAAGCGGACTGGCCCGATGCCGGAATATGTGTAACTGTTATCGCCCGATGTGGGCTGAAACCAGTTCCACTCGTAAAGCCGTGCTCGCAGATTACCGCTGAAAGTAATGGTGCCGGCAGTTTGTGCCACGCCCCGGCTCAGTGCCAGCGAGACCAGGACGACCAGCCTGACTCCTCTACTCAGCCAGAGCGGCACTTATTGGCGTGTTGGGCGCTCAACCACGAGCGACCGCAGGCTCATGGTCCACGACAAGGGAACAGAGACCGGATTGAAGCACTGCTTGTCGTCACAAGCTTGGTATTCCAAGGAACCCTTCACCTTCACCATCTCTTTTCCCCTTAGCGCATCTTGTGCTTGCGGCGTTCCATCGAGGACCATCTCCTGTAGCAGCCGAAATGGCTTCTGAAACACGGGCACACGCTCGTTCAGCGGTTTGAAGAAATAGATCTCCGACTCCGGATACTGAATCCCGAGCACTCTGATTTGGGGATCAGGCTCGATGGCAACCTTGATCACGCGATATCCCTGCGCGCCTGGAGCGTAGACGTGAATCTTTGGGCGCGGCTCGATACTCAGTATCAGGGAGAAGCGGTTTCCAGGCGCGATGGCTGGATTGCTCGGATAGGTCGTGATATCCAAATGGCTGGTGGAGATTTTGGTGGCGGCGACGGGGGCTTCCCCGTCGCCACCGAGCTTTATCAAGAGGCTCGAAACCGTGTTTCGTTCGATGTAGAAGTCCTCGAATGATCGGGACTTCACCCGTCCGCCCGGGTCCAGGATGAAGTTTCCTGGGAACGCCATGCCCACCATATTTGCCGTGGCCTGCCTTACCGAAACGTACTTTCGCACCTCGGCTTGGACGGCCGGATCGTCCTTATCCGGTCCGAGAGCCCACTCCGGAACCGGGTTAAGGAGGCCGAACTTCTTGATGGTCGCTGACCCGACGTCGGACAGCATCGGGTAGCTGATTCCCCGTTGCTTGGCGAAGCTCGCAAGGATCTCGGGTGGATCGTAGCTGATCGTCGCGACACCCAGCCCACGTTTTCTGAGCTCTTCAACACCGGTCTGAAGGTCCACGAGCTGGGTCTTGCAGTACGGGCACCAGTCGGCCGAACGGACAAAAACGAGCATCGCACCCTTGGGTCCCATGATCGACTGCAGGGTCTGCGTCTTGCCCGACTGGTCTTTCAGGCTGAAATCGGGCACACGCTCCCCAACCTGCGGCCCGAGCTTCGATACCTCGATCTTCTGGCGGGGCTGTGCCTGCGCCATGACCGGTAACTGCACGAGCAAGGCAGCTAGTAATAAAACAGCAGGAATCGAGGTGCGGCGCAGCGCTTTAGCCATAGTAAGTCCTTCGTTCACCAGGGTCGCCGAGTTACGGGTTCACTTGAGAGTCTCTGCCTTCAAAATCGCTTCGGCGACCTCACCGAGATCGTTTCCAACAATATCCGGTTTGGGGAATAGGGGGAACGTAGCTTTGCCTGGTCGGGAGATGAAAGCGGCCGCGCAGCCCGCGCGCATCGCGCCACCGACGTCCCAAGCGTGTGCCGCAATCATGCGGAGCTGACCCACAGGAATGCCTAATTCGGTGGCGACCATGCGGTACGGCTCAGGCGCGGGCTTATACCTGCGAACCGTTTCAACGGAGAAGTTGCGCTCGAAATACTGCTGCAGATTCGCTTGTTTCATCTGAGCGTCAACGATGGCGGGAGGTGAATTGGTAAGTGTGACCATTCGGAGCCCCGCGCTCTTCAAACGGCTCAGGGCCTTCGGCACCTCTGCGTGAGGGGGCAGATTTCGAATGCCGCCGACGATTTGTTGTGCGTCTTCCGGAGAAAGCCGAATATGCTGCACCTCAGCGGTCATCTCCAGGGCCGCACGCGCAACGTCTCCAAAGTTGCGGTAATCGCCCGCGAGTGTCAAGGCCTCTGCGAATTGGATCACTTGGTTGAACCACTCGCGGAGCATCGCCTTGTCGCCGAAAACGCGTTCGAAATGCGGTTCCAATGCTTTCAAATCCAGGAGTGTCTCATTCACATCAAATACCAGAATTCGCGGCATGTGTCCTCCTGGAATGCCTTGAGCCGTTAGAACCTGTGGAACCGCACTTGCAACCGCTCCCAAAAAAACGCCTTGTAACAGGCTCCGGCGCGAGGAACGGTTCGCGACAGGTTGCGGATCGGCCATGACAGCAGCTTAACATCGACTTCGGCCTGATTCGCTTTCCGCACTCCAAAAGAAACAGGCCCTCCAGCGTAACCAGGACCCGCCGTGAAGCGAAGGACTGGATGAGTCTGAATTCTGTTCCCTTGCGGGAAATATAGGAGAGGTAAGCAATGACACGTATTTTCAGATATTTAGGCGTAGCCGGCTTGATTGCCGGGCTGGCCTCTTTCGCTGGCGCGGCCAGCATGACCATGAACGGCATGATCAGCGACAGCGCCTGCGGTACCAGCCACGCAAAAATGATGCAAGAGCACAAAGAAGCTAAGATGACCGACCGGGATTGCACGCTGGCTTGCGTCAAGGGCGGCGGTAAGTTCGTATTTGTTTCCGGCGGGAAGGTTTACAACATCTCTAACCAGAATCTTGCCGCCCTCACGGAACACGCCGGGGAGACTGTCAGTCTGACTGGCGACGTGACCGGCGACACGATTGCGGTTTCCACGGTAGCGGCGAGCAGTAAGAAGAAGTAGGCTGTTCTCCGACACAATTTCAATAAACGCGGCCCACTCGCCGGTGGTCAGCGGCCATCGACTCGTTCCGTTGCCCAAGCCGCTTGCGGTTCGAATCGCCCACGGAAATCCGGCGATCATGAATACGGATCCATGACTTCGGGAGCTGAGCGGAAATCGGAAGCCGCGGACGACGGAAGCACGCGGTGCGTCGAGCGCACGAGTGAGGCGGATTTACCTGGATTGATGGTTCGGTACCAACGGGGGGAGGGCGTGGCTGTGGTGGAGCTCATCCAGCGGGTTTCTCCGGGCTTGTGGCGCTATTTCCTGTCTTCGCAGATTTCTCGCAGCGATGTAGAAGACCTCCTCCAGGACTGCTGGCTTCGAATTCACCGTTCTCGACACACCTATCGGCCCTCCGACCCGCTCCTGCCGTGGATCTTCGCCATTGCCCGGCACACGCGCCTCGACGGTTACCGGCGGAGGCGCCGACGAGAATCCCGAGAAACTCTTGTGGCAACGCCCCCCGAAGTCATCGCGCTCGGTGAGCATTCCGCGCCTGCCACAACAGGGCTTGTGGACATGCTGGAACGACTGCCCGAGAGTCAACGGGACGTGGTTCTCATGCTGAAGGTGTCGGACATGAGTATGGAGGAAGTTGCGCGAGCGACTTCTTCAACGGTTGGGGCTATCAAGCAGAAAGCTCATCGAGCCTACGCCAGGCTCCGCGAAATGATCGAGAAAGAGGGAACGTAATGCTCGCGGGAGTCAAGACGGACTGCAAAGTGGTGGATGCGGAACTCGATAGACAATTTGCGGGCCGAGGCTCGCAGCTGTCGCTTGACGCGCAACGACACCTGGATGAATGCGAACGCTGCAGAACGCTCTACAGCTATCTTGCCGAAGAATTCCCGGCGGCCGCCGTTTCCCGCGAGGTGGAGCATCACATCGTCCAGACGATTCAAGGCTCGCTTCAGCCCGTCTCGCAACTTCGTTCGACGGCGGCGATCGCCGCGCAACTCATGATCGTGTTTCTCCTGATTGTTGCGGCGGTCATCAGCAAGATGAAAGTTGTCGGCCTTGAGGTGATGAACTTGCCGCAGTTGATCGGCATCAGTACGATTCTCTCTTCCGGAGTCGTGCTTCTTGCTCTGACGCTGGCGTGGCAGATGAGACCCGGAAGTTTGCGCCGGATCCCAGAATGGGCTTCGGTCGGGATACTCGCGGCAAGTCTGATGGTGGGCATTGTCTTGTTGTTTCCCTGGAAAACGCCTGATGCGTTTGTCGTTCGTGGGTGGCGGTGCCTGCGGGCCGGGCTGATCCTGGCTGTACCTGTGTCGCTCGTTTTTTGGTTTTTGGTCCGGCGCGGCGCGCCTCTGGGGCTTCGGTCGTTGGGTGCGACAGTGGGAGCAATAGCGGGCTTGCTGGCGGTAACCGTGCTTCAATTCTCGTGCGACCTGCAGGATATGGGGCATCTGTTGGTTTGGCATGGCGGCGTCCTCGTGTTGGCAACTTTGGCGGGGACGCTGGTCGGCGATTGCTTATCTCGCTTCGGGCCACCCTTCCGCTAGACGATTTGCTTTTGTACCGGTAGGGATTTGATTGACGGAAGTGGATATCAGAGAGCCAACGGAGCGATTGGGCCAATTGCGCCAATACCCGGCAAACCAACTGTCGGTTTGGCAACGCTGGCTCCAGCATCCCGAGCGTGTCCGGCTTCGCAACACCGTGTTCCAAGTTCACCTGATGCTGGGGGCAGTCCTCTCTGCCTATGTTTTTCTGATGAGCATCTCCGGCAGTGTCATCGTCCACCGCGACCAACTGGCGCAACTATTCTCTGTCGGGTGGCTCGTCCATCTGCATTCCAATCTGTCATCTGGTCCCACTGGTCGCTTGCTGAATGGTATTGGCGCAATTGCGGTGATGATGATTTGCCTGACCGGCGCCGCGATCTGGTGGCCGGGCATCAAGCATTGGCGTCGCAGCATGTCCGTCAACTGGCGAGCGCCGTTTGCGCGGACCGTTTGGGACCTGCACAGCGCGCTCGGCCTCTGGTCGATGCTGCTCCTGTTGGTCTGGGGCATCACGGGGACCTATTTCGCTTTCCCGCGGGCGTTCGATGCCTTCTTCGTTCTCGATCCCGCCGACCGGTTTACCGACCGAGTCCTCCTCTGGCTTACCGAAGTGCACTTTGGAAGGTTCAACTGGTTCACTCGCGCGCTCTGGAGCTTCCTGGGACTTATACCCGCAGTGTTAGCGTTCACGGGGGTTATCATATGCTGCCGCCGCCTGATCTTCAAGAAACCCTCCAACCCGAACACGCAGTCGCCGTAAGCCTACGCTGAGTCTTACCAATGAGGTTGTCCTCGAAGAAC
>Ga0105238_10007264_pt1 | contig 11090 bp, 11 predicted proteins | sample KBSC34metaG_FD_81526 | JGI IMG/M metagenome (GOLD analysis project Ga0105238, IMG submission 81526) | Corn rhizosphere microbial communities from Kellogg Biological Station, Michigan, USA - KBS C3-4 metaG | ecosystem: Host-associated > Plants > Roots > Rhizosphere > Soil | place: Michigan, USA...
CCACGCCACTCCCTCCCATCTCCGCCGGAACGTCTTTCATTTTCGGCAGACCGTCTTTGATAGGCAGGACGGTTTCCTGGTAGTGCACGTGTACGCCTGGCTTGTATTGGAAATCGTCGATGACGGCGGCATACACATCGATCAAATTCAAGTGCGGATGATCGGTGAAGAGATGTCCGCCGCAGCTCTTGCACCACTTGCGGGCGCTGGCCGGCGTCTTGTTATAGGTGCCGATGTTGTCAGCGCCGCGCGTGATCTTCACGGACTGAGGATTCCACAGCGTGAACGCATTGACCGGTCCTGCCGACCAGTGACGGCACGAATCGCAATGGCAATAACCCATCGCCGCAGGTTCGCCTTGAACCGTGAATTGCACTGCGCCGCAGAAGCAGCTTCCAGAATACATCTTGTCGCTCATGACACACCTCTTTCGGAAGTTTTATGACCCAGAGTTTTACGATCCAGAGTTTTACGATCCAGAGTCGTCGAATGCCGCTTGAATGGCGAAGGTAACAGCATGCCCACTTGCTGCCTGTACCGCAGATATCGATCGCCGAAGTGGCTGATCAGATCGCGCTCTTCGAACCAGATGCCGACGAGGATATAGCCGGTGGTGCCGATTGCGAACAGTAGATGTCCGGCACTCATCGCGGGTGTCGCCCAGAACGCGAGCAGAAAGCCGAGATACAACGGGTGGCGTACCCACCGATAGAACAACGGCGTTCTAAACGTGGGATGCGGCAGTGTGCGGCCCATCAGCTTGGCAAATACTTGGCGCAAACCGAAGAGCTCGAAATGATTGATGAGAAACGTACTCGAGAGCACGATCGCCCAACCCGTCCAAAACACCCCGTGCAACAGCTGTACGAAGACTGGATCGGTCACATGCCACATCGACATCGTGAGCGGCCGCCACTGCCAATAGAGAAGCAGTAACGCTGCGCTCGCAAATAGCACGTAAGTACTACGCTCCACCGAGTGCGGCACGAAGCGCGTCCACCAACGCTTGAACGCTGGCCGCGCCATCACGCTGTGCTGAACTGCGAACACGCCCAGCAAACACAAATCGACGGCGAGTGCTGCGACGACCGAACCGCCCGCACCGGAATCAATGGTTTTAGGAACGGCGAAGTTGCCCACGAAAGCAACTGCATACAAGAACGTGCCCAAGAACACGACGTACGCGGCTGCGCCATACAAGACTGCGATGATGCCTCCCATAACGACCTCCACTGCTTGAGAAATACCGACTCGCTCGACTGACGCGAAGAAGGTAGGCCGCAGGCGTGGGAGCCGGCATGGGAGTAAGCGTTGGAATGGGCGTGGAATCGGCGAACCGGCCGACGAAATTCAGTTTCCGTTCAAAGTCGCGTGTCGCGCGAGTTCCGAGCTCTGGCGCCAGTCGCGCGAACCTTTCCTGTGTTCGTCACCGCTAGCGATTTGCGGATGGCTCTCTCGTCTGCCGAACTCTTGACCCACTCCGCGGCCATGAAATCGACGAATGAGCGCACAGTCGGCGACAGATAACGGTGGCTCGGATAAATGGCATAGATCCCCATCCCGGGTGTCTCCCATTCTGTGAGGAGCGCGACCAGCGCGCCGCTGCGCAATTCATCGGCCAACATATATGCGGGAAGCCGGGTGATTCCTTGACCCGCAATCGCCGTATGGCGCAGTACCGCAGCATCGTTGGTGCGCAGATCACCATGCAAGTCGACTTCTGTGATATCGCCCGCCGCATTAGCGAATGTCCACCGATCCACCTGGTCGGCATAAGTCGAAGTCATGCAATTGTGACGAACCAGATCTGCCGGTGTGTGCGGCATGCCGTGCCTCTCGATGTATTTCGGTGCGGCACACACGATCAACCGTAACGCTGCAAGCTTGCGGGCGACTTTGGTTTCACTCGGAGGGAAACCAATGTGGATCGCGACGTCATACCGGTCTCCGAGCGTCTCGCTGGAGCGCGAAGATACGGTGAGCTCGATACTGACGTCGGGATGCAGCGCCTGAAAACGTGGCAGCAAATCGTGAATGCGATTGCATCCAAAGATGGATGGCGCGTGTAGCCGCAGCGTCCCGCCCGGTTTGCTCGTCGCCGCCAGCATCGAGTCTTCCGTGCGGCGAATCTCTTCGATGATTTTGCAACACTGCTGGTAGTAAATGGTCCCGGCGTCGGTGAGATCCACGCGCCGGGTTGTGCGTTGCAATAGTCTTATCCCGAACGAGTCTTCGAGTTGTGCTACGAGCCGTGACACCGCAGTCGTGGAGACTTCCAGACGTCGGGCCGCTTCCACAAAGCTCCTCGCATCGACCACTGCGACGAAAGCTTGCATCGCTTGGAGTTTGTTCATTGTCCCGAATAGTGCAACAAACCGTTTCCGCCGCGCTAGTTTACGAGTGCTGTCAGGTATCTAAAAATTTATTTAGTCGGGCGGGCATCGGTGAAATCGTGCCGGCCTGAATACCGGCATCATCGACTATGGCGAACCGCGCACCTACGGCGGCTCAGTGACATACGAGTTCTAAGCATGAACACACCGCTTCTAACGAACACTTTCGGCATCGAAGGCCGCGTCGCGCTGGTAACGGACAGCGGCGGCCTTGCAAGCATCGACGTGGCCCCGCTGCTCGCAGCAGCGGGCGCCACCGTCATCGTTGCCGATCGTGATCCCGAAGCGGTCCGCGCGCTCGTGGCTAAAATCACGAGCGACGGCGGACGGGCCGCGGCGATTCCCACCGATGTCGAATCCGAAAGTTCGGTGAAGGCGCTGTTCGCACAGGTCGAACGCGAATACGAACGCTTCGATATTCTCGTGAACTGCGCGGGCGTGAACGCGAATCAACCGTTCGTGGACACTACGCTCGAACAGTTCGATCAAGTGAATTCAGTAAACCTTCGCTCGACATTCTTGGCCATGCGCGAAGGCGTACGGTTGATGTTGGCGAAAGGGAACGGCGGCAGAATCGTCAACATCACGACTATGGGTGCATTGCATCCCGTGCTCAAAGACAATGCCATCTACTGCGCCACGCGCTCGGCGGTGACCATGCTCACGAGAAGTGTCGCCTCGGACTACGCAAAGGATCGCATACTCGTCAACTTAGTGATGCCCGGTGCCGTCGTGGGCAAGACGCGTTTCCACGAAAGCACGCTCGCAGCCATGCAACAGGGACGTAAGCTCAAAGGTCCCGGCGTAGATACAGAAAGACGTCAGCCGCTGGGCATGGGAACGGGCCAAGATATCGCCAGTGCCGTGCTCTACCTCGTCGGTCCCGCCGGCGGCTATATCACAGGACAAGCAATCATTTTGGACGGCGGTTTCCTCTGTAGCTAATGCAATAGAACCATGCCCATGGAAAATCAGATCAGCGCACGCCTCGCGAGCATCTACGGACTGGCGGGAAAGGTTGCAGTCATCACCGGTGCAGCTCAAGGCCTTGGATTCGCCACGGCAAGTTTGTTTGCCGAAGTTGGCGCCAGCGTCGCCGTTGCCGACTTGAATCTCGAAGCAGCGCAACGTGCAGCTCGCGAGCTGCACGCCAAAGGCGCAACGGCGATTGCCTGCAAAGTCGATATCGCCGACGAATCATCGGTGAAGGCACTCTTTGCGGCTGTCGATGCGGAATTCGGCCGCGTCGATATCTTGGTGAACAATGCCGCGTACCGCGGCAAAGCCGAATTCTTCGACATGCCCGTGCAGGAATGGGACAAGATGTTCAGCGTCACCCTGCGCGGCACTTTCCTTTGCTGTCGCGAAGCCATCGCTCGCATGCGCGCTGCCGGCAAGGGCGGTTCCATCGTGAATATTTCATCGGTGAGCGCCGTTCGCACCACGCTGTGGGGCATCAATGCGCACTACGATGCAGCCAAGGCCGGCATCGACAGCCTGACGCGCGTATTGAGCGGTGAGTTTGCCGCGGACAACATTCGCGTGAATTCCGTTCTGCCGGGAGGAATGGCGAGCGAAGGCGGCAAGAACATCAGCTCGTCTTACAACATCCGCGGTCCCATCACGCTTGCCGGCAGAATTCCGATGAAGCGTACGGCGAATCCGTTGGAAGTCGCGCAAGCCGTGTTGTTCCTGGCGAGCCCTGCTTCGAGCTACATCACCGGTCAGTTGCTCGCCGCGGACGGCGGCTTCATGGTGAGTTGATTTCGCCCCCCACCGACGCCCGACCCGTCTTCTTCCGGAACATCTTCGCGTCTGTCGGTTCTACGTAGTGTCGTTCGTCTTCAAGTACCGACGCCCGAGCCGGCGTGGGTCGCTGATCGTCACATCACACGCGGAGCAGACACATGAAACAGTTCCTTGCCATCTACACCGGCACGCCATCATCGCTCGAGAGATCGAAGTGGAACTCGATGGACGAAGCAAAGCGCAAAGAAACGGAACGGGCTGGAATCGCCGCTTGGGGCGCTTGGATGAAGAAACACGAAAAATCTGTGGTCGTCGCAGGCGGCCCGCTAGGAAAGACCAAGCGCATCGCCCCGGACGGCATCACCGACATCAAGAACAATATGGCCGGATACGTGGTCGTTCAAGCCGAATCGCATCAGGCGGCCGCACAGATGTTTCTCGATCATCCGCACTTCACGATTTTTCCGGGCGATTCGGTCGAGATCATGGAGTGCTTACCGATTCCTGGTCAGTAGCTTTAGCGGGGAGGGTTAGGGCGGGGGGCTAAGGCGCCGGCCAACGCATGATGGGCACGGAACTGATCGAGTTCTTCGGGCTGCCTTCGATGAGACGATCGCTGTAGGAGACGTACACGAGCACATTGCGCTGGCGATCGTAGAAACGCATCACGTGCAGTTGCTTGAAGAGCACACTGCGGCGCTCGTCGAACACCTCGGCGCCGTCTTTGAGATCGCTCGGCAGTTCGATCGGACCGATTTGTCTGCAGGCAATGGCGGCATCGCTCGAATCTTCCGCCAGTCTCAACCCGCCCTTGATGCCGCCTGTCACGGCGCGACTGATGTGACAGGCGACACCCTTCACATCGGGATCATCGAAGCCATCGACGACGATGCGATCGTTCGGGCCGAGCCAGCGGAAGCGCGTGCTCATTTGTCCCGTCGTGCCGCGCTCGGGCCGGCTCCAAACCCAAACGAGCAATGCGAGCACGAGCAGCGCGGCGATTGCGCCGAGGATGAGACCGATGCGTTTGAGCACATGAACCCCATTTCCGCCGGCGCCGTCATTACAACTTTATGAACGCCAGCAGATCTTTGTTGATGACTTCGGGATGCGTCGAGCACATGCCGTGCGGAAATCCTTTGTACACCTTGAGCGTGCCGTGCTTCACGAGTTTGCTCGATAGCAAGGCGGAATCCGCGATCGGCACGATCTGATCGTCGTCGCCGTGCAGGATGAGCACCGGCACTTCGATGTGCTTGAGATCCTCGGTGAAGTCTGTTTCCGAGAATGCTTTGATGCAATCGTACTGTGCTTTGGCGCCGCCGATCATGCCTTGACGCCACCAATTGTCCTTGAGCCCTTCGGAAGCTTTCGCACCCGGACGGTTGTAGCCGTAAAACGGTATCGGCACTTCTTTGTAGAACTGGGCGCGGTTTGCCGCGAGTTGCGCCCGGAAGCCGTCGAATACGTCTTTAGGCAAACCGCCTGGGTTGGCTTCGCTTTTGAGCATGATGGGCGGCACGGCACTAATCAGCACCGCCTTGGCCACGTGACCGGCGCCATACTTCGCCACATATCGCGTCACTTCGCCCCCGCCAGTCGAATGTCCCACGTGGATGGCGTTCTTGAGATCGAGATGCGCCACCAATGCGGCGACATCAGCTGCATAAGTGTCCATGTCGTTGCCGGCTGCCGTTTGCGACGACCGACCATGACCGCGACGGTCGTGCGCGATGACACGATATCCTTGCGCCGCGAAAAACATCATCTGCGCATCCCAATCATCGGCCGAGAGCGGCCAGCCGTGATGGAAAACGATGGGTTGGCCGCTGCCCCAGTCTTTGTAAAAGATCTGCGTGCCGTCCTTGGTCGTGATAGTCGACGACGACTGCCCGGCCCTCGAGGCGCCCGCTTCGCCCGCTGCTGCCGCCCTAGTCGGCGACGCTGCCGTTTGTATCGTTGCAAATGCCGCAGCGCTGGCGAGCCAATGACGTCGAGTCACATTCGATTGTGTGTTCTCAAAGCGCATCATGAGGTACTCCTACGGTCGCGAACCGCGACAGGGTGACAGGTTGGAAGTCGTCAGAAAGGGCGCGCTGCGGATGTGCCTGGACTGGAGCGCAGCGCGTTCACAATAACCATTCCCCACGGCTGCGTGTTCCTTACGGCCGAAGTGCCGTTGCGGTGTTTTCACGCCTCATGCTTGCCTCTACTACGTAAAGAATTCCACGCCGGCTCGCACGGAGGTAGCATCGCTGTCGAGGCCGCAGGTGCAGCGCCTCGACACCAACAACAACAGGGGGTCGATCATGTTTGCGAAGTTGGCAGCGGAATTCATCGGCACGTTTTGGCTCGTGCTCGGCGGCTGCGGCAGCGCTGTGCTCGCGGCCGCATTTCCTCATGTCGGCATTGGACTGCTAGGCGTCTCTTTAGCGTTCGGGCTCACCGTCGTCACGGGTGCTTACGCGCTGGGTCCGATATCGGGCGGACACTTCAATCCGGCAGTCTCCGTCGGACTTTGGGCCGGCGGACGTTTCCCAGGTTCGCAGCTCGTGCCTTACATCATCGTGCAAGTCGCCGGTGCGATCGTCGGCGCGGGAGTGTTGTATCTCATCGCGAGCGGCAAATCCGATTTCAGTGTGGCCGGCGGATTTGCATCCAACGGCTACGCCGAGCATTCGCCGGGCGGCTACTCGCTCATGGCGAGCTGCGTGAGCGAGATCGTGATGACATTCATGTTCTTGATCGTCATTCTCGGCGCGACTCACAAACGCGCACCTGTAGGCTTCGCCGGGATTGCCATCGGCTTGGCGCTCACTTTGATTCACTTGATCAGCATTCCTGTCACCAACACCTCGGTGAATCCTGCGCGTAGCACCGGGCCAGCCCTCTTCGTCGGAGGTTGGGCGCTCGAACAACTCTGGTTGTTTTGGGTGGCGCCGATCGTCGGCGCAGCGCTGGCAGGCTTTGTATACAAAGCTGTGCTCGAAGGTCCGGCCGAGGCGCCGCCGGTGACAGGCCGGTAAGACTAGAGGGGCATTGGGTGTTGGGTGGTTGGGCTTTGGCCAGAGAAAAACTACGACGCTATTTCCGGCCAAGGGCCCACTGCCCAATGCCCCACGCCCACTTGTGACACCCGTCACTGCCGGCCGATCCGCAGCCAAGCACCATCGCCCCAATTTTGGCGCCTGGCGATGAATTCACTGTGAGGCTTCTGATCCTACTCTGTGTCGTGCTTGCGCCTTGCGTTACGCAAGCGCAGATCTATACCTGCATGGCCGAGGACGGATCGCGCGTCTACTCCAATCAGAAGTGCGGTGCGGACGCGACGATCGTGAAAGGCTACGAACACGTCAAACAATCTCGCACGAAGCCGAATCTCAATAAACAGAAGTCGGCCGTCAAACAGCCCACCCTCAAGCCTCCGCCCAAATCACCCGAAGAACTGGCCGCGTTGCTGCAAACGTGTAATGCCGGCGACAACACAGCTTGCTCTCAATGGTCTCTCGGCGGCGGCCCGAACGCGTTACATATGGCAGAAGAGAAAGCCGAGCGCGACTGCGAAGCCGGATCGTTGAGTGCCTGCGAGGAACGCTATTGCAAGGAAGGCGCGAACGAAGATTGCCGCCAAAGCGTGCTACGCACCGCGCTTCTGAGCGGTGACACGTGGTATCTACACGAAGAACAAGCACGTGGCAGCAACGGCGCCGCAGCGTTCGTCATTCGTTGCATTCACAAAGGCGTTCTCACCACGCGAGATATCAACTTCACTTGCGCACGCGCCGGACGCAAGTGCGGCAACGAGCAGGGAACGGCGAAGTTCGAGCGCCTGGCCGATGCGGCCACGAGTTACTGCGCACGCTAGGTAGGGAATCTCTCGTCGTTTACGTCCACCTTTCACGGGCCTGTCCAGAACCGGCCTTGCTGCTCGCGTAGTGCAGATATGAAAGGAGACGCCAATGCCGATTCGCCTCGCTATAAAGATATTCATTGTATCCGCGGCCGCAACCGCCGCTGCTGCCGCACAAGCTGCCGGCTTCCATTTAGAAGAAGCGAGCATCGACAGTATTCAAAGCGGCATTCGCTCGAGAGACGTGACTTGCAAACAGGTCGTCGAGTCTTACATCGCCCGCGCCCGCGCCTATAACGGCATTTGCTCCAAGCTCGTCACCAAAGACGGCGCAAAGATTCCGGCCGCCACCGGCGCGGTGCGCGCAGGTGCTGCGATCAAGTTTCCCACCGAGACAGCCGCGATCGGTCAACTCGTGCCGGACTTCAACAAATACACGGGACTTCTACCGGATTACGGCCGTATGGAAGCCACGCAATCCGATCCCACCGTCAAACAACAGTACGGCATGGTCGTGGGCATTCCCAACGCCAAACAAGTGAACGCACTCGAAGTGCTGAACATTCGCGGCGAACGCTCGGTCACCTGCAAAGGTAAATTCGACGCACCACCCGGGACGCCGTTACCTGCAGGCGCTCCGCCCGAGTGTGAAAAATTCCGCCAACAACCCGATGCCCTCGAGCGCGCAGCCGAACTCGACAAAATGTACGGCAGGAATCCGGATACGAAAGCGATGCCGCTCTACTGCACACCCATGTCGTTCAAAGCGGTTTACGACACAGCCGACATGCGCTCGACCGGCGGCGGCGATGTGAGCTACAACACCGACTTCGCACCCAAAGATTCGACTCTCGTGAGCCGACTACGCGCATCCGGCGCGATTATTTATGCGCACGCTCACAACTCGGAATACAACGGCGGCAGCGGCGATCCAGGCGGCGCATCGAAAGTAGAGAATCCATACATCGGTGCCGGCGGCTCACGCGAAAGCTGGGGCGGCATGACCTGCAATCCTTACGACACTGAGCGCGTGACAGCAGGCTCGAGCGGCGGCTCAGGTGTTTCCGTCGCGACCAATCTCGTCGTGTGCTCGATTTGCGAAACCACCGGCGGCTCGTGCCGCAGCCCTGCCAACTACAACGGTGTGGCGCTCACAGTACCCACCAAAGGCATGATCTCGTTCGAGGGCACGATCGGCGCCAATCCGTATCAGGACCGTCCGGGCATCATGTGCCGCACCCTCAAAGATACAGCGACCGTGCTCGATGCTTTCAGAGACAAGAACACCGGTAGCTATTTCGATGCCGGCGATCCCTACACGGCGCTGCCACGGGTCATTGCATCGAAGACTCCGTATGTGAATGCGCTCACTCCAGCCGGCAAGTCGAAGCCGTTGGCGAGCGTACGCATCGGCATCATTCGCGAGCTCATGGTCAAAGACAGTCCCGGCGACGCGGCAGTGAGCGACGGCATCGATCGCGAACTCAAGGTGCTGAAAGATCTGGGCGCGGAACTGGTCGAAGACATCGATCCGAAATATCCGGACGATCCTGCGATTCCGAACATGGCCTATACCTTCAACGATGCGATTGCCGAACTCCTGCCGTTCCACATGCCCGAAGTCTTCGCCTGGAAGAAAGACGGCAAGCCTGAATTCGAAGTGCCGGGCTGGGACGTGACCAGTCGCAAATACTTAGTGGCATTGGCTGCGCACAAAGCACCCTTGCCGGCCAATCTCAATTTCAATCGCGTATTCGGCAATCCTCCGGAAGATCCGAATGCAGTGAGCGGCTATACGTTCGCGTACGACTTTGCGAAGTATCTAACGTTGCGAGGCGACAAGAAGGTCTACGACTGGGAGACGCTCAATAGCAACGCAAAATATTTCAACGACGTGCGCCGCGTAGCGATGAAGAACTGGGAGAACAAGGAAATGGACATCCGCACCAACGCGGTGACGTACACCATGAAACGCCGCGACACATTGCGCATGGTGATGCTGAAAGTCCTGCAGCAAAACAAAATCGACGTATTCGTGAATCCCGTCAATCTGGCGTTGCAAGGCAAGATCGGCGGCGCGAGCGTCACAGGTGGCGGTGGCGGCGGATTCGGGTATGGCGCCATGCTCGGCATTCCCGAAGTGTTCGTTCCGGCAGGCTTCGCCGCCAGCATTTATGATTTGGAATTCACGCTCGCTAAAGACGGCAAGAAATACGAAGCGAAGGAAAGCACCACGGCGACCCAACTCGGCGGCATCGGTCTACCGTACAACATCGGCTTCTGGGCCGGCCCAGGCGATGAGACGACGTTGTTGAAAGTAGGTTCCGCGTACGAAGCGGCGACTCATCATCGCAAACCGCCGCCTGCGTTCCCGCCGGTGAAGGGAGAAATCTGAGCGGAGAAGTTAGGAGTTGATCGAAGCGCGCACTGATGCGCGCTTCGACTTTTCAACTTATTGTCCATCCGGAATCTCGGCCTCGACCAACTTCGCAAGCAGCACGAGCGAATCCTGCCAGCCGAGATAGCACATTTCGACGGGGATCATCGGAGGGATGCCTTCCTGTGTGACGTGCAACTCGACGCCGCAAGAAACTTGCTTGATCGAAACGGTCGTCTGCATCTGTCCCGGCATGTTCGGATCGTCGAAGCGATCGGTGTAGCGGAGGCGCTGGTTGGGAATCAGCTCCACATATTCGCCGCCGAAGGAATGCGAATGGCCGGTCGTGAAATTGGTGAAAGACATCTTATAGGTGCCGCCGACTCTGGCATCCAGATGATGCACCTTGCCCGTGAAGCCGTTCGGAGGTAGCCACTTCGCCATGGCATCGGCATCCAAAAAAGCACGGTACACGCGCTCCGCGGTGGCACGCAGGACACGGTGAAGTGTGACAGTGTTGCTCATGTTCAAGCTCCAGAAATAAGAAACTCTCGCGGCAAGGACGATCGGCGACGGCCGGCGCCGACACGCAGTTTAATCCCAATGGCTATTTTTATTCTCTCGCTGCGCGAGGAGGGTCAGCGTGGAGCTATCGGCTTGCGAAACTTGAGCAAGAAGCGATCCGTCTTGTCGTGCATTGCATGGGCCTTGACGGTGTGCG
>Ga0105238_10007266_pt1 | contig 11089 bp, 12 predicted proteins | sample KBSC34metaG_FD_81526 | JGI IMG/M metagenome (GOLD analysis project Ga0105238, IMG submission 81526) | Corn rhizosphere microbial communities from Kellogg Biological Station, Michigan, USA - KBS C3-4 metaG | ecosystem: Host-associated > Plants > Roots > Rhizosphere > Soil | place: Michigan, USA...
CCAGCTCGGACGCGATGAAGTCCAGCAGCGACTCGATGAAGAGCGATTCGATGAAGAGCGACTCGATGAGCAGCGACGCCATGAAGAGCGATCCCAGCCAGACGCATCACAAGAAGCAGCACAACAAGAAGAGCGGCGCGCCCGCCTCGTCGTCCAGCGCCGGTCACTGATACCGACGCGCGGAGAAGTGAGGCTCTTCCCGCGAGGGGAGAGCCTCTTTTTTTGCCATGGACCGGGCCGCAGCGATTGCTGTCACGGAAGGCATTTGTGCCGTTCAGGGCGAGGCGAGCGGGCGTTCTCAAAAGCGCCGCTGGCCGTCGCCAGCCCCGCCAGGGAGGCGCCCGCGGTCCAGGCGGTTCGACCGGTTGACATGGGCTTCAAACTGGTCCGGTATACTGCGGGTGCGCCATCCCGCGCGTCGATCCCGCATCGAGGCAAAAGCACTTGAGTCAGACTGCCAAGCGCAGCACCAAATCCGCCACCACGGCGGTCGTTCGTCAGCAAGTCATCAATGCGCTGGACGAATTGAAGGCCAAGGACATTCGTGAAATCGACGTCCGCGGCAAGACCTCCATCGCCGATCTGCTGGTCATCGCTTCCGGCACCTCCGCGCGCCACGTCAAATCCATCGCCGACGAAGTCGTCAAGTTCGCCAAGCAGGCGGGCGTGATGCCGCTCGGCGTGGAAGGCGAGCGCGAAGCCGAATGGGTACTGGTGGACCTGGGTGACGTGATCGTTCACGTCATGCTGCCGCGCATTCGCGAGTTCTATGGCCTGGAAAGGCTGTGGACCGTGGGTGATCGCGAAGTAGACACCGAAGTCGCCAACGCGGGCTGATGGCCTGCGCGCTGGCGGCGAATGCCGCGCTCCGTTCCACGGGCGCGGCTTCCCCCTTGTTTCCCCGATTTTTGGATCGTGATTCATGCGCGCCCGTCTGATCGCCGTCGGCGAACGCATGCCTGCGTGGGTAGCCGAAGGCTTTGCCGAATACCGCAAGCGACTATCGCACGAGCTTCCGCTGGAATTGATCGAGCTCAAGCCCGGCACTCGCGGCAAGGGGCGCGATGATGCGCGCGCGATCCAGGATGAAGGCGCTGCGATGCTGGCTGCGTTGCCGCGCGACATCCACGTGGTTGCGCTCGATGGGCGCGGCAAGACCTGGTCCAGCGAAGAGCTCGCCGCGCAGCTGGCCAAATGGCGCATGTCCGGACGCGATATCGCGTTTCTCATCGGCGGTCCCGACGGCCACGCGCCTGAGGTGTTGCAGCGGGCCGATCAATCGTGGTCGCTGGGGCCGCTGACGCTGCCGCACATGCTGGTGCGGCTGGTGCTGGCCGAACAGCTCTATCGCGCCACCACCTTGCTGGCGGGACACCCGTACCACCGCGCTTAAGCCGAGGCTTCATCCGCCAACGGCGAGGGCGTCGTCCGATGTGCCGCCCGAGGGCTTTTTCCCTCGAAAGTGGTCATAGGCGCGCCTGGGACGCCCACGCATACTGGCTTCAACACCGCCATTGCGAGGATCCGCGCATGTCCGTCCCGGTACGCCAGGCCACCATTCACGACCTCGATCGGATCGCGCCGCTGTTCGACGCGTACCGGGTGTTCTATGGCCAGCCGACGGATATCCCGCGCGCCACGCAATTCCTGCGCGAACGCTTTGTGCATCACGACTCGGTGGTGCTGCTGGCGACGGATGAGGAGGGCGCGGGGGCGGGATTCGTGCAGCTGTATCCGATCTTTTCCTCGGTGCGCACGGCACGCATCTACCTGCTCAATGATCTTTTTGTCGCAGCGGGCATGCGCCGACGCGGTGTGGCTGCGACCTTGATGCGCGAAGCGGTGGACTTCGCGCGTGCGGTGGGCGCATCGGGCATGACCCTCGCCACGGCGCACACCAACGCGCCCGCGCAGCGTTTGTACGAGTCGTTGGGGTGGACGCGCGATGACGAATTTCGCGAGTACACCATTCGGTTCTGAATTGCTCCGATTCTGAAAACATCGACCATCGTCGGGCTTGCCAGGAGTTCGAGGTTTCCGCGCGCTACCATCTGATGCTTGCCGTGCAGGAGATATCACATGGACAAGCGCATTCGTCATGCAGGACTGGCCGCCAAGGTGACCACGGCGGCCCACGCCGCCGAGCGGATCGATCACGGCATGACCATCGGCATGAGCGGTTTCACCGGCGCGGGTTATCCGAAGGCCGTGCCGCAGGCGCTGGCCGCGCGCATGGTGGCGACGCACGAGCGTGGCGAGCCGTTTCGCGTGCGCATGTTGACGGGCGCTTCCACGGCGCCGGAACTCGATGGCACGCTGGCGCGTGCCGACGGCATCGATCTGCGCCTGCCGTACCAATCCGATCCGGAACTGCGTGCGCGCATCAATCGCGGCGAGATGGATTATCTGGACGTCCATCTCAGCCATGTCGCCCAGTACGCGTGGTTCGGCTTCTTCGGCAAGATCGATCTGGCGGTGATCGAGGCGGCGGCGATCATGCCCGACGGCAGCCTGCTGGCCTCGTCATCGGTGGGCAACAACAAGACCTGGCTCGATCTGGCGGACAAGGTGATCGTCGAGGTCAACCACTGGCAGCCGCTCGAACTGGACGGCATGCACGACATCTACTACGGCACTGCCTTGCCGCCGAATCGCCGGCCGATTCCGTTGCTCAAGCCGGACGACCGCATCGGCGAGAAATATCTTCGACTCGACCCCGACAAGGTCATCGCGGTGGTGGAGACGAACGCGCCCGACCGCAACAGCGCGTTCGCGCCGCTGGACGATTGCTCGCGCCAGATCGCCGGTCACCTGATCGATTTCTTTCGCCACGAAATCGCCAAGGGTCGTCTGTTGCCGCAATTGCTGCCGCTGCAATCGGGCGTCGGCAATATCGCCAATGCCGTGCTGGCGGGTTTGCGCGACGGCGGCTTCCGCGAACTGAGCGCATACACCGAAGTGATCCAGGACGGCATGCTCGATCTGCTGCAGGACGAGGTGCTGTCGGTGGCATCCGCCACGTCGTTCTCCCTGAGCCCTGCCGGCATCGAGCGCTTCCTCGCCAACATCGACTTCTTCCGCCAACGCATCATCCTGCGCACGCAGGAGATCTCCAATCATCCGGAACTGGTGCGACGCCTGGGTTGCATCGCGATGAACGGCATGGTGGAGGCGGATCTCTACGGCAACATCAATTCCACCCACGTGGCCGGCACCAGCATCATCAACGGCGTCGGCGGTTCGGGTGATTTCGCGCGCAACGGCTTCCTGTCGTGCTTCCTCACCCCGAGCACGGCCAAGAACGGTGCGGTGTCGTGCATCGTGCCGATGGTGAGCCATGTCGACCACACTGAGCATGATGTTTCCGTGATCGTCACCGAGCAGGGGCTGGCCGATCTGCGCGGCCTGTCGCCGCGGCAGCGTGCCAAGGTGGTGATCGAACGCTGCGCGCATCCGGGCTACCGCCCGATGTTGCAGGATTATTTCGACCGCGCCATGCAGCACAGCCGCGGCAAGCACACGCCGCATCTGTTGCAGGAGGCACTTTCCTGGCACCAGCGTTTCCTCGACAGCGGCGATATGAGACCTTAGGCGTTCTTGTCGCCACCGGAGCTGCTTCAATGCTCTATCTCGCTTCCCAATCGCCGCGCCGTCGTCAGTTGCTCGAGCAGATCGGCGTCACCTTCCGCATTGTCGACGTCGACGTTCCCGAACACCGTACGCTGGGCGAGTCGCCGCGCGACTACGTGAGCCGCGTGGCGCGCGAAAAGGCCCGCGCCGGCCTGGCCGTGTTGGAAGAACACGGCGCGGCCGTGCTGGGTGCCGACACCGAAGTGGTGCTCGATGACGAAGTCTTCGGCAAGCCCGACGATGCCGAGGACGCTGCCGTGATGCTGCGTCGCTTGTCGGGGCGCGTGCATGAGGTGATTTCCACCGTGTGGCTGGTGACGCGTTCGGGCGAATGGTCCGATACCAGCCTGTCGCGCGTGACCATGCCGACCCTGGACAACGCCACCATCACCGCCTACATCGCCACCGGCGAGCCCTTCGGCAAGGCCGGTGCCTACGGCATCCAGGGTCATGGCGCCAAGCTGATCGAACATCTGGATGGCAGCCATTCCGGCGTCATGGGCATGCCGATTTACGAGACGGCGCGCCTGCTGCGTTCGCACGGGTTGATCGGCGCCTGATCGACGCCGGCGACCGCTATTGGCTCATCACGAACCACGACACCACCGCCAGCAGGTTGTTCATGCCGTGCGCCACCACGGCCGGCCAGATCGAGCCCGATTGCACGCGCAGCCAACCCAGGATGAGGCCCAGCAGCGCAAGATTGGGCAAGGCATACCAGAGGAACGACAAGTCAGGCAGGTGCACGCAGGCGAACAGCAGGGCGGACAGCACGATGGCCACGCCATTGCCGGTGTAGCGCGCCACGGCCGACAACAACACGCCGCGAAACAGCAGTTCTTCCACCAGCGGCCCGATGCTGACCACCAGCAGCGCCAACGGCAGGCGCAACGCCAGCGAGGTATGGGCGCCCAGCTGCTTGATGTCCTGGCTTACCTCATGGCCTTGTGCCAGCCACTGCGTGAGCACTCCGCCGACGATCGGCATCATCACGCCCGCGGCGAGCGCCGCTACGTAAAAAGTGGGATGTGGAGAAGAAGTGAAGCCCAGTCCGGGCGGATCGCCGACGGCCCATTGCTGCGGCCACCAGCGGCGGCCCAGATGCACCACCACCGCGGCTGAAATCAGCAGCGTGATCATCACGGCCGCAGCCGTCATGTCCGATTGGCCCAGCCAATGGCGGCCCAGCGGGATGATGTCGCCCGGTGCGCCGCCCTCGCGCAGCGCGACGATGACCCCGGCGCCCAGCGCGAGCGCGCTGCCCACGGCAAGCTGCAGGGCGAAATACAGGGCGATCAGGGCGATGGCATGGCCCAGGGCTGGCGCGCGCGATGCGGGGTGTGGCGGCGAAACGGGTGGATCGGTCAGGCGGTTCGCATCCATCGAAGACATTCCAGGGCGCACGCGCGCAGTAGTTGCGTCAGCAGGTTTCGCGCTCACCGGCTGACAGGGTCACGCTAGACCCTGCTGCGGCGTGTGCCAATCCTGTCCTTTGGCACGGTTCGCCGGCCGCCTGTCATCGTCTTCGCCACGCTGCCTTGTATAGTGGCGGGACGTTCCAAGGAGGAAATCGGCGCTCAGGCGCCAGCCCATGTTTGCATTCGACTGGCTGTCCGACCCGACTGCCTGGGCAGGTCTACTCACCCTCGTGGTGCTGGAGATCGTGCTCGGCATCGACAATCTCGTCTTCATCGCGATCCTCGCCGACAAGCTGCAGTCGAAGGAGCGCGACAAGGCCCGCGTGCTTGGCCTCCTGCTGGCCCTGATCATGCGACTCGCGCTGCTGGGCGCGATGTCGTGGCTGGTCAAACTCACCACGCCCATCCTTCAACTCGGCGCGATCTCGCTCTCGTGGCGCGACATCATCCTGCTGCTGGGCGGCGCGTTCCTGCTGTTCAAGGCCACCATCGAGCTGCATGAGCGGCTGGAGGCCAGCGACCACGACGAAGCGGCCAAGCGGACGCACGCGCGGTTCTGGCTGGTGGTGGCGCAGATCGTGGCGCTCGATGCGGTGTTCTCGCTCGATTCGGTGATCACCGCCGTGGGCATGGTCGATCACCTGTCGGTGATGATGATCGCCGTGGTGGCGGCGATGATCCTGATGATCAGCGCCAGCAAGCCGCTCACCAGTTTCGTCAACTCGCGACCGACGGTGGTGATCCTGTGCCTGTCGTTCCTGTTGATGATCGGTTTCAGCCTGGTCGCGGAAGGCTTCGGTTTTCATATTCCGAAGGGCTATCTGTACGCGGCGATCGGCTTCTCCATCCTGATCGAAGTGTTCAACCAGACCATGCGCCGCAACCGCCAGCGCAGCCTGCTGGGCAGCGCGCGCACGATGCGCGACCGCACCGCCCTGGCTGTGCTGAATCTGCTGGGCGCAGGCGGCGACGATGAAGACGCCACGCCCAAAACTACGGCGGCCAACCCCGAGGGCAGCGTCGCCGTGTTCGGCAAGGACGAACTGGCAATGGTGCAGGGCGTGCTGGATCTGGCGCACCGGCCGGTGCGTTCGATCATGACGCCGCGCCCGGAAATCAACTGGATCGATCCGCGCGAGAACGCCGAACAGCTTCGCGCCGAAGTCACCGCGTCCAGCCATGCGTGGCTGCCCGTGGCGGGCGACGACCTCGATCAACTGGTCGGCGTGGCGTCCTCGCGCGACTTGCTGGCGAGCCTGCTGGAACACGGCCAGATCGACGTGGAACAGGTCGTGCGCAAGCCGCTCACCGTGCTCGAATCGCTGAGCGTGTTGCGCCTGATCGAGGAATTCCGCCGCTCGCCGTTGCAGGTCGCACTCGTGGTGGACGAGTACGGTAGCGTGCTCGGCCTGGTCACACCCACCGACGTGCTCGAAGTGATCGCCGGCGAATTTCCCGACGACAGCAGCGGCGATCCCGCCGCCGTGCAGGAAACCGACGGCACCTGGGTGCTGGATGCCAGCCTGGATCTGCGCCGCGTCGAACACCTGCTGGGTTTGAAGCTCACCGGCGACGACAGTTTCTCCACGCTCGCCGGCTACGTGCTGCAACAGCTGGGACGTCTGCCCAGCGTGGGCGATACGTTCAGCAGCGAAGGCCTGCATTTCGAAGTGGTGGGCATGGATGGCGCGCGCATCGAGCGCCTCAAGGTGGCTTCGGTGGAATGAGGCGAGGCCAGTCGCGCACAGGGTGCGCTCCCACAACTGCCGTGCCTGTGGGAGCGCACCCTGTGCGCGACTGGATTTGCCTCAACCTATCATCATCGCGCGCACCAGGCCGATCACGCCCAACACCAGCACCACCGCCCAGGCCGCCGACGAAAGCAGAAAGCCGCCACTGCGTTTGGCGGCCTCTTTCAGATAAGCCACCGCGTACCACACCCGGCCGACCACCCAGACCAGGCCAGCCACGCTGGCCCATAGCGGGTAGCCATACTGGACGGCCAGCCACAGCGTGGGCAGGAAGATCACCGTAGCTTCGAGGGTGTTCATCTGCACCCGCCACGCGCGCTCGAACGCCGCATGGCCGCTGATCGCCGGCGCCTGGATGCCGTATTTTCCGCGCGCATGGCCGGTCGCCCAGAGGGTGCCGACTTGCAGCAGGACGGTGAGCAGTACGACGACGGCAGGCAGGTGCTGGATCATGAGGGGCGTCTCGGAGAAAGGTCGCCCACTGTAGCTATCGCGTGCCAATGGCGGGAGAGGGCGCGAGGCGCTATCGTCATGCGACCCCAAGGACTTGCGAGGGCCCTCCTATGGATTGGCAGAAAGGCGAACGCAGCCAGAACGTCGAAGTCGATTCCGGCGGTGGCGGTGGCGGACCCCGCTTCGGCGGCGGTCGCGGCATGGGCATTGGCGGCATCGTGGTGCTGGCCATCCTGGGCCTGGTGTTCTTCAAGGATCCCACCGCGTTGCTGGGCCAGGCCGATAGCGGCGGCCAGCAGGTGGCCGCGCCCAGCGGCCAGCCGGCGCAGGTCGATCCGCAGACCAAGGACTTCGTCAGCGCGATCCTCGGTTCCACCGAGAAGACCTGGGGCGACATCTTTGCGGCGCATGGCCGCCAGTACGTCGATCCCAAGTTGGACCTGTTCAGCGGCGGTGTGAATACAGCCTGCGGCGCGGCATCGACCGCGGTGGGTCCGTTCTATTGTCCGGGCGACCAGCGGGTCTACCTGGATGTGTCGTTCTTCCGTGAGTTGGAAAGCCGTTTCCATGCTTCCGGCGATTTCGCCCGGGCGTACGTGATCGCGCATGAGGTAGGTCACCACGTGCAGAACCTGCTGGGCGTGTTCGACCAGGTGGAGCAGGCACGTCGACGCGGCGCGCGCATGGAAGGGGCCGACGGCCTGTCCGTGCGGCAGGAATTGCAGGCCGACTGCTTCGCCGGCGTGTGGGCCAACCACAGCCAGCAGCGCCTGCAATGGCTGCAGCCGGGCGACATCGAATCGGCGCTCAACGCGGCCAGCAAGATCGGCGACGATGCGCTCCAGCAGCAGGCGCAGGGCAGGGTGGTGCCGGACTCGTTCACGCATGGCACCTCGGCGCAGCGCGTGAAGTGGTTCCGCGCGGGCTTCGACAGCGGCGAGATCGGCAGCTGCAATACTTTCGCGGGTACGCCGTAAAAGCGAGGCTGCCAGGTTCACCTCAAAGTTTCCTATCCCTCGCCGTCATTCCGGCCTGTGCCGGAATGACGAGCAAAGCATCGAAGGCCCGCCATGCGGGCCTTCGGCGTTCTAGAATGCGCGTCTGACGCCTCGGGGGGCGTACGTCGAACGAACTGCATGCTGCATCCCTGCCTGAGTTGCGGTGCCTGTTGCGCCTTTTTCCGCGTGGCCTTTCATTGGTCAGAGGCGGATGCGTCGCTGGGCGGAGTAGTGCCGCCCGAACTCACCGACACGCTCGATCCGCATCGCCTGGTGATGCGCGGCACGCAGGCCTCGCGGCCGCGCTGTGTCGCCTTGCAGGGCGTGGTGGGCGAAGCGGCGCATTGCGGCATCTACGGGCAGCGGCCGTCGGTGTGCCGCGAAGTGGAGCCGTCGTGGGAGTTCGGCCGTCCCAGTGCGCAGTGCGACAAGGCGCGGCTGGGACACGGCTTGCCTGCACTGACCCCGGCGGACTGGCCGGCGGCGGATCAGCGCGACATCAGCGGATTGGCCTCGTTCTGAAAGGCCAGCGCGAACTGCTTGAGGTCGGCTTCGTTGACGTCGGAAATGACCACGTAATGCATGCCGTCGCCGGTCCAGCGGATCACCGTGTAGCCGTGTTCCTGCGTCGTCGCCTGGGGCACTGAGCCGCCTTCCGCGGGCCATTGGAACAGGTTGATCACGTGCAGGCGGCGCTTGTAGACCAGCGCGGCCACGCTGTGTCCTTCCAGCGCATCCAGGCGGCCGCCCACCAGCGGGAATCCTTCGCCGGCCAGGTCCTTCACGCGCGGCGAGAAATCGAGCTTGCCCTCGAACCACGGCTTCACCGTGTGCTGGTCGGTCGAGACCACATCCATCAGGTGCTCGCCCTGCAGCGAACGGACATGGCCGGAAATCGCCTGGGCCACGATCGCGTCGCCAGTCCCGCGCGTCGGCATCCAGTGCAGCCACGCAGGCACGGAAAGCAGCACCGCGGCGGCGAAGCCGGCCGCCGCTGCCCAGGCCACCGGCGCGCGGCGTCGCACCGGCAGCGGCACCACCGTGGATGCCGCCGGCGGCGTGGTCCACTGGGCGCGCAACGCATCGGGCGCGCGGCGATAAAGCGTGGGTTCGGACAAGGCCTTCTGCATGATGGCGTAGGTCTCGTAGCGCGCCTTGCAGGCGCTGCATTCGCTGAGATGGCGAGCCATGGCGGCGCTGTCGGCGGCATCCAGCTCGTCGTCGAGATAGGCATGCAAAAGCAGCCCGGCGTCATCGCACATCATGACGACGTACCTCCTTGGGCCGACAGGTGAGTTCGTCCCGCAAGCGTTCGCGGGCACGTGCAAGACGGGACATCACCGTGCCGATCTTCTGTTCGGTGATGGCCGCGATTTCCTTGTATGAGCATTCTTCGAGTTCGCGCAATACCAGCACTTCGCGCAGCGGCGGCGGCAATTTTTCCAGCGCCGCCTGCAGGGCGCCCACGTCGACGGCGAGCAGGGTGAGGGTTTCGGGCGACGGGCCGTCGTCCACCAGCGGATGCTTCACGTCGTCCAGTTCGTCGTGCAGGGCATCCTGCGGTGCACGGCTGCGCAGCGTGTAGAACGTGTTGCGCACGATCGCCAGCAGCCACACCCGCACGTCGCCGCCTTGGAAGCTGTCGAAGTAGCGCAGCGCGCGCAGCATGGCTTCCTGCACCACGTCCTGCGCATCGGCCGGGTTGCGCGCAAGCCAATGCGCAAGGTTGTAGGCCGCATCGAGATACGGCACCACCTGCGCCTCGAAGCGGACGCTTCGGGCGGCATCGGTTCCTCTTGGACTGGCGTTCGGCTCGGTCGGCATGAGAGGGGATACCTTCGGTCGGGCCACTTTATTCCATCGGGATTTTTGGCGCCCGTGCCGGGAATAGACCCGGTCATGGCCGGGTATTGGGGTAAGGGCCGTGGGCAAGGTGCCTGCCGCCATTACCGGAGATTCGACCATGCAAGACATCGAAGACCGCGATACCGAAGGCCGCCGCCATTTCCTCAAATGCATGGCCTGGGCGGGCACTGGCACGTTGTGGCTGATGCACGGCGGCGTGCTGAAAGCCCAGCCGTTGACGACCCAGGGGGCCACCGCTGTCACCGACGCCACCTTCAGCTTCGTGCAGATCAGCGACTCGCATATCGGCTTCCACAAGGCGCCGAACATGGACGTGGCCGGCACGCTGCGCCAGTCGCTGGCGATGATCAACGCGCAGAAGAAGGAGCCCGATTTCGTCCTGCATACAGGCGACCTTACGCATCTGTCGCGACCGGAGGAATTCGACGCGCTGTCCGGCATCATGCAGGACGCGCGCATGGCCAAGGTGTTCTACGTGCCCGGCGAACACGACGTGATCGGCGACAACGGCGCCGAATTCTTACGACGTTTCGGCGAACGTCAACAGAGTGGCGGCTGGTACAGCTTCGACCACCATGGCGTGCATTTCGTGGGACTCGTCAATGTGCTCAATCTGAAAGCCGGTGGCCTGGGTTCGCTCGGCGCCGATCAACTGGCGTGGCTGAAGAAGGATCTCGCCGGACTTTCAGCGGACACGCCGCTGGTGGTGTTCGCGCACATGCCGCTGTGGCCGCTGTATCCCGATTGGGGCTGGGGCACGGACGACAGCAACGAAGCGGTGAGTTATCTGCGCCGCTTCGGTTCGGTGAGCGTGCTCAACGGGCACATCCATCAGATCCAGCAGAAAGTGGAGGGCAACATCACCTTCTACACCGCGCGCTCCACCGCCTATCCGCAACCTGCACCCGGTGCGGCGTCGGCGCCGGGACCGCTGAAGGACGTGGCGCCGAACGACCTGCATCGTTATCTGGGC
>Ga0105238_10007267_pt1 | contig 11089 bp, 4 predicted proteins | sample KBSC34metaG_FD_81526 | JGI IMG/M metagenome (GOLD analysis project Ga0105238, IMG submission 81526) | Corn rhizosphere microbial communities from Kellogg Biological Station, Michigan, USA - KBS C3-4 metaG | ecosystem: Host-associated > Plants > Roots > Rhizosphere > Soil | place: Michigan, USA...
CAGCGGTAGCGGCGGCGCCGGAAGCCTGGGCACCGGCGGCGCTGGCGGCGCTGGCGGCGCTGGCGGCGCTGGCGGCGCTGGCGGCGCTGGCGGCGCTGGCGGCGCTGGCGGCGCTGGCGGCGCTGGCGGCGCTGGAATGATCGGTACGGGAGGCGCTGGCGGCCTTGCCGGCAGCGGCGGACAGGCGGCCGGCTCCTCGCCCTTCACCATCCTCGCCTCGGTCCCCGGGCCGGTCGCCGTGACCAGCGACGGAACGAACGTCGCTTGGGCCGAGGCGACCGCGATCAAGACCTGTCCCATAACCGGCTGCGGCGCCACCGCACCGGCACCCATCAACGCCGCTCCCATCACCGACCCCGTCGGCGACGCGCTCACCCTTGACCAGGGCTCCGTCTACTGGCTCTCCGGGACGTTGATTCAGCGTTGCCCGCTGACCGGCTGCGCCGACAACGAGACCTTCGCGACGCTGCCGCCGAACGCCATCGGCGACTGGAGCCAGGTGGCAGTGCACGCCGGCATCGTTTACGGCGAGACGCGCACCGCGGTCTACCAGTGCCCGGTGGGTGGCTGCGCGCAGACGCCGACCGCCATCTTCGGACGCCCCGACGACTGGGGAACTCCGTTCGCGGTCGATGATACGGGGATCTTCATCAGCATCACGGGCGAGGGATACGGCACGTATTACTGTCCGTTCGGTGGCTGCCCCCCGACGATCGGCGCCCCGCTGTCCACGCCTGGCGGCTCGCGGCTGGCCGCCGTGAACGGCACCGTCTTCATGTGGGATCAGCAGGGCAACATCACCAGCTGCCCCAGCACCGGATGCCCCGGCGGCGTGACGTCCCTGGCCACCGGGCAAACCACGCTCACCTCGCTGGGCGCGGACGCGTCCGGCGTCTACTGGACGACCAGCGACGGCACCACCGGGTCGGTCTTCAAGTGCGCACTCCCGGCGTGCGCCGGCGGGCCGAGCGCGCTGGCCACCGCCCAGGCCAATCCGGTGAGCCTCAACGTCAGCGAGCACTACCTGGTCTGGGCCAACAAGGGCAGCGCCACGACGCCCGGCTCGATCATGGGCCTCGGAAAGTAGGTCCGCCGGAAAGCGACCGCGCGGCTCGTCGCCGCGCGGCATCGTCATCCGCGGCGCTCGGCCCGCGCAAAATAGCGGCGCGCGTTGTCGCCCAGCAGCTTGGTCAACCGAGGCGCGCGCCAGCCCCGGCGCCAGAGGATCTCCGTCAGCCGCGGCAGATCGGCCGCGTCTCGCATCCCGCGGGACAGGGGAACGAACCCGTCGAAGTCCGAGCCGAGCGCCACCGCGTCCTCTCCCGCCACCTCCGCCACGTGCTCGATGTGCTCGGCCAGACGCTCGAGCGTGGAGAACGGTCCGCCGAGGTAGGAGGCCACGAAGATGACCCCCACCACTCCGCCTGCGTGACCGATCGCGCGCAGCTGGTCGTCGTCCAGGTTCCTCGGGTGGCCATGAACGGCTTCGGCGCCGGAGTGGGATGAGAACACCGGCGACGTCGAGCCAGCGCAAAGATCCCAGAACGTCCGCTTCCCGGCGTGAGCGACGTCTATGAGGAGACCACGCGCGTTGCAGGCGCTCACCAGCCGCCGTCCCACGTCCGTCAGGCCCCGATCGGCGCGCGAGCGACAGGAGCCGCCGGCGGCGCTGTCCCGCTCCCACAGCGGGCCGATGAACCTGACCCCGGCCTCGGCCAGGCGCTCGACCCCCGCCTCGACATCGTCGTCGATGGCGTAGCTCCCCTCGACGCCCAGGACGAACGCCACCCGCCCGCTCTCCCGCGCCGCCGTCACCTCGTCCATGGTTCGCGCCAGCACCAGCGCGTCCGCGTGCGCGCGCGCCAGCTCCCGCGCACAGTCGAGCTGCCGCCAGAAGCGGCGCCGTCCGGCATCGAACCGAAACCCCGAGAACAGCATGCAGCCGAGCGCGTCGATTCCCCCCTCACGAATGCGAGGCAGGTCGAGATCCAGGCGCAGCGGATTCCAGAACGTCGCGGTCCCGTTGCGCTTGGCGATGTCGTGGGGGAAGTGCGTCAGCTTCGTCAGCAGATCGTTGTGCAGGTCGAAGACGAAGGCGTCCCGGTGAAACGCCTGCACCTCGGGGCTGACCTCGATCGCGAAGCCTCTCATGGGTGCCGCTACGCCTCGCCCATCGCCATGCTCCACGTCAGTGGGCGAACGGGTTCTTCAGCTCGTCGGGGGTGCGCGTGGCGGGCGGGGGCGCGGGCGCCGCCGGCTCGGAGATGCGCAGGGAATCGACGGCCTCGCGGGAAGAGCGCCGTTTGCGGGCGCCCTTCTTCTCTCCTGTCTTGTCACCCGTCTTGTCACCGATCTTGTCACCGGTCTTGCTCTCGCCGGCCTTGCTCTTGGCGTCGGGCTCGGTCGCCGGGGGCGGGGAAACGGCCACGGGGGCGGGCGCGGCAGGCGCGACAGGAACGGCGGCCGGCTCCTCGTGAGGAGGGGGCGCAGGCGGCGCCGGCGCGGCGGCGGGAGCGGTGACGCTGGCGGCCGCGGGGGCCGGTACCGGTGCCTTTGCCCGCAGCAGGAAGAAGCCCCCCGCCACCACGACGATGGCGCCGGTCGCCAGCGCGATCAGCCCGCCGCTGCCGGACCGAGGGCGGGGCGGCGCGCCTTCCGCCAGGGGCCCGTCGACCCTGGAGAACGTCTCGGTCCGGGAACGTCGCACCTCGGGGTTCGCGGCCGCCAGAGGCACGCTGGCCCGCCCTTCCAGCTCGTTCGTCGCGTACGGCAGCGGCGCGGGCTTGCCCGTCGGCGACTCGGGTGACGCCCCGGCCCCTGGCGTCGAGCCGCTCGGCGCGAGCCCCGCCACCGTTACCGCCTCCGATCTCTTTTTGGAGACCTGCGAGACCACGGAGCCGCTCGCCAGCGAAACCCGGGACACCGGCGAGGCCGAAGGCGCGCCGGTCCTCGGCACCGCCGTCCCCGACGAGAGGGAGACCGCGCCGCTCAGCTCGGCCCCGGTCCCCGCCGGTAGCAGCGCCTGCAGGAACTCGCGCATCGTCTGAAAACGCCTGGCGGGATCTTTCTCCATCGCCTTCAGGATCACGGCCTCGATCTCCGGCTCGATGGCGCCGTTCAGCGCGCGCGGCGACTCGGGCGCCTCCATCATGTGCTTGGACAGGATGCCCATGAACGAGTCCGCCTTGAACGGCACCCGCCCCGTGAGCATGTGGAACATGATGCAGCCCACCGCATAGATGTCGACGCGGTGATCGACGTGCTGCCCCTGCGCCTGCTCGGGCGACATGTACTCGGGCGTCCCGAAGATCATGCCGGTGCGGGTCAACCTGGGGACGTCCTCCTCCAGCCCCATCACCTTCGCGATCCCGAAGTCCAGCACCTTCACGAACTCGCGCCCGTCGTCGCGCGGGAGCACGAAGATGTTCTCCGGCTTCATGTCGCGGTGGATGATCCCGCGCTCGTGCGCGGCGCGCAGCGCCTTCACGATCTGCATGACGATGGGCTGGGCGCGGGCCCATGGCATTGGACCGGTCGCCTTCAGCATCTGTCCCAGGTCCTGGCCCGACAGGTACTCCATGGCGATGAACACGTAGCCCTCGGGCGACTGCCCGAAGTCGGTGATGTCGATGACGTTCTCGTGCCCGATGCGCGAGGCGCTCTTCGCCTCCTGCAGGAAGCGCTGGATCAGGTCCGCCCGCCGGGTCAGGTCGGGGAACAGCACCTTCAGCGCGATCTTCTTCTCTATGACGACGTGCTCGGCCAGGTACACGACGCCCATGCCGCCCTCGCCCAGCTTGCGCAGGATGCGGTAGCGCTCGGACAGAACCCGACCGAGAGGGGATCCTCGGTGCCGGGGGCGACGGGTCCTCCCACGCTCATGAGGCCCGGAAATTTAGCACGAGCGCATGCGCGACGGCTGAGGACCCGACGGTTGACGAGCGGATCGGACGCTGACGCTCAGGGCGTCCCGCCCCCTGCCCCGTCGCCGAGCAACTGCAGCAGATCGTCGTGCTCGTCGGAGAGCGCGAACTCGACCAGCGCGCGCGCCTCGGCGAAGTCGCGGAGCGCCTCCGCCGTCACGCGCTCTCCCGCCGCGGCGAAGAGCACGCCCAGTCCCGCCGCCAGACTGCCCGAGGCGAGCAGTCCCACCCGATCGGCGCCCTCGCGGATCCCGGCCATCAACTCGGCGACGTTCAGCTCGCCGCTCGATTCGAGCGCGAAAGGCAACAGCTCGGGCCGCGACTTCTTGGGAAGCTGCCGCGCCATCCGCGCCGTGGCCGACGCGGCCGCGTCGGGCGAGACGTCGGCACGCTGATAGGTCGGCACGAACTGACGGATCACGCCCGTCAACCAGGCCGCCAGGTCTCCCTCGCCGCCGGCCAGCGCCAGGTCCAGCGACGACGAGGTCAAGCGGAGCGTCCGGCCGGCAACGAACCGGATGGCGGCGGGACCACCTTGCAGCAGCGACGCGCCGACGACGATGGCGGGCGGCTTGCCCGGCAGCGCCACCAGCGGCGGCGGCTGGCGCGCGGGGGTCACGTACAGCTCGAACGCGCCCACCGCCAGCCCGGCGGCCACGCGATCGAAGGCCTCTCGGGGACCGCGCCCTTCCGCCACGCGATGACCACGCTCCGCCCCCCACCGCCCCAGGTCAGGGCGCTGAGTTGCCCGCTCGATGGGCGCCAGCATGCGGAACAGGTGGCGCACCGAAGGGGGAACGGACGCGGGAAACAGCCGATCGTCGAGCGCGGGGGTGGCCAGCGCGGTCAAGCGGGCCGGGCGCCCCTCGGCCCGCCGGGCGACGGTCTCGTCCACGGGCACCGCCCCTTCGGCGGACGCCAGAAAGCTGCCCAGCTCCAGCGCCGCGTCGGCGGCGGCCGGCCTGCCCCGCAGGCGTTGCACGGTGGCCAGCGCCTCCCGATCGCCCGCGAAGGCGGGGCGCGCCAGCACGGCTGCGCGAAGCTGCCCCGCCGCCGTATCCAGCATGTGGCGGCGCGAAGTCAGGTCGTGGACCTTGTCCAGGTAGCGCGCCAGCTCGGTGATGGCGCTGATGTCGCGGGGCGATTCGTCGACGCCACGCCGGAAATGCTCCAGCGTCGCCAGCTGATCGCCGCCGCGCTCGGCCACCTGTCCCAGGCGCACGTGATACACCACCCGCCGCGCCGGCGAGTCCTCGACGGTCAGCAGCCGCTCCGTCATGGCGGTGGCGTTCTTCAGATCGCCCCTCTCGACGTACAACAGCGACAGCGCGTCCAGCGCCTCACGATTCTTGGCGTCGAGCTGCAGCACCCGCGAAAACGCCGCCACCGCCCGCTTGGCATCGGGCAGGTGCTGCACGTGAATGCGCCCCAGCCGCAAGAACAGCTCGCGCAGCTTCTCGGGCGACCGCTCGCCCGCGGACCGCTGCACCAGCAACTCGGCCGTGGCGGCGTAGTTTCCTTGACTCTCTTCCAGGTCGGCCAGCCGCACCAGCGCGCGCGCGTGGATCGGCTCCTTGGCCAGGATGGTCGCCAGCTCGGCGCGCGCGGCCGCCGGATCACCGAGCGGACCGGCGAACAGCTCGGCCCGCGCCAGGTGCAACGCCGTCGTCTCGAACGGGTTCGAGGTGACGGTCAGGCGCTCGGACAGCAACTCGGCCAGCGCCGCATGCTCCCCCGCCTCGTCGTACAGCTCGCGCAGGCGTCCAAACACCTCGGCGTTGTCCGGTCCAAGCGCGAGCGCGCGGCGCAGGAACAGCGCCGCCGCGCGCTGGGCCGCCTTCCCGGCCGCCGCCGACAGGGCATCCGCGTCCCCGCGCACGGACGCCGACGAGCGGATCAAGGCCGCCGCCCGCACCAGCGCCTCCACGCGCAGGGGCAGCTCGACCAGCGCGTCGGCCTCGGCTCCGCTGGCATCAGCCGCCTCGGCCAGACGCCCCTGCCTCACCAGCAGGCGGCGCAAGGCGCTGGCGGCGGGCGCGGACGCCGGATCGCGCGTCACCGCGGCGCGGAGCAACCGCTCGGCGCTCGCGGAATCGGCATGGGCGGCCGCGACCAGGAACAGGGCGGCCGAGCGTCCATCGGACAGTCGCGTCGCCAGCGCGGCGGCCGCTTCCAGACCGGGGACCGAACCGGGCGTCGCCGGCAGAGCGCGGGCAAACGCATGAAAGGCCAGCGCCGGCGACGGGGCATCGACCTCGGCGCCTGGCGCAGGCGCCACCAGCGAGGCGAGAACCCCGCTCGCGCGCGCCGACGCCCCGGGGTGGGCCGCCTCGAGATCGAGCGCCAGGCTCATCGTGTCCGGATCTGCGTGAAGGCCGCTCGGGGGCGCATCGAGCAGGCGCTCCACCACGACCGGCCACCTGGCGGCACGGGTCGCGCGTTCCAGCGCCGCCAGGCGATCGCCGGAGGGCTCCGCGGGTGCCGTTGCGACGACGTCGGCCCTCCCCTCGTCCCCGGGGCCCATCGTATCGATCAGCTGGACCGACGCGGGGATCGGTTCCTCGGGACGACCGATCCGTTTCAACACCGCCGCCCGCGCGCCGGCGTCTCCCTCTGCCCAGACCAGACGCCGGATCGCGTCCCGGGTGGCCTCTGGCAAGGGATCTCCGGCAGGCGCGCCAGAGCTTGCCGCGTCCTCCGCGGGCAAGCGGGACAGCAGCAGATCCAGGGCTGGTCGAGCCGCGCCGCTGGCCGACAGCAGCAGCGCCGCCTCCAGCGCCGTCGCGGGCGCGGGCGACAGCTGCGCCGCCGCCACCCAGCGATCGGCCAGCGTCGCGACGGTGGCCCGAGCCGCCAGCGAGAGGCCGAGCGCCACGGGGTGAAGCGGCACCAGCTCGAACGCCTCGTCGAGGGCGCCATCGCTTGCGCCGGCGCCGTGGTTCCAGAAGTGGGGTTCCAGCAGCAGCGAGGCGCGGCGCGCCGCCGTGTCACCCTCGCCCCCTCGCCGCCGGACGTACGCCAGCCAGCGCGCGCCGTCACGCAACGCGCGCAGTGCCCGCCCCAGGGTCAGTCGCACCACCGGCTCGGCGTCATCCCCCGCCAGCGCCTCGAGCCGATCGCAGGCGGCGGCCACGTCGACGCGCGCCAGACGCTCGGCGGCCAGCTCACGCAACGGGCCGCCGAGCCGCGTGTGCGTCCAGGCGGCCGCCCCGGAATCCAGCAGCGCCGCGGCGGCGGCGAAGCGTCCTGCCCGCGCCGCCCGGGCCGCCCGCGCCAGGAACAGCGGCGCGCGCGGTGAGCGGGCCGCCAGCTCGACGGCCACGGCCTCGGCGGCGTCACCCTCGCTGGCGGCGGCCAGGGACAGGGCCAGGGAATGCGAAGCGGCCCACCAGCGCGCCGGATCGCAAGCACGCCACAGGCGCAGCGCGCGCTGGCGCAGCGCGGGCGCCGACGCGCCAGCCGCCAGCGCCTCGACCGCGGGGCCCAGCGCCGCCACGTCCACCCCCGACTCGCGCAGCGCCTCGACCCGCTCCAGCGCCACGGTGCGGGCCTCGTCGTCCCCCGCCCAGGTGCAAGCGAAGCCGGCGGCGAGCACCCGCGCGGGGACCTGACCGAACTGTTCCAGCAGCGGTCCCAACAGCTGCTGCGTCTCCGCGAGCGCGATCGGCCTTCCGGTCGCCATCCGCAGCGACACCCGATCGCGCACCAGCGCGGGAGAGACAGGTCCCAGCGCCGCGGACTCGGCGACCAGCGACCAGGCCTCCTCGGCGCTGCCCCCTCGCGCGACCAGCTCCGCCGCCCACAGCGCCAAGGTCACCTTCAGGGGCGACGGCGCGAACAGCGGCAGCAGCTCCTGGATCGCCGCCCCAGCGCCCGCGGACGACTGGCGAACGGCATCGCGCAGCAAGCCCGCGCGTGGGAACAGCCGGCCCGGCTCGATCGCTGCGGCTGTAGCGCGCTGATCGGCCGCGGCCTCGAAGTCGCGCAGCACCTCGTTCCGCGCCGCCGCGACGACCAGCAGCGCGGCGCCCAGCGCGTCGCCCCGGGCGTGACCGGCGGTGGCCAGAATCGCCGCGGCCGCCGCCGGATCGCGCCAGGCCAGCTCCGCCTCGCCGAGCGTGCGCGGCACACCGTCGGGTAAGCCTGCCACCAGTCCGGCCGCCGAGCCGTCCGGCACGCCCCGGGCCACTCGCACCAGCGTCCACTCCGCCTGCAGCGCACGGTAGGCGGCCTGATCCGGATGCGGCAGCAACGCCAGCCGGGCCAGCGACTCGGCGGCCCCCGCGTCGTCGTTGATGGTGCCCGACCGCTCGGCCAGACACAGACGCGCCCGATGCGCCGCCGTCCAGCCGGCCGGCGCCACCCCCATCAAGCGATCGTTCGCCAGGGCCCGCTCGACGTACCCGCGGGCGCCCGAGGGATCGCCCAGGATCTCGGCCAACCGCGCCGCCGCCAGCGCCAGCTCGGCCCGCCGCTCCGTCGTGTCGGCCTTCGCCAGCTCGTCCTCGACCATCTGCCCCAGCTCTCGCCAGGTCTCCACGTCGGGCGCGGTGCCCGCCGCGGCCGGGCCGATGGTCAGCGTCGCCGACGCCTCGCCCTCCCACAGCGCCGCTCCCATCTCGGGCAGGGTCTCGCTGGGGTAGGTCACCGCCGACTCGTCGGGCGGCGGCGTGTCGAAGATGGTGGTCAGGCGCGCCACCGGCACGTCGGCCACCAGCGCCGCGTACGAGCCCGACTGCGAAGCTCCGTCGTCGAACGTGCCGCTGGGGATCGCCATCTGCGAGTAAGCGGACGGCTCGCCTCGACCCGCGCCGGTCCCCGGAGCTCGCTCGAACGCCGGCGCCGCACGCTCGTCGTCGGTCGTCACCAGCGCGGCGTACGAGCCGGAGGACGGCGTCAGGGCGTCGCTGAAGGGCCCGGTCACGACCCCCGAGGGCGGACCAGCGTCGTCGGGATCGTTCTCCGAGACGACGGTGGTCGGCGTCTCTTGAAACGGGTTCTCGGCGGCGCCGATGGGACCGGTGTTTCCCGCGGGCGCCACGATGGGCAGCGCCCGGTCCCAGGCGTCGAGCTCGTTCTCCCAGTCGTCGGCGCCGTCAGCCGCGAACGGCTCCACGACCGGCGGCTCGATGGGCGGCGCGCCCGGAAGGCGCGTCTTGTCGTCACGCTCCGCCATCAGCGCCGCCTCTCGGCCGGCGACACCGACGCCACCCAGCCCTCACGGCGAGCGCGCATGTCTCCCCTCGTCCGCGTCCCGCCGCAACGCCAGGTATTCGGTGGACAGCGCGAAGCGCAGCAGATCGACCGCGCGCGGGTTCCCCGCGATCTCGGCCTGGGTCGGCGCGGAGCCTCCACAGATCTCGCGCACGGCTGCCTCGATGCTGCCCGCCAGGACCAGCCCCATGCGATCGGCGGTGGCCAGCACGGCGGCCTGGAAGGCGGCGCCGTCCACCGTCTCGAAGCCGAACCGAGACGCTTCCAGCTCCAGCGCCTTCCGCTCTTTGCGGCCCATCAGGCGGTGCATGTTTTTCGCGTAACCGGTCACTTCGGAGGAGGGCCGCGCTCCGTCGCCGGGGGTGGCGCCCGCCACCACGGCCGCCGCCGCGAACAGGGTCGCCAGCTCTTCCGGCGCGCGGTGGGCGAACATCAGCGCGTGGTCCTGCAGCAGCGACAGCGCGCGGCCCACCCGGAAGCGCACCGCTCCCCCTCCCATCAACGCCGCCCGCCCCACCAGCAGCGCCGGCTCGGCGCCATCGAACGCCGCCACCGCATCGTCGGGCGCCTCGGCGCGCCTGGACAGGATCAGCTCCAGCGCGGGCAAACCCACCGCCGCGGCCGCCGTCTCGATCCAGGCCAGCCGCGGCTCGGTTCCCGAGCTGACGCGTTCCCGCAGCGCAGGCTTGGCCGGGGTGGCATCGAACATCTCGGCCGCCGTGAAGGCGATCTTGCCCCAGATCTCCGCCGCGAACCCGGTGGCGCCCGGCGCCCGCAGGCGCGTCGCGAAGCCCGGACCGAACACGCCCGAGCTCATCAAGCTGGGCGGCGCGCTGCCGCGCAACGGCGCCAGCCGTCCCGACAGCGCGACCTCCGAGATGCCCAGCACCGACAGGATCTGGCCGAGCGCGGCGATGCCCTGGGCCGACACGTCGGTCACGTCCGTGCCGTTGGCGCGCGCCGTGTACAGATCGCGCAGGCGGCGCAGCCGGGTGACATCGAAGGGGTCTTCCATCAGGCGCTGCCGTAGCTCCGTGATCGCGGCATCCAGGACCGCCCGCTGCGCGGCCGGATCGTCGAAGCGCCCGTGCAGCTCGGCCAGCCGGAGCACGCCGTCGCCCATGGGGTCCAGCGCCACCGCCCGGGTGAAGGCGGCCTCCGCGCCGCGCCGGTCACGGCCGCGATCCCGCAGCAACAGGCCGATGCGGACCCAGATGGCAGCCCGCTTGCCGGCGAGGGCGGCGTCCCCCAGGCCGGCTTGCCAGCTCTCCAGCGCCGCCCGCGCGCCTGACCAGTCACCCGCCCGCAACAGGAGCTCGATCAGGGCCTCGCGCGGCACGTCGTCGTCGGGCCGGGCAGCGATCGCTTCCTTCACCAGCACCAGCGCCCGCGGACCCTCGCGCGTCGCCTCGTGAGCGCGCGCCAGCTCCAGCATCAGATCGCGCCGGCGCACGCCGTCGCTCTCGATTCGCAGCAGCGGCTTCAGGTAATCGATCGCCTGAGGCAGGTAGCCCCGCTCGGTGGCCAGGGTCGCCAAGGCCCGCAGCGCCGCGGGATGTTCCGGCGCAACCCTCAAGATTCGCTTGAAGTCTTGGATAGCCCCCTCGGCCTGGTCCAGGTGCTCGAGGCGATTGTTCGCGCGCTCGAGCCAGAGCGGCACCCGGGCCCGTCCGTCCACCACCACGCTCAGCTTCAGGGACAGCAGCCGCTCCAGGCCCGCGTGGTCAGCGTCGTCGACCAGCACGCCGTTCAGGAACTCGAACACGGCGTCCGAGCCGGGCTCCCGCGCCAGGGCCTGCCAGGCGGCGATCTTCGCCTCGGCCCGGAAGCCCTCCTCCTGCCAGATGGCAGCCGCGCGGCGGAACTCCAGGGCGGCGCGCCGCGGGGTCTTCAGCACCGTTCCCAGCCGCATGCCGGCGCGCGCCGCCGCCAGCCGGTTCCCGGTGGCCAGC
>Ga0105238_10007268_pt1 | contig 11087 bp, 10 predicted proteins | sample KBSC34metaG_FD_81526 | JGI IMG/M metagenome (GOLD analysis project Ga0105238, IMG submission 81526) | Corn rhizosphere microbial communities from Kellogg Biological Station, Michigan, USA - KBS C3-4 metaG | ecosystem: Host-associated > Plants > Roots > Rhizosphere > Soil | place: Michigan, USA...
CCGAGCACGCGCAACCACGTCTCCTGGACGACCTCCTCGGCGACGGCGCGCGTCGGGGTGAAGATGCGTGCGACCCTCAGCAGACCGGCGTGCCACTCGCGCACCACTGAGGCGAAAGCTTCCTCGTCTCCCGCCCTGAGCGCGGCGACGAGCTCGTCGTCTGGCAGCGTCACAGCGGCGAACGTACCACCGTCACGGCGAGGAACCAGCGGCGGCGGGGGCCCAAGGGGAGAGTATTGGGCGCGCCCGCCGCCGCGGTGACGTTGGCCGTAAGCCACAGACGTCCGTAACGGATTCGGCCCACGAGACGCTCACCCTTCCCTCCCGTTTCACGAACCGATCCGGCGGACAAACCGAATGGGCGCTGGAACGTCTTAGGTAAGTGGGTCAGGGGTCTAACGCGGTGAGGGGAGAGAGACATGAGCAGCGCTGAGGCGGCGGTCGACGACGCCGTCGTGATGACGACAACGGTTCACGCCGGGGATGCGGCGCACACGGCGACGGTGCTCGCGATCCTCGCCGTGACACAGCTCACCTGGATCTGTGCGCTGGTCTACGGCGCGATCTGGCTGCTGACGTAGGCAACCGACTCAAACCGCCTCGTGGCGGGCGGCGTTAAGACGTAAAAACGTCGTCGGGGTCGGGCTGCTAGAACAGCCTCATTCCCGAGTTGACGTCAACTCCATCGTGAGCGAGTCTCCGAGGGGCTCTTCAGCGTTGCAGTCTGCTTGGCTGTCGCCGGTCGCGCGGAGCTTCTGGTTCTTCGCCTTGGTGGCGGCGGCTGTGTTCTTCGGGGCCGGATTGCTGTTCGCGCTGGCGTTCCCGTACCACGACTGGGATGCCTTCGCATACGGCGGGTGGTCGCGCCAGATCGCAACGTCGCACTCATTCGATCCCGCTCCCTATGGTGCGCCGCCAGCGTCACGGCCGGTGTTTCTTGTGTTGCAGGGCCTGGTGTGGTCGGTGACCGGCGTCTCGTTCGTGGCTGGGCGGATGTTGTCGCTTGGGTTCGCGTTGGTCGCGGCGCTGGGAACGGCGTACCTGCTGGCGTGGCGGAGCGGGCGATTGTTCGCGCTCCTGGCGTTTCTCTCGATTACGTACTTCGCCGCGGAGGCAATCGCCGGGAAAACGGACGTTCCAGCAGCGGCGACGGTCGCGGCGGTTTCCGCAGTCGCGCTGCGCGACACCTTCCGGCACCAGCGAACGGTCATCGCCCTCCTCGGCGCGGTGGCCGTGCTTACTAAGCCGTCATCGGTGTTACCCGCCATATTCGGCCTCACCCTTGCGCTAGTCGTCGTCGAGTACCCGAGGCTGCGAAGCGGGATCCAGATCGCTTGTTCTCGACCAGCCGCGCTGTTGCTCGGAGGACTTGTCGGGGTTGCCTACGAATGGGCGATGGCGAGCCATCTGCACATGGGTCTGGTGGCGTTCCTGCGATCAGGAACAACCGGCTATTACGCGCAAGCTGCCTCAGCGGCGCGGACGGACACCCTGCTTAGACTCGACTTCCTCGGTGCGGACCTGCGTCTCCCGCTCGCGTTCGCACTCGTCTATGCCTGCTGCCGCGCAATTCGGATTGGGCATACGCGGGCGGCGATCACCGGAATCGCGTTGGGTGGTGGTTACGCCTTGATCGGCCCGTATCTCGCCACTGGCGGCGCCGGACCGTTCGCTGACGCCTACTCCGGCTTCGCCTTCGTCGGCTTCGCCGCGCTGCTGTCGATCACGCCGTTCGCGCAGGCTGATCTCGCCCCAGACCGCACCCGCATGACGCAACTCTTGCTCATCGCGGTGCCACCTTCTGTGGTCTGGGCGATCTACGGCATCTATGAGAATCGACTCGAAGCACCTGCCTGGCCGCCGCTTGCCGCATTGATCGGTGCGTGCCTCTACTGCGCCGTTCGAACAGCGCACCGATTGGCGGGTGTCGCGTCTCTCGCGGCTATTCCCGTTCTCGCGGCCACGCTCTGGGCCTCGCTGGTGAGCATCGACGGCTTCCACGGCCCGATGTGGAGCGAGTTCCGATCCCTCGGCATAGCCGGTCTCTCGGACAGGAACCGCACCACCAACATCGTGCTACCCGCGGTCTCCGAAACCGTGGCGGCGCTCAAGCCCGAGATCGGCGGCAACGCGCGCGTCGTCGCCAGCGACCCACGCTTTGCATTCTGGTTCGACCGAACCACCTACATCCTCACCCCAACAAGCTGCAAGGAAATCGAGCACGCAGACGGATTCATCCTTTCGATATCCGACGAATCGGCCCTAATGGCCAAGAACGTCGGCGCATCAGACAACCCAGCGTGGTGGCAACAGACATGCAAACAACCGCACCTACGCGAACTCACCGACGGCTCGAACGGCTTCGCCGCATTCGCGGTCACACACTGAGTTCCCGACGATCGGCTAGAAGACCGTCGTAACATTCATACGCGCGTACGCACAAACGCCGGTGACGTGGGCAAGGACAACCCGGGAGGCTCGACGGGATCGAACCAGCACCGAGAGTGCCGCGCCGCGTAGAAGTCCAGCACGACTCTGATCGTCCGCCGAGACTCTCGCTTCCCTCCTCCTCGCGGAGCAGTCGAATCCCGCGGAGGTGGCGGCCCAGCTCGGCCACTCCCTCCTCGTGCTCTTCTCGACCTACGCCCACGTGATCGAGGATTTGCGGGGGACGGGACGGGTCGACCCTGAAGCCGAAATCCACGCCGCGCGGAAGTCGGTCAAGAAGTCAGGTGTTGCCCAAAAGTTGCCCAAGGGTCAAGCGGGCGCTGAAGCGGTGACGCCTTCTGCCGCAGATTCGGCATAGACAAAAGCGTTTCGTACATGGGCGGTGCAGGGCTCGAACCTGCGACCCCCTCCTTGTAAGGGAGGTGCTCTCCCAGCTGAGCTAACCGCCCTGGGCCGGGTAATCGTGCCTAAATGATCGTGATCGTGAACGTGCGCGGCGCGCCGGTGTCCTGACCGCCGTTGCTGCTGCCGCCGTTGTCGACCGGCGTGACGGTCACGGTTGCCGAGCCGAGCGCGAGCGCCTTCGGCGTGTAGGTGAGGGTGCCGCTCGAGCTGATCTGCGGCTGGACGGCGAACAAGCCGCCGTTCGAGGTGCTCACCTGGAAGGTCACCGTCTGCGCCGACTCGTCGGGTGGCCCGGGCGAGATCCCCTCCGCCCAGCCGCTGACTGTCTGGGAGCCGAGCAGAGACACCACGGTCTGATTCGCGCCGGGAGTGAACGTCGGCGCGTCGTTCAGGGCAGTGACCGTGATCGTGAAGCTTTGCGACGCGCTCGTATCGTGTCCGCCGTTGGCGGTGCCGCCGTCGTCGACGGCGGAGACGGTCACGTGCGCGGTCCCGTTCGCGTCGGGCGCCGAGGTGTAGGAGAGCGTCCCGTTCGACGAGACCGCCGGCGCAGCAGAGAAGAGGCTCGCGTTGTCGGTCGAGACCGTGAACGTCACCGTCTGCGTGCTCTCCGACGGGGGACCGGCCGAGACGGCGGTCGCCCAGCTCGTCACCGCGTGGGCCCCCGAGTCCTCGAGCACCGTCTGGTTCCCGCCCGCGGTGAAGCTCGGGGCAACGTTCACGTGCGGTGGCGGCGGTGCCGGTGTCGAGGTCGTGGTCGTCGTCGTCGTCGGAGAAGTCGGGGGCGCCGCGGTCGTGGTCGTCGCCGTGGTCGGGACGTTCGGCGCGGCCGGTGTCGTCGTCGTGGTCGTCGTGGTCGTCGCGATCGTCGTCGTGGTGGGCGGCGCAGCCGGGTGGTTCTCGGTCGTCGTCGTCGTCCCGGACGGCGCGGCCGTGTGTACCTGGGGCTTCGTCGTCGGCGCAGGCGGAGGCGACGCCGCATGCGTCGGTCCGGGGTGGAGCGCCACCGCCGCGTGATGCACTCGCGTCCGCCGTCGCGTCGTCACGTCGACGACCGCCGAGGGATCGTGCGGCGCAACGGCCACGGGCACGACCCGGGTCGCGACCGCCGGCACGTGGTGCGGAACGGCCCTCGGCTGCTCGGCGCCTGCGGGGGTCGCAGTCGCCGCCGTGGCAAGAGCTGCGACTCCGCCGATAGTCGCGCCGAGGGACGGCGTGAGCGGCAGGCGGGTCAGCAACGGCGCATTCGACAGCCATGCGAGCGGCCCGACGAGGAACCGCATACGACCGAGCGAGATGCTCACGAACGCCCGGACGAGCCGCGGGTCGAATTGCGCTCCGGAGCAGCGTGCGAGCTCCGCGCGCGCCTCGGCAGGAGTCGCCGCCTCCTTGTACGAGCGCACGGACGTGATCACGTCGTAGACGTCGGCGATCGCGACGATCCTGCCGGCCAGTGGGATCGCGTCGCCCGCGGTGCCGCGCGGATACCCGGTGCCGTCCCAGTTCTCGTGGTGATAGCCGATCGCGTCGACCCACTCGCCGAGCCAGCCACGGAGCGGCGCGACGAGCTGTTCGCCGTCGAGCGGATGGCGCCGCAGCTTCGCCCACTCCTCGTCCGTCGGCCGGCCGGGCTTGTTGAGGATCGCGCCGTCGACCTCGAGCTTCCCGATGTCGTGCAACAGGGCCGACCAGTTGAGCCGGTCGAGGTCGTCGCTCGAGAGACCGATCTGGCGGCCGAGGCTCGCCGCGTAGCCGCGCACGCGCTCGGCGTGACCGCGCGTGATGCGGTCGTGGCTGTCGAGTGCAGCGACGAGCTGCAGGAGGATCTCGGCGGCTTCCTGCGCGTCGAGCTGGGCGCCGCTCCGCAAACGATCCTGAAGGCTCTCGACCGTGCCTGCGGCGAGCGCGAGCCGGAAGCGCGACGGCGCCTCGTCCGGGAAGACGAGCGCAAGGCCGAGCAGACCGCTCAGCGGCAGCAGCCGCCGAGTCAGCGCGTAGAGCGCCGAGACCACGACGCTCGCGGCGATGCTGACGCCGAACCACCAAGCGAGGAACACCCAGAGCGAACTCGTCGGGACGCCGGTGAGCGACGTGAGGAGCTGGACGAGCGCGAGCGATGCGAGGATCGGCAGGCCGAAAACGACGACCCGCAACCCGCGCGCAGCCCAGGGACGCGCGGACCAGCGCCCACCGCTCAGTCCTGCCGCAGACACAGATATGTCGTGATCCGAAGCGGCGCTCGGGTCTACCCCCAAATGGAGGATCAGTCCGCTTCGAACGCCACGTCCGGAGCCGCCCGCGGGGCGGTCGCCCAGACGAGGAGGCGAAAGATCGCGGCCAGTGCGTAGCCCACGAGGATCGCGAACGCCACCGTCCCCACACCTGCGTGCCCGCCGAGGGCGATGCCGACCACGAGCACACAGATCTCGATCGTCGTCCGCACCGTCGCGATGCCGATGCCGGTTCGGCGTTGGATGCCCGTCATCCAGCCGTCGCGCGGCCCCGGCCCCAGGTTCGCGGTCAGGTACAGCGCGCTCGCAACCGCGATCGTGAGAATGCCGCCGCCGACCTGGAGCAACTGCCACGGCAACGCGTCGGGCTCGGGCAGGACCCGCGACGCGACGTCGAGCACGACGCCGATCACGACGACGTTCCCGACCGTTCCGAGCCCGGGCCGCTGGCGCAGCGGGATCCAGCCGAGGAGGACGACGAGGCTGACGACGATCGTCGCTCCACCGATGTCGAGCGGCGTGCGGCGTGCGACGCCCTGGGCGAGCACCGTCCACGGGGCGTTGCCGAGGCCGGCCGCGACGAGCGCGCCTTCCCCGATCCCGAACAGCACGAGACCCAGGAAGAGCACTGCCAGCGTCGTGGGCGACGCCCACCAGCTCGAGCCCTGCGCGCTCCACGGCATCGTCGGGACGCGCGGCGACGGACGCAGCGCGACGAGGGCTCGTGCGCCGATGTGCTTCGTCCGCTCGTCCATGAATAGGATTTCACTATGCCTGCGCGCAAAGTGATCCGGCCGGAGGCGGCCGGCCCTTTCTCGCCCGGTCTCGTCGTCGACGGCTGGGTCTATCTCGCCGGACAAGGCGGATTCGACCCGGAGACCGGCGAGCTCGGACCGGACATCGCTTCGCAGACGGCCCAGGCGGTCGAGAACGTGGCCGCGCTGCTCGAAGAAGCGGGGTGCACGCTGAAGGACGTCGTGTCCTGTCTCGTGCACGTCACGGACGCCGACCATTTCGCCGAGCTCAACCGCGTGTACGAACGCTACTTCGAGGCGCCGCGCCCCGTCCGCACGACGGTGATCGCCGACCTCGTGGTGCCCGGGATGCTGGTCGAGATCACGGTCGTCGCACGGCCCGACTGAGCACGCTCGGCTCGTCGAGATTCTCGAGGTTGTCCTTCTCGGGGCTGTCGAGGTTCGTCTGCAGGTACGGCGTCGCGAGGCAGATGCCCTGCGGGCAGTACGGCACCGGCTCGATCACGACCTCGTAGCCGCCCGCCTGTGTCTTCCAGACGTTGCCGGCCCAGATGCTGTCGACGACCTCTCGGCGCGAGAAGTGCACGTCGTCGTCGGTGAAGACGCCTTCGATGTGGCGGTGCGTGCCGTCGGCCGAGAACTCCTTCTGCACCCGCGTCACGATGTACGTCGCCACTAGTCGTCGATCTCGGCGTGGCGGGCGATGTCCTTGACGAGTTGCGCCGCGGACCTTGCGTCCAACCTGGTCGCGAAGCTGTCGCCGCTCGAGGCAACCTTCTCGCCGTCGCCGTCCTTCAGCCGCCAACGAAACTTGCCGGTGGCGTCGGTGTAGATCTGGAACTTCGGCTTTGCCACAGCTTCCTTCTCGCTTGCCGATAGGCACTGTCCGCAGCGACTTATAGCCTACTGACAATCCCGGCGCCGGGACTGAGTTCGGTCATCCGACTGAAAGGACAGTCCCGTGAGGACGATGCTCTATCTGCCGGCCGTCCTGGCCGTTGTCGCAGTGCTGGCCGGACTGCTGGCCGAAGGAAGTTTCTGGCCGTAGCAGTTCGATTTGCATCGGGGTGAGAGTCTCGCGCTCTTACCCCGATGCAGCCTTCCTGACCTATAGTCAAGGGAGTGCCGCGCCGGCCCTCAACACACATCGACGATCCGGCCGCCGTCGGTAACCGGATTCGCACGGCACGTCTGGCAGCGGGCCTCAAGCAGCGCGAGCTCACCTTCGAGGGGTGCACGCCTGCGTATCTCTCCCGCGTCGAAGCAGGGCAGCGCATCCCCTCCCTCCAGATTCTGGCGAAGCTCGCCGAGCGGCTGGCGACCACAGCCGAGTTCCTCGCGACCGGCAAGCATCCGGAGGCCGATCCGCTGTTCGAAGCGGAGCTCGCTGCGCGGACGGGCGACATCGAGCTTGCCCGGAGCCTCTATCTGCAGGCCGCGCGGGGCGATGCCCCGGTCATGACTGCACGCGCGGAGGCAGGTCTCGGCCGTCTTGCGTTCGACGAAGGAGATCGAGACGCCGCGATCGAGCTGCTCGAGCGCGCGCTCTCCGAGCGCGGCTTGGCGTTTACCGAGAGGATCACCGCGCTCGAGTTGCTCGGCAGGGCGCTCGCTCTGCTCGCTCGCTTCGATGAAGCACGAGCGGTCTTCGATCAAGGGCTGGCCGCGTCACGGGAGGCTCATGATCGGCTGGCCGAGCTTCGCTTCGCAGTGCTACTCGCAAACCTGCTCATCGATCGCGGCAACCTGGAGGGAGCGGAAGAGCTCCTGTCGACGATCATCGACGACGCCAGAAAGACGCACGACCCGCTTGCCGTCGCCAATCTGTACTGGTCACAGGCTCGTCTGCACCTCTCGCAACATCGACCTGACCTGGCCGCTCGCTACGCGCGCCTCGCTCACGCAACGCTCGAGGCGACCGAGCATACGGTGAACGCGGCGCGCGCCCTCGGTCTGCTCGCCCACATCGAGAACGATCGAGGCAACCATGCGGACGCCCTCGCGTACGCGGACGAGAGCGCCCCGGTACTCGCAGCAGCGGGCAACCGGCTCGACGTGGGAATGCTGATGCTCGAGAAGGCGCGCGCACTCGGTGCCCTCGCGCAGCGCGAAGAGGCGATCGGGATCGCCCTCGGCGCCATCCCGCGGTTCGAGCACGCACATCCGACGAGCGCCGCACGTGGATATGCAGTCGCGGCAGAGATCTTCAAGGATCTCGGAGAACGCGCACGCGCCCTGGAGCTGTACGAGCTCGCGGTCGAGACGTCGCCGACCGAAGACCGCCACGTGGGCGAGATGTACCGCGCGATCGGTGAGATCCACGAAGCCGAGGGGCGCCCGGGCGAGGCTCTGGACTCCTTCAAGCGCGCGCTCGACGTGCAGACCCGCGTTCCTCGGTAGTACCCCGGCAGGATCGCCACGGCGATCGATTCCCGTGAAATCGCACCGGCACGCGCCCCGGGTAGCTCCGGTGTCTCGGGACGAACTACCCAGGCAGGGAAAAGGCCGCTTTCGCGGCCCTTTCGGTCGCTTCCGAACAGCACATCCGATACCCCCAACGGGATTCGAACCCGTGCTGCCGGCGTGAAAGGCCGGAGTCCTAGGCCGCTAGACGATGGGGGCGTGCCTGACGGAGGGTACCCTCGGCGCGTGCCGGAGATCCGAGCCGCGACCGTCGACGACGCCGAGCACGTGTTCCAGCTGCTCGACGCGCGGAGCCGCGCCGCCTTCGGCGCTTCCGAGGTCTCGCGGCCGCTCGTCCTCCGCGAGCTCCGCAGGTCGGTCGACGACCGTTTCGTCGCGATCGAGGGCGGGCGCGTGGTCGGCTACGCCCACCTTCGCCCGAGTCACGCTGTCGTCGTCGCGGCGGGCGACGCGGCAACGGCCGACGCCCTGCTCGCCTCGGTCGAGGAACACGCGCGTGCCCGCGACGTCGAAGCGATCGAGGCAACCGTCGTCGCTGCGGACGCACCGTTCCATTCGCTCGTCGAACGCTCTGGTTTCGCACACGAGCGGGTCGTCCTCCGCATGTGGCGCATGCTCGACGAGGCGATCGCCGCGCCGACCTGGGTCGCCGGAGTCAGCGTGCGGACCTACGACGAGCGCGACGGCCCCGCGGTGAAGGCGCTGCTCGACGCGGCATACGCCTGGGGCGCGCACTACGCACCGCAGTCGTACGACGAGTGGCACAGCTATATGACCGACCACGACGAGTTCGATCCGACGCTGTGGTTCCTCGCCGAACGCAACGGCGACCTCGTCGCGTGCGCGCTGCATTGGAAGGAGCACAATCGTGGCGGCTGGTTGAAGGACATCGCGGTGCACGAAGGCGCGCGCGGCGCCGGGCTGGGCAGGTCACTCGTACGCCACGGGCTGCGCGCGTACGAGACGCGCGGCGTCGAGCGAGTCGGGCTCAAGGTCGACGCCGCCAACCCGACCGGCGCAGCGGCGTTGTACGGCCGTGAAGGATTCGTCATCGACCAGCACCTCGAGATCTGGCGGAAGGCGCTGTGACGACACCGACCTCGGTTTCACTGCTGCGCTGGCTGCGCCGGCAACTGCGTGAACCGTCACCGCTGCGCGAGCGCCTGGAAGCTGCGATCGCGAACGACGATCCGCGCGAGGCCCGCCGAATCGTCGCAAACGCGCCGTTCAACGACGCACAACGGCGTCATGTCGAGCGATTGCTCGACGAATGGGAGATCGCGGCGCGCTAACCATTTACGAACAGGCTTTCGCAACACTGCTGCGGTGACGGGAATGAGGGGTCTCGTTTTGGTCGCCGCCGCTTCCGTCGCGTTGGCGTTCGCAGGTGCAGCGCCGGCGGCGTCGGTGACGTCGCTCGAGCGGACTGCTCTCACGAAGCTGAAGCGCGCTCCCGTTTCCGCCGAGACGAAGACAGCGGCGCGTTCCGAGATCGCGCGCGCCGCGCATCTCATCCGCACGCTACCGAACGGACGCAGCTATCACATCCTCGTCTCGCTGCAAGAAGTCGCGTCGTTCCGCGATGCACTGACCCAACCCCGCGCGCTCGCGTTGTACGGCGCATTGAAGGCGAACGACGACTACTTCGCGAAACACTGGGCGCCGGCCGACTCGACCGACATCGTCGGCGCCGACGGTGTCGTGTACCGCTACTTCGGGGGGCACTGCTTCCGCTTCCACCCGCTCGCGAACTTTGGTGTCCTGAACGCGCGCGCGACGTCCGGCGATGTCGAAGGAACGGCGGAGCTCGCCGACGCGCTCATCGCCCGCGGCGTCTACCAGAAGGGCGGCGGCATCGGCTGGGAGTACGACTTCCCGTTCTCGGGCGGCAAGGCTCCGTGGCTGTCCGGCATGGCGCAGGCGGTCGCCGCGCAGGCGTTCTCGCGTGCGGCGACAACGGTCCCCGAGAACGGGACGACCTACATGAACGAAGCGACCGCCGCGTTTCGCGTCATCCCGAAACGCCTGATGACGAGCGTCGCCGCCGGGCCGTGGATCCGCCTCTACGCCTTCTCTTCGCTCACCGTCTTGAACGCGCAGCTGCAGGCCACGCTCTCGCTGGAGTCGTACGCGACTGCATCGGGCGATACTCAGGCGCAGACGCTCGCGGCGCGGATGCAGAGCGCTGCCGCCGCCTCGCTCGGCCGCTTCGACACCGGCTACTGGTCGTACTACGCGCTGCCGAGCGAACCGTCCCCGCCCGACTACCACCACTACGTCGTGCAGCTGCTGACGAAACTGAAGACGGCCGACCCCCGCTTCGCCGACGCCGCGACGCGCTTCGCCAGCTACGAGAAGGAACCGCCGGCGTTCCAGCTCGCGAACGGCGGCGTCGGTCAGGTGCGCTTCTGGCTTTCGAAACCGGCGACCGTCTCCGCCGTCACGTCGGCCGGCCCGGCGAAGCGGCTCCCGCTCCTCGGCGGCTGGCACACCTTCACGTGGCAGCCGAAGCGCGCCGGCGTCTATCCCGTGCACATCACCGCGACGGACTGGAACGGCCATACCTTCGCGATCGACGCGCCGCCGATCGTGCGCGTCGGGCCCGGCGCCTTCAACCCGGTGAAGCCGTCGACGGATGACGCGACGAGCACGCCGCCCATCGTCGTCGCGAACCGCACGTCGCTCATCTGGCCCGACGGCGCAACCGCACCGGACCCGGCGGTCGTCGCAAGCCTGATCTCGACGACGCCGCTCCTGCTCGAGCTCGACGCGCTCACGCCCGCCACGCCTGCGTTCGCGCAGTACGCAGCAGCGCTGGCGCAAC
>Ga0105238_10007269_pt1 | contig 11085 bp, 8 predicted proteins | sample KBSC34metaG_FD_81526 | JGI IMG/M metagenome (GOLD analysis project Ga0105238, IMG submission 81526) | Corn rhizosphere microbial communities from Kellogg Biological Station, Michigan, USA - KBS C3-4 metaG | ecosystem: Host-associated > Plants > Roots > Rhizosphere > Soil | place: Michigan, USA...
CCGTTCCCCACCACCAGCTTCGCCGCCCGCTCGGCCAGCTTGTTCGCGAACGCGTCGTGCACGCCGTCCTGCACCAGGATGCGGTTCGCGCAGACGCAGGTCTGGCCCATATTGCGGTACTTCGAGACCATCGCCCCGTCGGCCGCGGCGTCCAGGTCGGCGTCGTCGAAGACGATGAAGGGCGCGTTGCCGCCCAGTTCCAGCGAGACCTTCTTCACCGTCGTCGCGCACTGGGCCATCAGGATCTTCCCGACTTCGGTCGAGCCGGTGAAGCTGAACTTCCGCACCAGCGGGTTCTGGGTCAGCTCCTTGCCGACCTCGCGCGCCTGGCTGGACGTCACGACGTTGAAGACGCCGGGCGGGATGCCGGCCTGATCGGCCAGCTCCGCCAGCGCCGTGGCCGACAGCGGCGTCTCGGCCGCCGGCTTGACCACGAACGTGCAGCCGGCCGCCAGCGCCGGCGCGCACTTGCGGGTGATCATCGCGTTGGGGAAGTTCCACGGCGTGATCGCCGCGACCACGCCCACCGGCTCGCGGAACACCAGCACCCGCTTGCCGGGCGCGAAGGTCGGGATCACGTCGCCGTAGACGCGCTTGCCCTCCTCGGCGAACCACTCGATGAACGCCGCGCCATAGGCGACCTCGCCGCGGGTCTCGGCCAACGGCTTGCCCTGCTCGGCGGTCATCAGCTGCGCCAGGTCCTCCTGGTTGGCCATGATCAGCTCGAACCAGCGGCGCATCAGCCCGGCGCGGTCCTTCGCCGTGCGCGCCCGCCACCCCGGCAGCGCCTTGGCCGCCGCCGCGATCGCCGCGGCCGCGTCGGACGCATCGCCGTCGGCCACCTCGGCGATCGTCGCGCCGGTCGCCGGATCGGCCACCACGAACCGCTTGCCCGACGCGGCGTCGCGCCAGGCGCCGTCGACATACGATTGCGCGCGCAGCAGGGCGGAATCCTTCAGGGCGACCATGGCAAGCTCCTCTATCCGCGGAGGGCGTCGCTCAGCGCCGGTCCCCTCAGATCACTTCCAGGTAATCACGGTCCGGCAATTGCGGGAACGCCGCCGTCGGAAGCGTCTGGTACCAGAAGGCGACGCTGGCGATGTCGTCCTGCAGCGGCAGGTACTGGCGGCCTTCCTTGCGCGGCCGCCAGCTCAGCGCCTGGATCGTCACCCGCAGGTCCGCCCTGAACCGCACCGGGTCCATGATGTGCCAGCGGTAGAGCCCGAACCGCTGCTGCGACGCGTAGACCCCGTCCGGTCGGATCACCTGCGGCAGGCCCGCGTAGGGGCTGTTGAACTCCTCGTAGGCGCTCTTGCCGTAGCGCGCCTTCTCCATGCCGCCGGGGTCGAAGTTGTAGGCCCCGCAGAAGTAGTCCTCCGTGCCGGTGCCGCAGATGGTCGGCCAGTCGCCGTCGCCGTCCATGTAGAACTTGATCTCGCCCTCGCCCCACCAGCCGCTGTTGTTCACGCCCCAGGCCATGTAGGTGCCGACGAAGTGCCCGGCGCCCTTCACGCCGTCCAGGATCGTGTAGATCTCCTTGTAGGGCAGCGGATTGGTGCGCCGGAACTGGGCGTGGAAGTAGGCCGCGTCGTCCGGCACCTCCGTCAGCGTGTAGTTGATCTGGTAGTACACGTAGAGCCGGTCCTGCCCGATGTTCTGCATCGTGATCCGGGCGCGCTTGCGGAACGGCATCTCCCAGTAGCAGTTGAACGCGCGCCCCGGGTTCACGCACACCGCCAGCGAGTCCACCCGCGCATACTGCTCCCAGCCGTTGGCGAAGAAGTCGCCGGCCGGGCATTCCACCGACGGCTGCGCCTGGTCGTCCCAGTACATGCGGATGATTGAGTGGCGCCATTTGCCGAGCGCCAGGGTCATCCAGATCTGCTGGATCGCCCCAGGCCCTTCGATCTCCGCCAGCGTGAAGGTGTCGCCGGGCTCGATGAAGATGGACGGGCTGATCTTCCAGCCCTGGCCCAGGCCGTCGGCGTAGGCCGCGCCCGTGCCCTCGGTCGCCATCCCGCCCTGGCCCTTGGCGCCCGTGAAGTTCTCCGGGCTGATCGAGCGGCTCTCAGCGTTCGACAACCGCGACAGCACGCCGAGATGCATCCCCAGCCCGTTGAACCCCGCCATCGCCGCCCCCTCGCTCCCGTTCCTTCGCTTCAACTATGACCGTCATCCCGGCCGCCGCGAAGCGGTGAGCCGGGACCCAGCCGCTCAAACCGCAACGAGCTGCCGTCGCGCACCGATGCCTGAGCGGCTGGGTCCCGGATCGATCCTGCGGATCGTCCGGGATGACGAGCTGAGTTAGCTGCGCACCGGCGCCAGCACCTCACCCGTGCGCTGGTTGACGTAGACCTTCCACGGATAGTGGCCGCCCTCGCCGCCGGCGCCTTGCGCCTGCATGTGGTTCGACACCGCCTTCCTCCAGCGGTTCGACATGTTGGCCGTCGTCATGTGCGGCGTCTTGGAGTGGTGGAACGTCACGCTGCCGCGCTTCAGCGGGCAGACCACCGTGCGGCTCTCATCCACCTCGGTGTCGCAGGTGAGCAGGTCGCTCGCCATCCCCTCCACCCGATGGTGCGCCAGCACGCCCAGCTTATGGCCGCCGTCGATGAAGTGCATGCAGCCGTTGGTGGCGTCGACGTCGTGCAGCGGGATCCAGCAGGTGATCCCCTTCTCGTCGAGATTGCGGCCCCAGTAGCCCTCGTCCTGGTGCCAGTAGGTCGGCACGCTCTTGCCCGGCGGCTTGCCCAGGAACTGGTCGTACCAGAACTCCAGCTTCTGGTGGGTCAGCGCCGAGCCGAACTCAACCAGCCACTTGCGGTAGGGCTGCTCGGCGATGTCCTTCCAGACCAGCGAGGGCGAGGACTGCACGATGCGGAACGAGCGTTTGTCCCGGTCTTCCTTGACGTCCCACGCCCAGTCGAACGCCAGCCGCTCCTTCTCGCTCAGCACCTGGTCGCAGTGGTGTTCCAGTTCGTCCAGGTCGGCCTGCGGGATGGCGTCCTCCACCACCAGCCAGCCGTGCGCATTGTAGAAGTCGAGGTGCTCCTGGGTCGGGCGCGGGAAGGCCATGGCTCGCTCCTGCGGCCGCGTCGATGCGGCCATGTCTAACATGTTAGATTCGCGCCAATTCGGGTCAACCACTTGAATCGGCGGTGGCGTTGTCGCAGAGTAGCATGTCAATCTGCCTCCGCGCGAGTCCGGCACGAGGACCCTCACGATGCTCGACAAGACCCGGACCTACCGCATGGACGCCGCCGAGCGCGAACAGCTGGCCCGCGATGGGTACGTGGTCCGCGAGGGCGTCTTCTCCCGCGCGGAATGCGCCGCGATCGCCGCCGAGTGCGAGACGATGGTGGGCGCGCTGGAAGCTGCCAAGCGCGGCGAGAAGCTGCGGGTCGGCAGCTACATGTTCGAGGCCAACCTCGACGCCGCGACGGTCGTGAAGTGGGAGCCGTTCTTCCCCGACGTGGTGCAGGGCGTCGAGCCCTTCGCCCACATCTCCACGCCGCTGCGCGACTGGGGCCTGGACGCGCGCCTGGTCGACCCGGCCAAGGACATCTGCGGCGACGACGACGTGGTGCTCTTCACCGAGAAGCTGAACGTCAAGCGCGCCCGCCACGGCGGCTCGATCATCCTGCACCAGGACTTCCCCTACTGGGAGAACATGACCCCGATCGCGGCGCAGATCTCCACGGCGATGATCTTCCTGGACGACGCTGACCGGGCGAACGGCTGCCTCGAAGTCGCGCCGGGCAGCCACACCGTGGGCAAGCATCCCCAGCGCGCCACCGACGGCTTCGGGTCGCTGGAGATGGACCCCGACCAGTTCGACCACGAGCGCCTCGTGGCCCTGGAAGTCCCCGCCGGCGCGGTCGCCTTCTTCGGCGCCTTCCTGGTGCACCGCTCGCTGCCCAACACCTCGGACCGCGACCGCCGCGCGCTCCTCTACTCCTACCAGCCTGCGGGCCACCCCCACGCGCTCGAACTCCACCGCCTCTTCCGGGACCGGGCCAAGGCTTGAGGGCGGCACTCGGCGCCGCTCATCGCACGCGCTGCAGCTCGCGGTACTGGTAGGTCCCGGCCTTCGGGTCCCGGATCTCGATGATGAGCGTGTCGCCCTGCAGGCGATAGGGCCGCACCTGGTCCGGGTTGGCGACGTAGCTCGGGTTGGTCGCGCCCTCGATGACGTGGTGCAGAACGCCCTTCGCCTTGTCGACGCGGTAGGTCCCGAAATAGGCGAGGTAGGCCCGGTTGGCCTCGCGCAGCTCCGCCTCGCTGGGCGTCGCCGCGGCGAACGGCGCGATCGGCGGATTGCGCATTATCTAGATGCTGAGGTGGCCGGTCGGGTCGTAGACGAAGTAGCCCAGCGGATGCTCTCCGAAGCGCCGGGTCACCTTTCCGTCGGCGCCCGTGTCCTCGAAGCGGACCAGCCGCCAGGTCCCGACCAGTCCCACCTCGTCCGCGGCGGCGGATCGGGATGCCGCCCCGGCGCGCGCGGGCGCCGACGGCGCCAGGCTCGTGGCCAGCACGCACCCGATCAACGCCGCAGCCCCCTGAAGTCCATGCATGCCTGCGCCCTCCGCCCCAGCCACGCTGCCACGACCTCGCCGCCCCTCCAACCCGATCGACCCGCGTGCGAAGGTGCCCGGCGTCGGGACAAGCGCGAAGGACGAAGACGGCCGCCGCCCCTAGCGGTCCGCCGCAGAGCCGCCTAGCCTCGCGCCTCGAAGGCCTTGGGGGGACCTGATCAATGGACGACGACGACGCCGGCGCCCAGCCCAGACTCGTCTGGCTGATGGGGTTCGCCAATTCCACCTACGGCTTCGCCTTCGCCGTCGTGCTGGTGACGATCCCTCAACTGCTGGCTGCGCGCGGGGTCGGCGAGCCGGTGATCGCCGGCTACACCGCGCTCGCCAACACGACGTCGCTGGCCACGTTCGCCATCGCACCCGTGCTCGACACGCTGGTCAGCCGGCGCACGTGGACGATCGGCCTGGCGCTGGCGGCGGCGGCGCTTACTTTCCTCGTCCTGGCGATGCCCGCGGGCGGCCCGCTTCTCGCGCCGGTTCTGGCGATCGATGCCCTCGTGATCGCGCTCTACAACGCCGCGATCGGCGGCTGGTTGGGGGCGGGCCTGCCGAAGAGCTGTGATGCATCCATCGGGACCTGGTTCACGATCGGCAACGCCTTCGGCTTCGGCCTGGGCGCGATCAGCCAGTTCTGGCTGATGCGGCATCTGCCGGCCGGGCTCGGGGCCGCGGCCGTCGCCGGCCTCGTGCTTGCGCCGGTGGCCATCCTCTCGATCTTCCCCGCCCCCGACGCGGGCCGCCGGGCGGTGCGGGAGAGCTTCGGCATGCTGGCGCGCGATCTGGGCCAGCTGGTGCGCCGCCCTCAGGTCCTGCGCATCCTGCTGATATTCGCGTTGCCGTGCGCCGCCTTCACGCTCACCAACGCCTTCGGCGGCATCGGCCGCGACTTCGGCGCCTCGGACGGCATGGTCGACGTCGCCAACGGCTTCGGCGCGACGTTGATCGCCTTCGGCGCGGCGCTCGTCGCGCGCCTTCTGCTTCGCCGCGCCCCGGCGCCCCTGCTCTATCTGGGGATCGGCAGCGTCGGCGCCGCCTTCACCCTGTCCTTGCTCGCCCTACCCCGCACGCCGGCCACCTACCTGTTGGCGGTGATCGGCGAGAACGCCGCCCAGAGCATCGCGCAGGTGTCCCAGAACGCGATCGTCTTCCGCTCGATCCAGCAGGGCAGCCCGCTCGCGGCCAGCCAGTTCGGCCTGCTGGGCGCGGCGGCCATGCTGCCCTACGCCTACATGCAGATGCTCGACGGCTACGGCTACAAGCTCGCGAGCGGCGTCGCCGGCTCGTTCCTGATGGACGCCGTCGTCAGCGTCGCGGCCTGCGCCCTCCTGATCCTGCCCGTCCTGCGCTGGCTCCGCGGCGGCGCCCTCGAGACCTCGACCGTCGCCGAGCCGGTGGCGGCCTGACGCCTAGCCGGTCGGCCTTGGCCACCGGCCTCTCGGGCACGGAGCCGGGCCCCCCGGCGCGACCTCCGATTCCCTCCCGAGATTCGGGGCTCTGCACATGAGCTGACGCGTCGATGAGCGATCAAGAAGCCCGTTCGGCTGTCATGGCGAAGCTGATGCAGCTTCGCCCCTACAAGATCCTCACGTCGGCGAACATCGCCTTCGCCGCCTAGAACTCTCGCCCGATCCGCACGCCGAAGAGGCGCGGCTGGCCCATGTAGACGATGCCGGCGATCGCGCCGCCCGCGCCGGTGACGTTCTGCTTGGCCGACGGGTAGGTCTCGTCGAAGACGTTGGTCGCCCAGATCTCGCCCCACCAGGGCCCGCGCGCATAGCGCACGTTGGCGTTCACCAGCGTCACCGCCGGCAAGAGCGTCGCGCGGTTGTGGAACAGGCTGGCGTAGGACTTGGTCTTGGTGGCCACGTCGATCCGCGGCGTCACCGTCGCCCCGTCGCCCAGCCAGTCGGCGTGGACGGTGTAGGCCGCGCCCACGTTGCCGGTGAACTCGGGCGCGAACGGGGTGGTCGTGCCGTTGAGGTCGATCGAGGCGGGCCCGCCGTAGACCGGCGCGAAGATGTTCTGCACCAGCCCGAACGAACCCAGCTCGCTGTGGGAATAGGCCATGCCCAAGTCGACGGCGAGGTCGCCCCAGACGCCCTGGGCGCCGAACTCGACGCCATAGATCGTGCTGGTGGTCTTGGCGTTGCGGAACTCCGAGATCGTGTCCAGCGCCGGAACGCCCGCCCCGGCGGCCAGCGCGAAGCCCGCCTGGTAGTTCTTGAACGTCTGATAGTAGGCGGCCAGCTGGGTGTGCACGTGGCCGTCGGCCAGGGTGCTCTTCAGGCCGGCCTCGTAGTTGATCACCTCCATCGGCTTGTAGGCGTCCTTCTGGCCGGGCGGGGCGCCGGCCGCCGTCAGGATGTTGACCGAGCCCGGCGTGTGGCCGCGGGAGATCAGGCCATAGACGAACTGGGTGTCGCTCAGCCGGTAGTTGGCGTTGAGCTTCCAGTCGACGGAGTCCTCGTCGAGCTTCGCCTTGGCGCCGCCGGGCAGCTCGTTCAGCGGGATGTTGAGGAAGCCGGGGAAGATCAGCGCCTGGTTGAACTGGTCGAACCAGAAGCGGCTCCAGCGCACGCCGGCCTGCAGCTCGAGCCGCGGGGTGAGGTCGTAGGCCAGCTGGCCGAAGACGCCCACGTTGTGGTCGTTGCGCTTCCAGCTCGTCGAGACCAGCGGCGTCGTCGAGTTGTCGGTGAAGATCGCGAACCCCGCCGCCGGGAACTGCGGGATGGAGTTGACGTAGCGCTGCAGGAAGACCCCGCCCGTGAAGCGCAGCGGCTTGTCGGCCGGCGAGACCAGGTCGAATTCCTGCGAGTAGTTGGTGAACTGCCCGCCGCTGCGGAAGCCGCTGGGCAGCGGATTGTCGCCGTTGATGTCCCAGTCGGCGCGGGTCTTCACCTGCGAGAAGCCGGTCAGCGACTTCAAGAGGAAGCCGCCATTGAACGTGTAGTTCAGGTTCAGCGACGCGCGCACGCCCTTGTCGATGTAGAGGTTGTGGCCGTTCACCAGCGGGTTGCGCATGTCCTCCTCGACGCCGGTCGAGGGGATGAAGCCGGTGGTGCAGTGGCAGCCGAAGTGCAGGTAGTCGTAGTCGACCTTCAGGATGCCGTCGAAGTTGTCGGTGGGCTTCCAGCGCAGGCCGACGCGCAGGCTGGTGAGCTTGCGCGTGTCGTCGCCGGTGCGCGGCCCGCCCGAGTTGGCGCCGCCCGGCAGCGGGTTGGTGCCCAGGCTGTCGAACAGCGAGTCGCGGTGCTCGCCGTGGAAGGCCAGCCGGATCGCGAAGGTGTCGCCGATCGGCGCGTTCAGCACCGCCGTGCCCTCGAGGTAGGTGTCGCTGCCCACTCCGCCCATCAGGTCGCCGCCGAACTTGCCGAGCTCCGGGTCGCGGGTGCGGATGAAGATCGCGCCGGCCGCGGCGCTCTTGCCGACGAAGGTGCCCTGCGGCCCGCGCAGCACCTCGACGCTGGAGATGTCGTAGTAGGGCGCGTTCTGGAAGTAGCCGGTCAGCGTCGGCACGCCGTCGCGGTAGATCACCACCCCCGACGGCAGGTCGATGTCCACCTGCGCCTGGCCGATGCCGCGGATGTTGAAGGTGTTGGCCGACGAATAGTCCGAGATCTGCAGGCCGGGTGCTGCGAACTGCAGGCTGGTCAGCCCCGTCACGCCCTTGGCCTCCAGCGTGGCCTGGTCGAGCACGGTGGCCGAAATGGCCGTGGTCTGCAGGTTCTCCGCCCGCCGCTCGGCCGTCACGATCAGGTCGGCCACCGTCGCCGACTCGCCGCCTTTGGCCGCCGCCGCGGGAGCCGCCTTCGCCTCGCCCGCCAGCATCGCACCGCAAATCAGGGCCAGGGCTGAGACGCCCCGCCAGTCACGCTTGCAACCCGCCATGGGGTCCCCCTTGCGCTCGTCCCGTCCGGGGCTGTTGGATCAGCCTTCACTGGAAGGTGGCATGTTAGATACACATCCGACAAGCCACTCAGCGGCGATTTCGTTGACTTGTCCGGCTCACTGATATTTCAATGACACCCGCCAGCTGGGTCGCAGCGGTTGCCGGATGGGCCGGGACCGCCCCTTGCCGTGTGGCCCTTCGGTCGTGCCAGACCGCCTCACAGTTGCGCAGGGACGAGGGGATGCGAGATTGCGCGAGACTCGGCCGACGTCGCCCACGGGGGCGCGGCGCGGCAGGTCCGGACGACCCCTTGCGATGACCCAGGCTGCGAGCAACGCCAACACCGATACGTCGAAGGCGGAGCGCGTCTACCGCGAGCTGCGCCGGCGGATCCGCGAGCTCGTGCTGCCGCCGGGCGCGCCGCTGCGCAAGGAGGAGATCGCGTTGGAGATGGGCGTCTCCCGCGCGCCGGTCAGCGAGGCGATCGCACGCCTGGCCGACGAGGCGCTGGTCGACGTCTTCCCGCAGCACGGCAGCTTCGTCGCCCCCATCCGCGCCGAGGACGTCCGCGAGAGCCTCTTCATCCGCACCGCGCTCGAGGTCGAGGCGATCCGTCGGGTGACGCAGATGGCCGACCCTGCCCTGCTGGCCGCGCTGGAGGAGAATCTGGCCGCACAGGCCGCGGCGCTGGAGGCCGCCGACCTGGTCGCCTTCTACGACCTCGACGAGGCCCTGCACGCGGCGATCTTCTCGGCGCTCAGCGCCCCACGCGCCGCGCGCCTGCTGGACGCCGCCCGCGCGCCGCTGGACCGGCCGCGGCGACTGCGCCTGCCCGACCAGGGCCGCCCGGAGGCCACCTACGCCGAGCACCGCCGGCTGGTCGACGCCATCGCCTCCGGTGATCCGGAGTTCGCCGCCGCGGCCATGCGCGCGCACCTGGCCCAGGTCGCCAAGTCGGTCGAGCGCGAGCTGGCGGAGATCGAGACCGCTGCAGACACCCGCTGACCGAGGCGGGCCATGGGAGGCCCAGGATGGCCCAGAAGGAACTCTTGATCGGCATCGCCGAGGCCGGGGTGATGCACACCGACCCGGCCGAGTTCGACATCGACACCCGCTTCCGGATGGTCAAGGAGGCCGGCGTCTTCGACTACTACGACAAGACCCCGCTCATCCAGGACATCCCCACCTACCACAAGGCCCAGGACAAACACGGGCTGCCGATGACCGCCGGCGGCTTCTACTACTTCCTGGGCCGCGACGAGCCCTTGCTGGAATGGCACCTGCACCTGGGCCGCGAGTTCGGGACCAAGGTCCACAACACCCAGATCATCTCCCACGGCGTCGACCGCCGGCCTGTGACCGACGAGCAGGTGATCGCAACTTACCTGCGCGCCGCCGAGGTCGGCGACGCGACCGGCGTCACCCCCTGCTTCGAGGTGCACGTGAACATGTGGTCCGAACACTTCGGCCGCATCGAGCGTGTCGCGGAGGCCGTCGAGAAGCACGGCGTCAAGTTCAACATGACGCTCGACCACAGCCACGTGATCTTCAAGATCGACAATCCGCAGGCCCAGGAGGTCCAGGGCATGCGCGCCGACGTCGAGGCCGGGCGGATTGAGCTCGATCCGTTCAAGCCGGGCAACGTCTGCCAGCGCTGGATCGACGCCGGCTACGTGCGCCACGCCCACGCCCGCGCCGCGGTCCCGAACGGCCCGCCCAACGTCTGGATGACGGGCGCCGACGGCAAGCCCGGCCGCGGCATCCAGTATCCGTTCATCCGCCCCAAGCCAGGCGAGTGGCACTCCGAATGGGACGCGGCGAAGCTGGAGCCCTGGAAGCAAGTCGTGCGCCAGCTGATGCGCCATCACGCGACCGATCCCGACAGCCGGCTACAGACCATCTCGACCGAGTTCATCCCGTTCCCGGACTATGGCGGCAACGCCAGGTACTCGATCTTCGAGCACAGCGTGGCCTGCGCGCGGTGGCTTCGGCAGACTTGGGCGGAAACGCTGGCCGAGGTGTCCCCGGCGACACCTCAACCGGCTCACTAAAATATCAGCGTGGACGGGCGCAAAGCGATTACCTACGATCGGCGGCAAGCCGATATGGCCAGGTAAAATGCCAGCGGGAGGCGTGGTGGCGGCAGGGCGGACCAGCTTCACGACGCCGAAGGGGCGCGAGTTTTCGTTCACGCGCCTGGGCTTCGGCGGCGCGCCGCTGGGCAACTTCCCCGAGGCCCTGACCGACGCCGAAGGCGAGGCCATCGTCGAAGGCGCGTGGGACGCGGGCCTCCGCTACTTCGACACCGCCCCGCTCTACGGCCACGGCCTGTCCGAACTCCGGATCGGCCGCGTGCTGCGCGACAAGCCGCGGTCCGACTTCGTCATCTCCACCAAGGTCGGCCGCTACCTCGAGCCCTGCGCACCTGGGGAGGAGCGCGCCGGCATCTTCAAGAACGTGCCGCCGGTCCGGCGCGTCTACGACTACTCCTACGACGGCGTGATGCGCGCCTTCGAACAGAGCCTGGCGCGGCTTGGCCTCGACCGCGTCGACATCCTGTTCGTGCACGACACCGACGCGAGGAACCACGGCGGCTGGGCG